>OJLY01000086.1_pt1 | contig 74843 bp, 67 predicted proteins | sample 1597031 | NCBI WGS metagenome assembly OJLY01 (sample SAMEA3904673, study PRJEB24821) | metagenome | biome: Builtin; feature: hospital; material: surface | place: USA | collected 2013-06-03
GCCTGCGGCCCAGCCGGCACCAGAACCGCCGCCGCCGGAAACCGCGGCGTCTGCGGCGGCGAGGCCGGCGCCGGCCCAGTCTTTCTCGACAAGCTTGTCGTATGCGGCCCTGTCCATCGCGTCAATCTCGCTTTGCTGCCACTCGTCCCCGCCGAACACGCCGTAACCGCGCTCCGACGGCGAGACCACGAGCACGGCCGTGTTCGCGCCGTTGGCGGCGACGGCCTGCTCCGCCCACTGCTGCCCTTTCATCCCGCCGAGCGAGGACACGTAGACGATCCGCAGCGACAGGTGCTTCTCCTTCGACACGTTGGCCACGGCCTGCTCGAGTTCGGCGCGTTCGGCGTCGGTGAGCACGCCGGCGTCGTCGGTCACGGGCGTGGTGAGCAAGGCGGGCGCGCTTGCGGCGGGGGCGGCCGGTTGGGCGTGCGCGGGGGCGTCGAGAAGCAGCGGGGCGGCAATCAGCGATGCGGCGGTAAGGATGCGAAGGTAGCGCGAATACATGCCCACCAGCGTAACCGTTACGCTAGATGTCGTGTACACCTACAACTCCGACGACGTGGCGCGCCGCGTTCCCGAGGCCGTAAAACAGGCGCAGCTTTCGCCCGGCCACGAGACGCGCGACGCCTTCGAGCGTGACCGTGCGCGCGTGCTGCACTCCGCGGCGCTGCGCCGGCTTGCCGACAAAACGCAGGTCGTCGGCCCTCGCGACGGGGACACGCCGCGCACGCGCCTGACGCATTCGCTCGAGGTCGCGCAGATCGCCCGCGGTATCGGCGCCGGGCTCGGCCTGCACCCCGACCTGTGCGAAATGGCCGGCCTGACCCACGACATTGGCCACCCGCCGTACGGCCACAACGGCGAAAACGCGCTCAACGCCGTGGCGCCCTGCGGCTTTGAGGGCAACGCGCAAACGTTGCGCATCCTCACTCGCCTTGAGCCCAAAGTGCTTATCGACGCCACGTCCTACGGCCTTAACCTCACCCGCGCCAGCCTCGACGCTGCGGTGAAATACCCGCGGACCCGCACGAACGCTGACGGCACGGTCAACCGCAAGTACTCGGCCTACGACGAGGACGCCGACGTGCTCGCCTGGGCGCGCGCCGGGCACACAGATAGCCGCCCGCCGATGGAGGCGCAGGTGATGGACTTCGCCGACGACATCGCCTATTCCGTCCACGATGTCGAAGACGGCATCGTCTCGGGGCGTGTGTCGCTGAAGGTGCTGTGGGACTTCGTGGAACTGGCGGCGCTTGCGGAGAAGGGCGCGGCCGCGTTCGGCGGTACTGCGGACTCGCTCATCGACGCCGCCGACCGGCTGCGTTCCCTGCCCGCGATCGCCGCCGCCGCGGACTTCGACTTCACGCTGCAGTTGTGGACGAGGCTCAAGGCGTTGACGTCGCAGCTGGTGGGCCGCTACGTCGGCGGGGTTACGCAGGCAACGCTTGCAGACGAGGCGAACCAGGCGCTTTCCACCCGGCTTGGCCGCCAGCACGGGGACCTCATCATCCCACCGGATGTGGAAGCAGAGGTCCGCCTGCTCAAGACGGTCGCCGTGCTCTACGTGATGGACGTGCCCGCGCACCTGGCGCGGCAGGACAGGCAGCGAGAACGCATCTTCCGCGTCCACGAGTACTTGCGCGCCGGCGCGCCGGGCACGCTGGACACCATCTTCCGCACCTGGTTCGAGGCAGCGGAGACGGATACGGAGCGCGAGCGGGTGATTGTGGACCAGATCGCGTCCATGACGGAGTCGCGCCTGGAGCGGTTGGCGAAGAAAGCGGCCGCGTTCGACGGGTTCTTCTAGCGGCGCTCGCTACAGCAGCGCGGCGATCTGCTCGAGCGCTGCGCGCGTGCCGATTTCGCCGGGCAGCCACGGCAGCTCGTGGACGGGGACGGGCAGGTCCAACAGCGCGAGCGCGTCGTCCTCGACGCGGCGACGTTGCGCCAAAAACTCGCCCGCCTCATCCGGCGTGCGCCGGTTGACCACCGCGCCGCCGACGTGGACGCCGTGGGAGGTGAGCTCCTCGTAGAACTCCATCGATTCCATGACGGGCAGGCGTTCAGCGGTGAGCACGATGTGAAAGACGCACTGGGTGGGGTCGGTAAGCATGGAGCGCAGTCGCTCGAACTTGCGGCGGCGCTTGAGCAATGTGGAGCGGATTTGTTGGTTGCGGCGGTCGACAGGCGAGCCGCCAGAATCGCCGTGAGATCCGCCCATGCCGCGGACGAGCTCGCTGAACTTGTCCGACTTGTCGCGGCGGGCCAGCAGACCGTCGGTGTAGGCCGCCATGAGCTCCGGAAGCGCCATCAGCCGGGAGGTGTGGCCGGAGGGGGCGGTGTCGAAGACCAGGTGGTCGTAGTCGGAAGCGCTAACCAGGTCCGCGATGCGTTCGAGCAGCGCCGCCTCGTGCATGCCGGGGGAGTGGCGCGACATCTCCAGGTGCTTGTCCACCTCTTTGTGGAGGCGCTCCGGCATCATGGCGCGCATCGAGTCGCCGACGGCGCGCAGGTGTTGCGCCGTGATCGCGGTGGGGTCGAGTTCGATGGCGTCGAGGCGGGGCTCGAGGGTGCACGGGGCGTCGAAAAGCGATTGGCCCCAGATGTGGCCCAGGTTGTGGGCGGGGTCGGTGGAGACGAGCAGAACCCTGCGGCCGCGGGCGGCGAGGCGGACGGCGGTGGCGGCGGAGACGGTCGTCTTGCCGACGCCACCTTTGCCGCCGAAGAACATGACTGGGGCGTCTAGCAGCATGAGATCCCGTCGAGTGGTGAGCGTTCCATGCCCATGCGGGTGTGCCAGGCGTGGAAGTCGTCGTAAAGCAGGGGCAAAATTTCGAGCGTGTAGTAGCTGGCGGGGTTGGGGATGCCGAGCATCTCGGAGGCGACGAGCAAGGTGAACAGGTCGTCCTCCTCGCGCGCGGCGCGGGCGAATTCGCGCCGGTAGGGCGCTTGGTAGAACTCGTTTAAGCCCGCGCCGAACGCGGCCAGTTTACTGCGCAGGCTCATACTCGTCGGACCACTCGATCGCCGGCTCGCGGCGCGCCTTGCTGATCGCGGTGATGGCTTCGACGACGACCCAGATCGCGCAGATGATGATGATCACGTCGATGGCAAGCAGCAGCCAGTTGCCGGCCGCAAACAGCGTGCCCAGCTGCAAAACCGCGGCCCACAGCGACATCAGCGTGACAAAGGTCAGCGGGATGAGCAGCGGCAGGGTGGGGCGGCGCAGCTTGGTCAGGATGACCACCAGGATGGACAGGGTAAGCCCGGCCATGAGCTGGTTGGTGGTGCCGAACAGCGGCCAGATGATCATGCCGCCGGAGCCGTCGAGGCCGGTGGAGAACGTCAGGCCGAGCGCGGCGCCGACAGCGATGATGGTGGCGACCAGGCCGGAGAGCTTCACGCCCATGATCTCGGCGATTTCGCCGACGACCATGCGCTGCAGGCGTATGCCGGAGTCCATGGTGGTGGCGGCGAACAGGACGGCCATGGTGGCCAGGATGGTTGCGGACAGGGAGGTCGGGATGCCGAGGCCCTGGTTCATCAGCGCGCCGCCGCCCTCGACGAACGCGTTGACGCCGCCGGCGTTCCACTCGTTGTACACGTTCTCCCAGTCGGTGAGCGTCTTGTAGCCGGCGGTGGTGGCGATAATCGTGCCGAGCGAGAGCAGACCCTCGCCAACCGCGCCGAAGTAGCCAACGAAGCGGGCGTCGGTTTCCTTATCCAGCTGCTTCGCCGAGGTGCCGGAGGCGACGATGCCGTGGAACCCGGAGATCGCGCCGCAGGCGATGGTGACAAACAGCAGCGGGAAGATGCTCGGGGTGCCCTCCGGCACGGCGCTATTGAGCGTCGGCGCGACGATCTCGGGGCGGACGACCAGGAAGGAGGCGTAGAGGATGATCAGGCCGACAAACAGCTGCAGGCCGTTGATATAGTCGCGCGGCTGCAGCAGCACCCACACGGGCAGCATCGAGGCGATGAAGGCGTAGGTGAACAGCAGGAGAATCCAGATGCCGCGGTCCGGGATGCCCAGGACGGTCTCCGGCAGCGTGACCGGCACGCGGTCGCCGAGCACCATCAGCGCGTAGAGCGCGACCACGCCCACGACCGAGACGAGAGGCAGGTTCCACTTCAGACGGTAAATGGCCTGGCCGATGAGCAAGGCAACGAGGATCGCGCCCCACGTCGGGATCACGGCCGACGGGGTGGAGATGAGCAGGTTGGAGATCACCACGGCGAACGCAGTGTTGACCATGAGCAGCAGCAGGAAGATGACCACGAGGAAGAGGTTGCGCCCGCGCGCGCCGATGTAGCGGCCGGACAGCGTACCAATCGACTGGCCCTTGTGCCTTTGCGACGCCCACAGCGCCCCCAAGTCATGCAACCCAGCAAAGAAGACCGTGCCGAGCGTGACCCACAGAAAGGCGGGCAGCCAGCCCCAGATCACGGCGACGGCTGGACCGATGATCGGCGCGGCACCCGCCACCGAGGTGAAGTGGTGGCCCCACAGCACGTACTTGTTGGTGGGCACGTAGTCCACGCCGTCTTCCATGGTGTGCGCGGGCGTTTGGTAGCTGTCAGAGAGCTGGTAGACGCGCCGGCCGAGGAACTTGGAGTACAAGAGGTATCCCGAGCTCAGCATGGCCAGCCCGATGAAGACCAGGAAGAGCGAGTTCATGCGCTCACCTTTCTGTCGGTGTTTCGTGTCACAGTGGGCAAAAGTATGCCACAACTCACAGACCGTTCCCAACGTTGGGCAGCTTGCTTCTCGACGTCCCGTTACGTTTTCCCAGCTCTGTACGATCAAAGGAGTAGAAGAGTTCTATGCATTTCACAGAAAGGAATTCGCCATGCGCCGTTTCTTGGTACCCGTCATCGTCGCGACAGGCCTCGTCGTCCCCGCCACTTCTGCTTCCGCGGCCGACCTCGCGACGAAGGATGAGAAGACCTGCTCGGTGGTGACCACCGCCGCCGAGCGTGAATTCGCCAAGACCTACGCGGAGGAGGAGAAAGACCTCGGCGGCAAGCTCCTGGTGGGCAAGTGGGTGAGCGCCATTGAGCGCGTCTACCCAGGTGCGGAGACATACACGGATGTGGAGCTTCTGGCAAAGCTCATGCCGGAATCTCTCGCGCAGCACTACCTTGCCGTGCGCGACTCCACATCGAGCGCGGACATTCCTTTCGGGCCAACCGGGGACGAGGTCGCGGAAGTTCAACACATCGCGGTCGCAGAAGGGGAGAGCCGCCCCACCTACGCCGACCCGCAGGCCAGTGCACGCGACCGGGCGCATGCGCAGTCGCTGACCAGCGCGTTGCAGCGCCACTTCCCGGGCCTGAAGACAAAGGAGGCGGAGTCGCTCGCGGCGGTGATCCAAAACGACGGCACCGGCGAGTACTTCAACACCCGCCTGGCGTACGAGCACGTGTTGGCGCAGGCCGCGTGGGACTGCCGCGACCTTCTGGCAAGCGACGCCAAACTCGCCCACATCGACCTGCCAACCAGCACCCCGCCGCAGCACGACCCCGCGCCGGGCAGCTCGCAGCCCGAGCAGGGGCGCGCCTCCTCGGCCGGCGCAACAGCCGGTGTCGTGGTGTTCTCCCTGCTCGCAGCGCTTGGCGTCTCGCTCGCGCTGCTCGCCACGGTAGGCCCGCAGTTCGGGCTTGAACTCCCGGAGCTGCCGGATCTTTCGAACCTGGCGAACCTCCAGCTCTAGGCCTGATACGCGAATACGTTTTCCGCGGCCCGTTGGCTAGATTAAAGGGGAGAAAGTAGCTCTGCCCAGGAGGTTTGCCAACGTGAGTACGTCGCTTCAGGCCGCGGCCCCCAACCCGAAGGATCTGGCCCGCGCCCCCGGCGTGTTCGGGCAGTCTGTCGCGTGGCTCGCTGTCGCCTGGGGCGCACTGTGTGTCCTCGCTGGCGCGCTTAGCTACGACGACCTCCCCGGAATGGCCGCCATGATCGCACTCGGGCTGGCCTTCCTCATCCCCTCGCTGTGGTGGCTGCGCTGCGCATCCAAGGACAACAAGGCCGTGAAGCACTACGAGGACACGGTGCGCACCAATGCCTACCTCGCGCAGTTCCTCACCGAAGCCGACCAGGTAGTCATCCAGGGGATGGGCACGCCCCACCCGCCGCGCAAGACCCCGCGCCACTGGCCGGGCGTGATCGCGTTGAGCGCCGTGCTATTTATAGCGAGCGTCATCCTCATGCCGGTAGAGGAAGATCCCGCGCCGACTGAGCCGGTGGCAAGCACCACTACCAGCTCGTCCGCGACGAGCAGCACACGCTCATCCGCAGCGCTGTCCACTACCCGAAACACGGAAGCGGAGGCCTCGCGATCCAGCGCAGCTGCCGCGTCCCGCAGCGCCGAAGCTGCCGCACGGGAAGCCGCGGAACGCGAGGCAGCCGAACGCGAAGCCGCCAAACGCGCCCGCGCCGAAGAAGCAGCACGGCTGCAGCGCGAGGCCGAGGAAGCGGAACGCGCGCGCATCGCGGAGCAGCAGCGTCTCGAACAGGAACAGCAGCAGCACCAGTTCGTCGCTCCCGCCCGCGCGCCCGAGCCGGCACCGGCAGCCGCGTACTACAAGAACTGCACTGCAGTCTGGAACGCGATCGGCAGCCCGATCTACGCGGGCCAGCCGGGCTACGACAGCCATCTGGATCGCGACGGCGACGGCATCGGTTGCGAGCGGGACCCGCGCTAAGCCGACAGCAACCCTCTACCGCACCAGCTCCACGCGGTTATCCCGAAACACCGCCACGACTTTCCGCGTCTCATCCGCCGGCAGCTGCCAATCGCATGCGACTACGCGCGCCGGGTGCGCTTCGCGCAACAGATCCGCGAGCCCGTCGAGGTTTTTCGGCGCCGGACGCTTCGGCCCGAACACCGCCACAGAAAGCGCGGCGCACACGTCCGCGACGCTTGCGACCGGCGTGGTTAGCAGTACGGGGTTGCGGCTTCGGCCGTGTCCTGTTCTATACATCGGTCACCTCGCAGAAGGATTCGTAGTGGTCGTCGGTGTAGTACCACACCTCTGGGTCGCCCTCGCCGCCAGTGACGATACGCCGCGCACCCCGGTGCGACAGCCCAGGCGTGTCCACGGTGTACTCGCGGTAGTAGCCGAGCTCCTCGTCGGGCAGCACACCCTCGTAGTTGCCGAAGCGGGCGTCGTCGTTGTCGGGGTAGGGGTACGGCCCGCCGTGTTCCACAAGCCCAATAGTGTCCCGCGCCTCCGCGGGCAGGTTCCCACAGACAGGAATAGCATCGGAAGCAGGCGCGTCAACAAACGCGCACGCGCTGCAGAGGCCGGCGAGGGCGACGACGAGCTTTTTCACGCCACGCATTGTTGCACACTACGATTGGGCGCATGGCAAGGGGCAGGATTCCGGAAAGCGATATTGAGGCGATCCGCGAGCGCGCGGCGATTGAGGAGATCGTCGGCGAGTACGTCCAGCTCAAACCGGCCGGGCACGATTCGATGAAGGGGTTGAGCCCTTTCAAGGATGAGAAGACGCCGAGTTTCCACGTTCGTCCCGCCCGCGGCTACTACCACTGCTTTTCCACCGGCAAGGGCGGCGATGTCTTCAACTTCCTCATGGAGTTGGAGCAGCTGACCTTCCCGGAGGCGGTCGAGGCGGTCGCGGACACGATCGGCTACCACATCAACTACCAGGGCGGTTCCACGGGCGCGCGCGACGTCAAGCCCGGCACCCGCAAGCGCCTGCTGGCGGCGAACAAAGCAGCGCACGAGTTCTACCGCGAGCAGCTCGAAACCCCCGAGGCGGAGCCCGGCCGCAACTTCCTACTGGAGCGCGGCTTCGACAAGGAGCTCATCTACCGCTTCGAGTGCGGCTACGCGCCCGACGGCTGGGACACCCTGACCAAGCACCTGCTGCGCCGCGGCTTCGAGGTGCAGGAGCTTATCGATGCCGGCATTTCCTCCATGGGCCGCCGCGGCCCCATCGACAAGTTCCGCCGCCGCCTGATCTGGCCGATCAAGGACCCCGCCGGCAACACGATCGGCTTCGGTGCCCGCAAGCTTTTCGACGACGACCCCATGGGCAAGTACATGAACACCCAGGACACCTTGCTGTATCACAAATCCAAGGTGCTCTTCGGCCTGGACTTGGCCAAGCGCAACATCTCCGAGCGCCACCAGACTGTCATCGTGGAGGGCTACACGGACGTGATGGCGATGCACGCCGCGGGCGTGACCACCGCCGTCGCCTCCTGCGGCACCGCCTTCGGTGCGGAGCACCTCGCCGCCATCCGCCGCCACATGTTGGATGACAGTTACTTCCGCGGCGAGCTCATCTACACCTTCGACGGCGACGAGGCCGGCCAGAAGGCCGCGATGCGCGCCTTCGAGGGCGACCAGCAGTTCACCGGCCAGTCCTTCGTCGCGGTTGCGCCCGAGGGCATGGACCCCTGCGATTTGCGCCTGGCCCAGGGCGATGCGGCGCTGCGCGACCTCGTTGCCCGCCGCGTGCCGATGTTCGAATTCGTCATCGAGTCGCTGCTTAAGGACTACTCGCTCGATTCGGCAGAGGGCCGAGTGCAAGCTTTACGACGCACCGTGCCCGTCGTCGCCGCCATCGAAGATCAAGTCCTGCAAAAGGAGTACGCACGCAGGCTGGCCGGTTGGGTGGGCTGGCCCAACCCGGACGAGGTCCTCGACCAGGTCCGCGCCGAGGCAAAACGCCCGAAGAAGGACCAGCGCCGCGTCGCGATAAAGCGTGAAGCAGAATCCGCAGCGCCGGGCCAGCCGCCCGCCCTGCAACCGCCGAATCCGCAGGACCCAATCCTGTGGCCGCAGCGCGAAGCGCTCAAGGTCGCGCTACAGTACCCGGACAAGGCCGGCTCCTACTTCGAGGGCATCAACCCGGACGCGTTTACCAACGACGCCTACCGCCAAGTCCGCGAAGCCATCGGCAACGCCGGCGGGCTCGCCGCCGCAGCCGAGCACGGCCCGAACTTCCTCGCGGCAGTCGCCGGCGAGATGCGCGACCTCGCCGGGCGCAACTTCGTCTCCGAGCTCGCCGTCGAGCCGATCCACGCCGACGACATCGACCGCTACGTCGATTCCGTCCTCTCCCGCCTGCAGGAAACCCGGGTGGGTGACCAGATCGCGCAGCTGAAGTCCCAGCTCGAGCGCATGCGTCCCTCGGAGGAGCCGGAGGCCTACAACGCGCTGTTTTCCGACCTCGTGGCACTCGAGCAGGCGCGCCGGGAGCTCAACGACCGCGCCTCGCGAGCCTAAGCGCGCGTCACGCCCGCGTCAGTTTTAAGTACCAAAACAGTCACAACGCCCGTAACGCCAGCCGTACAGGCGTAGATTTTTAGAGTATGACCAAGAAGACGCACGCGGCCCGCGTCGCCGCTCTCTCAGCAGCTCTTGTACTTTCCGCCACCTCCGTCGTCGGCACCGGCACCGCGCTCGCGGACTCTTTCGATGGCCCCGACTGGACCGGCGGCTACTACGTCCCCGAAAAGGACTACCCTTACGACCCCGGCTATGGCTCCTACTGGCGCAGCTACAAGGTGCTCAAGTTCGGGGACCCGAAGTTCTTCGACTACGGCACCCAAGGTGTGCGCGTGGTGGGCGACTACCCGTCAGACCGCATCCTCTGCGTAGCCAACAAGGGCGGGCAGCAGGAGTGCTACGTGAAGGATCAGAAGATCACGGAGTTTTCCGGCTACCCCAGGACGATCACCACGGATGCCAAGATAGCCCCCTTCGCGCCCGTGATCGGCTTCTTCCTGGCGATTGGCTACAAGTTCAACAACCTCGGCACCACCGGCGGGGGCTTAAGCAGCTAGTTGTCCGCGTTCTTGCGGATCGCGTACTCCACCGCATCCAGCGGCAGCGAGGCGTCGTACTCGTCGCGCGCCTTCTTCAGCGCGGCGAGGTACTCGGCGTAGTCCTCTGCCGTCCAGTCGGCGGTCTTCTCCAGCCCGGCCGCAGCCGCGCGCTTAGAACAGATGATCACCGGCTTCTCGTCTGCGGCCTCCTGCGGCCCGGCGAGGAAGTACGCCAGGTGCGAGGCGAACTTCGGCGCGAGCCCAGTCGCCACGAGCGCGCCGTAAGCACCAACCGCGTCCTTGCCCTCAATCCCACGGATGGCCTGCAGCAGCTGGTTCGCGTTGTGCTTGTTGCGCAGGAACTGCTGCAGCTGCAGGACCTGGTTAGTCTGACCCGCAGCGAATGCGAACGCAGCTCCGAGGAAGTCGATGATCTGGTCGCGGTTGTAGCCGGAGTCCACCACATCCTGTGCGAAGAGGAACACGTCGCGGCGGGTCAGGGATGCGGTGGCGTCGTCGCGAAACGGCGGGACGCGGCGCAGGTGGTGTGGCCAGCCGGTTTTCCAGCGGATGGGGGAGAAGGTCGACGACGCTGCGGCGACGTCCTCGGCGGTCGGTTTCTGGGCGGAAAGCGCTTCTGCGATAGTCATGCGTCTATCCTTGCATGTCCGCACGCGTTGGTGGCAACGCCCCGCGTTTACAATGCGGGGTATGACTGTGTTGGTGCTTGATGCTCGGTGGCCGCAGATGGTGCCGGTGGACGTTGCGCAAAGGCTCGTGGGTCCGCTGGAGTTTACGGCGGAGGTGCCCATTTCGGTGCGCTGGTCGCTCAACCCCGCCTCCACGGTGGGCACCCCGTGGCTTGTCACGACCGACCCCGACGACCCCCAGGTCCGCGAGCGTGCGGCAGCCGGGGAGGAGATCCTCACCGTGCCCTCCCTGCAAGACCCCGTGGCCGAGGCCGTCCGCGTGATGGCGCAAGCCCGCCGCCGCGGCGAGTGGGAGCGCTCCATGTCGCACGAAGCACTCGTGCCCTACCTACGCGAGGAATGCGCCGAGCTCGCCGAAGCAATCGAGTCGGGCGCTAGCGATGAGGAGCTCAAAAAAGAGCTTTCCGACGTGCTCCTGCAAGTCCTCTTCCACGCCGAAATCGCCGCCGAGCGCGAAGCTTTCGACTTCGCGGATGTCGCGGCGGCGTTCGTAGAAAAGATGCGTGTACGTGCCCCGTACTTCTTTGACGGTTCGACGGGGCTGGTGGACCTAGAGACGCAGGAGCACCTCTGGGCCGAGGGCAAGGCCCGCGAGCAGGCCGAGTAAGCCCGACCTAACGCGCCGGCAGCGCCGGGATCAGGTTGCGGATCTCCGGCAGACCTGCCTGCGAGGACATCTGGGAGCTCATGGCGATGGCCTGGTTGAGCGGGGTGACTTCGTCCGGCTTGACGATGCCGCACTCCAGCGCGCGGTCGCCCAGCGTGTTCACGGTCGGCGCGGCAACGAGGCGCAGCGCGGCGTCCTCGCCGACGGCCTTATTTACGTTTCCCACGAACTCGGAGCGGGTGGTGTTCTCGCCCGCCAGGCCAGCGCCGCGCACGACGGTGCGCAGGGCGTTGCAGTCCATGGTCTTCACGTTGCCGTTGAGCACGCGGACAAGCTCGCCGTAGTTGGTCTGCGCGTTTGCGGGTGCGGCGAGCGCGCCGAATGCGAGTGCGCCAACAACGAGGGCGGTGGTGATGCGCTTCATGGTTTTGGATCCTTTCGAATGGGTTCTGGGGAAGCGTCGGCCACGAAGCGTGACCGTCCGCGCAACACTTTACACGCAACTGAAGTGACAGGTGTGAATTAAGTGACCAATGTGACTGCCTGCCAGGCGATTCCCGCCCACTGCCAGCGCTCAATCTGGCGTGGGTAAGCTGTGTCCTCATGACTCACCCCCGCCGCATTGCGAGGGGCTGCGGCTGCGCCGGGCTCCTCGTGGTCATGCTTGCCATCATCTTGGCGATTTCCCTGGTGGCGTGGGTCCTGTCCTTCCTTGGTGAACCATTGCCCGGCCAAACCCGCGAGCCGGTCCCCACCACGATCCCCCCGGCCGCTGCGCAAGCGCCGCCGCTTATTGACGTCCACGGTCCCGGCCGCACCGCCGACCAGCTCGCCGAATGGGCCGCCCCGATCGCAGACGCCACCGGCATCGACCCCCAGGCTGTGCGCGCCTACGGCAACGCCGCGCTCATCGCCGCCGAAGCCTGGCCCGCCTGCCACATCTCGTGGAACACGCTCGCGGGCATCGGCTGGGTGGAAACCCGCCACGGCACCTATACCGGCCACGCCTTCGACCCAGGTCGGCTCAACGAGGCGGGTATCGCCGATCCCCACATCATCGGCCCCGCACTCGACGGCTCGGGCAACTTCGCCACCGTGCATGACACCGACGGCGGCACGCTCGACGGCGACACTGTCTATGACCGTGCTTTGGGCCCCATGCAGTTCATTCCCGAGTCCTGGCACCACTACGGCCGCGACGCGGATGGCGACGGCTACCCGAACCCCCAACAGATCGACGACGCCGCACTCGCCGCCGCCAACCTCCTCTGCGCAAAGGGTGGCGACCTCGCCACAGAGCAGGGCTGGCGCGCCGCCGTGTTCGGCTACAACAACTCCAACGACTACGTGGCCAAGGTGCGCGACGCCGCGGCGAACTACGCGCTGAACCAGCCCGCCCGCCGCTAGCGCAAAAGCGAGCGCAAAAGATCACACCACACACGAGCATTTTTGGCGAAGTTCTGGAACAATTGGGGGCTGGAAACTTCCATTCACTCTTCAAAGGAGTTGTGTCCAAAAATGGCTATGATTATCCACGCCTTCGCTCGCGAGATTCTTGATTCCCGCGGTAACCCCACCGTCGAAGCCGAGGTGCTGCTGGACGACATGTCCAACGGTGTCGCCGGTGTGCCCTCCGGCGCGTCGACGGGTGTGCACGAGGCGCACGAGCTGCGCGACGGCGGCGACCGCTACCTGGGCAAGGGCGTGCAGAAGGCAGTGGAGAACGTCAACGAGGAGATCGCTGACGCCATCGCCGGCATCGAGGCGGACGACCAGCGTCTGATCGACCAGGCCATGATTGAGCTGGACGGCACCGACAACAAGTCCCGCCTGGGTGCGAACGCCATCCTGGGCGTGTCCATCGCTGCGGCGAAGGCTGCCGCCGAGTCCGCTGGCCTGCCGCTCTACCGCTACATTGGTGGCCCGAACGCCCACATCCTGCCGGTGCCGATGATGAACATCCTTAACGGCGGCTCCCACGCGGACTCCGGCGTGGACGTCCAGGAGTTTATGATTGCCCCGATCGGTGCCAAGACCTTCTCCGAGGCGCTGCGCCAGGGCACCGAGGTCTACCACGCGCTCAAGGCCGTCATCAAGGACAAGGGCCTGTCCACCGGCCTGGGTGACGAGGGCGGCTTCGCCCCGTCCGTCGAGTCCACCAAGGCTGCGCTCGACCTCATCGTCGAGGCCATCAAGAAGGCTGGCCTGAAGCCGGGCGAGGACATCGCCCTGGCGCTCGACGTCGCATCCTCTGAGTTCTTTGAGGACGGCGTGTACAAGTTCGAGGGCGGCGAGCACTCCGCCGAGGACATGGCCAAGGTCTACGAGGAGCTGATCAACGAGTACCCGATCGTCTCCATCGAGGACCCGCTGCAGGAGGACGACTGGGAGGGCTACACCAAGCTCACCGCCGCCATCGGCGAGAAGGTCCAAATTGTTGGCGACGACTTCTTCGTCACTAACCCGGAGCGCCTCGCCCGCGGTATCGAGGAGAAGGCCGCCAACGCCCTGCTGGTCAAGGTCAACCAGATCGGTACCCTCACCGAGACCTTCGACGCAGTCGACCTCGCACACCGCAATGGCTACCGCACCATGATGTCGCACCGTTCCGGCGAGACCGAGGACACCACCATCGCCGACCTCGCCGTCGCCCTTGGCTGCGGCCAGATCAAGACCGGTGCCCCGGCTCGCTCCGAGCGCGTGGCGAAGTACAACCAGCTGCTGCGCATCGAGCAGGAGCTTGACGACGCCGCCGTCTACGCGGGTCGCTCCGCCTTCCCGCGCTTCAAGTAAGCACCTGCTTGTCGACGCCCCCTTCGCCCGGCGCCGCGGCGAAGGGGTGCTCGCATGCCTGCACTTTCTTGCAGAATTCTTGGGCGACCCTTGGGGCTTTCTGTGTATAACGCGATACACTTGCGTATGACGCGTCCCGTGTCATTCCACGTGCCCAGAAAGGCCCACCACCGTGTACTCCCGCACTCTTGTCGCTATTGCTACGGCAACGTTGCTTACCCTCGCGCTTACCCCGGCCCCGCAGGCGCTCGCCCAAGAGTCGGTAACAGCGACCGCCACCGCCAGTATCACCACGGACACTGCACCCGCGGAGACATCCCCGCAGTCCTACGAGGTTGCGCTCGCCGTGTGGCAAGAGCGCGTGAGTGCCGCGGAACAGACTGTTACCGAGGCGGAGGCGGCACTGGCCGAGGCACAGTCCGCAGAGGACTCCCAACGCGAGCAAGTGGATACCGCATTAGAGGACCTCGAAGCGGCTAAAACACAGCACGCGCAGGCGAAGGCCGAATTCGCCAAGCTCGACATAGCTGCACTTGAGGCGGCGCAGCAGGACGCGAAGAACGCTGTCGCGGAAGCGGAGCGCACCCTGCGCGAAGCTAACCAGTCCGTCAGCGACGCACGCGCCGCTCAAGATGCTGCAGACTCCGAGCTCGCTGAGGCGGTTGCCAAGCGCGACGAGCAGCAGCAACTCGTGGACGACACCGAAGATGCTCTGCGCAAGTTTGCACAGGAGCGCGAGAACGCCACGAATGCGCTCGCAGAGACCAAGCGTCGCGACGAGACTGGGGCGGACTACTCCCAAGACGACTGGAAACGACTCACTGCCCAGGCAGTTGAAGAGATGATTAACCAATACCGTCGTGCGCACGGTCTGCACGAGCTTGTTACGCACCCGGTGTACCGGGCGCAGGCGGAGGCGTGGTCGCGCCAGATGGTGTGGGATTATGACACCACAGGCAGCAAAGAGTCGTTCCGTCACTCTGACGGCGAGACCTGGGGCCATTCGGGCGAGAACATTATGTACAACTTTGTCGACGACTGGCAGTCTGACCCCTCGACCTGGGACCGCAATTCGTGGCACAACATGCCTTACAAACTCTTCGATGGCTGGCGTGAGTCCTCTGGTCATAACAAGAACATGCTCTCGCCGACTTCCCAGGGCATGGCGGTTGGCATCGAGGTTGCTCACGACGGCCGCGTTTACGTCACCACCATGTTCTTCATCGAGGATACGCGCCTGAAAAATGGTGCGTTCTACTCCGAAGACGGCATGACCACCAAAGCGAAGGCAAGTGGCGAACCGTTTTACCTGCCTCACGGCGCGATCGAGGTCATGCGAGCCAAGCGACTGACTAACCCGGAGTACAACCCCGGCGAAAAGCCTTCCTACGCTCTGGTGAATACTTCTGGCCTGGACAAGTCGCGGGGCAAGTCCACCGCACTGGACTCGCACGTCACGCCCGTTGATTACGACGAAGAGATCAAGGCACTCAACGCCTACATCGCACTGGTGGATGCCTACACGGAAAAGATCAACGAATTGATGCCGGAGCGTCAGGCATCTCTCGAGCAGCTCATCGACGCTGCCGCATCCGCCAACCAACACGCAACCGACACCGCCGCACGCCTGCGAGACGCACAGGACACGGCCGGTCGCGCCGAGGGAGCATTGAGCAGCGAGCGGACTGCACTCGATGACGCCACTGCGGCACTCGAAAACGCGAAGGCCACCCCACGCGAGCCTTTCGAGCAGGCCGTCGCCGATGCCAACGCCGCGGTCAAGGAATCCACTGCCACTGTGGAGCGCCAGGAGGAAGAACTGGCTGCACGTCAGTCTGCACGCGTGGACGCGCAAGCAGCGCTTGACCAAGCCAACGCGGAGCTCATGCGCGTACAAAGCGAAAAGCCGGCACCTCCGACGAAAGTAGCGACCGAAGAGGGGAGCAGCACCGCAGGCACCGCAGTTGCCGTCATCGTGGCGCTGCTAGCAATCCTCGCGGCCGGCATCACGCTTGCACCACAGCTGGGCATCGCGATCGCTTAGCGCAGCGTGCCAGCTGAACCCGTACTCCTGCCCGCGCGCCTTCGCACCCGGGTAACTCGACGGGCTAGACTCAACTACCACTATGTCCCCACGCGCATCGCAGTCACGCAACCGGAAACGCGGGCGAGGCAAAACGCCCCGCACCGTTCCGGTGGCCTCCCGCGAGCGTGGGAAGGACCAGCGCGCTGCCAAAGGCACAGCGAAGAAGCGCCGCCTCCCGGCGATGTTCCAGCAGGACATCACCAGCACCGCTATCCTGATCGCCCTGGTGATCGCGGTACTGATTGCTATCGCCGTCCCGCTGCGCAACTACTACGAGGGCCGCGCCGAGATCGCCCGTGCGCAGTCTTCCATCGAGCAGCTCGAGCGCCGTAAAGCAGAGCTGGAAGCAGACATCGCCAAGTACGAGGATCCCGCCTACGTGGAGCAGGAGGCGCGCCGCCGCCTCGGCGTGATGGCGGAAGGGGAGTCCGCGTGGCGCATCATTGACCCGCGCATGTCCCACAGCCCGTCCATCACCACCGACGAGGTTCCCGACGAGCGTTCCTGGAGCGAAGTCATGTGGGATTCACTCCGCGAGCTCCCGGAGTCTGACGTTCCTGCTCCCGAACCCGCGGAACAACCCCAGCAGCCGGCTGAACCGGAGGTGCCAGAAGCCCCGCAGGACGCCGAGCCGCCGGCCGAAGATCCAAATCCGGGCGCGGCACAGCTCCAAGCGCCTGCTGAATAAACGCAGCTCAAGACGGGACATCTCAAACAGCGGAGTGTGAATGGCGCTCCTCGTCTTGGCGAGCGGCTGGATTTTGGTATTGAAAACTGCGGAAGAACTGGAATATTCTGGCTCTTCAAATGGTCCATCCATTTTGATGCGGAAAAACGACGTCTAGCTGGCAACCACCAACGTGAACGAGGGAAATTGAAGGGAGGCAACAATGGGGACTCTGCGCATTGAAATTAACAAAGCTGTTTTGGACTGGGCGCTGCAGCGTACCGGCCTCAATGAAGAAAAACTCCTGAAGGAATTTCCTAGGCTCAACGATTGGCGCAACGGTAAAGCGTCCCCAACCCTCAGCCAGGCAAAGTCACTAGCGGAGAAGGCTCACATCCCGTTTGGCCGCCTCCTTCTTGATGAACCTACTGGGGAGGGGACTGATGTCCCAGATTTCCGTACCGTTGGAAATCAGCGGATCGATGGGATGAGCCCTGACCTCCAGGAGGTCATTCGGTCAGCTGAGGGCCGTTTGGCTTGGTACGCAGAATACGCCGCAGAGGTCGGGATTCCTGGTCCCAGCATTCTCCGTCTCGCTCAGGAGAAAGTCACCCCGAGTACGGCAGCGCATCAGACCAGGCGTGCCCTGGGATTCGACGCGGATTCTGCAATCCCCGGGCGAGAAAAGGTCGGGGCCCTGGTGGACCGAATGGAGGAGGCCGGGATTCTCGTGTCCCGGAACTCTATTGTCGGAAATTCTACGAGCCGTCCCCTCGACGTTGATGAATTCCGTGGGTTTACCCTGATCAACGGTGCTTACTGTTTGGTTTTCATTAACACTCGGGATGTAAAGACAGCACAGCTGTTTAGCCTTGCCCATGAGTTGGCGCACGCGGCTTTGGGGGAGGCAGGTATTTCGAATCACAGTGAGCACCACAAAGTCGAGCGCTGGTGTAACTCTTTTGCAGCAGCATTTCTCGCTCCCGAGGCGTCAGTAAAGCAACGATACGTCAGCGAAAAACCTCTTCGGGAGAACATTGAATCGCTGGCAGCTGAGTTCGGCATGAGCCGCGAGGCGGTGCTTTGGAGGTTAAAGGAGATTGGCCTCATCGATGCTGAAGCGGCCAGCAAGGTACTGGCACTTGTCCGCGCAAGCACAGAGGCGAAGACCCCTAAAGTAAGCAGTACGGGTGGTCCGGCGTTTCATGTTCTCGTGCGGTCTCGTGTGGGCGGCCGGTTTTACGAGACGGTTACGATGGCGGTCCAGTCAGGGGAGATAGCCGAGAGAGATGCCGCACGGTACCTTGGGGCTGCTTCGTACGAGTCGCTTGAAAAACTGATTCGAAATAGCGCTTGGGCGAACCAGGAGGTTGTATAACCAGTGTTTTTGGTTGATACGAACTTCTTGGGCACTGCTGAAACCCTGTATCCGGAGGATGTGTTCCCAACCTTCTGGCGCGAGCTCGAATGGACTCTTTTCACCAGTGATGTGTTTTTTCACGATGAGGTAGACACGGAGCTGCGAAGGTGGAAACACCCACGCTTGCATTGGTACTCAAATAATGTGCAGCCGTCCCAGATTCTTCTCCCGGACAGTGACGAAATCAATGCCTATCGGGAGGTGACGAAGTGGGCCGACAATCACCCCACATACAGTCAATCGGCTGCAACAACCTTTCTTAATGCGGCTGACTCGTGGCTTGTGGCTTCGGGCACACGCTACGGGTACACAATCGTGTCCAATGAGAAGCCGGCGCCTAATTCAGTGAGCAAAATTAAGATTCCGGATGCAGCAGCTGCATTCCAGGTCGAGTGTGTGACGCTTCTTGAGTTTTTGAGGATCCGTCAGATCAAGGTGTGACACTTCATCCGTCGGATACGACTCGACTCGCCCTCGTTTGTGCTCAGACATGGGAGTTCATTCCGAGAGCCCCCAGGGCTGGAGACACCGGCGCAGCCCTAACTCAAGCCCCGAGAAGACCCATCCCGTCCTGGAACTCCTCATCGTGCATCAGCGCGGCCCAGTCGCCTTCGAATGACAGCGCGTACGCAAGCACCGCCTCCTGCACGAACGACGGCGGCGCTGCATGTCCATCACCCCAGTCACCCGGCAGCGTGCACCACTTTTGTCCGTACTCCCGCCCTAGTGCTTCGGCCCATGGCCGGTAGTGGCTTTGAATGTGGAACGAGTCATCACGGTTTTGCAGGTACAGCACGTAGTTCGGAAACGATGAAGCATACGCCGCAACCAAGTCTGCCGTCACCGTACCGTCAACGCCTTTCGGCCAGCACGTATTGACGTACTCACGCACACGTCCCGGGTAGTACTTCATAAAATCCGTCTGCGGGTTCATCGCCACCGCCAGCGATCCGGGGATCTGGTGGGAAAAATACAACGCGGCGAACCCTCCGGCCGAGCAACCTTCGAGGATGATCTGTTCCGCACCAACCTGCGCAGCCACGTGCTCAATCACGTGCACCAGGTCCTTCTGCAGCGGCCTCCGGCTATCGCCCGCGAACCACCCAATCGACATGCCGTGCTCCAGCGACGGGTCAGAGACAAACAACACCGAGGCATCAAGCTCCTGCGTCACCTTGCGGCCCGTAAACACCGGCAACGTGGCAGCGGCCGGATCTACCGCAGCATGAAACGCCACAATCAGCGCTTGGGACGCACGTTGCACCAGCCGCAGGTCCAGGACGCCGTCTCCGTAGCGAATCGCGTGGATACCCTCTTCAACATTGCCGCTGAGGAAATCATCAAGGCCGCGGTGCGTGCTCACCTCGGCAGGCGCGTAGCGCGAATAGTCGCGTTGCATGTGCATCTGATTCCTTTCACGCAAGGGGACAGGTTGAAGTTAATCTACCCACCCCTCCCTGTGCCACAATATGGCTCATGCAACATGAATCACCCACCCCGGAGGATCTCGCCACAGTCGCCGACCAGCTCGGCCGCGTACCCCGCGGCGTGCTCGCGATCGCCTACCGCACGCCCGACGGCCAGCCCGCCGTGCTCAAGACCGCCCCAAAGCTTGACGACGGCACGCCGTTCCCCACCCTCTACTACCTCACAGACCCACGCCTGACCGCCGAAGCATCCCGCCTCGAAGTCGCCCAGGTGATGAAGTGGATGGAGTCCCGGCTTAACGAGGACTCCGACAGCGGCGAAGCCCTGCGCAAGGACTACCTCGCCGCGCATGAGCACTACCTCACCGAGCGCAACGCCATCGAGGACCTGGGCACTGAATTCTCTGGCGGCGGTATGCCGGCGCGGGTCAAGTGCCTCCACGTACTTATCGCCTACGCACTCGCCGAAGGCCCCGGCCGCGTCCGCTTCGGCGACGAAGCCGTAGCCCTCGCCGCCGAGCATGGCAACCTGCGCGGCACCGCGATTCCTGCGGATTGGCCCACGCTCGAGGACCTCGGCATCGGCCTCAACGAGGCAGGGGAGGGGCTCGCATGAGTGTCCCGCTGACCGTTGCCGCTGTCGACTGCGGCACTAACTCAATCCGCCTGCTCATCACCCGCCGAGAAGCCGACGGCACGCTGACCGAGCTCACCCGCGAGAACACCATCGTGCGACTCGGCCAGGGCGTCGACGAAACCGGGCGGTTTAACCCGGAGGCAATCGAGCGAACCCGCCAGGCGCTCGCTGCCTACACCGATCGCATGCGCGCCGAGGGCGTGGAGCGCGTACACATGGTCGCTACCTCAGCCACCCGCGACGCTGAAAACCGTGAGGACTTCTTTGCCATGACCCGCGAGCTCATCGGCCAGATCCAGCCGGGCGCGCAAGCCGAGGTCATCTCCGGCGACGAAGAGGCACAACTGTCGTTCCGCGGTGCCACCGCGGACATCGACCCCGGACGTGGCCCCTTCTGTGTCATCGACCTGGGCGGTGGTTCCACCGAGTTCGTCATGGAGCAGGGGGCACGGTCCACCCAAATGGGGTGTGTGCGCGTTACTGAACGCTTTATGCATACGGACCCGCCGACCGCCCAAGAAACCGAGTCTGCGCGCGCTTACATCCGCGAGCGCATCGCGGAAGCTGCCGAGACCGTCCCCTTCGCCCAGGCACGCACGTTCGTGGGTTGCGCGGGGACCTTTACGACGCTCTCTGCGCTCGCGCAGGGCCTCGACACCTACGACCCGGAGCGCATCCATATGTCGGAGGTCCCCTTCGACCGCATGCGTGAGGTCACGTCGGATCTGCGCGCCCGCACTGCGAAGCAGCGCCTCGAGTACGGCCCGATGCACCCTGGGCGAGCTGATGTGATTGGCTCCGGTTCAACGGTCGTGGAGGAAATGATGGACGCCTTCGAACGAGAAGCTGGTGCGTCCTCCATCATCATCAGCGAGAAGGACATTCTCGACGGGATTGTCACCGGCCTGCTCGCAGACTAGTCCTCATCGGGCTCGAGGATCTGATCCTCGAGCTCCGGGTTCTTCTTCCCCCGCAGCTTGCGCCCCTTGCGCAGGTCCTTCACCTCGCGCATGCGCGGCTCGGGGTCGATCTTGTTCGCAATAGCCTTGCGGGTGGACTCCACCACCTGCTTGGTCACCGGCGAATTCATCGCCGCTTGGGTGGCATTGACAATCTGGTGGTAGCGCTTGCGGCCGGCCTTCGTGCCGAACACGTACCCGGCGGCTGCTCCGACAACGAATTGGTACATGGGTTCAGTGTATCGTGGAGCGTAGGTTCGCAATGACTTCACAACTCTCGGGAGAGTTCAAGGGACTCTGCGGCATCTTGAAAGTTGGCCGTCTCGAGCTGAATTAGAAATTGCTTGGATTAAACATGGTATGCAAAAACCCAAAAGTGATGGTTATCTACGGCACTCGGCCAGAAGCCATCAAACTGGCACCGGTCATCCGGCGTTTAAAGTCGTACGATGATGTTGATGTGGCGGTGGTATCAACTGGGCAGCACGAAGAACTGCTGGCGCCAATAGTTGAAAGGTTTGGTATTCAGGCTGACCATCTGCTTCCACCAATGCCGGCGGGGAGAGCACTCAACACTCTGTTGTCAGCGGCGATTGACGGAATCGACTCTATTTGTGAGGCAGCTGAACCGGACGTAGTACTTGTACAAGGCGATACAACGACGGCTTTTGCCGCAGCACTTGCTGCTTTTAACAGGGGAGTGTCGGTAGCGCACCTCGAGGCGGGCCTGCGGACTGGTGATATACGGGCACCTTTCCCTGAAGAAGCGAACCGGCGATTAATTAGCCAGATCGCCGATCTTCACTGTGCGCCTTCTGCTGATGCAGCTCAAAACCTCCTTGATGAAGGAGTTCCAAGAGAACGAGTCGTAATTACGGGAAACACAGTCATCGACGCGCTTCATGAGGTTGCCGAGTGGGATCCGGAATTTGCGGATCCGCGTATTCAGGAGCTCATTGATGGGCAATCGAAATTTGTGCTCGTAACTGCGCACAGAAGGGAAAATTTAGACCGGCTTGATCAGATTGCTTCAGCCATTGGAATATTGGCGGGGTCCTTCCCTGATGTCCAATTCGTGATCCCGTTGCATGCAAACCCCCGGGTAAAAGGGGCATTCGAGAAAAACCTCGCAGAAATCAGCAATGTGCTTCTTATTGAGGCACTACCGTATGCAGAGTTTACAGCCCTTCTTAGGCACAGCTGGATCGTAATTACAGATTCTGGTGGAGTCCAAGAGGAAGCGCCGGCGCTCGGTATCCCAGTTCTGCTCATGCGAGAGAAAACAGAGCGACATGAGGTGCTGCAAACAGGAGCCGTCCGCTTGGTTGGAACCGACACCGAGCGGATTGCTGACGCGGCGAGTCGGCTCTTGAACAACGATGAAGAGCGAAACGCAATGGCTATTGTCTCGAGTCCTTATGGGGAAGGCCGCGCCTCCTACAGAGTGGCCGATGCTCTCCATGAACTGTTACTAAATAAGCATTGATTGGCCGCGAGCGCGAGGTGCGATGCCTTTTAAGCGCTCAAATGGGTGCGAGACTATACTCCTTGGGAGTGACAAGCTAAGGCGTCGGCTTATGAGAGCGCGTTTTGCAGACCGCTGGTCGCTGGGTAGTGTGCAGGGAACTAACTTGCGCAGATTGTGAGTGAAAACCTTCTGGAGGGAAAGCCGATGAGAATACTAGTGCTCTCCCAATATTGGTGGCCGGAGAATGGTGTTCCGCAACGCAGGTGGAGTTGGCTAACCACAATTCTTCGGGAACAAGGCCACGAGGTTGATGTCATTGCTCCACCGCCTCACTACAACCGCAACGTTAGTGGCAAGGAATACCTGCGGGAGCTGACCCGGTTTACATTCGACCCGGAGCTCGGACCGAATGGTGAGCACATTTACCGATGCGGCTACTTGCCCACTAGTGCTTCCCTTACCTATCGTGCGTTTAACCAGGCTGTTGTATCACTAAGCACAATCAGGGTTGGTTCGCGCATGAAGCGCAGGCGCCGCTTTCCGAGACCAGATTTGATCATTGGCACGGTGCCAGCTTTGCCTACAGCTATCGCCGCCTTCTGTGTTGGGAGGCTGTTTCACGCTCCTTACATCATTGATCTGCGGGATGCCTGGCCGGATCTTGTGGACTACAGTGCGCTTTGGAATGCGGGAACCAAAAAGATTTCGGTGCGTGAACGGATCTTGCGAAGGGGGCCGCTCCAGATTGTTAGCTGGTGTGTCAAGAGATCACTCAACTTTGCGTATAGAAATAGTGCGGCAGTTGTTCTCACATCCGATTACTTAAGAAAGAGCCTCCAGGAACGGCCGGAAGTAATCAACACGAAGCGTAAGCAGAAGTTCGTTACCGTGCGAAATGTATTTCCTGCCAAGGTTGATCCCCTCAGCCGGAACTCGGGAGGGAGCGAAGCGCGTGAGCTTAACGTCCTCTATGCAGGCACGCTTGGGCGTGCCCAGCAGCTTTCAAATGCAGTGAAGGCTGTCTCCTTGGCGGAAAAGAGGGGCTACAGAGTCAACCTGAGGCTCGTAGGCGCGGGAGCTACGAGCAGTGCCTTGCGTAAGCAGGTGAAAGAGACCGATCTGCCCATTTCCGTTTTTGGAAAGGCAGACGCAGAAGAATTATTGCAGCACTACGAGTGGGCGGACACGGCCTTAGTCCATCTCACCGACTGGGAGCCTCTAAAGGCAGCAGTACCCAGCAAAACGTTTGAATTAATGCGGTTGGGCATACATATCTCTGGGGCAATAGCGGGTGAAACAGCGGAGCTGATTAGAGCCCTTGAAGCTGGAGATGTGGTTCCACCGCAGGATGCATCGGCTCTCGCAGATTTGTGGTGTAGCTTGATCGACAACCGTGAACGGTTAGTTGTGTCGTCGCATGCACGAGAATGGCTTGAGCAGGAAGCGGGCGTGGAGACTCCGAGAAAAATTCGTTGGTTATTGGAAGAACTCGAGGGGGAGCATTGATCGCTGAGGTACGGGCGTTTAGCAGCTTTGTCACTTTTCTAGTAAAAGAGGCCGGGACAGACCCTCGGGGCCTGTTAAGGAAGGCATGTTCGAAGCTAGGTTTGCCTAACGCAGAATCGCGTTTCCCGTTTACCCCGGCAGAACTTGCGGAGTACCGTGGAGAGTACTCACGTGCCCTTGGACTGGCCAGCGAGTCGGGAACCTTTTTTCAACGGCTCAGAAATGCGTTGGTCAAAAAGCGCGTCACGGATGAGTTGTGGTGGTTTTCTCAGGCAATAGAATCGTCTTCGCATCAAGCTGATAGCGGGGCTACGCGAGTGCTATATGTAGCGGGTAATTCGCGCCCTCACACAAATTCCGGGTATTCCAAACGCACGCATTCACTTGTAAAAGCAGTCCAAACGTCTGGTATTCCGATCTCAGTTCTTACTCGGCTAGGATATCCTTCTGTTGTTGGGGTTCCTTTTAGCAAAAAATCCGATCATATCGACTCGCTTCGTTACGAGCGAAACATGGGCTGGATCTTCCCCGCCACCCCGGAGAGGGAGTTTGAGCTTGCAAAGCAGGGACTAATCCGTGTGGCTAGGCGAGAAAATGCGACCGTATTGCATACCACGACCAGTTTTAAGAACGCGGTCGTCGTATCAGCCGCTGCGAAGGAACTACAGATCCCCTGGGTTTATGAGGTACGTGGTGAGATCGAAAAAACGTGGTTGACGACTGCTCCAACTGGTGGTGTCACCCGCTCGATGGGTTCCGATCATTATCGCCTTTCGCGGCAAAAGGAACTCGAGGCTGTAAAAGCTGCAAACGGCGTTGTGGTTTTGAGCAACTTGTCTGCTGAAGATCTTGTAGAAGCCGGTGTGCGCAAAGAAAAAATCTGCGTTGCACCGAACGCAGCAGAAAACAGCCTTCTTCAAGAGACTTTGTCGCAGCAAGAGGCGAGGACACTCACTGGCGTAAACGCGGAGTATCTGGTGGGTACCGTTACATCAGTGGTCGGATACGAAGGCCTCGAGACAATGATAAGAGCACTCAATTTGCTCCCTGACCATGTTAGCTTTTTAGTCGTGGGGGATGGAACCGATAGGCGACGGCTAGAAGCTTTAGCCACAGAATTAAACCTCGGGGCACGGGTCAATTTCGTGGGACGGAAGCCGCAGGACGAGATAGTGCCATGGTATCGAAGCCTTGATGCTTTTGTGGTCCCGCGGATTGATTCTCCGGTGTGTAGGGCAGTGACACCGATTAAGCCGTTGGCTGCCATGGCGCTCGGGATTCCGGTCATCGCATCTGACCTCCCCGCCCTTAGAGAGGTGACAGGAGACTGTGCTGAGTATGTGGAACCGGAAAACCCTTCGGCACTAGCGGAAGGAGTTCGAGCAGTCATTGAAGGAAACTATGACTCAGCCCGTGCTAGAGCGTGGGCCGAGGCGAGAACCTGGGATCGAGTCGGTAACGTTTTGAAAGACTTTTATCGAGACATCAAGAAAAAGGATACGCGATAAAGTGAGCGTTAATTTGGCTGAAGAGAATAAGCGAGCGAATGTATGTGTTATCGGGCTGGGATACATTGGTTTGCCTACTGCAGTAGTGCTTGCAGACAACCTTGGCACAATTGCCGGCTTCGACATAGACGAAGAGCGTCGTCGGATAGTCCGAGAGGGGGCTTCACCTTTTGTAGAGGACGGCTTGGGGGAACTGTTAGAAGAAGCCATAACGACGGGAAAGTTACGTATTCCGGATCAACTAGTTCCAGCGGAGCAATACGTTATCGCTGTCCCGACTCCCATTCTGGAAGATAAAACGCCTGATCTATCTTTCCTTTTTAGCGTTATTGAGGAACTTGCCCCACTGCTTCGGGGAGATGAGCTGGTGGTTATCGAATCCACCTGTCCTCCGGGAACCACCGAGCAAATCCAAGCCAGGTTGTTAGACCTACGGCCTGACCTTGCAAAGGCAATTGAAGCAGAGAAATTAGGGATCGCCTATTGTCCAGAGCGGGTATTGCCTGGGAATGTTATTCGTGAACTCCGCGACAATGACCGTATAATCGGTGGCGTGACAACTCGCTCAGCGGAACGGGCTAAACAACTCTATAGCTCTTTCTGCGAGGGGAAGTTGTGGATTACTGATAGCCGAACTGCCGAAATGAGCAAATTGGCTGAAAACGCGTACCGCGACGTGAATATTGCTTTCGCTAACCAATTGGACTTGCTTTGCGCGGAATACGGAGTAGACGTGTGGAAACTCCGTGAATTAGCAAATCGGCATCCACGTGTGAACATTCTTGAACCCGGTCCCGGTGTCGGCGGACATTGCATTGCGGTCGACCCGTGGTTCCTAGTCAACGGGCTAGGCGAGGCCCCTTTAATTGAAGCCGCGCGTCAGTTGAACGACGCGAAACCGGCAGCAGTGACCGATCAAGTTTTGGAAGCAGTGAACACTGCCAAGCAGCCAAATATTCTGGCGCTGGGATTGTCTTTCAAAGAAAATGTTGACGATGTGCGGCAATCTCCCGCTGTCGAGGTGGTAAAAGGGCTTTCCGCTTCCTTGCCCAATGCAACGGTAACTGCCGTAGATCCGGTAGTGTCTCGGTGCCCGATCGAGTTACTTGACTCCCCTAACGTACGTTTTACCCGCAAACTTCCGCAGGATTTGGATGAATTTGAAGCCGTGGTTGTTTTAGTGGCACATCGGCACTTTAAAACTTTAGATACCGCAGAGTTCGGCCGGGCGAGGATAGTGGATACACGTGGACTCTTCAGAGAGCGACAGGAGTAGTATAGTTTTCTACGCGCGTCGCCCGAGGGACGCACAAGGACCGTTTTCGGAAGCTTTCAAGCCAAAAGAGGTATTAAACTATGGAACGAAACGTAACGATTGTTGGCCAAGGCTATGTTGGTCTGCCCCTTGCTCAAGCAGCTGCAAAGGCAGGATGGAAAGTCTGGGGCCTGGACACCAACAGTGAGACCGTGGCGGCGCTGAACAACGGTCGCTCCCATGTTGATGACCTGTCCGATGACGACATTAACGAGATGATCAGTCAAGGGTACGAAGCCACCACAGACCCGACATGCATCTCCAACAGCCAGTATGTTGTTGTTTGCGTACCCACGCCTCTCGGCGATGCCGGATCTCCTGATCTGCGTGCTGTTGAAGCAGCAACCACAACGGTGGGCCGACATATTCAGCGAGGGACGACCTACATCCTTGAGTCGACAACTTACCCAGGCACCACGGATAACGTTTGTATTCCGCTTCTAGAGGGACACTCCCAGCTCAAAGCCGGTGAAGACTTCAATGTTGCGTACAGCCCAGAGCGCGTCGACCCAGGCTCCAAAAAGTTCGGTATCAAGAACACGCCAAAGCTTGTAGGTGGTCTAAACGACGAATCCACCCACGCAGCGGTGGAGTTCTATAGCTGCTTTATTGATGAGGTTGTTCCCGTGAAGGGCACCAAAGAAGCAGAAACCGCCAAGCTTTTGGAGAACACCTTCCGGCATGTGAACATCGCCCTTGTGAATGAAATGGCTCAGTTCTGTCATGAACTTGATATTGACATCTGGGAAGTCATCAATGGGGCAGCTACGAAGCCTTTTGGTTTTATGCGTTTCACTCCGGGACCTGGCGTGGGTGGACACTGCATTCCGATTGATCCGAACTACCTTTCCTACGAGGTGCGTAAGGAATTGGGGTACCCATTCCGTTTCGTCGAACTGGCACAGGAGATAAACAACTCGATGCCAGCGTACGTGGTGGATCGGGCCTCGCGTCTCCTGAATAAGGAGAAAAAAGCGCTCAACGGTTCGAAAGTTCTACTGCTCGGTATTACTTACAAGCCCGACATTGCCGACCAGAGGCAATCGCCGGCGGTGCCTGTCGCAGAACGCTTTATGGACTATGGAACGGAATTGACGTTCCATGACCCATTCGTTGAAGAGTGGAACGTCTCTGACGATCCCACAAGCAAGGACATACTCTTGAAGAGGGAGCAGGATTTGGACAAGGCAGTCAACGATGCTGATTTGGTTGTCCTGCTTCAGCGACACTCTGAGTACGATATTCCTGACTTAGCTGATAAGGCGCGAATTTTCTTTGACACGGTTGGTGTAACCCAAGGCGAGATTACCCACAGATTATAGCATCGACCTATTGCGGTAATTGATATTATTTGCCGGAATTGAGCCTAGGATTTAAAGACTGAGCACCGTGAATGAACCCACTGAAGTTGATGTTCAAGGGCTGAAGCGCCTTCAATCACGCCCACCAGTTCACGAGTATCTCCAGGATATCTGGGAGACTCGTAACTTCATTCTTCTGAACGCTAAGACAAGCGCAAATAAGAATGGGCGCGATACATTTTTGGGACGAATTTGGATTCTGCTGGATCCGTTACTGCAAACCGCATTTTATGGGTTCATATTCGGACTCGTTCTTCAAATATCGAGGGGAATGGACAACTTTCCAGGATTCCTCGCTATAGGTGTAGTATTTTTCCGTATTGCTACACGCGGACTCACATCTGGGACAAACCTGGTCCGACGGTCACGGGCGATGATCTCTTCATTTAACTTTCCCCGTGGTGCTGTTGTAATCGGGGATACGCTCAAGCACGCTTTCGATGGAGTCGTTCCAGCGTTCGTAGCTGTGACGCTCGCGATTCTGTGGCAGTCCGATAAACCAGTCTATTGGACTGTTGTTCTTGTCCTGCCGCTGTACCTCTTGATGCAGATGTTCTGTCTAGGCTGTAGCTTTGTCGTGGCACGAGCGTGCGCATTCGTTCCCGATCTACGTTCTGTGGTCAATTTAGTTAACAGGGGACTCTTCTTTTTATCAGGCGTGTTTTTCTCAGTTGACCGCTTTGTTAATCACCCGACCCTTGACATGTTGATGAAGTTGAACCCGGTATACCAATTCTTGTCGTCTGTGCGAGTTTCGGTGCTTGATGGCACTGTGCCGTCGATGTTCAGTTGGTGCTATCTGATCGCGTGGAGCTTCGGATTGAGTTTCATTGGATTTTTGTATTTCTGGGCGGCGGAAGGGCGTTATGCAACGCTCAGATAATCCAGTAATCGTCTCCGATAATGTGGGGCTTACCTATCACCTTAGCGGAAGTGGGTCTGCATATAACCTTCCAATTTTTGGAAGGACAGTCCAGGTTGAAGCTCTGAAGGGCGTCAGTTTCGTCATTAACCGTGGTGAATCGGTCGGCATATTGGGGAGAAATGGCTCTGGGAAATCGACACTTTTGTCAATTCTATCTGGCCAGATTGCGCCCTCGTTCGGCGAAGTCTTCGTATCGTCAACACCTTCGCTATTAAGCGTATCGGCTGCGCTTCAGGGAGAGCTGACTGGACGGATCAACGCCCGCTTAGGTTTGCTGGCGCAGGGATTGACCAGACAAGAAAGCAAAATAGGTGCAGAGAAGATTGGCGAGTGGACTGAATTGGGGGAGGCTTTCGATAGGCCGCTCAAGACTTACTCCTCTGGCATGAAAGCGCGTTTGAAATTTGCAATCGCAACGGAGACTGCCTCAGATATCTTGATGGTTGATGAGGCCCTGTCTACGGGCGACTCAACGTTCGCGATTAAGGCACGTGAACGAATGGCAGGATTTTTAGGCGAAAGCGGAACGGTGATCGTCGTCTCTCATTCAGCTTCGACTATCCGAAAACAGTGTGATCGTGTAATTTGGCTTAATAGCGGCAGGATAGTAGCTGACGGTACTGTTTCTTCGATTGCCCCAATCTACGAGAAATGGAATAGACTTCGTGCACGAAAGAAGCTTGATGAGGCCGAGATGCTTTTAGATGAAGTCGTTGCCGAATATGGCCAATTACCGCTTCTTGTAACTGGTAAAGATCGTAAATTATAGGTTCCAGCATCGTTGCGTCGTTAAGGATAAAGCAGAAAGAGGGGTTCAAGAGTGCAGTGGTCGAAGCTGCGAGCACGTTTACTTTCTTCCACAGGTAGAGTTAGCGAATCCAATTTTGCTGAAATGACGCGGAGGGCCGAGGCCAGCATAGGTGAAAACGAAACACGTGAGACGAAGAAAAGGGTCTTGCTTGTAAGCAGTAATGGGGCGGGTCTTGGGCATTTGACTCGATTGGCGGCTATCTCGCGGTTCCTGAACGCTCAAAGTCTCATTTATACACTTTCCAGCGCTTACCACGTTCTCGGCAAAAGCTCTAAAGAAATCATCTACTTCCCATCCTATGGCGATATTGGTCTTGATGGTGCGACGTGGAACCCTTTACTTAAAGCGCATTTCGGTGCAGTAGTTAAAGGCTTTCAACCGGATCTCATCATTTTCGACGGGACTTACGTCTATCGCGGCGTGACAGAGGTTGCACGACAAATTGGCATCCCACTGGTCTGGTTGCAAAGAGGCTGCTGGCGCGAAGATGTACTCGAACGCAGTGCTCAACGTCTCAACCCAGAGGATTACGTAGACCACATTGTAGTCCCAAGGGACCACGGTTGTTTGGAGGATGAGGGGCAGAAACAAGGCGCTCTAGCTCCCGGATATATCAATCCAGTTACGCTGCTCGGGCGTAAGGAGATATTTCAAAGGCAAGAGGCGAGAGCCGCTTTAGGGTTGCCTTCGGACAAACGACTTTTCCTGATCCAGCTGGGCGCTGGAGTGTTAAACGACATCAATCAAATTAAATCGCTCGCGATTGATGCCGTTCGAGAGAATGGCGCGGATTGGGAGCCTGTATTGGTGGCTAATCCGTTAAAGAAAGATTTTGAATTATTGAATAAGAACTTCCTCACGGTAAGCGCCTATCCACTTCTCCGCTACTTAAAAGCATTTGATGCGGCTGTACTGGCGGCAGGGTATAACTCGATTCAGGAGAGTGTTGTGGCGGAACTTCCGGCAATTTTTGTGCCGAATACAAAGACGAAGACCGATGATCAGGTTCGTCGAGCTCAAGGAATGTCAAATCTCGGCTTGGGGATCACCGCGACTAACTCTGAGCAAATCCAAGCTGGCATCCGACGGCTGGAATCTGCCGAGTTGCGAACACAATTTCAAGAGAAGTTGAGATTAGCTGGCTTGCCGAATGGCGCTGAGGAAATTGAAACCGCCTTGGGAAAATATTAAAGTTAGAGGGTGCGAAAAGTGTTCGGAAAATTCGGCAAAACGCAAATTATTACTGCTGCTGGAATTGTGATGTCCTTAGTGGCAGCTGTGTTGGCAGTACTCGGAGAGACTGACCTCACGCTTTTCTTTCTCGCCGTGGGAGCTTTGACTCTCATCGTGACGGTAGGAATTATTCACCGATACCTTGTAGCGACGAGACGAGCGACGAATCGTCAATTTTCTAAGTTGCAAAAGCAAATTGAGCAGCACGAAGAGCTAACGATGGGCGCTTACCCCGAGTTCATTGCTTCTAGTGGCCAAGCTCAAAAACAAGTACAGGCTAAAAAGGCTCCGACCGATAACAAGGCCAAAGCTCCGAGTGGGCCGAGGAACGCTGCCTCGACGCCAAACAAAGCGTCATCTGCTCAGCACGCAACTTCGCCACTGCTTTCTCGAATGTTATCGGAACATGATCGCGGTGTCGTGGTGGCACGGACAATTAAAGAGTCTCCAAAAGCAGCTGCTCGTTTTGCCCTGAAGGTGAAAAGCGTAAAACTGCGTGACTATTTCGCCTTAGCAGCTTCAGGGAACTTCTATTCCTACCTAGAGTTGATTTCGATTATCCGCCGTTGTCGCGCAAACGACTTAGCGGAATCAGACACGATTAAGCAGTGGGACGTGGAGTGCTTGATCGCTCTAGCGCAAGTGCTAGGAAACCAACGACTTAAGGAAACTGATCTTGAAGATGCACGGTTAATTTTAACCGTCGTTGTAGCAGTCTTTGGGAAAAAAGCTTTGCCCGGGGAAGACCGTGTACTTCTGGCGGAGATAGTTGGCGAATGCGGAGACTGGGAAACGGCAGCTTTTATTCTTGAGGAGTTTGGTCTGAAAAAGAGCAACTTACCTCAATATCAATTCACAGTTGCTAACCGATATGCTGGCAGCGGAGGGGACCCAGCCAAGTGGCTGGAATCAGTAAACCGTGTCTATTCCGATAATGGCTTTCTATCGCTATCCCTGCCTTCATCTACCACTACGAACTTGGACCAGCTGAATTCCGAATCCCTCTCCGCACCCGCAATTGATGGTGGGCCGATGGTGAGCGTGATCGTGCCGACTTACGAAGGCGCTGATCGCATCGAGACTGCTTTGAAATCCTTAGTCGCTCAGACATGGAAAAATCTGGAGATCATTGTGGTTGACGATGGTTCTAGTGATGATAACGTTGATAAGCTAAAACGAATCGTAGCGGCATACCCTTCAGTGAGGCTGGTTCCGCTAGAAAACAATAAAGGTGCTTACGTTGCGAGGAACGAAGGCCTGCGGCAGGCTTCGGGCGACCTAGTGACGGTACACGATGACGACGATTGGTCCCACCCCCAAAAGATCGCCGAGCAAGTCGAGTACTTCCTAGAGCATGAAAACCTGGCTGGAACGATCTCTAAACATGCTCGAGTCACCGAAGATCTAAGATTTACGCGAATTAACCGTCGTCCCATGTACTCGCAGAACAATATGTCGTCCCTTCTCTTGCGCACAGTAGACGCACGGAAGCTTGGAGGCTGGGACGAAGTTAATCGTGGCGCAGACGAAGAATTTACCCTCCGCCTACAGCAGGTTTCTGGGAAGAAAATCGCGTGTTGCTCAGAAATCCCACTTTCTTTCACCCGTACTCATGATCGCTCTTTGACGTCAGGTGAGATTTTGAGGGGATTTCAGGATCCTTCCCGTATGCTGTATCACTCGGCCTTCACGGAAGCTCACAAGCGAGTTGATGAGTTTCATCCCGAGGCTCAGGTCGTGCCACTTCCCGCAGACATGGAAGCGGGGAGCCGGGGTGCAGACTTTGGCAAATATGATTACGGATTCGTGCTCGATACTAAAACTAACGATTTTACGCTCTCAACTGCAATGGCCGAACTCCGTGAAATGGACAGGCTAGGCTATCGAGTAGCTATCATTCAGCACCATAGCCTTGATGGCGCTACAAGCCCGCTTGTTGCGCCTACTGTGCTGCGTACGCTCAAGGAAACAAGCGTTGAGTTCCTATCCTTCAAGAATAGAGCGGAATTCGACTATTTGATCGTTCGAGATGCTCGCGCCTTTGAGTTCGGAGAATGTACTCCAACCAACCTCAATCCCAAGAACCTGGCTATTGTTTCCACGACGGGTGAGCAAGATGAGACAACGGTTAGCCGGATCGACGAGCACGCCCTGGATAGCCTGTCGGCGGTGTTCGGTAGAGCTCCGAGCGAAATTGAGATTTTCAGAGACTGGGTCGGGCTAGCGCCATATGAGCAGGTTGCTTTGTCGAACTGGAAACCGGAAGAAAAGCTGGTTGTCGGTAGAGGAGTCGCTGCCGCACCGGCTCACTGGCCCTCCAAGGTCTCCGAGCTCCGCGAGGTCTACGCCTCGAACGATCTCTACGATGTCTTGCTGGTAGATGACTTCGATCAGAAGTGTGCCCGCATCGGAGAAGTTCTGCGTGATGCTGCATGCCTTATCCCGGCGAATGAATACGACAGACGAGAGTTTTTGGGCGAAATTGACTTTTGGGTAGATATGGGGGAACCGCACTCCAGTACCTCGGAGGACGTTTTGTCCGCAATCGCAGCAGGAGTGGTGGTGGTGTTGCGCACCGGCGCTGAAGGGGTTTATGGAGACGCAGTGCTTTTCGCTCAACCGAATGGAGTCAGAACTGTACTGAAACGAATACGCGAATTTCCGTTGCTTTATGATCTGCAGCGCGAGCGAGGGCTAACCAGCCTTCCAACAATGTGGGATCGTACAACATTTGATAAGTACTTGGACGCTTTGAGGGAGAAGTAACCGTGGAGAAAGAGTTTTCGTGGATCGATGAACGTCCCACACCGGGTAGTCGTTTGAACGAGGATAATCTACTTCGCGATTACGCGCGGATTTCTTCGAGACGCCGTGGCGCGGCTATTGCAACAGCACGGCGCGCGCAGTCGACCCGGTACCTCGATATTCTTGCTACCGAGGCCTCCGGTGAAGCCATACGTTGGCCGCGGGTTCGCAGTGATCTTTTGCGGGCATATACCGAAGGAGGTTACGGTCGCCTCCGAGCATACATTCGTAAAAAGCTGAAGGCTAACGTCATCGGTGAGATTGGTAATTTTCTTCTTCTGTCAAGTCAACGGGAAGAAGAGCGGCAAGTGGGTCTCATAATCCTGCGTGCTGTACTTCAGCTACTTCCGTACGATCGTGAGATCAAAAAATGGCGGCGCAACTGCGTGCAAGCCTTGATTTTGCAACAAAGGGACGATGAGGCCCTAAGTCTGTTAAATAAGTGGAAAGAGACAGATAGCGCTGATCGAGGCTATTTACGCGCGGAACTGCAGAATCCCTACCGCTTCGGGTTGGGTGTCACAAATCCGAAAGGTGATTTTGAAGGCTGGTTAGAAAACTTCAACCGAAGATTCATTGCAGAAGGAATAGCTCCGGTCTCTCTTGAACTATCACCCAAGAAACCGTTTGATCGGCTATCTGCAAGTTCCGAGCGCCTGCAGGTTGAGGGGGATGGAGACCGGCCCATCGTGTCGGTTGTCATGACCTCCTTTAGGCCAAGTCGCGACGAATTGGAAACCTCTGTCCGCTCAATTTTGCGACAGACGCTTCATGAGCTTGAGCTTATCATTGTGGATGATGCTTCAGGCCCTGACTACTCGGACCTCTTCCGGGAGGTCGCGACTTGGGACAGTCGAATTCGTGTAGAAACCATGCCGGAAAACGTGGGTACTTATGTTTGCCGTAACCGAGGTTTGATGCTGGCACAGGGCGAATTCTATACAGGCCAAGATGATGACGATTGGTCACATCCTCAACGTCTTGAACTTCAGTTGCGGCACATGTTGGATGCCCCAGACACGTCCGCATGTAGGGTCGGTGCTGTACGCTGCGGAGAGAACCTAGGACGTGTCTTCCTTGGATACAGTTACCGGTCTGGAAATGCTTCCTCCCTAATGGTCCGGACGAAGCTGATGCGAGATTTGGGCGGCTTTGTTCCTGTGCGTAAGGCTGCGGATACCGAGCTTGCGCGGCGTATTGAAACCGAAACTGGGCGAGAAGTTGTTACGATAGATAAGCCGCTGACTGTAGTACGTATTCTTGCCGATAGTCTGTCTCGAAGCGATTTTTCTGCGGGTTGGAGTCACCCAACAAGAGATAGCTTCAAATCCGCCTATAACCTTTGGCATTCGAGCGCTGATCATTCTGAGCTACGGTTGAACCTAGCGGATCAGGGAGCAGTACCTGTTTTCGCACCACTGAGGATTCGTGGGGAAGAGGCGGGACAGCGTACTACGTATGATGTGGTTTTGGCGGGCGACTGGAAAAAGCTTGGCGGTCCTCAAAAGTCAATGCTGGAAGAGCTAAAGGCTCTGATGCGTGGGGGATATCGGGTTGCGGTAATGCACATGGAAGCTGCCCGCTTTATGAGCGCAAAAACAGAGAACTTAAATGACCCTATCCAGTCGCTTTTGAATAGCGGACGTGTCGATCAGGTGTTCTATGATGACGACGTGATTGTGCGCCTGCTCGTTCTGCGCTACCCACCGATTCTTCAATTCCCTCCAGACGAACCTACTAATCTCACGGTAAAACGAGTTGTGGTGTTAGCAAACCAAGCGCCTTGCGAACTCGACGGGTCAGATATTAGGTACCTGGTTCCCGAATGTACAGAGAATGCCCGGTTTATGTTTACCTCGGAAGTTCTCTGGGTACCACAGGGGCCTCAAGTGCGAAAGGCTATTGAGCCTTATCTGGACAAAAATTCATTGAGTTCTTTCGACATTCCCGGAATCGTTGATCCGGATGAATGGCGGAAAGAAACTGTACGTTTTAACGGACGTGGGACAGTTGTTTTAGGACGTCACTCCCGGGATAACCAGATGAAATGGCCGGAGGCGAAAGAGGCTTTGTTAGCGGCATACCCGGAGCGGAGAAATCTTAAGATCCGGGCAATGGGCGGCGATCGTACTCCGCTCAAGCTTTTAGGTACGAAAAGGGCGCCGTCTAACTGGGAATTGCTTGGGCATGATGAAGAGGACGTAAAAGACTTCTTGCATTCTCTAGACTTTTACGTTTTCTTCCAACATTCTAGTGCGATCGAAGCCTTCGGGAGATCGATCCTGGAAGCGATTGCCGCTAACTTGGTGGTTGTTTTACCGCCGCACTATCGGGCGGTTTTCGGCGATGCCGCGGTTTATTGCACACCGAGTGAAGTCGAGAGGGTAGTTAACTCGTACCGACAGAACCCCGATGAGTATTTCGCCCAGATAGAGCGCGCTAATGAGGTTCTTGCCGAAGAATTCACACACAGCGCATACCTGAGGAGGATTGAGAAAATGTTGGCCAATCGGTAATCCCGGCAGTGGTGTCGAACGCTTTTTGGAAAGGCTAGCAGAGACGTGCGTTTTTTCGTGGTGGCCGGAACCCGAGTGTAAGTGTATCTCCTGCAATCACTTTGAAAGAAGTGCCCCGTCCTACTTGCGGAGTGAATGAGTGCTCGTCACCCGCCCGACTTTGCGCCTGAAGCTTTGTGAGCTCGGTGGCGCTGGGCAGTTAGGTAATAGCCTTTATTGGGAGTCCCACTAAGTGAGAGACTGTTCAAGCCATCGTTTTAGTAGCGCGATGGTGTGATTCGAGTGACGCCCGGGTGAATAACGAGTAATACCCGGGCGTTTGGCTTTGGTTAGGTATGCGGGCCAGGAGCATGCTGTCTTCCTCTAGCGTGATGATCTCGATGCCGGCAGCGAGTCGATTGAGGATCGCCTTAGCGATGACGGCGTAGGAGATGGACTTGCACCATTAAATCAGGGGCGAACCAGGTGTTCAGACAGTCCGTTTAGTAACGCCATGGTGAGAATCGAGTAACGCTCGAGTGAGTAACCAGTTACACCCGAGCTTTCGAGGGGTCAGCAGGTCGGGTCAGGAGGTCAGTCAGGCGCATGTTGTTGCGACCGGCTATTTGGTAGCAGTGTCGTGACTATCCGGTAGCGCTTTAGTGAGTATCTGGTAGCAGCTCAGGGCGCTCGGGGTGATACTTCCGGTAGCCGCACCACTCGGGTGTGGCGCGTACTGGAAGGAGTCCGCTGATGACGGATTACCGTGCGGTGATGACGCTGCTGATTAGGAAGCGTTCTTACCGCCAGATTGAAGACTAGCTCGGGTGCTCGCACCGCGCGATTTCCCGAGCGAACCAAGCGATTCGGGGTAGTTGGTACCGCGAGTCCGCGTAGTTGGTACCGGTGTTCCATGTACCTGGAACTGGGGAGATACCTGAATTGAGTACGAGAGGAGTTGATCCGCAATGCAGTACACCAGGAAGTTTGCCCCCATCGTATAGATTTCTGCGCTAGTGGTTGGGGGGAGTCGGCCAAGGCGAAATTGATAGCCTTTCGCTAGTTCCATGCTCGCGGTCGCCTGTGGGCGAAACTGACGGAAATAACCAATGGCAGACCCCTATTCCCCTAAGCTTACGGGCGAAGAGCAGCGGCTATATGATCAATGCACAGTGCAAACGGTTGCTGCCGGTCCAACCGCTGTGGCTGGAGGGTGAGCTTGGCTTGGTGCTGTTGGGCAACGGGGTGCAGCAGATATTGGCCGATGTAAACACGACAAATACCAAGAACGCGTCGGGTGAGGGGAAATAGGAGGCAGATCACTTGAGTGGACGATTCATCCTTTTAATTCTGGCGACGGCGTTGGCTTCTCTTTTGTTCATCTGGATGGTGCAAAGTTCGGAAACCCAAGTTTCCGGTTTTATCAGCGGAGCGATAGCGGTGTTCCTTGCATTTCTTGCGGTACGTGAGTGGAAGTCCAATAACTCTCATCCGCATTAAAACGGCTATCCAGATGCCCCAGGTATGGTTCGGGGCGTAAAAGTGACGCTACCCTGCTTCAGTGTGACCTACACCGTGTACGACGACAATTACATCATTCTTGAGGCTTCTGCCCCAGCTGCCGCGGAAGTAGATTTAGACCTACTTTTTGATCGCTTTCGGTGGGCAGAATTATCGCTTGGCTTCGCCAGCACCGGGAGTTCCCTGAACGAGGGAGTCTCTTCGGGTCTCTGGGAACTCAATGACGTCACACGCAACATGAACAAAGAGCTACAAGCTGTCCAAGTGCATGTGAATGTCCGCTCTGTGGGGGGGCCGATTGCCCCTTCGGCAGCTCTTCGCTGTGTGGGACTTGGCGCTCCCGGTAGCTATCATTTCGAACCTTCGGTCGGTCGCCATGAAGAGAATTTCACGTCCTGGAATTTCTCCAGTACAGCGGAATCCCTTTCCTGACTTCTATTCGCGGGATTGCCTTGAAGATGTGGACAAGGAATCCTGGGCAAGCGCTGTAGCGCTCGTCGATCATGTTGTAGTTCGACACCACACACCTGAGCAAGGGAAAATCGCGTTGAAGGTTGGGGGAGAGAAGACCAAAGAAGCAACGCTCTATGCAGAAGGATTCCGCCCCGCGATAATCTCTCGTGATTTTGAATCGATCTTGGGTGATGTTCCCTTAGAAGAAGAATGGTCTATTGCAGCTATCCGGATATGAGCAGGGCAATGATTCTCGGCATCAGCTGTTGCACCAGCAATTTGGTAGCAGTGTCGTGACGGTAGCGCTTCAGTGAGTTTCTGGTAGCAGCTCGGACAAAAGTTCGGAAGTTGAGTGTCGATTCGGGGTAGTTGGTACCGCGATTCCGCGTAGTTGGTACCGGTGTTCCGTATATCCGGTACTGCAGTCGGTTTGGTTGCGTCCCTTAGTGTGGTGTAACGCTTGCTGATGGTGGGCCCTGGAAATAGTGGGGCGGCCACCGCCAGTTAACCTTTCGACTCAACAACCACATCTCACCGAAAGACACATGACGATGACCGCTGCCCCTCATTCTATCGACCCTGCAACCTACTTGGATGATCTGCTCGCCCAAGCCTCCCCTGATTTGATGCGCCAGATGCTGCAAGGGTTTATTAACCAGATCCTCTCCGCCCAGGCTGACTCCGTCTGCGGCGCCGAATACGGCGTTGCTTCCACCGAACGTGTCAACCACCGCAACGGGTATCGCCACCGCGACCTTGACACCCGTGTCGGCACGATCGATGTGGCGGTACCGAAGCTGCGCCATGGCGCATTCTTCCCGGACTGGCTGTTAGAGCGCCGCTCACGGACCGAGCGGGCACTATCGACTGTGATTGCGACCTGCTACCTCAAAGGGGTCTCCACCCGTAGGATGAACGATCTGGTGGCAACGCTTGGGATTGCCAACCTGTCGAAGTCGCAAGTCTCACGCATGTCGGAAGAACTCGACGAGATGGTCGCAGACTTCAAAAACCGCCCCCTGGACTCCGGCGGATACGCCTACCTGTCATGCGACGCGCTGACAATCAAAGTCCGTGAAGGCGGACGGGTGGTCAAATGCTCCGTGCTGCTAGCCACCGGGGTCAACGCTGACGGCTACCGGGAAATGCTTGGCATGCACGTCGCCACAGCTGAGTCCAACGCGTCGTGGAAAGGCTTCTTCCAAGATCTGAAAGCCCGCGGGCTTCGCGATGTCTACTTGGTCACCAGTGATGCTCACGAAGGCATCCAACACGCGATATCTGAAGCACTGCCCGATGCGGCCTGGCAACGCTGCCGGACACATTTCGCGAAAACCTCTACGAAAAGGTCCCGAAGACGCAGTGGCCGATGGTCTCGGCGATGTTCCAGACAATCTTCCAGCAACCTGACGCCCAATCCACCTGGGCTCAAGCCCACGAGGTAGTCGACCTGTTGGAACCGAAATTCCCGCAGGTCGCGGCCTATCTGGAGGAATCACTCGATGAAGTGTTGGCGTTTACCGCAGCGCCGAAACCAGTCTGGACGAAGGTGTGGTCGAACAACCCCACCGAGCGGTTAAACCGAGAGATCCGCCGGCGCACCGACGTCGTTGGTATCTTCCCGAACCGCGAATCCATCATCCGTCTTGTCGGCGCGGTCCTTGCCGAACAGCACGACGATTGGGGGGCCGGCCCCCGGAAAGTAGACACCATGGGGTGGTGAAATTGTGGGGCTTACTTTAGCGCATTGTTACGCTGCGTGGGCTTCGTACTCTGTGGGGGTGAGGTACTTGCACCAGGAGTGTCTTCGGCTGGTGTTGTAGCGCACGCACCATGCGAAGACGTCTCGTCGGCAGACGAGCTGGTTGGCAAAGACTTTCTTGTCTTTGAGGACCTCTCGTTTCAGGGTGGCGTTAAACGACTCTGCCAGCGAGTTGTCGGCACTGGTGCCAACTGCGCCCATGGATTGGGTGACGTTGAGCCTGCGGCAGGTGGCCTGAAACTGCGATGAGGCATAGACACTTCCGTGGTCCGAATGAAAGATCGCCCCGGCAAGACTCCCGCGGGTGTGGTGCGCGTGCTCGAGCGCTTCCTCGACGAGTTCGGTGCGCATGTGGTCGGCGATGGCAAAGCCGACGAGCATCCGTGAATAGCAGTCAATTACTGAAGCGAGATACATATTCGACCCGTCCGCGATCGGCAGATAGGTGATATCGCCAACTAGCACCCTATTTGCAGCCGGAGCCGTGAAATCTCGCTTGACCAGGTCGGCAAACACCACGCGGCCAGGCCCACGCCTGGTGGTGGTGACCTTGCGTTTTTTGGTGTAGCCACGCAGGCGAAGCTTCTTCATGATCCGGGCGATGCGCTTATGGTTGACCGGCCCATTGTCGTTGTAGGCGTCGTTATAGGTCAGCTCTGCCGCGATGCGTTTGGCACCGTAGAGCTGGTCTTTCTCGTTAAAGACCGCCTTGATCTTCGCCCCTAGCATGGCATCGTCAATTAGCCGGCGGTGCCGTTGGGCGCTGCTGGCTTTCCATTTGTAGTAAGAGCTGCGATTGAGCCCAAGGACGGTGCACATCCGCTTGACCGAGTACTCGGTGCGGTGGTCCTCGACAAACTGGAAGCGGATCACCAGTGTGTCTCTTCCATGAAATATTTGGCCGCCTTGCGCAAGATATCGCGTTCTTCTTTCAGCCTGGCGTTTTCTTGCTGCAGTTGGCGTATCTTTTCTGCATCCGTGAGTTGCTTGGCATGATCAGCACGTGCAACCGGTGGCCTCTGGGTCTTTGCACCGGTGCCGTACGTATCGACCCACGTGCGAAGCGTGGTGCGGTAGATCCCTAAATCTTCGGCTGCGGCCTTGAGCGAGAGATGAGGATCGTTTTCGTACATCGCGACTGCGTCGCGTTTGAACTGATCCGAATAAACCTTCCTAGGCATGGAGGTAGATTACCTTTTCCCGACCCAACACGGTCGGAATCAGAGGTGTCTACCAAACAGGGGCCAGGTCCGTGCCCTGCGAGCATATGAGTTCATCTTGTTTTGGGGCGTGATGCAGCAGCCATTGTTTGCCGCATTAGCCTGTTGGTGTGGGCTTTCTTTCTTCTCTTCTGAATGAGTTCTCTTCTCCTGGCCGGCCCGTGTTTGCGAGTGTGGACACGAAACGACGGGGTTGAGCCCCACAACGGCTTCGCGGGTGAGTCGTCGGTGGATCTGCGTACTCCGGCAAAACCCTTGTGGAGCGGCATTGTCGAAGTGGAATATCACCACGTAGTTGTCGGCCGGTGTTGCTCCTTGGCGAAGTAGGCGGCCGCTTTTTAAGAATTTTTTTCGCGCTCCAACTCAGCAACCCGCTTTTCCAACTCAGCCGGGTGAGACGGGTGAGGATGATCACCCGACTCGTCTATGACTACCTAACCGGCCCCCAGGGGTCCTTGCTCCTTAGCTACCCATCGGCCCAACGCTGATGGGGACACGTCGCATTCCTTCCAGATTGCGGGTTTCACTGTCCATCAGAATGACACCTCAGATGCATTTTTACAGGTTGAGAGCGGGAGGTCGCTGCGAGTCCGGTTTTAGAGGTGGTCGCCGAGCTAGTAAGCATAAACTCCATTCAGCTCGACAGTCTTGAGTCAACACCTGCATGCACATGTCGGTGTAGCGCGCGTTCTCTAGGGGATATTTTGCGGGTTCTCCCAATCCTCTATGGGAGATCGGCGTGCGCCCCAATAGTCAATTCCCCACTCTTGAGAGGGGGGAATTGACTCAACTCTCCCGCCGTAGATAAATGTCTTGGGCATGTAATCGCTCTGAGGGATCTTCTCCTGATTTACACGCTGCTCGGGGAGCCACTCAAATGCTCCGATTTGATGCCAGATTTTGTACTGTTTGACGAAGGAAGAGAAATCGCTATAACCGTAAAGATGTACTAACTCATTTACGGTAAATTCTGCAAAACTATCTTTGTCCTCAAAGAAGCGGATTCGTAGCAGAAGATTCCCGATTGAAGTACGCGGTTGTGACTCGACTAGTTCGTCCAGGTGCCAAATAGGCAGTTTACTTACTGTTAAAATAGTCAAGAACGTCTTCCTTTCACGCTGTCGGTTATCTAAAAATCGGAGCTTCCCCCAGCTCCCGCAAACCCCGAAGAGTTTTTTCTACGAAGCTCAGCCGCTCCACCGGGCTGCAGTTCTATACACGTAAACGATTCGGGAGAACCGCTAACATATTTGCGGTAGTTTTCGCAAAAGCCCCAAGAATAAAATAGTGTGGGATGTGCGTTCGCGGTGGGGGCAAGGGCAGCCCCTCCTAGGAGAATGGATACACTCGTCGCTGCAGCTACTAGCCCTTTCCGAAAACTCATGAATTGTCCTCCCCAGCTTCTTGGATCCCTATGTTGTCGCACTTAGTTTATATCAATGCCCCCTTTTTTTCTTGTGAAGTGAACAAGAATTGGCCACGATGGGTCGTAGAGGCGGGCAGAAGGCCGCACAGCGGTGGGAAACGGACCCCGAAGGCGACTACGCCCAACAACAACGCGCCACGATGAAGGAAGCGCACCGGCGAAAGAAGATGCAAGGGCAGACCACACGCGCACGGGTGCAACTGTTCATCGTGGCGAGACCTTCGCCGACACTGGGAAGATACCCACGCGCCGATTATGCGCGAGACCGGACTCTCAGAGGCGACAGTGAAGCGTCACGTTCGCTCACTCCGGGAGGACGGCCTCATGCCGGACTAGGGGTCTCACACCGTAAGCAATATACGGTTCCGCTGCCCCCGCGGCAGTATGTGAAGACACTTCTTGAAGCAAGCAGCTAAGAAGGAAAGCCCGGCGGAGCATGGGGTGGGGGGGAATTGGGGGTACGAACCCAAAAAGGTAGAAAATATTACACGGAAATACCGCGCAAGCAAAATGGCGCAGCTGTGATTTTGGTCACACCTGCGCCATTTATGTTTCGCCTATACGTAACAGCATGATATACTTAGCTGGTTCTCCTTATGGGTGTGCCGACCCTAAAGGAGAGCAAAGAAACTATCCGTTTTGTAGGCAGTGAAGGATGATGATGATGATGATGATTAAATCTGATTCTAACTTTAATGGTGAGTGCACGCGCTTCGCAAATTATGTGACGTATGTCACTTGTGGCTATGTCCGTTCGGGCGCGTGGCTGAGTGAGGTTAGAGAGGCGAACAGTGGATCTGTTCCCATCCCTCTCCGAGTTGCTTCTTGCGCTCGTTCGCACCGCAGTATCTATCGCGGATGCGATCGACCGTAGAAAGCAACGTCGTAAGTAACCCGTAGCCGCTGAGTGTTGAAAGGGCTGGACGGTCGAAGGGGGCATCCTCACCCTCGTGCTTCGCCAAAGCCGTCCAGCACCTCAACTCTCTCCGGCATTCTATTTTAGGCTATACCCGTTTAGGCTATACCCGCGCGCACGAGTTTCGGCCTTACTGAAAATTTGAGGTCGTAGGTGTCCGTTAGGGTGGGGTCGTGGCAGAAACGACAGATGGTGCGCAGGTTCTACACCTGGGCAAGCAGAATTCGCCGGCCGCCAGCTCGCGGCGCTCGAAGAAGCGGGCGTGCAAAAATCTGGCACGAGAGAGTCAGCGGAGCTATACGCGACCGCCCCGAACTTACGTGGGTAATGGAGTACGTCCGCGAGGGCGACACCCTAGTGGTTGCAAGCATGGACAGGTTGGCACGCTCGGTGCCAGACCTCTACGCCATTGTCGAAGAGCTAAACGGCAGGGGAGTCGCCGTGCGCTTTCTCAAAGAAGGGCAACGCTACGACGCGCACAGTGACGCGACAAGCCAGCTCATGCTCGGCATGCTTGGTGCCGTCGCGCAGTTCGAGCGTGCGCTGATTCGTGAGCGGCAGGCCGAGGGGATCGCGCGGGCGAAAGAACGCGGGGTGTACGACCGTGCCCCTGCCATGTCGAAAGACGAGATTCAGCAGGCACGCGACCTCATTGCGCTCGGCGTGCCCAAAGCAGAAGTTGCCAGCCCGCCGCCTGGATGTCAGCAGAAGCACCCTGTGCAAGTACGTCGTCACGCCAGACCGCAAAGATAGACAAACGGGCCTGTAAAGCCGCTCCTGCTGGAACATGCGTTCACAGAAATGGGCTGCGATGTCGGGTGGTCATGGCAGGATTGCAAGCATGGTTCAAGGCATTGAGAAGCTGTTGTCCGAGGCGAGCGTAGCGCGTTTTGATCCCGAGGACGCAACGTTAAGCAGTGGCGAACGAGCGCAAGCGAAGATCGTCACTGTCCTTTTGGAGGAGTGGGACGCGCTTGACGGGGCGCAGCAGCGCGTGATTGTGGACGTGCTTGAGAAGTTAGCGCGAGCAAGCGAAGACACCGAGGGGTTCGCAGAGCGTCTGCGGCAGCGGGCGAAGAAGTAAACCTGCTGCTTTGCGCCTTGCCCTGGCGGCGAGGCGTCACGTCGTTAGAGGGCTGGGTGTCGTTTTTGCCTTGTCCTCTTTGATCGCCAGCGACCCGTAGTTGTCTGAAACTTGTTCCCAATGTGTGCGCTCCAACTCCGGCAGCATGGCCCATAGCGCCATGCTGAGATAGGTGCCCCGGCTTCGCCTTGTGCGTGCCGCGAGTGCGTCGGGGCGTTCGGCTAGCTCGGGTTCGACGCGAACGGAGATCACCGGCCCGCGCCCTACCCAGTGTTTCTGTTTGCGCGTAGCCATGGCTTCACTCCTTGCCTGACGTGACGTTCGCTGTAGTTCGTAAACGATGTTTACATAACGTTTTGAGCGTGTCGAGCCGTTCGTTGATTTTCCGTAGCCGAGCGTTGGCACCATTCTGTAAACACTGTTTACAGAATGGCGCTGGAGGCGAGGGGGTTTTCGTGTGTGGTCTCCCGCCCTCTTGTAAAACGTGTTTACACATGGTGCCGGGGTGGCGCTGGCGCGAAAGGCTTCGCCCTCCTTGCCCCCTGACTTCTACCGTCTCCACCGCCTAACCTTGGACGCCGCACCCGCGCCCAAGGTTCCGTGAAGCGACCCCGCATCCACTGCAACCCTGTCCGTAGACACAAAAACAGATCTCTTGGACGCCTGCGGAGCAGGAACCCACTCCAGCGTCGTTAGCAGACTAATGCTGACCTGTTGAGCGTGCTGGGTAATGAATGTTCGAGACTGCCCTGGCTGTGTCGTGTGGGCTGCTTAGCGCAGGGGAGTGACACTCTCACAAAGCAGGAATCAGAATGGCTAGTCTCGTTATCACCCATATCTGCCCCCAACGGGGTAACCCCGCCCAGCGAGTTCGCAACGTCATAAAAAGCACAGTTGGACTACGGAAAATCGGATCCGTATCGCCTACTAAAATGTCAGCGAGAGCTTTCGGGACTATTTCCCGTGTCAACTTCTCCTTCAGTCACCAGGGCAACGTGGTTGGCAGGAATTCGTCTCCAGAATATCAGCCCTAAAACGTAAATCACTAGCAGCACACATCCCGCAGCGTTTGTGAGCACCTGCCCCCGACCCTCTGTCAGGACGGAACAAATGAAATATATAGCGATGAACAAAAACCCAATTGCTATATACCTCTGTTTCACTCGTCTTGGCATACTTTTCAACCCTTCCATCATTTGAAACGTCCAACGCTCAGAGCCAATCTCAATAGAGATTATGGAATCAAGATGGCTAATCCGACAACTAGTCGATTTACCAGGATTCTACATTTGGAAAGTGTCTGGCCTCAGACTGATTGTCCCGAAATTTTGGCGAAACTCTGAACAAGAAGGATGAACTATGGAATCATGTGGTCAGCGTGATATAAAGCGCGGAAATTCGATAGTGGGGGCATACCCGCTTCCATTCAACAGCGGAGGTTAAAATTTTGAGGTTCTTTAAAACGGCCAGCCTAGTTATGGCCACAGTGACACTTTCAGGCATATCAATTGCTTCGACAGCGGCTGCGTCTGACTCACCGGGGCCCCTTAGGTCTCTTTCTTCCTTGCCCGTCGCATCGGAGACAAATGATTCCGAGTTGATCGCGGAAGCAGAAAAAGAAGCAGAGAAAGCGAACGGTGCCCCTAGCTACGCGGCACAGTCAACCCCTGGGGGAGAAGCGGAAGTAGCCGTGACCGGAGCATCATTCTTGCAACAAGAAGATGGGACCGTTGCCGTCGTTGCCGATTCGGGAGAAAGGATAGAGACCCTCCCTACGGAGTACACGTTCGAAGACGGAGAAGTGTACCAAGCCCACTACACCATCCGCGATGGAAACAAGCTTCTCGTCCAGTTCACAAGCGACAATCCAAACCTTCAGGATTGGAAATGTTATGCAGATAATGTCGCCGTAAGTTTCGCTACCGGCGTCTTGGGCGGATGCGTCATGGGGGGCATGTGTGGGCCCGGTGGGGTCGCCGGTGCCATCGTGGGAGTAGGGAACGGGATACTCAACTGTTAAACAGCCAAAGAATGCGTGCGGGCAATAGCCTGCACGCATTCTTCAATGCTTGTATGCGAATTGAAAAATTTTCACATGCATAGCGAACGCCCTAGGAAGCGACCCTATGAAGAAACTTATTGTTCCTCTCATCTTTTCCTGCCTTTCAACTCTTTTTATTGCACCTCTGAGCAACGCAGCGGATTCACCTCTTGCGGTCGCTCAGGCTACGAGCCGGGAACCAGTAGATGATGATCGAATAGCAGCCTTATGGGTGGGATCGTTAGACGAGAATACCTCCCGTAACAGGGGTAATCGCCTATGTACAGTCTCTTTTCTTGGAGACAACGTCTGGATTACCGCACGCCATTGCGCGGAAGATGCCGAGGGATCCCCTGCCTACCTCGAGCAATCTGATGGAGAACAAGCGGAGGTTATCAGAACAGATCTGGTTCCAAATAACGCCGATACTGCGTTAGTAACCACAGGCCCGGGAATAAATGCCCACCCTTTTGAACTCCCCACTCGTTCATTAAACACCGGCGATACAGCTAACCTGACCGGATATGGGTTAACCAATGATTTTGCTTCCACCGCTGTCGTTAGAATCACTGAACGATTAGAGTCCAAAAAACTTGGTTCTTCAACTTTTAAGGATCTTTTAGAATCAGAGTCCATTACTCCCTCGCGTAGCTGCGACGGCGATAGCGGAGCTCCGGTCTATGTTGGAAACGTGATATATGCAGTGCATTCCGCCGGTGGTTTTAATCCTTCTTGCTTAGACGGAATCAATCGGAAAATGTGGCATTCGGACGTTTTTCCCCGGGTTGAGTGGATTAAGTCCAGACTTTCTCATGATGGCTCATCTGACTCGGTGGGTTAATGACCTATCTAGTTCCTTCCCTCTCCGGTCCTCTTTTAAGTAACGAACCATAAGTCATTTTTCGGTTTTGAGTCCCCCTTCGCCTCCAGATTGGATACCACAACGATCTAAGAACGCGTTTTTGGTTCCTCGTGCGACTACCACCTGCGCTAAGAGCGACGACACTTCATGTTGTAGTTCGACACCGCACACCTGAGCAAGGGAAAATCGCGCTGAAGGTCAGGGGAGAAAAGACCAAAGAAGCAACGTTCTATGCAGAAGGATTTCGCCCCGTGATCATCTCCCGTGATTTTGAATCGATCTTGGGTGGTCTTCCCCTAGAAGAAGAATGGTCTATCGCAGCTATCCGGATATGAGCAGGGCAATGATTCTCGGCATCAGCGACGAGATCAACACACTCGAACCGGCGAGGCTGCACCGCCCAAACGGAGCTAGCTCCATTTATACCCGACCGCCCCATAAAACCCCAGGTCGCCGTCACCGACCACTCCTAAACGGAGCTAGCTCCATCTAGGACTGCACGCCCAGGACGGCATGCACCCAGAACATCAACCCCCAACAACTCCGCGCACCAGGTACCCGCGCCGAATCTGCGCGCTGCGGATGAGCGCGGAGCACGCGGCCAGCACGGCGAACACCGCAAACGGCAGGCTCGGCCCGACGCGCGGCGTGATCCACGCGATCAGCGGCGAGATCCCGAACCCGATGTAGGTGGCCACGTAGTACAGCCCGATGACTCGGCCGCGTTTCTCGGGTGGGGTGTACTCGTCGACGTCGAGAAGCCCTTCGCGCAGGCACAGCCCGTACGCCAGCCCGAGCAGCGCGGTGGCAGCCAGGAACACGGCGGCAGATGGCCGCGCCCCGCCAACCGCGATGAGTGCCATGCCGCTGGTCGCGCCGAGGGCCCCGACCACGCCTGCGCGCGGCCCCCACTGCCCGCGCCGCGCGAGCGCCTGCACGGCCAGCGCGACGCTAAAGCCCAGCACCGCGGCCACGCCGGGCATAAACGCCGCGCCGATGGCGAAGTCGGTGCGCCCGGCCAGCACCACCATCGCCGTCGTGATTGAGGCGAAGACCCATATCCCCATCGGCACGGCAGTCGCGAGCGCCTTGGCCTCGCTGTGCGCGGGACGAGCCTCAGCCGTCTGCGTCACCGCAGGCGCGCCAACGTCGCGCATGCTAATCGACGCCACCATCACCCCCACAGCCATCACAATCGGCACCACGAACGGGACTTTGACCGCGTCCGCGGCCAGGTGGGCGACCACGCCGGAGGAGACCGGACCCAGCATGAATCCGGTGGTCAGGGCGATGCCCGCAGCGGTGGCACCACTGGCACCGCGGAGCCTGCCGGCCCAGGCAGTGCCAGCGCTGACGACTAGACCCACCCCAAGTCCGACGATGAAGCGGCCGAGGAGCAACCCGTGCCCGGGGATGCCCAGCATGAGGTAGACGTTGCCCGCGGCCGCGATGACGGTGCCCGCAATCACGGCGGGCCGTGACCCGAAGCGGTCGGCGACCCACCCGCCGATGAGCAGGCTGGGGAAGAGCCCAACCGCGTAGATGCCGTACGCGCTGTTGGCCAACACGGCGGAGACGTCGTGGTCGCGGCGCAGCAGCACCAGCACCGACGCGAAGTGGTTCGCCGACCACCCGGCGGTGATGAGGAACGCCAGGGTGAGCGCGTACGTGGCGCGCGTCATTAGTCCTCCCGGCGGCTTTCCGGCAGCAGGCGGGGCACGACCTTGCCCGTCGCGTTACGCGGAAGCTTGTCGATGAAGTTCACATCGCGGGGAATGGAGTGGTCGGCCAAGTTGGCGCGGACCCAGTCGCGCACGGCCTGGGCGGTCAGTCGCCTGCCGGCCTCGGAGCGTTCCGGCACGACCCAGACGGCGATGCGTTTGAAGGTGTCGGGGTCGTCGACGCCGCCGGAGTGCAGCTCGTCGACGCCGGGCATGCGCTCGAGGACCTCGGTTACGGACTGGGGGTGGACGTTTTCGCCGCCGACGATGATCATGTCGTCGTTACGGCTTAAGACGTGCAGGTAGCCGTGCTCGTCGAAGTAGCCGAGGTCGCCCATCTCCACGAGCCCGTCGATGGTCACCAGCGGGGTCTCCGGGTTGGTGTAGCCGCGAAGTGCTGTTTCGTTGTTGAGGAAGATGCGGCCGACTTCGCCTTGGGGGACCTCGTTGCCCTCGTCGTCGTAAAGCTTGAGCACTGTGCCCGGCGGGACGCGGCCGGCAACGGAGGCGTCGCTCGCCAGCAGTGCGGGGTCAGCGGCTGCGGCAAGCGCGAGCTCGGTCGAGCCGTAGATGTTGGCCAGAGTGGGGCCGAATCGCTCGTGCATGCGCTCGACGATCGCCGGGGTCAGCGCGTTGCCGGCGGAGCCGATGAATTTCAGGTGCGAGGTGTCGAATCGCTCGTTGTCGGGGATGTCCAGCATCTGCTTGAAGAAGATGGGGGAGGACATCAACCCGTCGCAGCGGTACTGCTGCAGCTGGCGGAATACGTTTTCAGGGTCGAAGACCCGCTGGGTAACCACAGTGCCGCGCACGCCGAGCGTGATGTTGAGCGCGGACCAGCCCCAGGTGTGGAAGATGGACGCCGTCATCTGGATGGTGTGGCCGGAGCGAAACGGCATGGCCTCGAGGTAGCCGGCCACCACCAGCGGCATCTTTGGCTCCGGGCGCAAAATGCCCTTCGGGATACCGGAGGTGCCGGAGGACATGAGCACCATGTCGCCGTGCTTGGGGAACAGCGGCAGCTTTGGCAAGCCGCGCGTGCCGCGGGCGATGATGCCGGCCTGAGTGAGCTCGTCGCCGTGGTCACGGGAGGTGTGCGCCCACACGCGCGTGACGTGCTCGATGCCTTCGGGGATGCGGTCGGCGAACTCGTCGTCGATGAACAGGATGTCAATGTTGTTTTCTGCGATGATCCCGGCGAGTTGCTCGGGGGACGAGCCGATGTTGAGCAGGAAGATCGTGCCGCCGGTGTAGCCCTTCGCGGCGAGCGGCAGGATGATGCCGCGGCCGTTGCGTGCCATGACACCGATGCGTAGGGCGTCGAGGCCCTTGTCCTGCTGGACTTGAAGGAGCCAGCGGCCGAGTGTGCGCGATTGATCGCGGAGTTGGCGGTAGGAGAGGAGCCCGTCGTCGTCGATAAGCGCGGTGCGCTCGGGCACTGCTGCTGCGCCCTGCTCGACCTCGCGGGCGGTGGTGAAGTGGTAGCGTGCGAGGTTGGGGGCGAGGGCGAGCATGGCTTTCGGGCCGCCCTCGCCGCTGATGAGGCCGGCGCGGTTGGCGGCGCGCAGGAAGCGCACGGTGGAGCGCGCAGTGAACGCGACGCGGGAGGGGGTCAGCGCGGGTTTGTGCATGGCTGCAGTCCTTCTTTCCCGAAATTTGCGTACGGGCGATAAGTGTATCTGTTTAGTATTGCAAAACGTTCAGTAGTGTGACAATTGTGTACTCGTGTTAACTTGTGTTGTTAGGAGAGTATGACACGGGTAACGTTTCGCTGCGACCTTGGGATGATTACTCTGTACAAAATTCTTTCGCAACTGGGAGTACACGCACAATGACGAGCACACGCTTACGCACAACACTTGCCGCCATCTGCGCGGCCGTCCTCGCGGCACTCGGAGTCGTTGCCGCGCCAAGCGCGGGGGCGCAGCAGCGCAACATGGTGATCTTCGGTGACTCCGTCATCGCGGACCCGAGTGGCCCGCAGTGGGCGGCCGGCAAGCTTGGGCTCGACCCGCGCGGCTCATCCTCGGTGACCACGTGGTGCCCGACCTCGCCGACCAGCTGGGGCAAACAGGCCGCGGCCCGCCTCGGCCTGCCTGCCTGGGATTACTCCTGCACCGGCACCGTCTCGATCCAGAAGGGCCCGCAGTTTTCCTCGCAGGTCACCCGCGCCGTGCGCGACCGTGGGCTCAACCGCAATACCGCCCGCGTGATCATCTCCACCGGGTTCAACGACACCTACCACAATGACGGCCGCAATCGCGCCGCTTTCCGACGCGACTTTGTCGCCGCCATGGTGCCGCAGATCAACCGCATCCGCGCCGCCGCCCCGAACGCGCGCATCCAGATTGTGGGCTACCCCAAGATCACGCAGGGCGACAAGGTTTGCCTCTTCCATATCGCGCCGAACGTGTCGGATACGACCCCGTTCGCCGCGGTGCAGGAGTGGGAGGACTCCGCGCAGTGGGCCCAGGTGGACCTGGCACGCGCAACCGGCATTGAGTTTTTGGACTTGAAGCCTTCGACCTGGCACAACAACATGTGCGCGCCCGATAATAAGCGCATGTGGGCCGGCCTGGTGGACTTCTACGGCGGGCCGGGCAACCTGCCTATCCACGTCAACCAGCGCGGCCACGCGCACGTCGCCCGCGTTATCGCCGCATCCTAATTACGGACATGACCACCGCTGCGGCAGAGCACACCGCAGCGAAGCCGAAGAGATAGACGGCGACCATATTCGGCCCGCCTTCGCTGAACCAGTTCAAGCCCGCATTAGCGAGGACGATCAAGAACAAACCTGCGTTGATGCGGGCTGTGCGCTCGAGCCTGCGTTTCGGCCGCGCCGGGAGGCTGTGCGCGTAGCGCTTCGGATCGCCGAACTCTTCTTCCACGCTTGTGCCGTTTTCTGCGGCGAACGCATGTGCCTCCGCGATGGTCTCGCGGATCTCGCGCTCGTGGTACTCGCCGCGGGCCCGCAGCTCACCCGCGACCGTGGTGTCCCAGTCGCCACGGGGCGTGTGTTCTTCTGGGCCCTGTTTCTTCCACGGTAGGAAGAACGCCGCGGCCGCAAAGATGAGCGCGAGGATGAGGCCCCACTCGTTGCCGAACGGCAGGCCAAACTTGTCCAGCGCCATGATGGCCCACGCGCCGAGCAGGCTGATCGCCACGAGCGGGATAGCGGAGAGGGCACCGGCCTTCCACTTCGCCATGCGGGTGTAGAGATTCCAGTAGGTGGCCAGCGTGACGCTCAACCCGAACGCGAGGATCGCTGGGGTGACCACCATGCCGAGGGAGACATCGTCATTCCAGGTGACAACGGTGAGCCCGAGCGCGAAGCCGGCTGCGGCCACGAAGAAGATCCATGTAAGGCGTGGCGGGCGCGCCCTCTCTTCGCCAACGAATGGGTCTGTGCCTCCGTGCGCGAGCTCGTCGCGTACTTCGGCGGCGTGTTGCTCGGCCCATTCGTCGGCTGTGCCGAAAGCGGCCTCGGGGGTCAGTCCGTCGGCTTGCGCGTGCGCTGCGGCGTCGCCTGCGGCCCGTTCCGCGGCGTCGCGGGAAAAGCCGTGGTTGAGGGTCAGTACGAGGGTTGCGCGGTCAGTCCAACGGCTCATTTCGTGTCCTTTCGGGTAGCGGGGTCGTTAAAAAGCGAAGCACGGAGCTGGTCGAGCTGTGCGCTGTGGGCAGCGAGCTCAGCCTCGCCCTCGGCGGTAATCGCGTAGGTTTTTCGGCCCGGGCCGCTCTCGCTTTGGGTCCAGTGGGCCTGGATGAGCCCGGCGTCCTCGAGCTTGCCGAGTACGGGGTAGAGGGATCCGCCCTTCGGCCTGCCGAAGCCGAGCGCCTCGAGCGATTGCGCGATGGCGTAGCCGTGCGCGGGGCCGTCGCGAAGGCAGCGCAGCACCGCGGTGGGCATAAAGGCGCGGATCCACGGTTGGGGGAAGCTCATGTACCTAAGTATGAAACGTACCTAGGTACGTGTCAAGAGTTGGTACGGTGGGGGAGTATGACTGCACAAAAGGTTCAAGGAGTAATCGCCCGCGAGAAGGGCGCAGACGTCGAGGTCACCACTATCGTTATCCCCGAGCCTGGCCCGAACGATGTGGTGGTGAAAGTCCAGGCCACCGGCGTGTGCCATACGGACCTGGCCTACCGCGACGGCGATATCGAGGACGCGTACCCATTTCTGCTCGGCCACGAGACGGCCGGCGTGGTCGACTCGGTCGGCGCGGACGTCACCCACGTCGCCCCCGGCGACTTCGTCGTGCTGAACTGGCGCGCGGTGTGCGGCGAGTGCCGCGCCTGCCGCAAGGGGGACACGAAGAACTGCTTTAACACCCACAACGCTTCCAAGGGCATGACCTTGGAGGACGGCACGGAGCTCACCCCGGCGCTGGGCATCGGTTCCTTCGCGGAGAAGACCCTGGTCCACGAGCTGCAGTGCACCAAGGTGAACCCGGACGAGGACCCGGCCGCTGCGGGCCTGCTCGGCTGCGGCATCATGGCTGGCCTCGGTGCCGCCGTGAACACGGGCGAGGTCCAGCGCGGTGACTCCGTCGCCGTCTTCGGCCTGGGAGGCGTCGGCCTGGCTGCCGTCGCTGGTGCGGCGCTCGCGGGTGCGACCACGATCATCGCCGTCGACCTCGATCAGCGTAAGTGCGACGCCGCCACCGAAACCTTCGGCGCTACCCACGCGATCTGCTCGAAGGGTTTGAGTGAGCAGGAGGTCATCGATAAGGTGCGCGAGATTACCGACGGCTTCGGCACCGACGTCGCCATCGACGCCGTCGGCATCCAGCCCACCTGGCGCCAGGCCTTCTACTCGCGCGACCTGGCAGGCCGCATGGTCATGGTGGGTGTGCCCAACCAGACCGACCACATCGACGTGCCTGCCATCGACGTCTACGGCCGCGGCGGCTCGATTAAGCCCGCCTGGTACGGCGACTGCCTCCCGGAGCGTGACTTCCCCACCTACGTTGACCTGCACCTGCAGGGCCGCTTCCCGCTCGGCGAGTTCGTCTCCGAGCGCATCGGTATCAACGACGTGGAGGATTCTTTTGCCAAGATGAAGCGCGGCGACGTGCTGCGCAGCGTCGTCGAGTTCTAGCCCGCCCAACCCCGAAAGGACCACCATGACTTTCCGTGTAGATAACGTTGTCACCTCTGGCCTGTTCAAGCTGGACGGCGGTGAGTGGGAGGTGGACAACAACGTCTGGATCGTCGGTGACGACAGCGAGGTCTACATCATCGACGCCGCCCATGACGCCAAGGCGATCGCCGCCGCGGTGGGGAACCGCCGCGTCAAGGGCATCATCGCCACCCACGGCCACTCCGACCACATCGACGCAGCACCCGAGCTTTCCCGCCTGGTCAACGCGCCGGTCTACCTGCACCCGACCGACGGCTTTTTGTGGCAGCGCGAGAACCCCAACGCGCACTACGAGCAGCTTCTCGACGGCGCGACGTTCACCATTGCGGGCACCGACCTCAAGGTCTTGTCTACCCCGGGCCACTCGCCCGGCTCCGTAGTGATCTACGCGCCCGAGGCAGGCGAGCTCTTCTCCGGCGACACGCTCTTCCAGGGCGGGCCGGGCGCAACGGGCCGTTCCTTCTCCTCCTTCGACACCATCATCCACTCCCTGCAGACCTCCGTACTGGATCTGCCTGCGGAGACGATCGTGCGCACCGGCCACGGTGACCACACCACCATCGGTGATGAGGCACCGCACCTGGAGGAGTGGATCCGCCGCGGCTACTAGGGCTGCGGTTTAGAAGCCTCGCTCGTCTGCCATCTTGGTAGGGCGAGCGGGGCTAGCGCCTCTCGTGAAAGCCAAGACACAACTGGCACTGCCACCGCGTCGCCAAAACCGTAGTGGACCTGGGACTCACGTAAACCATTGAGGTTGTACCACCCGGCACCCATGAGGCGTGCGTACTCGAGTCCGGTCATCCAGCGAACTCGGATCTGGCCGTGCCCCATGACCGCCACCGCCTGCTTCGATGAACCGCCGCGCGCTGTGCGCAAGCAACCCGCGATGTCTTCAGCGCGCATTTCCCAGGTGGGAACGCCGTTGCGGGTTCTCCGGTAGGCAGTACGCGCGGTCATAGCTCGCGCGTTGATAAACCCATCGGCGCGGAGCCGCTGTGTTGGCGACATGGAGCTGATGAAAGCCTCGGTACGCTGGCTGTCCCACCACCGCGGATCGTCGTCTGCAAGGTGCTCGATCTCGCTGCTGAACCCGTCTTTGCGGGGAGCAGCGATAGCCGGGAACGGGAACTTGAAGGTGCGCAGGTCATCTTCCTGGTGTACCCACGCCACAGAATCTGGTCGCAGCGCCGTGTCGTCTTTGCCGCCGTCAAGCGGTTGCTTTGCACCGATAAGGAAGAGTCTTGGGCGGGACTGCGGGACAAACCTGCGTGCGTCGATGGTGACGACATCCACCGCGTATCCGAGTTCGTTGAATTCCCTGATTGCAGCGCGAAGATCGTCGCCACCGTGGGAAGAAGCCAGGCCAACGACATTCTCTAAGACTGCGACGTTTGGTCTGCGATCTCCCATTCCGCGAAGGACATTGGTGAAACCAAAGAACGCGGATGATTCCCGACCGCTGATCCCATCCCGCTTCCCAGCCAGTGAGAGATCTGTGCAGGGAGAGGAAGACCAGGCAATGTCTGCGGCTGGCACCTGGTCTGGGTCAACGTCAAATACGTTCTCCAGCGCAAAGTCATCGTCGCCCCACTGGCCCGAGTACATGGCGAACTTGTTCTTGTCGTAATCGTTTGCCCAGACCGTCGAGATTCCTGCGTCAGCCATCCCAGCCCGCGCGAGACCGATACCTGCGAAAAACTCAATCGCGGTCAGCTGGTCGGTGGCGTGGACGGGGTGCAAATGCGGCATAGGAGACTCGCCCTAGGACCCTAAGCCCCGGTCTTCTCCAGCTCGGCGTCGATGACCTCGGCGAACTTCTCGTACGGCAGCGCGCCCTCGAGGACCTGGCCGTTGATGGAGAAGCTCGGGGTGGCGTTGAAGCCGGCCTGCTGGGCGAGCTTGTTCGCCTCGGTGAGCGCCTGGTCGTACTTGTCGCTTTCCATATCCGCGCGGAATTGCTCGAGGTCCGGCACGCCTGCTTCTACTGCAAAGCCGACCAGCTCATCGAGGCTGAAGTCCGGGTGGCCGTCTACCTTGGAAGCGGCCGCCACGTAGGCTTCCTGGAACTCGAAGAACTTGCCCTGGTCGGCGGCGGCGCGGCCCGCGCGTGCGCCGTTGAGGGCGCTTTGGCCGTTGATGACAAAGTCGTTCATCTCGTAGCGCACCTTGCCGGTCTCCACGTACTGCTTCACAATCTCCGGCATCGTCTCCGCCGCGAAGCGCATGCAGTAGGGGCAGGCCCAGTCGGAGAATTCGGAGATGACGACGGGCGCGTCGACGCTACCAAGTGCCATCGGGTCATCCGCTTCTCGACGAGCAACCTCCACCTTCGCTTCCTTCTCACCCGCGGCTTCGCCCGCGGCCGGTGCCTGCTGCGTCTCAGTCGCCGCCGGCGGGGTAGCGCTCTGGCTACCAAGCACGTAGCCGCCTACGCCCGTACCGAGTGCCAGCACGGCGGTAAAGGCCCACATCAGCGGCGGGATGTTCGTATCGCTCACGCGGAATTACTCCTTGCTTGTTTTGTCTGTGATGCCAAGCGTATCTTCCGGGCGCACCGCGTTTTGCAAGGCCACCGCCCGCGCCAGGCGCGCGTAGCGCAGCTCCTGCTCGCGGAAGCGCGTCCATGTGGAGATGGTGGTGAAGAAGAACGCGAAGATCAGTGCGTAGAGCATGAGATCTGTGCCGCGCGAGACGCCAAGCCAGTTGGCCAGGATAGTCACATCGTCGGGGCGCAGAATCGCCCAGATCGCCGCGAACACGAGCACGACGAACCCGAGCTTGACCCACGCTTTCGCGTTCGCCTTCTTACGGTGGGTGAAGAAGTAGATGGCCAGCACCAGGGTGGCCAGGATGAGGAAGAACTGGATCACGGTAGCCTCCTTGCCACGATGCCGTCGGCGAGGATATTCACGCCGTTGATCAGGGATTGGCCCTTGCTCATGGAGTACTCCGTGTACAGAATGTCCACCGGCTCTTCGGCGACCCGCCAGCCGTGCTCATCGATCATGGTGACGATCTCGGAGGCGTGCGACATCCCGTTCATCCGGATGTTCATCTCGCCTGCCACCTTGGCGTTGAAGGCGCGCAGCCCGTTGTGCGCGTCCGTCAATCCCAGCCGGCGGGTGCGCGGGGAGAGAAACACCACGGTCTTCAGCACCACTCGCTTGATCCACGGCACCTGCGTGTCTTCCTGCCCGGCGAAGCGGGTGCCCACCACGATGTCGATGGGCTCGGTGCGCAGCCGGTGGATCATGCGCTTGACGTCTTTGACCTGGTGCTGGCCGTCGGCGTCGAAGGTGACGAAGTACTTCGCGCCGGGCTGGGCGCGGGCGTACTCCACGCCCGTCTGGATCGCGGCACCCTGACCCAGGTTCACCGGGTGGTTGACCAGGTGCGCGCCCGCGGCGTGGATGGCTTGTGCGGAATTGTCGCGGGAGCCGTCGTTGACCGCCACGATGTTGGGAAACGTCTCACGCGCGCTAGACAGCACCTCCTGGATGACCTGCCCCTCGTTGTAGCAAGGGACGATCAGCCAGGTGTCTTCAAAAGACTCCTGGCCTGCATCCGGAAAAGCGTTACGAGAAACATTCATAGCGTGCAATAGGTTACCGCGCGCGGTGGAAAAGCAGGGCGTACACGCGTGTGAGCAGCCTGTGAGGAATAGTGAGTGAAAGAGTTCCTTACCCGACGCTCACTGACCTCGATGGAACAGCACACTGTACGCACGCTGCATAAGCTGTAGCGGGAGCGCGCGATAAAGGTTACGGAGTACGAAGTTGAGACGCGCACGCATCGGTGAGACAAGGCCATATTGGACCAGAGCCGACTGAAGTTCCCTTTCAGCTTCGCGCACGTTTTTCGCGGAACGGCGTCTGAACTGCTCTTGATCCACTCGGAAGTATGTCAGAGGTTCCGGAAGATTATAAAGCTTTTTCCCCTGCGAGATCATGCGTGCCCATAGGTCGTAGTCCTCCATGCCGTGCAGATCACGGTAGCCTCCTGCGGCAAGCACGTCTGCGGTGCGAAACATTACAGAAGGGTGGTTCATTGGGGAATTTAGACGGACGTACTTTGCGATTGCTGAGGAGGTTTCCGGTAGTGCTCTGACATTGCCGTGACCTGAGTCGTTGAACTCCCTCATAGATGAACCGACTACCGAGATGTCGGGGTGCTCGTTAAGGAAGCAAAGCTGGGTCTCGATGCGGCGCGGGAAAGCAGCATCGTCCGAGTCGAGGCGTGCGACGAATTCAGTGTCCACTGCATGAAGGCCTGCTGCCAGAGCCTTCCCGAGACCAACGTTTTTCGGCAGTGGTAACGTATCGACTTTGCTGAGGAGCTCGCGGACATCCGGAGAGATCGGGCCGTCGAGAACCACGAGGATGCGTTCGGGAGGTCGAGTCTGTGCCTGCAGGCTCTCCAAAGCGAAAGCAAGGTCGCCAGGTTGCGTTTTTGCGTACACGGACATGAGTACTGTGACTTCGCCTACGCGCAATGGCTTGACCTGCTTTTCTTCGAAAAGTGAACGTGCGATCTCAGGGCTATTTTGTCTGAAGCCCTGAGCTTTCGCATCCGGCTAGTTCAGGGTTCTTAAAATACCATTCCCCGACCATACATGGCAGAATTTGACTGCCTTTCTCCAGTCTTTTCCTGCGGCAACAGCTGCCCATCGTCCTTGAGCATTGTTGTATAGATCCATTTCTTTTTCAGCTTGCGGGCCGGTAGTGTACTTTTCGTGATTGGTCCCAATCAGCTTCGCTGCTGGTTCTCCAAGATCGATCGTCATTGATGCGCTCCACCAGCAGTGACGCCAGGCGTCCCCTCTGCCGTTGTGTGTGGAATTTGGATAAAATCGGTAAGCTTCATTAGAAGCATGATCGGCGAGCTGTTTTGCTTTATAGCATTTGGAAGCGCCTAGAGCGATGCCGCATTGAGCGATCTCAGCAGCGCTCAAAACGATTCGAGTGTAGTCCGTTCGCGTTTGAGCGCTTGGATGCGCAATGGCGGCTGCATCTTCAAGCTCCGCTGTGACTGCGAGCTTGACTTCCAGACTGAGATTGTCGAATTCCTGCCAGAATTCCTCTTCGGGGAGAGTGCGATTCTGTTCAATGAAGGCTTCTGCATCGGCTTCTGCAGTTGGAGTGATTCGGTCTCGGTCAACGCTGCTAAAACCTTCGGTATCAAGTTCTTGGGTGTCCGCATAGGCGAGAGGTGTCAGGCCTAGTGCAAGAGTGAGTGTTGCTGCTGCAGCTATTTTTGCCAACATGGCATCTCCTTGGGTGTGGGGGGGGTGGGGGCCCGATGGTTTTCCGGGTAAAAGTATTGTACTAAAAAAATAGGGAAGGGAAAGTACTTTGTCAGAACTTTTTCTAGTCCCGCGCCGCGTCCAGCAGGTAGCGCCCGTAGCCCGACTTCAGCGTGGCGTGTCCGAGCTCCTCCAGCGCTTCACGCGAGATGAAGCCCTCCCGGTAGGCGGCCACCTCGGGCGAGCCGATGATGGTGCCGGTGCGCTTCTGTATGACCTCCACGTACGCGCTGGCCTCGCTCATGGAGTCGATCGTGCCGGTATCGAGCCACACGTCCCCGCGGTGCAGGCGGTGGACCTTCAGCGCGCCCTCGCGCAGGTAGGCCTCATTGATACTGGTGATTTCCAGCTCGCCGCGCGCGCTCGGGGTGATCTGCTTAGCAATGTCCACGACGCGGTTGTCGTAGAAGTACAGGCCCACCACCGCGAAGTTGGACTTCGGGTGCGCGGGCTTCTCCTCAATCGACAGGGCTGTGCCGTTGGCATCGAAGTCGACCACGCCGTAGCGCTGCGGGTCCGAGACCTCGTAGGCGAAAATCGCACCGCCGTCCACGTCCTGGGTCTCGCCCAGGATGCGGGTCAGCTGCGCGCCTTCAAAAATGTTGTCGCCGAGCACAAGCGCGACCGAGTCATCGCCGATGAAATCCTCGCCGATGATGAAGGCCTGCGCGAGCCCATCCGGGGAGGGCTGGACGGCGTAGCTGAGCATGATGCCGAAACGTGAGCCGTCGCCAAGCAGGCGCTTGAACGCGCCCGCATCCTCCGGGGTGGTGATGATGAGGATCTCCCGGATACCCGCGCTGATCAGGGTGGTCAGCGGGTAATAGATCATCGGCTTGTCGTAGATGGGCATGAGCTGCTTCGATATGCCCTGCGTGATCGGGTACAGCCGCGTGCCGGACCCGCCGGCCAAGATGATGCCTCGCATGCGTCCCAGACTAGCTGGTGGTCTAGCCCTCGGACATCTCCTTGAGGAAGTCCTCAAAGGTGTAGCGGCCCGCCGCGATCTCGCGCACGTCGAACTCCACAGCCAGGCTGAGCACCGTGGTCAGCACGCCGAGTACGAGCAGTGCGATTTGCGGCTTGCTGATGTTGGAGAAGTCGCCGCTGGACAGCGCCAGCATGATGTCAGGTGCCGCAGTCGTGCTTGTCGACGTCGTAGGCGTCACCGTCGGCGTCACCGTCACGGTCACCGTGGGCGTGGGCGTGCCAGTCGGGGTCGTGGTCGGCGTTACGGTACCCGTTGCGGTAGTGGTCGCCGTGGCGGTGGCAGTGCCCGTCGCAGTCGCCGTCTCGCTCGCCTTTTCAGAAGCCGCCTGCGCCGGCGCGATCACGCATGCGGCGCCGAGAGCAGCGGTGGTGGCAACAGCCGCAAAAAACTTCTTCGACATTGGTGGCTCCTTTAATGTTTCTGGCAGCGAAGCAAGTACAGGGTCTAAACCTAGTGCATCGCAAGGTAGAGGGCGAGTGCTGCGCGCCAATTCATCGGCGCAAACCCGGTCGCCTTGATCTTGTCCAAGCTCAGCGTGGACTCCGCCGGGCGCGGCGCTTCAGGGCCGTTGAGCTCGGCGTACTGCGCGGTGGTCACCGGGTGGACCTCGGAAGGGGCGTGGCCGACCCCGATGAACACGGCCATGGCGATCTCGTCGCGGCCTACGGCATCCCCGTCTGAGGTGAGGTTGTAGACCCCGTACTCGGCCTTGGTGCGCAGCAGGTGCGCGATGCCCTTGGCCAGGTCCTCTGCGTAGGTGGGCCGCCCGCGCTGGTCCATGATCACCTTCGGCTCTACCCCGCGCGCGGCGAGGCCCGCCATGGTGGACATGAAGTTGTTGCCCTCGCCGAAGACCCAGGCGGTGCGCACCACGTAGTGCTTGCGCGCCACCTGCGCCGCCGTATCACCCGCGGCTTTCGACGCCCCGTAGGCCGACAGCGGCGACGGCAGCTCCGCCTCATCGTGGACCTCGTTGGTGCCGTCGAAGATGTAGTCGCTGGAGACGTGCACGAGCGTCAGATCATGTGCGTTGCAGATCGCCGCCAGGCGCGCCGGGCCTTCGGCGTTGACCGCCCAGGCGGTGGCCCGATCGTTTTCGGCACCGTTGACGTCGTTGTAGGCGGCGCAGTTGATCACCGCCCAGTACTGGGAAAAGTCCAGCTCCGGTATGTCGGTGAGGTCGAACTCGGCGCGGGTGAAGAAATCGGCTTCCTCGGCACTGTAGATCTGTTTGAGCGCCCGGCCCAGCTGGCCGTTCGCGCCGGTGATGAGGATTTTGCGGGGAGGGACTGGCGTGGCGTCGGCAAGCGCAGGGTGCGCCTTGTCCGCCGCGGAGAGCTCGGTGGGTTGCAGCGGCCACTCGATCTCCTGGTAGGAGCAAAACGCGTAAGACCCGTCCGGGTTGTAGCGCTGATTGACCAGGTAAATGTAGGAGGTCTCGTCCTCGAGCGCCTGGAAGCCGTTGGCCACCCCGCGCGGGACAAACACCGCCGTGTCCGGGCCGACCTCCAGACCAAAAGTCTTGCCATAGGTGGGCGAGCCTTCTCGCATATCCACCCACGCGGCGTAGACGCGGCCCGTGGCTACCGAGACCCACTTGTCCCAGGGCTCGGCGTGCATCCCGCGGGTCGCGCCGCGCCGGGCGTTGAAGCTCACGTTCTGCTGCGCGGGCACAAGCGCCTGGCCAGCCCAGTTCTCCTTGAACCAGCCGCGGTTGTCCTCGTGGACGCGCAGCGAGTGGATTTGCAGGCCTTCAATCGGGGTGTCAACCATGCGGGTCAGTCTACTGGCCGTGCGCCGCGTAGCCCGCCTCTACCTCGGCCTTGTCGCCCGCCCACCAGGACTCGTTGTCGCGGTACCACTCGATGGTCTGCTCCAGGCCCGCCCGCAGATCGGTGTAGTGCGGGGCCCAGCCCAGCTCGTTGCACAGCTTGGTGGCGTCCATGGTGTAGCGCTGGTCGTGGCCGGGGCGGTCCGCCACGTGCTCGTAAGTGCCGCCCATCAGCTCGCAGATTTCCTCGATGACGTGCTTGTTCGTCACGTGGACGGCGTCTGCGCCGGTGTGCGCCCCGATGTTGTAGGTCTCGCCGATCGCGCCGCGTGCAAGGATCGCCAGCACCGCGTCGTTGTGGTCGTCCACGTGGATCCAGTCGCGCACCTGCGCGCCCGTGCCGTAGAGCTTCGCCGGCTGCCCTGTAAGCAGGTTGGTGATCTGGCGGGGGATGAACTTCTCCACGTGCTGATACGGCCCGTAGTTGTTGGAGCAGTTCGAAATCGTTGCGTTGATACCGAAGGAGCGGACCCAGGCGCGCACCAGATGATCCGAGCCGGCCTTGGTGGCCGAATACGGCGAGGAGGGGTTGTAGGCGGTGGTCTCAGTAAACGCGTCCTTAGCGCCGAGTTCCAGGTCGCCGAAGACCTCGTCGGTGGAGATGTGGTGCAGGCGCACGTCGTGTGCGCGCACGGCCTCGAGCAGCGCGTAGGTGCCGAGCAAGTTGGTGTGCACAAAGGAGGAGGGGTCGCGCAGCGAGTTGTCGTTGTGGGATTCGGCCGCGAAGTGCACCACGGTGTCCGCGCGGGCCACAAGCTTATCGACGAGCACCGCATCCGCCACATCGCCCTGCACAAACTCCACGTCGCAACCGTCAAGGCTGGCGCGGTTGCCCGCATAGGTGAGCTTGTCCAGCACAATCACTTTGTCCACCGTGCCACGGGAGAGCACCATGCGCACGAAGTTGGATCCGATGAACCCGGCACCGCCGGTGACCAGCATTGTTTCCATGGGGGTCTACTTTACCGCCCGGCGCAGCCCCGCGATATGCACCAGCGCGCCCGCGGCCGGGCCCAAGAAGAGGGCAGTGCTTACACTCGCCACGTGGCCGCCCGCAGCCGCCGGCGCCCCAAACACGATCCCGAAAGCGACGACCGTGGCGGTGAGCCAGCCGGCCACGTACCAGCCGTGGCGCTCCAGGGCGAGTACAGCCACCCCGGTAATCATCAGCGCGCCCATCCACGCGGACGCGAAGGTAAGTACGCCGAGGGTGAGCCCGCTCATGGCGTACTCGGGGGAAAAGAGTAGCCGCAGAATCAGCGGGCCGAGGGCCCAGGCGGCAACGAACCCGACCGCGCCGAGCGCGAGCACCGCGGCGATCGGCATAGCCAGCGCTGCGTAGATGCGGTCGCGGTGCTCGACGAAGCGGACCACGAGCGCCGACTGGAAGCGCTGCAGCGGCACGAGCACTGGCGCGCGGGTGAGGATCACCGCGTTAATCAGCGCGGCGACCGGCGCGGCCGGGAAGGCGGCGTTGATCACGGCCGGGAAACCCGTGATCAGCACGGCCGAGGCCCCGGAGGCCACCATCGCGCTGAGCATGCGGCGTACGAACATCCCGCGGTTCACATCCACCGGCACGTGCAGGTGTTCGCGGCGCAGCAGGACAAGCCAGCTGGCCGCGCCGATGACGGTGATGACGAGGAAGACGGTGACTCCCCAGCCAGCCGCCCAGGCCGCCACAGCAAGTACCAGGCGCACGCCGGAATCCAGGGCGAAGAGGCCGGCGTAGCGATCCCAGGCCTGCAGGCCAGAGAGGATACCCGCGAGCACAGCTTGGAAGGCGTAGCTGGCCAGCCCGACCGTCATGAGCGCGGTGGCGGTGCCGGGGGATTGGGGCACCACCAGCCCCATGAGCAGCACCCCGCCGAGGGCGACGACCACTAGCACGATCGCGGCCAGGCGCGCGCCGATGCGCCAGGGGTTCGCCGCGCCCAGCTTCTTCGTCTCACGGGCGGAGGCGACTGCGCGGGTGGTCTCGTGCGTGATGCCGTCGATAAGTCCGGTGCCCGCGAAAAACACGCTCCAGAAGGCGGCGAAGTAGCGGTAGCCGGTCTCCGCGTCGAGTGCGCGGGCGGCGACCCACAGGACGACGAAGCCGCTGATCGCGGCGAAGATCGTCGCCAGCGTCAGGTTCCTCACTTTTTAGACTCCGCGGCAGTGTCGCCGATCTTTTCCTCGAGCCAGGCGTAGATCATGGCTTCCACGCGCGCGACCTGCGCATTATCGGCCGCGCCGGCGTGGCCGCCTGCGGTGTTTTCAAAGTAGTCCACCGGCTGGCCCGCCTCCCACAGCGCGAGCGCGAAGGTGCGCGCGTGTGCGGGGTGGACCCTATCGTCGCGGGTCGAGGTGGTCACCAGCGCTGGTGGGTAGGCGGGCGTGCTGGCCACGTTGTGCAGCGGCGACCAGGTCTCGATGAAGGCGCGCTGCGCCGGGTCGTCCGGGTCGCCGTACTCGGCCATCCAGGACGCACCCGCGGAAAGCGTGTGGTAGCGCAGCATATCCGTCAGCGGCACCTGCACTACGGCCGCGCCGAAGCACTGCGGGTACTGCGTGAGCGCCCCGGAGGTGAGCAGCCCGCCGTTGGAACCGCCGCGGATGGCGATCTGCGCAGGTGTTGCGTAGCCGCGCGCCACGAGATCCTCGAGTACGGCGCGGTGGTCCTCCCACACCTTGTGGCGGTGCTCCTTGACCGCCTGCGAGTGCCAGTGCGGGCCGAACTCGCCGCCGCCGCGCAGGTTGGGCTGGACGTAGAAGTAGCCCTTGGACAGCCAGGCGATCCCGCGCAGGTTGGAAAAACCGGGGGTGAGTGAGACCTCGAAGCCGCCGTAGCCGCCCACCAGCGTCGGGCGCGCACCACGCGAGAAGTCACCGGTGATGTAGTAGGGGATCTTCGTCCCGTCCGCCGAGGTCGCCCAGTGCTGGCGGGTGGTCAGGCCTTGCGCGTCGAAGAGGGCGGGGGCGTGCTTGATTTCGGTGGGCGTGGCGTCGTCAAGCATGAGCGTGCTCGGCGTGGTGAAGCTGGCGACGTTGAGCCAGACCTCATCGCCGTCGAGCGGGCTGGTGGCGACGATCGACGCGGTCACCGCCTCGGGCAGGGCCACCTCGGTGCGCTCCCACGTGCCGAGGGTGAAGCGTGAGATGCGCGTGGCGACATTTTCCAGCGTGGTGACGTAGACGCCGGTGGCGGTTACCGAGAGGTCTTCGACCGCAGCATCGCTCACGAGCAGCGTGAACTCGCGCGCGCCTTTGAGAAACGCGTCGAGCTCGATCACCGCGAGCGCTCCGGCCGGGACCGTCTGCGTGCCCGCGGGGTAGTCCGTGCGCGGCAGGATGAATAGCCACTGTTTGTAGGGCACCGCGGTGCAGTCGGTCGGCAGGTCGAGCTCGACGCCGTCGATCCAGGTCCGCGAGGTGTAAAAGTCCAACGCGCGGGTGCAGATGGTGCGCTCGAACCCCGGGGTGGGGTCGAAGTGTGCGCCCACAGCCACGTCGGTCGGCTCGCCGCGGAAGATCTCCTCGGCCTGGCCAAGATCGGTGCCGCGGTGCCAGCGCCGCACCTGTGCCGGGTAGCCCGACTGGGTGAGCGAGTCCTCGCCCAGGTCGGTGCCTACCAGCAGCGTGTCGCGGTCGACCCAGCTCACGTCCGTTTTCGCCTCGGGGAGGTAAAAGCCCCCGTCGACGAAGGCGCGGCGGGCCAGGTCGAACTCGCGGATGACCACGGCGTCGGCACCGCCGCGCGAGAGCCGCAGCAGCGCGCGGTCGTGCTCCAGCGGCAGGACGGTCGCGCCCTTCCACACCCAGTCCTCGCCCTCGGCCTGGGCCAGGGTGTCGACGCTGAGCAGCACCTCCCACCGCGGCTCATCCGAGCGGTACTCGTCCAAGGAGGTGCGGCGCCACACGCCGCGCGGGTTGTCCGCGTCGCGCCAGTAGTTGTAGAGGTACTCGCCGCGGCGCACCACGTACGGGATGCGGTCGTTGGTATCGAGCGCGGCGCGCAGGCGCGAGCGCAGCTCGGCGGTGTCGGGGCTCTCGAGTGCGTCCTCGGTGGCGCGCGACCACGCGGTGGCCCAGTCGAGCGCCTCGGAGCCCGTGATGTCGTCTAAAAAGTGCGGATCAATGGAGCACATTTACATCCCAAAGGCCGGGGCGATCGTGGTGAACCAGGCCTTCTTGATGTCCTGGCGCCAGTAGCCCCACGAGTGCGTCCCCGCGTTGCGGAACTCGTAGTGCGCCGGGATGTTCAAGCCCTCCAGCTTGGCGCGCAGGTCGTGCGAGCACTGGTTGATCGCGGCCTCAATCGCGCCGCCTTCCACCTGCAGGGTGGTGGCGGCGATTCCGGCGGCGACCTCCGGCACGCCTGCCTCGCCGACCAGGTAGCTGACCTGGTCCTGACGTCCGGCAAGGCCGGTAGAAGTAGAGATGTACAGCTTGGTGCCGCGCAGGCGCTCCGCGTTGAGCAGCGCGTCGTTCCAGCGGTTGTTCGGCCCACCCATCGGTCCCCACATCTGTTCCGGGGTGATCTGCTGGAAGTTTGGCACGTGCGAGGCGCGGTTGACGGTGACGCGCCCGTAGTTGTAGCCGTGCGGCGAGGACGTCGAGGCGCACCCGGAGAAGGAAGCGGCCGCATCATAAAAGCCTGGGCGGTGCTCCGGGAGCACCAGGGAGGTAGTGCCGGACATGGAGAAACCAACGATGGCGCGGCGGTTATCCGCGTTCAAGGTGCGTTCGATCGGGCCCGGCAGCTCCTTGGTCAGGAAAGTCTCCCACTTCTGCGGGCCCTTGAGGTAGCGGCCCTGCGGGTTGGGATCTACCCAATCCGTGTAATACGAAAACGCGCCGGCCTGGGGGATGACCACGTTGACGCCCTTGCCCGCGAAGAACTCTCGGACTTCAAAAGACTTCAGCCAATCCTGGTCCTGCTCTGCGCCGCCCGCGCCGTTGAGCAGGTAGATGATCGGTGCGTTTGCGACACGCTGGCCCGCTGGGTTGGTAGCCGGGACGACGGCGATGGGGATATCGCGGCGCATCGACGGTGAGTACACCTTGTAGGACAGCACGCCTCGGTGGTCGACCTGCTTGGTCCAAGACTGCGGTTGGTTCAGGTTCAGCGCCAGCGGCGGGTTGCTGCGGGCATCCCACGGCTTGACCACGCCGACCGGGCTGTCACCGGCAACCTGGCCTGCGGTGACGGTGGCGGCGTCGGCGGGGGCTGCCACACCGCAGGTCAGCGCCAGCGTCGAGGCGAGAGCGGCAACTACGCGCTTCATCTTCATCGGTCCGGGTTTCCTTAACTTTTCTGTTCGGGGGGGGAAGTGGGCAAACACCGCTCCGCGCGGCTGTGACGGAAGTTCATCATACGTTACTCGTGGGGCAATTGGGGTTTACGTGTGCGACAATGGGGCGCACAGTTTGTAATATTCGTGCCAGCAAACGCGAACATAGAGATGTGTGCCTTGCAGTCCACTGCAAGTCCTACTGGCACCTGCCCCAAAGAAGAGAAAGAGGTCCCTTTTATGAACGGTTTGGAAGCACTCCAGGTTCAGATCAACACCGTGCTCGGCGAGCTCATCCACGTCGGCTCGTCGATGTCGTCGACCATCGCCTACGGCATGGGGATGTTCTAGCCCTTTTGTGGCGGAGAAAGCGCCCTGGTCGCAGCTTGTCAGTTGCGGCGAGGGCGCTTTACTTTGTCGGGCCGTGTGTTAGGCGTCCGGGAGGAGCGCCGGGCGGATCACGGTCTTCCAGGACTCACGCATGTCCTCCAGCCAGGACGGCCAGGAGTGCGTGCCGGTAGCGCGGAAGTTGTAGTGTGCAGGAATGCCCTTGGCGTTGAGCTTGGCGCGCAGGTCGTGCGTGCAGGCATTCATCGCGCCCTCGATCGCGCCGCCTTCAACCAGTAGCGTCATGTGGTTAGAAAAAGCCTGACTCGAGTTGAGCCCGCGCTGGTTCTTCAGGTAGCCGATCATGTCGGTCTCGCTGGTCAGGCCGGTGCCCGAGGAGATGTAGAGCTTGGTGCCGCGCAGGTGCTCGGCCATCACCAGTGCGTCGTTGTAGCGGTTGTACTCCGAGCCCATCGGGCCCCACAGCTGATCCGGGGTGATGCCGCCCGCGCGGTTGACCGTCAGGCCCACGAAGAAGGAGGGCAGCGGGGTAGAGGTGGCGGCGCAGCCGGAGAAGGAGCCGACCGCGTCGTAGAAGCCGGGGTTGTGCTCGGCGAGCAGCAGCGAGGAGGTCGCTGACATGGAGAACCCGGACACGGCGCGCTTATCGTTCGCGTTCATGTAGGGCTCGATCGACTGGGGCAGCTCCTTGGCCAAGAAGGTCGACCACATCTGCTTGCCATTGAGGTAGCGGTTCTTCTCAGGCACGGTGAGCCAGTCCACGTAGTAGGAGAACGCGCCCTCCATCGGGATGACCACGTTCACCGGCTCATTGCCGAGGGTCTTGTAGATCGTGCCCGCGGCCTGCGCCAGCCAGTCGGTGTTCTGCTCGGAACCGCCAGCACCGTTGAGGAGGTAGTAGGTCGGCGCGTTGTCGATCGGCTTGCCTGCACTATCGGTCGCGCGGATCATCGCGACCGGGATGTCGCGCTCCATCGACGGCGAGTACACCTCGAGCGCCTCGCCGCCTGGGAACTGCTTGACCTTCTGAATCCAGGACTGCTCCCCGCCGTCGGTCGACGGCAGCGAGCGCGAAAGCGGCTTGACGGTACCCGCAGGGCTCTCCTGTTCCTCCGGCATGTTGGCCAGCTTCTCCGGGTCGGTCTCGGGGCCTTCGAGTGCCTTGCCGAGGACCTTGCCCAAATCTCCTTCCTCGCCGGTGGGCTTGGACGCGCCGATGTCCTCACCTTCGGGTAGGTCGCTGTCGACGGGCGCATCCACCACGCCGACCTCGTCGACTACCTCGGTGGTGGTGGTCACTACGGGCTCTGCCGCTTCTTCGCTTGCCGACGGCGCATTGTCGGCCGTGCCTTCAGTCGTGGTCGCGGCCGCAGCTGTCTCGGCTGCGCTTGTGGCGGAGCTGGTCTCCGGCACGGTCGCCTGCGTGGTCGACTGCGCCGCGGCGATGTGGGCGGTCTCCGCGTCAGACGAGTTGCTCGCGGTGAGGTGGGCAGTAGTCGGGATCGCGGTTGCAGCGACGGCAAGAGCGGCGACGGCAGCGATCGCCGGGCGCGTCATTTTCACAGGTTGGCTCGCTTTCCTGAGTCTGGTGTGGGGATCGTTAGGGTATATAATGCCAGATCGCTGAAGCGTTACCCAAGGGTAGCGGGCGTCGGAAAGCGGCGGGGCCGAGGCGAAGTCGGCGCAGGGGCACGCAAAATCGGGGGAGTCGTACCCAAAGTGCGGGAATACACGTATCCTGATGGGCGTGAGTAAAGAACATTTTGACGTTGTTGTCCTCGGCGCGGGCCCCGGTGGCTACGTTGCCGCAATCCGTGCAGCTCAGCTGGGTAAAAAGGTTGCAGTTGTAGAGAAGCAGTACTGGGGCGGTGTGTGCCTGAACGTGGGCTGCATCCCGTCCAAGGCGTTGATTAAGAACGCCGAGGTTGCTGAAATTTTCAACCACGATGCCAAGACGTTCGGCATTAAGGGCGATGTGGAGTTTGATTACGAAGACGCCCACAAGCGCTCCCGCCAGGTCTCCAAGAAGATCGTCGGTGGTGTGCATTACCTGATGAAGAAGAACAAGATCACCGAGGTTGACGGTCTTGGCTCCTTCAAGGATGCGAACACGATCGAGATCACCGAGGGTGACGATAAGGGTAAGGTCGTCACCTTCGACGACTGCATTATCGCTACCGGTTCCGTCGTGCGCACCCTGCCGGGCATCGAGCTGTCCGAGAACGTGGTGTCCTACGAGGAGCAGATCCTGAACCCGGAGGCCCCGGAGAAGATGGTCATCGTCGGTGCCGGTGCCATCGGTATGGAGTTCGCCTACGTGCTGTCCAACTACGGTGTGGACGTCACGGTGGTGGAGTACATGGACCGCGTCCTGCCGAACGAGGACAAGGACGTGTCCAAGGAGATCGCCAAGAAGTACAAGAAGCTCGGCGTGAAGCTTTTGACCGGCCACGCCACCACCGCGGTGCGCGACAACGGTGACTCCGTTGAGGTCGACATTAAGAAGAACGACTCCGATAAGACCGAGACGCTGACCGTGGATCGCGTGATGATCTCCGTCGGCTTCGCCCCACGCGTTGAGGGCTACGGCCTGGAGAACACCGGCGTGGAGCTCACCGACCGCGGCGCGATCGACATCGATGAGCGCATGCGCACCAACGTCGAGCACATTTACGCGATCGGTGACGTCACTGCCAAGCTGCAGCTTGCGCACGTGGCGGAGGCCCAGGGCATCATTGCTGCGGAAACCATCGCTGGGGCGGAGACCCTCGAGATCGAGGACTACATGATGACCCCGCGCGCTACCTTCTGTAACCCGCAGGTCGCCTCCATGGGGTACACCGAGGAGCAGGCCAAGGAGAAGTGGCCGGATCGTGACATCAAGGTCGCTACCTTCCCGTTCAGCGCGAACGGCAAGGCGGTCGGTCTGGCCGAGACCGCCGGCTTTGGCAAGCTTGTTGCGGACGCCGAGTTCGGCGAGATCCTCGGTGCGCACCTCGTTGGTCCGAACGTCTCCGAACTGCTGCCTGAGATCACCCTGGCGCAGCGCTTCGACCTCACCGCCGGTGAGGTTGCGCGCAACATCCACATCCACCCGACGCTGTCTGAGGTGCTCAAGGAGATCGCGCACGGCGTCGAAGGCCACATGATCAACCTGTAGAAGGCCACGAACGCATCTGAAACTCGCCCCGGTTTTGCCGGGGCGTTTTTCGTATCTCAACAGGCTCGTGGGCGTCGCAAAGCAATGGCTCAACCTCAGGTTGACTCTTAGGGTGGGCTTACCAACCAAAGGTTGACACATTAAGGGGTACTGAAAGGGGTACCTTCAACAAAGCTGGTGCAAGGTGTCCAAAGTCACAAACCCCCGTAGGGCAACCTGGCAAGGTTGAAATCTGCTGGGAGTATGGAGCGATCCGCAAAAGATATGCTCATTGTGGGAGGTGGGAGGGGGTGTCTCGGCGTGCAAAGCGGACAATAAAGTATGTGGCAAGACCAAAGGTTGCCTACAGTAGTAGCGACACTGGAGGTGCCATGACTGTACAAAACGCAGACCGTGAAGCAATTCGTCACGGAAAAATCACTGAGAAGCCGCTGCGCGAGCGGCCGTCCTACCCAACGTGGGCTTTGAAGCTGACCATGGCCATCACTGGCCTTATTTTTGGTCTTTTCGTGCTTGGCCACATGGTGGGCAATCTGAAGATCTTTATGCCGCTCGATGCGAACGGGGAGGCGCCGATTGATGCATACGGCCGCTTCCTGCGCGAGATGGGCGAGCCGTTGTTCCCGCACGAGGGCTTCCTGTGGATCGTCCGCATTGTGCTGCTTGCCTGCCTGGTGCTGCACATCTGGGGCGCATTCGCACTGAAGTCGCGCTCGGCGAAGTCCCGCGGCAAGTTCAAGCGCACGGGCCTGATGGGTGGCTGGCAGTCCACCGCCACCCGCTGGATGCTGGTGACCGGCGTTATTCTGCTGCTGTTCATCATCTTCCACCTGCTGGACCTCACGGTCGGCCAGGTCGTCGCCTCTGAGCAGTTCATGCACGGTGAGGTACGCAACAACCTGCTCGCCACGTTTGCGCCTGAGCGCTGGTACGTCACCCTGTTCTATGTAGTGGCCAACCTTGCGCTGCTGCTGCACCTGACCCACGGCATCTACCTCGCTGTCTCCGACCTCGGTTGGCTGGGCGAGCGCGGCCGCGGCCTGATGGTGCTGCTGGCATACGTCCTTCCGTTCATCGTGGTCATCGGCAACGTTGTGATGCCGATCGCCATCATGCTCGGCTGGGTTCCAGGCTTTTCCCGGTAACGGCTGATAGAGGAGAAATACAACTATGACTACCGCATTCAACGCCAACCAGGGCGCACAGAGCGGCGAAGCCGACACCACTGTCACCGCTGCCCAGGACACCGCACAGGGCTTCCGCCAGCCGGAGTCCGTCGCGCCTGGTGTGACCCCGGGTCACGTCCTCGAGTCCAACGAGCCGAACCGCGACGAGGTCCGGATGAAGGACATGTGGGCCTACCAGAAGGACCACATGAACCTGGTCTCCCCGCTGAACCGTCGCAAGTTCACCGTGCTTGTGGTGGGCACCGGCCTGTCCGGCGGTGCCGCAGCTGCCGCACTCGGCGAGCTGGGCTACAACGTCAAGGCGTTCACCTACCACGACGCACCGCGTCGTGCGCACTCCATCGCTGCGCAGGGTGGCGTCAACTCCGCCCGCGGCAAGAAGGTGGACAACGACGGCGCGTACCGCCACACCAAGGACACCGTCAAGGGCGGCGATTACCGCTGCCGCGAGTCCGACTGCTGGCGTCTGGCCATCGAGTCGGTCCGCGTGATCGACCACATGAACGCCATCGGCGCACCGTTCGCCCGTGAGTACGGCGGCACCCTGGCCACCCGTTCCTTCGGTGGTGTGCAGGTCTCCCGTACCTACTACACACGTGGCCAAACGGGCCAGCAGCTGCAGCTGTCCACCGCGTCGGCACTGCAGCGCCAGATCCACCTGGGCAACGTGGAGATCTTCACCCACAACGACCTGATGGACCTGGTCATCACGGAAGAGGACGGCAAGAAGCGCTGCCGCGGCATTGTCACCCGCAACCTGATTAACGGCGAGATCGTGCCGTTTACCGGCCACGCTGTCATCCTGGCGACCGGCGGTTACGGCAACGTCTACCACAAGACCACCCTGGCGAAGAACTCCAACTCCTCCGCCATGATGCGCGCCTACGAGCGCGGCGCTTACCTCGCCTCCCCGGCGTTTATCCAGTTCCACCCGACTGGTCTGCCGGTGAACGCAGAGTGGCAGGCGAAGACGACGCTGATGTCGGAGTCCCTGCGTAACGACGGTCGAATTTGGACCCCGAAGGAGAAGGGCGACGACCGCGATCCGAAGGACATTCCGGAAGAGGAGCGCGATTACTTCCTCGAGCGCCGCTACCCGGCGTTCGGCAACCTGGTGCCGCGTGACGTGGCATCCCGCGCCATCTCCCAGCAGCTCAACGCCGGCTACGGCGTGGGCCCGCTGCACAACTCCGCGTACCTGGACTTCGCCGACGCAATCGAGCGCCTCGGCGAGGACACGATCCGCGAGCGCTACTCCAACCTGTTCGAGATGTACCTGGACTCCACCGGTGAGGACCCGTACAAGGCTCCGATGCGTATCGCCCCGACCGTCCACTTCACCATGGGCGGCCTGTGGACCGACTTCAACGAGATGACGTCCATCGACGGCCTGTTCGCCGCCGGTGAGTGCTCCTGGACCTACCACGGCGCGAACCGCCTGGGCGCGAACTCCCTGCTGTCGGCTTCCGTCGATGGCTGGTTCACCCTGCCGTTTACGGTGCCGAACTACCTGGCCAACCACCTCGGCGAGGAGCGCCTGGCGGAGGACGCACCGGAGGTCGCCGAGGCTGTCAACCGCGCCAAGGACATGGTCGAGCAGATCATGAACGTCAAGGGCAATGACCCGCACGGCCCGGAGTACTTCCACAAGCAGCTCGGCGAGATCCTCTACGAGCACTGTGGTGTCTCCCGTACCGTTGAGGGCCTGCAGGAGGGCATCAAGAAGATCCGCGCCCTGCGCGAGGACTTCCGTGCCAACATCTCCGTCCCAGGCTCCGCTGATGAGATGAACCAGACGCTCGAGGCCGCACTCCGCCTGGCTGACTACATCAACCTGGGCGAGCTCATGTGCATCGACGCGCTTGACCGCGACGAGTCCTGTGGTGCGCACTACCGCATGGATCACCTCTCCGAGGACGGCGAGGCTGAGCGTGACGACGAGAACTGGTGCTTCGTCTCCGCGTGGGAGCCGGCTGGCGAGGGCGAGTTCATTCGCCACGCAGAACCCCTGTACTTTGATTCGATCCCGCTGATGACAAGGAACTACAAGTAATGAAACTGAC
>OJLY01000087.1_pt1 | contig 74770 bp, 69 predicted proteins | sample 1597031 | NCBI WGS metagenome assembly OJLY01 (sample SAMEA3904673, study PRJEB24821) | metagenome | biome: Builtin; feature: hospital; material: surface | place: USA | collected 2013-06-03
CTTAGCTTTCTTACGCAGGTTTTAACCTAACAAGTTTAAAGGGTTAATGGATAATTCCATCTCTCAGCTATTGCACCCCTAGCTACTTATATTATAAGATAATTCTTTTTGTTTTTCAAATTTTTCTACCATCTTTGTATTTTTTATACTTAAGATAGGCATTTGCGCTCATTAATAGAGCTGCTATCAAAACTAGATAAAAGTAAGGTTTTGATTTAACATATTGATAGATAGTAAGAACATATAGGAGTATAGCTGATACTAAACTCGTTATAAATTCCATCAATTCAAAGTTTTTCAAATTCATCTTAGATAGTTTGGTCAAGTGTCTTCCATGATAGGAGGGCACACTTTACTCTTTGTGGCATGTTCTGGATGTTCTTGAAAGCTACTGCATCTTCTAAAAGCTCTAGCTCTTCATCTGTAACATCTTCTCTTTTGATCATCCTTATGTAAATATCAGCAAGCTTCTTGGCTTCTTCCTTAGTTTTTCCAACTATAATATCACACATAACGCTAGTTGCAGCTTGACTTATTGCACAACCATCTCCCGTGAAAGCTGCCTCTTTTATGATATCTCCATCCATCTTTAATTGGAGGACGATCTCGTCCCCGCATGATGGATTGTGGCCTGGCTCTGTGATATCCGCATCTTCTAAGTCGTGTTTGTTGGCTTGATTTCTTGAATGATCTAATATTATTTGACTGTAAATTTCTTCCATATTCATTATAGGCCCATCACCTTTCTTACATTCTTTAACTCACGAGCAAAAATCTCTGCTTCTTCCTTGGTATTGTATATAGAAAATGATGCCCTGGCTGTTGCAGATATGCCCAAATATCCGTGAAGTGGCATGGCACAATGGTGGCCGCTTCTTACAGCTATCCCCTTGCTATCAAGGATTGTAGCTATATCGTGTGGGTGGATGTCTGTAAAGGTAAATGATATTACAGATCCTGCCTTGCCATTTGTCGGATAGAAGATTTTGATATTTGGGATGTCCTTTATCAAATCATAGGCATAGGAAGTTAATTCATGCTCATAGGCAAATATCTCATCCATGCCAATTTTTTCTACATACTCAATCGCAGCTTTTAATCCAAGAACTCCTCCTACATTTGGAGTTCCAGCTTCAAATTTGATAGGTGGCTCTTGGAAAGTGGATTCTTGTTCATAGACATATTCTATCATATCTCCGCCGTAGTTGAAAGGCTCAAGCTTATCTAAAAGCTCATATTTTCCGTAAAGGACCCCAATTCCCATAGGTGAGAACATCTTGTGTCCTGAAAATGCTAAGAAGTCACAATCTATATCTTCGACGTCTGTCTTTACGTGAGGGATAAGTTGGGCTCCGTCTACTATTGATATAGCTCCTACTTCGTGGGCCCATTTAGTAATAAGCTTTGAATCGATAAGCTCTCCTGTAACATTGCTTGCTCCAGTTACAGAAACTATCTTAGTCTTCTCGTTGATCTTGCTTTTCAAATCATCATAATCTAAGCCGTAGTCATCATTTAGGTAGGCATAGACTAGCTTTGCCCCAGTCTTTTTTGCTACCATTTGCCATGGAACTAGATTTGCATGATGGTCTAGGATTGTAATTAGGATCTCATCATCTTTTGTAAGATTATTTAGCCCATAAGAGTAGGCCAAGAGGTTTAGGGCCTCTGTGGTTGATCTTGTAAATACAATCTCGGAAGCTTTTCTAGCTCCTATGAAGTCTTTTACAACTTCCCTTGTTTCCTCGTAAGCTTCTGTCGCCTTCCAGCTTAGAAAGTGGGCTCCCCTGTGAGGGTTGGCGTTAGAATATCTGTAGTATTCGTCAACTGCATCAATCACATAGGCTGGCTTCTGACTTGTCGCTCCTGTATCTAAGTAAATAACTTCCTTTCCCACCTTTTCGCTATCAAGGTAGGGAAAGTCAGCTCTAATTTTTTCTACATCAATCATAGGTCGTATCCTAGGTTCATTTGATGAACTTTCGCTCTAATTTTATCTCTTAAAGCTTCATCTTCTATATTATCAATAGCTGGAGCGAAGTTTGCTTCAAGCATCATAGCTTCGGCTTGTTTCTTGCTAAAACCACGGCTCATGATGTAAAATAGCATTTCCTTATTTAATCTACCTACGCTCGCTGCGTGGTTTCCAGAAACTTCTCTTTCCTCGTTTAGAAGGATTGGGGCAGACTTATTGATTACATCATCTGAAAGCATCATAGAATAGTCGCCTATTTTTCCGTCTGCCTTGTGGCAGCCTCTTCTTAGGTCAACTACTCCCTTGAAGTTCTTCTCAGCCCTATCCTTTAGGGCACCGTTGAACATACATACTGAGTCAGTGTCTGTTCCGAAGTGCTCGTTAGTAGCTAAAATATCTAGGAAATCATCTCCTTCTTTGAAGTATACTCCCTTTTGAATGACCTTAGCCCTATCTCCCTTAAGGATATTGTCGATATTTACAAGACTCTTGCCAGCTCCAACTTCTATATAAGTGATATCTAATATAGCGTCTTCGGCAAGGTAAGTTCCAATAGAGTTTAGGTTTGTAGCATCTTCTCCTAGATTTGTGACTACGACAATTTTGACATAGGAATTCTTATCAAGTTTGGCCCTAATTCTTGAGTTAAGAAAGATTTTCTCTGAACCATCATCGAAGATATTTATCAAAAATGATGACCTGCTAGCTTCACTAGCCTTGATATCGATGTTAGAAACTAGGATATTGTCGTCCTTCTTTAGGTCAAAATTGATAAATTCAGTTTCTCTTTCTCCCTTAACATCGAAGGCATAGGATCTGTTTCTGAAATCTTTATTTTCTTTTTCGATTTTTTCAGAAATTCCGACCTTGTGGCCTGCAAAGGCTTCTTCTACTTCGCTTATTTCTGATAAGTTTTCTGCCTTGGAAGTTTCTTCTATATTTTCTATATTGATTTTATCTTCTTTTAAATAATTTAGTCCGAGACTTGCCCAAGTTGGCATTCTCATTTCGTTAATTCTTGCCATCAGCCGTTTGCTCCTTCCAATTCCATATCGATAAGACGATTCATCTCGACAGCATATTCTAGTGGAAGCTCTCTAGAAATTGGTTCAGCAAAACCTCTTACAATCATTGATTTAGCTTCTTCTTCAGATATTCCCCTACTCATTAGATAAAAGATTTGTCCCTGATCGATTGAGCCGATTTTAGCTTCGTGACCGCAATCTACATCGTCATTTCTTATATCTAGTACAGGTATGGTATCTGATTGGGACTCTTCTGAAATCATTAGGTTCTCACAGTCTACTGTTGATCTAGAACCTGCTGAGTTTTTCTTCATCTGAACGAGAGATCTTGTCATACTCTTACCAGCACCTGCTGTGATTGATTTTGTAAGAGCAGTTGAGTAAGTATTTGGAGCAAGGTGAATCATAGAGCAACCATTGTCTATATATTGACCGTTGGATGCAAAAGTAATTCCTGTATATTCTGCACTAGCTCCTTCTCCTGCAAGGACGCTTGTTGGATAAAGCATAGAAACCTTAGATCCGAAAGAACCTGATACCCAAATCACCTTGCCGCCTTCTTGGACGATGGCTCTTTTGGTGTTTAGGTTATACATATTCCTTGACCAGTTTTCGATAGTAGAAAATCTAACTTCGGCGTTTTTGCCGACAAAGATTTCTACAGAACCTGCGTGAAGGTTTACTACATTATATCTTGGGGCAGAGCAGCCTTCGATAAAGTGAACCTTGGCATTATCTTCTGCTATGATCATTGTATGCTCAAACTGGCCTGCTCCTGGAGCATTTAGCCTGTAGTAGGATTGGAGAGGAATATCTACCTCAACTCCTTCTGGAACGTAAATTAGTGAACCTCCGCTCCATACAGCACCGTGAAGGGCTGCGTATTTGTGAAGGGTTGGAGGGATGGCCTTTTGGAAGTAGGCCTTTACTATATCCTCATGTTCCCTAAGGGCTGATGAGAAGTCCATAAAGATTACCCCTTGATCAGATAGGTGTTTTTGGATTGAGTGATAAACTTCCTCACTATCGTATTGGGCACCGACACCTGCAAGAGACTCTTGTTCAGCTTGAGGTATTCCAAGTCTATCGAAGGTATCTCTAATCTCTTCTGGGAGAGCTTCCCAGTTAGATTTCTTATCTGACTTTGGCTTAACATAAGTTGTGATATCATCCATGTTTAGCTCAGAAAGGTCTGGTCCCCAAGAAGGGTTGTCGATCTTCTCAAAAAGGGCAAGAGACTTTAGTCTCCTTCTTCTCATCCAGTCTGGCTCGTTTTTCTTCTTAGAAATCTCATTTACTATATCAGCATTAAGGCCCTTCTCGGTTATATCTGCATATTCAAATTCATTAAAGAAGTCGTAGTATCCTCTATCGAGCTCCTTTAATTGATCTTCAATATTAATTTCTTTCATCTTACACCCACTCGTATCCTTCTTTTTCAATCTTATCCATTAGGCTATCGTCGCCTGTTTCTTGGATCTTGCCGTCTTTTAGGATGTGTACATAGTCAGCCTTGATATTTGAAAGTAACTCTCTGTGGTGAGTTATGATAACAACTGCATTATCTTCGCTTAAGAAGTCTTTGATTCCTTCGCTTACAATTCTTACAGCATCCACGTCAAGACCTGAATCTGTCTCATCTAGGAGGGCAAGCTTTGGATTAAGCATCTTCATTTGAAGAATCTCTGATTTCTTTCTTTCGCCACCAGAAAATCCTACGTTTACATATCTTGTAGCATAATCATCGGAAAGTTTTAAATCTTTCATCTCTTTTGATAATTCCTTGTTAAAGGCAAGGATTGAAGGCTTCTTTCCTTCTCTTTGCTCTTTGGAAATTCTTAGAAAGTCATTAAGCTTTACTCCTGGAATCTCATCTGGGTGTTGGAAGCTCATGAAAATCCCACGTCTAGCTCTCTTATCTACAGATTCTTCTGTGATATCTTCTCCCTCAAAGAAAATCTTTCCTTCTGTAACTTCATAAACAGGGTTGGCCATAATTGTATTCATTAGGGTTGACTTACCGGAACCATTTGATCCCATTACAACGTGAACTTCTCCCTTGTTTATCTCTAAATCTATACCATCTAAAATCTTCTTATCTCCAACGGATACGTGAAGATCTTCTATCTTTAATAAATTAGTCATCTGCACCTCTTTTTTATTCTTTCAAAAATCTATTTAAAGTATACTCTTTTGCTAGGGATTATACAACTATCCCTCTTATCAATTTACCCTAAAGAAAGGTAAAAATAAACATCTGAGAGGAATCTTTGTAGGCTTAGATAAATTTTCTAATTCCCGAAAGCAAAATAATTCTTCTAGTATCTAAAATTAAAAACAAAAAAACGAGCTAAGCTAATAGTTCGTTTCATGTAAAAGTATTATTAATAATCTGTAAGCTTATTCTCAACTAAGTCAATGAGTGAACTTACAGCTTCTGTTTCTGATTCTCCATCTGCTCTAATAATTATCTCATCGCCTTTAGAAGCACTCATGCTAAGAACTGACATGATAGACTTTGCATTGTAACTCCTACCAGCTTTCTCTACTGTGATGTCACATGGGAACTTAACGGCTTGTCTGATAAAAATAGATGCTGGTCTAGCATGTAAACCTATTTCATTAGAAAGTGTTACTTTTTGTTCGTACATAGGTACCTCCTTTTCTTTAATAATCTACTTATATGTTACTAGATAATTAATAAAAATGCAAACGTTTTTTATATAGTGAGCTAAATCGTCTAGATTTAAACGAATGATGGATTTTTTTACATAATTATTTAAAATAAAATTTACAAATTATAAAATTCTAAAAAAGTGGCCGAAAGTTTACTCTCTGCCACTCGATTTTATTCTTCTCTTTCAGAAAATTCTTTCAGTTTGCCCAAGGCTTGATTTTCAATTTGTCTGATTCTTTCTCTAGATAAGTCGTAGATCTTACCTATTTCTTCAAGGGTCTTAGGTTTTTCGTTATCTAGTCCATATCTAAATATTATGATTTGCTTTTCCCTATCTGTTAGTTGGTCTAGGGCCTTAAGGAGGAAGTTTTCCATGTCTTTTTCTAAAATCAGCATATCGACTGGCGTTGACTCATCTCCTACCATATCCATAAGCTCATCACCTGTCGAATCCTCACTGTCTAGGTTGATGTTAAGGGATGTGGAGTTTACTTGATTTCTGTTGATTAGGAAAAGGTCGTCTGCTTGTTTCTTATCGATTCCCTCCTTTTCCAAAATCCTATAAAGCTCCTCATCGCTTGCTTCTGGATTTGCCTTAAGAATTTGCTTAAGCTTATTAAGTTTTAGGTATTTACCGGCAGGTATTCTTATAGTGTGGCCTTCCTTGTTGATGGCCTTTCTTATGGCCTTATCAATCCACTTATAGGCATAGGTTGTAAACTTATAGCCTAGGGATAGGTCGAACTTTTCTGCCGCACGAATCATACCGAGCATACCTGATTGGACTAGGTCCTCTAGGTCTAGGTCGTTTCCATGAGATCTAAAGAAATATGAGGCCCTGCTTCTAACAAGTCCTTGGTTTTTTTCTACAAGGGCTGCTAGGGCATTCTGATTTCCTATTTGGAATTGTTCCACTATTTGCTCATTAGTAAGGTCTGATAGCTCTATCATATCACGGCGGCTTATAGGCATGATGGAAGCTTTTGACACATTTGTCTTTCTTTCTTCAAAGTCATCATCATCTTCATCATCGTCATCCACTTCGTCTGATATAATATCCATTATCTCGTCTTTTTCTTCTTCTGTTAAACCTTCAAGAATTGAGATAATCTCCTCTTCGGTCAAGTCCTCTGAGTTGAGATACTCTTGTAATTTCTCTAGGGTTTTTTTGTCTTTTAAATTTATTTTATCCATTTTATCACCCATTTGAATTTATTTACCTAAATTTATTTTCCAAATCTTCCTTTATTTTATCAATCACATCAGAAAGCTCATCTGATATAGGGAAAGTTTTGAAGTTTTGGTTGAAGTCTTCTTTCCTTTTTCTTTTAATCTTTCCTCTCATAGTTACAAGGTCTTGTCTTAACTCAAGGGCCGTAACCCTACTTGCTCCCTTGCTTGTAACCTGAGTTTGGATTGCCCCATCGTCAGTTACTACCTTGATATTGTGATGCCTATTAGCCCTTGCTAGTTCTCTTTCTATGTAGGTATCAGCAGTCTGAAACCTTTTGGTAAATACAATTTTCATCCCATACTTTTCTATGACAGTTTCTTTTACCCTGTCGAGATTGTAGGCATCAAAGACTATTACAAGCTCTTCTCCCGATAAGGACTTATATTCTGCCATCTCTTCTATGAGTTTATCTCTTGCATCCGCCAGGTCAATCCTACTGATTTCTTTAAGTTCACCCCATTTGTTTATGACATTGTAGCCATCAATAAAGGTGATGTTTTTCTTAGTTAAAGCCATTTTGTCTTAATAGCTCATACATAGAAATCGCCGCCGCTACAGAGGCATTTAAGCTATTAACTCTCCCAAGCATTGGTATATTAATAAGCATATCACAATTCTCCCTAACAAGTCTAGAGATTCCTTCACCCTCGTTGCCTACAACAAGCCCTACCTTACCTCTTAGGTCTGCATGACTTATATCAGAGTGAGCTTCTCCAGCAAGGCCATAGATCCAAAATCCCTTATCCTTAAGGTCTTTTATGGTCCTAGTTAGATTGGTAACCCTAACTACCTTGATGTTATTAATTGCTCCAGCACTAGTCTTATAGACTGTAGAAGTTACAGGAGCCGATCTTCTTTCTGGAATTATAACTGCGTCAAAGCCAAAGCTTTCTGCGCTCCTTATGATAGCACCTAGATTGTGAGGGTCTTCAATTTTATCGAGAATTATAAGCCTTGAAGAATCAGATAAGTCCTCCACGCTAGAATACTTAAAAGATTCGACCTCAAGCATAACGCCTTGGTGGTTCATATCTATCTTATCAAAAAATCTCTTATCTACAAAGGAAATTTCAATATTTTTTTGATTTAATTTATCAATTATCTTATCTACCAGCCTAGAGTTTTGCTTTAAGATATAGGCCTTGTAGACTTTGATGTCAGTATCTAGGGTATCTAGAACTGGCTTTCTTCCATATATCTTATCCATTAGCTAATCTCCCACTTGACACCTTCTCTGGTATCTTTGATAGTAATGCCCATAGCAGAAAGCTCATCTCTTATTTTATCTGCTGTGGCAAAGTCCTTGGCCTTTTTGGCCTCAGTTCTTTTTGCAATCAGCTCTTCGATTTTAGATACGTCTACATCAGCTTCCTTTTTCTTGGCAAGAAGGCCCAAGCTTTCGAAAAGCTCCTTGTAGAGCTTATAAGTTTTATCTACAAGATCTTTACTTGATGATGAATCTAGCTTTGTGTTTACAAATTTTGCTATGTCAAATAAAACTGTGATAGCATCAGCTGTATTTAGATCATCATCCATCACTTCGATAAACTTATCCTTAAAGGCCTTAAGCTTATTTTCTAGATCTTTCTCTTCTTCTGATAGGTCCTTGTCCTCTGCCTTATCCAATAGCTCTTCTAGTCTAAAGTAAGCATTGGTTAGTCTTTGAAGGGAGGCCTTGGCCTGCTCTATTATTTCTCTTGTGAAGTTGATTGGTTGCCTATAATTTGTCGTAAGTAGCCAGAATCTAATAATAGATAGGTCGTATTCTTTCTTGATATCGTGAAGGGTAAAGAAGTTTCCCAAAGACTTGCTCATCTTTGTTCCGTCAACTTGGATCATCCCATTGTGCATCCAGTAATTGGCAAAGGTCTTGCCGTTAAGGCCTTCTGATTGGGCGATTTCGTTTTCGTGATGAGGAAACTCCAAGTCTTCTCCACCAGCGTGAATGTCTATAGTCTCTCCTAGGATTTTCTTACTCATGGTAGAGCATTCTATGTGCCAGCCAGGTCTACCCTCTCCCCATGGAGATTTCCAGCTTATTTCGCCTTCTTTTTTTGTCTTCTTCCACAAGGCAAAATCTACTGGGGATTTTTTCTTAGATCCATCAGCAGTATCTAGTCTATTACTTGCTCCGTGGATTAAATCTTCTATGTTTTTTCCTGAAAGCTTACCGTAATCGTCTGCCTTTGATACGTCGAAGTAGACATCTCCTTCTGATTCATAGGCCATGCCCTTATCGACTAGGCCCTTGACAAAGGCTATGATATCATCCATAACCTCGGTTGCTCTAGGGTGGATGGTATCATCTTCATCTATATTTAAGTCTTTGGCATCTTCCATGTAGGCAGCTATATATTTGTCTGTAACTTCCTTGGTGGTGATTCCTTCGGCGATAGATTTGTTGATTATCTTATCATCTACATCTGTAAAGTTTACCACATATTTTACATCGTAGCCCTTAAACTGCATGTAGCGTCTGAAAGTATCAAATACAACTAGTGGCCTAGCATTTCCAATGTGCATATAATCATAAACAGTTGGCCCACAGACATACATCCTTATTTTGTTTTCTTCTATCGGGATAAATTCTTCTTTTTGTCTTGTAAGCGTGTTATGAATTTTCATTAAAAGTTTTCCTTTACGTAATTTAATCTTTCTTTGATTTTTTCCTTGCCCATGATTACGAAGGCATTAGATAGTTCTGGTCCGTGAACTGATCCTGTTATGGCAGCTCTTACTGGGAACCATAAGTTCTTGCCCTTAATTCCTGTTTCTTTTTGGATTTTCTTCATTATAGTTGATGCGAACTCTTCGTCGATTTCATCTATTTCTTCAAGGTGATTTAGGAAGGAGTCGATTAGTTTTTTGGCATCATCTGTCTTTATTGCTTCAACTGCTTCCTCATCCCAAGTCATATCCTTATCAGCTAGGAAATAGTTCTTTGATAACTCTGGTGCATCTGAGAACTTATCGATTGCTGATTGCCAAGTTGCTGCTAGTAATTTCAACTTATCTTCTGGGTAAGATTCGTCTATTAAGCCAGATTTTACCATGTATGGTTTGATTTTTTCTGTAAGCTCATCTACTGATAGGTCTCTTACATAGTGGCCGTTAACCCAGTCAAGTTTTCTCTTATCAAAAACTGCTCCGGTCTTGTTTACTCTATCAAAGTCGAATTGTTCAGCCAATTGTTTCATAGTAAATATTTCTTCTTCGCTATCTGGTGACCAACCGAGTAGGGCTAGGAAGTTGATAAGTCCTTCTGGCATGTAGCCTTCTTCGATGAAGTCTTCTACCATGCCGTCTCCGTTTCTCTTTGAATATTTCTTATGGTCCTTGTTAAGAACGGTTGGTAGGTGGATATATTCTGGTGCCTTCCAGCCAAAGGCTTCGTATAGGTAAACGTGTTTTGGAGTTGAAGAAACCCACTCATCTCCACGAACTACGTGGGTGATTCCCATCAAGTGATCATCTACTACTACCGCGAAGTGATAGGTTGGGAAGCCGTCTCTTTTGATAAGGACTTGGTCGTCTTGATCGTCTGTGTTGAAGGTGATCTTTCCCTTTATCTTATCGTTAAAAGTAATGTCTCTATTTACCGGAAGTTTTAGTCTAACTGTGTGAGGTTCCCCTGCTGCAACTCTTTTTTTAGCTTCTTCTAAAGGAATTGACCTGCAGAGTCCGTCATATTTTGGTGTAAGTCCGTCAGCTCTTTGTTGGTCACGTACCTTGTCGATTCTTTCTTGTGAACAGAAGCAATAGTAAGCCTTGCCTTCTTCTATGAGTTGGTCGATGTATTTATCATAGATTCCTTCTTCAACTCTTTCAGATTGGATATATGGACCGCAGTCGCCCTTTTGGGTAACTTTGCTATTTTCGTCTAGCATTACTCCCTCGTCGATTTCAATGCCAGACCACTTAAGGGCCTTTAGGAGGTTTTCCAAAGCTCCTTCTACAAATCTAGTCCTATCTGTATCTTCAATTCTTAAAAGCATATCTCCACCAGTATGTCTTGCGTATAGGTAGTTGAACAGAGCAGTTCTAAGACCTCCTATATGCAAATATCCTGTTGGTGATGGTGCAAATCTTACACGTACGTTTTCCATTTAATTCTCCTTCATTTTAATTAATTACAAAATATATATTCTTTTACTATTATATAATAAATCTTAAAAATTTTTAAGTAAAAATAATAAAATAGATATAATAAAATAGATAAGGAAGGGAGTGAAAATCCACCCCCTTCGAACCAATATATTTTATTATATCAAGATATACTATATAAAGCAAGAATGTCAAGCAAAATCACTTAATTTTTCTAAAAATTTCTCCAAATTAAACTTATCCCTTAAGCCTAAAGTTCTCATCGTAGAAAAGAGCTACTGTAGGTATTATTAGTCCTCCGACAATATTTCCCAAGAGCACTATCAAAAACACAGTTATAACGCGAGGATTTATATTTCCTACCAAGAAAAAGTAAAAGCTATCTGCTATTGAATGCTCAAATCCTGATAGGACAAAGGTCATAATAGATATAAATATGGCTAGATACTTCCCTACTTGGTAGGAATTGTACTTAAATTGATGGGTAGCATTTGTGACAAACATATTACAAAAAATCGCTAGGATAAATAGGCTTAATAAATTATCCGATGTTTTTATTGCAACTGACCTTTCTGCAAGATGGATTAAATTCTCTCCGTACCTTGTTAGGCTTATCATTTTAGCTACTGTAAAAGTCCCCAAGAGATTTCCCAAAAGTACCTTTGCGAGCTTAAATCTATAGGGCCTTCTTTCCTTATAAAAGTAATATCCTACCATGCCAGTAAAGAGATAATACTCTAGACTTAAGATTATAAAAAGAGCTCCAGCAAAGAGGAAAGACCCTAGGGCCTTTGAAGGAAGACTTAATTTTACTACTCCTCCAAGGCCAACTATAACTCCTGCCATAAAGCCATATACATAGTCTTTATATTTCATATTTTAATTTCTACTTATACATGTCAAGCTTTGCTAGAAGCTCGTCGATTTGATCGATTATTGACCCTATAAATTCTATAGCTTCCTCAAGAGGCCTTGTAGTAGTCATATCTACTCCAGCTTCCTTGGCAAGGTCGATCGGTCCTTTTGATCCACCCATCTTTAAGACATCTATCCATCTTTTCCTATCTTCGTCTGTACCATTTACAATCTTATCTGAAATTATTGTTCCGATAGTAAGACCTGCTGAGTAGGTATAAGGGTAAAGTCCCATATAATAGTGAGGTTGTCTCATCCAAGTCAACTCGCTTCCTTCATCAAGTTTTACAGAATCTCCCCAGAATTTCTCTAGATTTTCCTTAAAGATTCTATTAAAGTCAGAAGATGAAAGGTTCTCTCCTTTTTCTACTGCACGGTAAACATCTCTTTGGAAACTTGCTTCTAGGAAGTGGGTAACGAAATTGTGATAATATGTCTTTCCAATCATTGTAGAAAGTACCCACAATTTCTCCCTATCGTCCTCTGCCTTGTTTAGGAGATATCTTTCCATGGTTATCTCGTTGGCCGTTGATGGAGATTCTACAAAATACATGCTCATACCAGAAAGAAGAGCCTCTTGATTATCGTTTGAGTAAATCCCCTGGCAGGCATGGCCTAACTCGTGGGCTAGGGTCATAACTTGGCTCATGGAATTATTGTAGGTTGTCATTATAAATGGATGGGACTTGTAAGGACTTGCACAGAAGGCTCCTGTTCTCTTGCCTGTATTTTGGGCATAGTCAATCCACCTATCAGAAAAGGCCTTATCAAGATATGATACATATTCCTCTCCTAGGGGAGAAAGTCCGTCTAGGATGTATTCACGGGCCTTGTCTATATCGACTTCAAGTTCATAATCCGGGTCTATTGCAAGCTTTAGGTCTGCGTAGGTCATCTCATCTAGACCGTAGTGTTTCTTGATGATTTCTGCGTACTTTCTCATATGAGGAGCAAGTTTTTCCATGATTGTGTCTAATTGATTTTCGTAAATATTGAAATCAACGTCTTGACGAGCCAAGAGATAATGGAAAACTGATTCATATCCACGAATATCAGCTAATCTCTTCTCATTTGTCACTTGGGTATTGTAGACTGAAGCATCTGCGTTTTGGTATTTTCTTAAAACATCGTGGTATCTCTTGAAGGATTCACGTCTTAGATCGGTCCTTGGATCAGTCTCTAGGAACTCCTCGAAGGTGTTGTGGTTTAGGACGATCTCTTCTCCTTCATATTCGAAGTTTTCAAAGTCCATATCTCCATAACGCATGTCGTTGTAGTTGGTATATGGAGCATCAAAAGTAGGCTCGAGACTTGCAAGAACAGCTTCCGTCTCATCATTTAGCATGTGGGCTTGTTTGTCTTCTATTCTTTCTATAAAGTAGGCAAAATCCTTATTTTTTTCAACTACTTGGCTTAGGATATTCTTATCAAGTCTTGAAAGAGCTGGCTCGTAGAAAGATAAGTCAGAAAATACATTAGAAAGCTCATTGCCAAGTCTTGCATATCTTTTGGCCATATAATCATCTGTAGTATCAACTTCCATAGAAATTCCCGCAAAGGTCCCTAGTTTATCTACTATAGCAATAATTTCTGAATACTCTCTTAAGGATTTTGATACTTCTTCTACTGTTTCTATATTCTTAAATTCCTTAGAAAAATCATCTGCCTTAGCCTTAAGCTCCTCTATTTCTGCGTAGAAGGCATCATCATCGGCATACATATCCTCGATCTTCCAAGTTTCTTTTACATCAACTTCACTTCTTTTTTTCATCTATATCTCCTTTTTACTTCATTACAATTATTCTACCCAAAATGATAGTATCTATCATCTACAATATTATTTAATTACAATAGAAGTATAATAGGAGAAAAAGGAGGAGCAATGAATAAAAGAATAGAAAACTTCGCTAAACTTGCCGTAGAATTCGGCGTAAATGTACAAAAAGGAGAAGACGTCCTAATCACATCTCCTGTCGAAAGCCCTGAGCTTTGCCGCCTTATAGCAAAGGCAGCCTACGAAAAGGGGGCAAGAAATGTGGCAATCGACTGGAAAGATGACTCAATCACAAGACTTACTTACGAATACCAAGACCAGGAGACCCTAAACGAAGTTCCTGACTGGAAGATAGAAAAGCTAGATTATCAAATCGCTCAAAAAAAATCAAACAGGATTTCAATCTACGCAGAAGACCCAGACCTACTAAAGGGGCTTGATAGTGAGAAAATTTCTGAAGCTATCAGAGAAAATAGCAAGAAGACAAAGGAATATGTCAAATACACCATGAATGATATCCTATCTTGGCTAGTAATCTCTGTCCCAACCAAAAAATGGGCCAAGAAAGTCTTCCCAGACCTTTCAGAAGAAAAAGCATATGACAAATTATGGGAAACAATCCTAGATGTATCAAGAGTCTCCGAATCATGGGATGAGACAAAGGCTAACTGGACAAATCACATCAACACCCTAGATGAGAAGGCCAAATTCTTAAATGACCATCAATTCGACAAGGTCCACTACAAATCAAGTAATGGAACAGACCTTTGGGTTAAACTTCCTAAAAATCATATTTGGATGTCTGCAGGATCAAAAAATGAGAAAAACGATAGATTTATCCCAAATATGCCAACAGAAGAAGTCTTTACCTCACCTCAATACGATGGAGTAGATGGTAAACTTGTAGCTAGCAAGCCTCTAGTCTATAACGGAGTTGTAATTAACGATTTCGAATTTGAATTTAAAGATGGAAAGGTAGTATCTTTTTCTGCCAAAGAAGGAGAAGACACCCTAAGGAAGATGTTAGATAGCGATGAAGGAAGCAAGTATCTAGGAGAAATCGCCCTAGTCCCTTACGATTCTCCAATATCAAATTCCAACATTCTTTTCTACAACACCCTCTTTGACGAAAACGCCTCCTGCCACTTCGCCCTAGGTAAGGCCTACCCAACAACAGTAGAAGGAGGAAGCGATCTAGATGATAGCAAGGTAAAAGAAATCGGCCTAAACGATTCCCTAATCCACGAGGACTTTATGGTTGGAGAAAAGGATCTAGAAATCACAGCCTACAAAAACGAAGAAGAATTTAAAATATTTGAAAATGGCAACTGGGCCTTCTAGAAAAAATATAATATATTTTGCCTGTCGATTGTATCGATAGGCCTTTTTTTTGTCCACTTATCTTAGGAAAGCAACCTTTTATCAGAAAACAAGTGAATCCTTAAAGCAGATAATCTATAATAGTCTTAGGAGGCAGGAATGAAGGTTGAAATAATTATAGATGAATCGATAGAAGAAACCAAAGTCAAGATTTATTCTAGTAAGTATTCTAAAGAAGTCGAAAATATAAGGGATGCCCTAAGTGAAACTTTGCTTGATAAGATAGTGGCTTTTCAGTCTAAGGAAGTTTTTATCCTATCCTTTGATGAGATAATAAGAATATATGCACAGGATAAAAGTGTATATATCAAAACGAAAGACAATACCTACACTACAAGGCTTACTATCTATGAATTTGAATCAAAGGCTGACAGAAGAAATTTTATCAGAATCTCTAGATCTGAAATCGTAAACCTCGACTATGTAAAAAGACTTGACCTCTCTTTTACAGGAACAATTGCGGTTGAACTTGCTAACGGAGATGTCAGCTATGTTTCTAGGAGAAAACTTAAAGAATTTAAGAAGGCCTTGGGCCTTTAGGGGGAGAATATGAAAAATATCAAAAATTTACTAATACAATTTCTAGTAGGCGTTGGAATCGGAGGAATAATAGAAGCATTAGCATCACTATATCTAGGCATTGATTTTGTAGGATATCCCGAATTTTTAGCTAGAGTAAGTCCAGGTACCGGAAGAATAATTCAAGTGTTAATCTATGGCGGCTTTGGCCTAATCCCAGAACTTAGTTCAGTTATATTAAAGTTAAGAGAAGAATATAGCAGAAGAAAACAAATAATTCACTTCTTAATCCTAATTTCCTACTTTATAATTGCAGGAATCTATTTAAGATGGTTTGAAGCATCCAAAATCCTAATATATCCAATAGGTATTTTTGTAATAATTTATATTATAATAGGGATAATTTACTACATCCATGACAAAAAAACTATTGATGCGGTAAATAAGAAACTATCCAAATAAAGACTAGCTCGGGAAACCGAGCTTGTTTTAAAATTAGAATACAGTATCTTATCCTTATCTAAACTTACTAAAAATAAAAGCTCCTTTAATAGATAAAGTTTACAATTTATCTCAGGTAATTTAAATTAGAATTTTGCTGAAAAAGGAAGGATAATAAGATGAAAAATAATAAATTGAAAATCTTGATACTTATAATATTGGGATTTTTAGCTGTATTTTCCATATCCAAGAAAAATACACAGAAAAATAACTCTTACAAGATAAAAGGAATATACAAATCTCAGAGGACCTTTGGTGATGATTATTTCGATATCTATGAAATTATAATTAATGAAAAGAATATAATTAAAGGAAAAAGCATAGATGATGATTACTACAAAAAATCAAAAGGTCTTAAGCAAATTATGAAAAATAGTAAGGAAGAAATAGATGACTATGACGATATTCTTCATTCAATAGAGCTTCTGGAGAAAAACCCTAGTACTATCTACAAATATCAGGAAGATTTCGACAAAAAAGGTCATAAGAGCCTCTTTATTATAAATTACGACTTAAATAAGGGCTATATACTCGACCTTCAAATTTGAAATTTTTAAGCTAGAACTGCTAAGTTTGTTTACTTTGTAAGACTTATCGGCCTTTCTACATATAATACAAAAATACAAAAGTAACACAATCAGAAGATGAAAGGATAAATAATGAAGAAAAAGTACTACCTTGTATTAATAGGTCTAATAATCATAGGCGTTTTATTAAAGATAAGACCTAATAAGGAAGGACCGAGTCTTCCCAAGGCAGATGATGTAAGAAGCCTTAGCCTTATCAAAATTGCAAATGATAGAGGAGTTGAAAAACGGACAATTAATGAAAATAATGATATAGAAAATTTTATACAATTGTTAGAAAACTCTAAACGAACAAAGAAAGAAAGCGTATCAGATTTTCCTAATAAAGACGAGTTTATCCTAGTAAGGATCAAAGTGTCAGAAGACGGATACATAAGAAATACCATTTATGAAGAAGGTAAAAAACTTTATTTCGAACAAGCCTATGTGGGAATTTACGAGCTTTCTTATAAAGATATTTCTTCCTTCCTAAAATCCACCGTAAAAGAAGAGGATAAGGAAAATATTTCAGAAGATCTAGAAGATATCTTGGATGATGATTTCTAAGTTTATAGATTAGGTATTTTAGATTTCAATAATAAGTCCTTTCCCTGTAAGTAAGATAAAAGGCTCCTGTTAGCAATTGACAGAAGCCTTCTTTTTTATTTATTTTGCTGCAATAATTCCTATTATAGAAGAAATAGCTATAAATATAGGTGCGATTATTCCTACATCTAAATGATAGGCTAGACCTGATAGGACTACTAGCATTATGAAGTTGGTAAGAATTATTGCCCTATAGCCCCTGTAGCCTTTTTTGTAATATTCGGCTTTTTTCATCTCGTCAGATTCTTCTATAAACTTCTTATTGAACCTAAAATCAAGGGTGTCCGCTTTTCTATTTGGTTCTACTTTCTTGATAAGCTCGTAGTTTTTTTGAAAAATCACTGATATAAGAATTATATAGGCTACTAAGGCCCCTATCAAAACCACAGACTCTCCTAGATTAAGCCAAGCTTCATTGGAATACACTCCCATGGACATAGCCCACATAGAAGCAAGGCCAAAGATTAGAAAAATACTTATATCCCTAACCATGAGGCTATAGTTAGTGTATTTTGTTTGAATCGGATCTTCACCTTGAAGGCCTTTTTCGATTTCTAACTTAGATTTCTTATAAAGATCAAATGCTGTTAAAATACTCATTATTATTACTGTAAGAACTATTTTAAATACATTTTTTATTAAGAAGAACTTAATAAGCTCTCCCAAATCACTTAGTGCAATATTTTCAAGTATCCATCCGGACAAGGCCCCAACTATAAGTCCTCCTATAATTAACATTACAAATTTTTTCTTATTCATATTCTTCCTCCAAGCTAAATATATCCTCGACTTTTACTTCAAACACCCTAGCAAGACTTAGGGCAACCACAATAGATGGGTTGTAGTCTCCCCTCTCTATTAGAGAGATGGTCTGTCTAGAAACTCCAACCTTCTCTCCAAGCTCTGTCTGATTCATACCTTTTTCCTTCCTTAAACTAGAAAGATTATTAACTAATCTCAATAAATCCTCCTTTCTTTTGACAACTATTGTTGTCATTATTATATCTTTGACAAGTATATTTGTCAATACCTGGCATAAAAAAACCAGAGCAAGGGCCCTGGCTGTGTGTTTTTAACCCCTATAAGCTTCCTCGTCTACATAAATATAAACATTAGGATGGAGGGATAAGAATCCTGCTGGAAGATCTGTCGATATATTTTTATCTTCTATAAGTCTTTTAACAGCTTCATGTTTTTTCTTCCCATTTGCAAGAAGTATTATGGTCTTGGCATTAAATATATCTGCCATTCCCATTGATATAGCATATCTTGGAACATCGGATTCATTTTCAAAAAATCTAGAGTTTGCTTCGATTGTAGAATCTGTAAGCTTTACTATAGATGTTCTCTTGCTTAGCATAGCTCCTGGTTCATTGAAGGCGATGTGGCCATTTTCTCCAATTCCTAGAATTTGTATATCTCTTTGGCCGAAGTCATCTAGGATTTTGTCGTATTCTTTGGCGTATTTTTCATCTACTTCACTTGCCTTTGGGATTATATTTGCTCCCTTGTTGAAAGATACATGATCGAAGAAGTTCTTTCTCATGAAATAATTATAGGATTGTTCATTTCCTGGATCAATTCCAACATACTCGTCGAGATTTACTGATTTGGCATATCTAAAGCTAATCTCACCCTCGTCATTTGCCTTAACTAGGTTTTCGTATAGTCCTATTGGTGAGGATCCTGTCGCAAGGCCAAGTTTTATTTGTGGCTTGTACTTTATATTGTTTATAACAAGGTCGGCTGCCTTTTTGCTCATATCATCATAATCTTTGCATACTATAACTTTCATTTTTTCTCCTTATCTTCTAATATCTTCTGTTTTCTTCAATTATACATTTTCTTAGTAAATGTCGCTATTTTAGACAGAAAAAAACCAGGAGCTTAGCCCCTGGTCTTGGATATGTTATTAATAGTTGAAGCTTGCGATTTCGAACCATTCTTGTTTGTGTGCACATGCTGGACAAATCTTTGGTGCTACTTTTCCTTCATAAAGGAATCCGCAGTTACCGCATTTCCAGATAACTTTTTCGTCTTTTTCGAATACTTTGCCGTTTTCTACATTGTCGTGTAGTTTTTGGTATCTATCTCTGTGAGCTCCTTCAGCTTTAGCAACATTTCTGAATGCTCTTGCGATTTCGTCGAATCCTTCTTCTTCTGCAACGTCTGCAAATGATGGATACATATGTTCACATTCTTCGTTTTCTCCGTCGATTGCACCTTGTAGGTTTGTAAGTGTATCGTGGAATACTACTGGGAATGCTGTGTATTCTGGGTTAAGTTCGATAGCATCAAGTTTGAACTCTTCTTTTAGGAATTTGTAGAATCTTGCTGCGTGCTCTACTTCGTTTCTTGCTGTTTCTTCAAATATAGCAGATATTTGTTTGTAACCTTCTTTGTCAGCTACTTTAGCTGCATATCTATATCTCATTGTTGCTTGGCTTTCACCTGCAAATGATGTGATAAGGTTAGATGCTGTTTTTGTTCCTTTTAATGTCATATGTAATCTCCTTTTTCTTTTTCTCTTCAACTTCTATTCATATTATAATCTTTATTTTTGCACCTGTCAAGAATGATTCTAAAGTTTTTCTCATTCTAAATATGATATATATAATCATTATCAACTACATAATTCATCCTAATTTTATCTCTGATTTTAGCCAACTTAGGAATTTCCTCTTACAAATGATTTATACGGGAAATCTTTTCCTTTCTAAGGGACTTTTTCACATTTAGCTTTTTATTTGATGCATAATTATTTGATAATGGAAAATAGCATTATCGGGTATAATAGACATAGAAAGACAGGAGGAGAATATGAAATTAGATTTTAATAATGTAAACTTAGAAAAGATTAATAGCTATGAAGAAAAAGCCATGACCGCCTTCGATACCCTCATGGGAAAAACTGGCGAGGGCAATGAATTCTTGGGCTGGATCGATAGACCAGTCGATTATGACAAGGAAGAGTTCGAAAGAATCAAGAAAGCTGCTGAAAGAATAAGAGAAAACTCTGATATTTTAGTATCTATAGGAATAGGTGGATCTTATTTAGGAATCAAGGCAGTAGATGTGGCTTGTGATTCTTACTTTGGATCTGATAGAAAGGTTAAGCTCATCTATGCAGGAAACCAAATCTCAGGCCAATACTTAAACGAACTTTTAGCCTACCTAAAGGATAAAGACTACTGCCTAAATGTAATATCAAAATCAGGTACAACAACAGAGCCTGCTATTGCTTTTAGATTCTTAAGAGAAGCAATAGAAGAAAAATATGGCAAGGAAGAAGCAAGAAAGAGAATTTTTGCAACAACTGATAGCAAAAAGGGAGCCCTAAAAGAGCTTGCTGATGCAGAAGGCTACGAGACATTTGTAGTTCCTGACGATATAGGCGGAAGATTTTCTGTAATATCTGCTGTAGGTCTCCTACCACTTGCTGCATACGGCATTGATATAGATAAATTTATGGAAGGTTTCGCTGAAGGAAGGGACCTCTACACAGAAAAGTCCTTCGAAAATCCTGCTATAAAATACGCAGCTATTAGAAATATGCTTCACGAAGATGGCAAGGACCTTGAAGTTCTCGTAAACTACGAGGCAAAACTTAAATATATAGCTGAATGGTGGAAGCAACTTTTCGCTGAAAGCGAAGGAAAAGATGGTAAGGGAATCTTCCCAGTATCTGTTAACAACACAACAGACCTTCACTCAGTTGGGCAAATGATCCAAGATGGTAAGAGAAACTTATTCGAAACTGTAATAGAAGTTAAAAATCCTGTAAGTGACCTTACAATCAAGGAAGATGAGGACAATCTAGACGGATTAAATTATCTCGCTGGAAAGACAATGAGCTTTGTAAACAAACAAGCCATGGAAGGAACAACAATAGCCCACGTTAAGGGAGATGTTCCAAATATCAGAATTGAAATGGATGACGTTAATGAAAAAGAAATCGCCAAACTCTTCTACTTCTTCGAAATATCTGTAGGAGTTTCAGGCTACATGCTAGGGGTAAATCCATTCAACCAACCAGGAGTTGAAGAATACAAGACACAAATGTTCAAACTTCTTGGAAAACCAGGATATGAAAATAAATAGTGAATTTAAAAGGCCAGGGCTTAAACCCTGGTTTTTCTATCTTATTAAACTAGCTTTTCTTGCCTTCTTATATAGTAAACACAAAGTAATTATCTCAACAGTAGTAACTACTAGACTTGCTTCTATACCGAAGCCTCCCCCACTTATCCATTTATTTCCTACAGATTCGCTTAAAAAAATCGTGTTTTTGCTTGTAATTATCCCACTTACATTAATTCCAAAAAAGTTAGCTTGGAGGAAATTCCACACGCTGTGGGCAGCGGCTGATATATATATACTATCTCCTATATAAAAAAGCATAGAAAATACAAGTCCCATCAAAAATATATTGACAAAGGCTAGGAGGTTAAAATAAGAATTGCCCAAATGAAGGATAGAAAATATCAGACTGTTAGCAATAATACCTACCTTGGGGTTTCTAAGGGCTCCTAGATAATTCATTAGTACTGATCTTGTGATAAATTCTTCCTCAAAACCTTGGAAGATCCAACCTATTACAAAGAAAATAAAAATCCTAAAGTCTACATTTTCTATGTTTAAACGAATCTTGAAACCAGATAATAGATAGGCTAAAAGGAAAGCTATACCAAGCATCCCACTACCAATAAGAAGCCCCTTAAGGTAAGATTTGCCCTTCCTATCATCTACAAGGCCCAAGGATTTAGGATTTCTCTTTTGGTAATATTTAACAAATATATACACAACAAGGCTTACCAGTAAAGTAGACCAAAGATTAAAAATCATGGCATACTCGTGATTTTCTCCCAACTTTCTTATAAGAAAATCTCCCTTGCCTATAAGATTAGATACCAATCTAATTAGGATATGAGAAAAAGACATAGCTAAAATCATCAGGATAAATAAATGAATTGTGAATGCCAGAGAATTTCTCTCCTTCATCACCCTCTTACATTCTTTGATTGATTCGTTTGCGTAAAACATATATCCTCCTAGTTTGAGTAATCTAGGGCCCCTCCCAATATGGCATTTACAAAGGGTCTTGACTCATAAATCTTCTTTGAAAACATCTTATCTCTTATAAAAATACTAACTCTATCCTTCTTTTTAGGATTATCTTCCCTTGACAAGGCCCTAATATAGTCCTCGTGACTTGATCCTGCTTCTAGGCTATTGTAGACATCTATATAGTTGACATTTTCTATCTCAAGGCTTAATTCTCTCCCGCCTTCTACCTTTTTTTCTTCTATATAAGTTATGGATAAGTTCTTAAAGGCTGCTTCGTAAAATTCCTTTTCTTCCTTCTCATCCTTGGAGTAGGATTTCTTTAGGGCATCCATAATTACATCCATCCTGTCCATATTTTTGTCAAAATAGGCTTCGTCATAGCTTTTGATAGCTGTTTCTATATCGCTTGCTATTTTCTTATTTGAAGATGTAAGCTTTCTTACAGCAAATATTAGGGCGAATAATATTACAAGGATAAATCCTATGCGGAGGATTCTTTCCCTTCTACGTTTCTTGATTCGCTTTTTTCGCCTTAGTTCTTCTCTTCTTATATTTCTCGATTCTCTACCATCCACAGATGGCCTTCTTTGTCTATTCATATCTGCTCCTATATTGAGTATTATATCATTTTATTAGTAATTTTTCTTATTTGTGATATGATTTAAGTATGAAAAAAATAAATTTAGCCAGCCTTTTGGGGCTTATCCTACTCATTATTAGTTTTTTTACCCCAATTGCAGCTCCTTCAATAAAATTAAATACGGAAATTATCTATAGGATAGTAAACACTTATCTTATAGCCTACATCGCCTATATGATTTCCTTTATGGATACAGGAAGGGTCGGTCTCTTGTTCCTTCCTTTAGTCTTCCATCTTTTGATTAATTTCTTTCTCATAAAGGGTTTTAAGCTAAGTTTAAATAAATCCATCTTGAGCGACTTCTATCAAATTCTAAGAAGACTTTATGACCTTATAAGTCTTGTGGGTATATTTTTCTTAGTGGAATTTTTAATTAATAGGATTTTCGGCAGTACTTTTTCAACCATACTCGGTATCATTAGCCTTGCTTTATTCTATTACTATGATTATAGCAAAATTCTAATAGGCTTTCCAAATTTAAAGGACATTTTCTTATATTTTGCTGTCTTTGTAATGGGCCTTAGGATCAGAAGAGCGGATAAGATAAATCCCCTCCTCTATATACTCGCTCTAGGAATATTAATCTTGGAAATCTTCCTTAGCAATAAATATAAGCTAGGCTACGGATATTTCCTATCTTTTGTCCTAATAATTTATCTAATGCTAAAAGGCTTTGGCGAGGCTAGTGAAGTATCCTTCGAGAAATTTATGATTTTTGTCTATATTTATATGTATCCGACAATCTTTATAGGCCTAAGACTTGTTTTGGGAGAAAACATCCTAGTTACAAGCCTCTTGGCTACCCTTATAAGTCTCTTCATCGGTCAAGTACTTTTTAAATTAAATATAAGACCTATAAATATTTTATTGGTAGGCATATAAAAACCAGCGTCTCTGGGAAAGAGAGCTGGTCTTTTTATAATACGTCTATTTTGTTTTTGATATCTCTTTTCAAGAAATACACACACATGATTGTGTTAAGTCCTTCAGATATAAGGAAGGACCACCATACTAGATCTATATTTCCTGTTAGAGAAAATAGGTAGAAGGTTGGTAGGAGGATAAAGACTTGCCTTAGGAAAGATTGGAGGATTGCTGATTGCCAATTGCCCAAGGCTTGGAAGACTCCTACAGATATTATAGAAACTGAAGCTACTATATAAGATAGGGAGACTATCCTGATCATTGGAACTCCGATTTCTCTCATGGTCTCTGTCGCATTGAAGAGGTCAAAGATTTGATTTGGCAAAATCCACAATGAGACAGTAGCGATTCCGACAAGGACCATACCTGATATGAGGGCAAGCTTGATTGACCTACGAATCCTTGCCACATGCCTTGCTCCATAGTTAAAGGAAATGATTGAAACCATAGCATTAGAAATTCCTATTATTGGAAGGAAGGCAAAGGATTGAAGCTTAAACATTACCCCATAGGCTGCGATTGCTGATTGGCCAAAGGCTCTGAGCATAGCATTTAGGATAAAGATAACCACAGAAGATATGGCACTCATTACTATAGAAGGAAGGCCTATCCAAAATATTTGTTTTAATATATCTCCATGAAGCCTAAAGTGTTTGAAGTCCACTTCTATATCTGTATTCTTTGTTTTATTTATAATAAGACCTATAATAGATCCTCCAATTTGTCCAATCACAGTAGCAAGGGCTGCTCCCTTTACTTCCATTCTTGGAAAGCCAAATAGGCCAAAGATAAAGATTGGATCTAGGATTAAGTTGATTAGGGCTCCTGATACTTGGACGATCATGGTATAAAAGGTTAGGGAAGTCGCTTGGAGGAGCTTTTCACAAAGGACTTGGAAGAATAAACCAAAACCAAATATAGTAATAATCCATAAGTAATCCCTGGTATAGGCTACGATTTCAGGAGACGCTGCTTGTGAATTGGCAAAAAAATCAGTAAAAAATATACCGAATAAGGCAAAGGCAATAGCCCCAACGACAGATAAGACAACCCCGTGCATGGCGACAGATCCTACTCTTTTCTTATCATCCATACCCAAATATCTACTCAAGAGGGCACTTGCTCCTACTGAAATTCCTATAGCGAAGGCAAGCATGATGTTTTGTACTGGGAAGGCTAGGGATACTGCTGTAAGGGCTTCTTCCGAAATTCTAGCAACAAATATCGAATCCACTACATTGTAGATTGATTGAACAAGCATAGAAATTACCATAGGTATGCTCATCTTTATAAGAAGACTTCCAACAGGCATGGTTCCCATGATATTTTCTTTCTTGCTTATAGTTTTATCCATATAATCTCCTTTCTTTTTTCTTGATAAAATTTTTGGCAATATAAGAGATACCGGATAAACCGATATCTCCTTAGTCAAATAATTCTTTTTCTTGTCTTTTTATAGACTCATTTATTTTTAGTTTTCTAAGCATATTATCATCATAATCGTTTATGACGTGAATTGCCGAGTTTTCTTCTCGACCTTTCCTATTAAACTCCTCTTTGAGTTCTTTTTCCACATTTTCGTAGGCTTTTTTAGAAGAAATTGCTTGTAACCTGAAAGGCCTTTGAGTCTTCTTAGCCTCAGTTTCACCAAAAATCAAATCATTTATGGCAAGCTCTATTAGGTTCACCCCAGCTAGGGTTGAGTAATAGAAGGTCCTGCCTTGTCTTATATTCATCTCTAGAACGAAAATCTCGCCAGTTTTTGAATCTTTCTTAAAATCTAGATTAAATAGTCCGTGGTAGTCAAGAGAGGTCACGATTTTTTCTGCCAAATCATACATATCGTCCTCATCACTATCTATTTGAACTAGGTGGTTTCCTACCCACATTGGCCTTAAATCTGAAAGGAGGTTTCTTGCAAGAACAAAGGAAATCTTTCCATCACTAGCCCTGTAGCCGTTTAGGGAATACTCACTTCCCTGGCCTCCATTTATAAATTGCTGGCAGATAAAATCTCCCCTAAAGTCACTATTGTAGACCTTTCTTAGGACATCCTTAGCCTCATCTTTATTTCTTACATGATAGCCTTTTTGAATGTTTTCGCATGATGAATCGAGAAGAGCATCGTAATCGTCTGCCTTTAGGAAAATTTCCCCATCAAAATCAAGACCATCTATATTATCCTTATTAGCAATATAAGTCTTAGGATAAGGAAGGTCGATTTTTTCTAGATAGGAATAAAACTCCGATTTCTTCAAGAGCTTTTCTGCCCACTCAAGGTCTGGGTAAGGAATGTGATAGGAAAAGTTAAAGTTTTTCTCATTTCTTAGGAGAGTATCTATGTATCTTTCTGTCGGAGCAAAAAATACAAAGTCATCTTCCTCTCTTTTTTCTATAACTTCATTGATAAAATTTGAAAAAAGCTCGTCGTCTGATGAAAACCCCTTGGTGGTGTAGACATCAGCAATCTTTGATTTATAAAAAGGAACGAGGACAGCCGCCCCTATGACAATAGGCTTTTTGCCAAAGGCCTCATAAAAGCTTCTTGCCACAGAGTAGCTGTTGTGATCTGTTCCTAATATTATCGCATTGAAGGTCATCTTAGAATATATTTTCCATGCTTCTTGAATCTCTTTCTTTAGAGATTTTTTCTATAAATTCATCTACTGAAACGTCAGCTGTCTCTTCTCCGTCCCTATTTCTTACAGTGAGTTTGCCAGAAGTTTCTTCCTTTTCTCCTACTACAAGCATGTAGTTTGTTCTCATTAGTTGAGCTTGACGAATCTTGTATCCTACTCCCTCACTTCTGTAGTCGATATTTACTCTAAATCCTGCTTCTTTGATTTTTTCTTTTAGATCTTCACAGTAGTCGATAAACTTATCAGAAACTGGGATGATTTCTACTTGTTGTGGGTTGATCCATAGTGGGAATCTTCCTGCAAAGTGCTCTGTTAGAACTCCGATAAATCTCTCGATTGATCCAAGTAGGGCACGGTGGAGCATAACTGGTCTTTGTTTTTCACCATTTTCATCTATATAAGTTAGGTCAAAGTTTTGTGGTAGTTGGAAGTCAAGTTGGATAGTACCACATTGCCATTCTCTCTTAGCAGCATCTAGGAGGTGGAAGTCGATCTTTGGACCGTAGAATGCACCGTCTCCTGGGTTGATTTCATATTCGATTCCACGTTCTTCTAGTGCTTTCTTAAGTTGGTCTTCAGCAAAGTCCCAATCCTTGATATCTCCCATGAAGTCATCTGGTCTTGTTGATAGCTCGATTGTGTATTTGAAACCAAATGTTGAATAGAGGAGGTCTGCTAGGTCAATCATCCTATAAACTTCTTCCTTGATCTGGCTTGGTAAGCAATATACGTGAGCATCGTCTTGGGTAAATGTTCTTACTCTGAAAAGTCCGTGTAGGGTTCCTGAAAGCTCGTGTCTGTGAACTTGACCGTACTCAGCAAGTCTTATAGGAAGGTCCCTATATGAGTGTTGGTTAGAAGCATAAGTCAAAACAGAACCTGGGCAGTTCATTGGCTTAATGGCGTAAGCTTCACCGTCAATTTTTGTGAAGTACATGTTTTCCTTGTAGTGGTCCCAGTGACCTGATCTGTGCCATAGGTCTTCATTTAGGATAAGTGGAGTCTTGATTTCTCCGTATCCATTTTCATTTAGGACATCTGTCCACCAACCTAGTAGCTCGTTCATTAGGATCATTCCGTTTGGATGGAAGAATGGGAAGCCTGGTCCTTCTTCGTGGAAGGTGAAAAGATTCATCTCACGACCGATCTTTCTATGGTCTCTCTTTTCGATTTCTTTTTGAAGTTCTTCGTATTCTTCTAATTGCTTAGCCTTCTCGAAGGAAATTCCGTAGATTCTTTGAAGCATTTGTCTATCAGAATCTCCTCTCCAATAAGCACCGGCAATTGTCTTAAGCTTAACAGCCTTGATAGGCTTAGTTGATAGAAGGTGAGGTCCCCTACAAAGGTCTGTGAAGGCATCTCCCATCTTATATAGAGTAATCTTTTCATCTTCTGGAAGATCTTCTATAAGCTCAACCTTGTAGTCTTGACCTTCTTCCTTAAATTTCTCCAAAGCTTCAGCCCTAGAAATTTCAACTCTTTCAAGCTTTAAATCTCTTTTGGCAATCTCTAGCATCTTCTTTTCAATTTTTTCTAGATCTTCTGGAGTAAATCTGTGCTCAAGGTCCATATCATAATAGAAACCATCATCAATAGCTGGTCCTATAGCAAATTTTGTTTCTGGATACATTTCCTTAATAGCAGCAGCCATCACGTGAGAAGAAGTATGCCAGAAAATTTCCTTTCCTTCCTTATCTTCAAACTTAACAACTCTAAAGTCACTATCTTCTTCTATAGGTTCAGCAAAGCCTTTGATTTCTCCATTTACTACAGCTCCTACTGCAGCTCTAAAAAGTCCCATGGAGATATCCTTTGTAACATCTCCAACGAGAACTCCGCTTTCATATTCCTTAACTGATCCGTCAGGTAATTTAATCTTAATCATAATCTCTCCTTAAAATAAAAAATAGACGTACGCCCCAGCCAGTTGGCTATAGGACGATACGTCTTTCGTTCGTGGTTCCACCTAATTTTAAACTCATTAGAAGGCTTATCGCGCCCAAACGTCTCACATTACATGAGAAACTCCAGGGTGGTACTTGTGTTTTTGTGCTGAAACTTCTCAACAACTGTTTCTTTCTGTAAGCATGTGATAAAACAAAGCTCCCTGTCTAAGTCAAATATTAATTATAAAGTTATGTTACCCTATAAATTGATATTTTCAAATATTTCTTCTGTTTTACACTAAAGAAAAACAAACTATAATTGACCAATCCTTTTCCCTAACTTATAATTATATCAAAAGAAAAAGTAAAGGAAGATTTATGAAAAACGCAGTAATATTAACAGGCCACGGGCAAATCGCCTCTGGCATATATTCAAGTGTCAAAATGATTGCAGGAGAATTTGAAAATATTAGAATATGTGAATTTAAAGAAGGAGAAAACTACGAAAAGCTAGACGAAAAGTTAGAGAAAGCCTACGAGGACCTAAAAGCTTACGACAATATAGTAGTCCTCGCAGACATAGGAGGAGGAACCCCCTTTAACAGGGCTGTCTTGTCCCTAAGCAAATACGATAAGATTAGCTTTGTCTCAGGAGTTAACTTCGAAATGCTCTACTACGCCCTAACAAGCGAGATAGCTGATTTAGACCTTTATATAAAAGATATAATGGACCACGCCAAGGCCTCTGTATTTAGATTTGAATAGAAGTGGTAGTATCCATATAGCCACTAAAGACCTTGTAAATGTTTTATTATCATCTTCCAATTTTACTCTTTAAGCAAAATAAAATATCAAATACTTCTAAAACACCTTAGTATCACTTGCATATAATCAGTTTTATTCCTGAGGCAAAAAAGCTCTTGACAAATTGCAAACCTTTGCTTATAATTTAAATAAAGGTAACTACCATATTTAAGGAGGAAAATATGAAGAAGTTAAAAACAACTTTATTAGCAGCACTCGCAATTTTTGCATTTACAGCTTGTGGCGCTAAGGAAAATGACGGAGCCAAAAAGGAAGAAGCTGCTCCAGCTAATGAGCAGACAGAGCAAAAAGACGACAGCAAAGAAGAAGATTCATCTGCGGATAATTCTGACAAGAAGTTTGCTGGAAAGACCCTAACCCTCGCAGGACTTGACGGTGGTTACGGAACTGAAGGCTGGAAAAAGGTAATTGCAAGCTTCGAAGAGAAGACAGGAGCTAAAGTAGAGGCTAAATTCGAAAAGAATATCCACGAAGTTATAAGACCAGAAATCCAAGCAGGAAACGCTCCTGATGTAATCTACAACAACATCGGCCAAGAATCAGGTCTTACTGAAACAATGATTAAGGAAAATATGTTGATGGATATAACAGATGTCCTAGACATGACAGTTCCTGGAGAAGATAAAAAAGTTTCTGAAAAGATTATCCCTGGATTTACAGACACAGCGGTAACAAATCCTTATGGGGATGGCAAAACTTATCTTGCTCCACTCTTCTATTCACCAACAGGTCTTTGGTATAACAAAGCTATGTTTAAAGAAGGTGGCGGAAAATACGAACTTCCTAAGACAATGGATGAGTTCATAGCTCTTGGTGAAGAAGCTAAGAAAGACGGCATTTCCCTATTTACTTATCCAACAACAGGATATTTCGATACATTCTCATTTGCAATGTTCTATAGCATTGGCGGATCTGAATTATTTGACAAACTAGTAAACTATGATCCAGAAGCTTGGAAGAATGAAGCAACTCCATACTTTGAAAATGTTGGAGAAATCCTAAAATATCTAAATCCAAACACAGTTGCTCAAGCAAACAACGAATCATTCACCCAAAACCAACTTCAAGTAATGAAAAACGAAAGCTTATTCATGCCTAATGGTACATGGATTGTTGAAGAAATGAAAGATGCTCAAGGTGTAGCAGATAATTTCGAATGGGGTCTAATGGCTCTACCTTCAATGAACGAAGGCAAAAGATATGCTTACTCTTGGTTTGAACAAATCTTTATTACAGAATCTACTAAAGAAGCTGACCTTGCCAAAGAATTTATAGCTTACCTATACTCTGATGAAGCAAGCAAACTCTTCCTAGAAAACGGTGGAGCTGTTCAACCAATCAATGGCATCGAAGATATGATTACTGATGAAAATCAAAAATTATTCTACTCAATCTATGAAGATGATGTAACTGCAGCCCTAGGTGGTTGGGGACAAGCTCCAGCAGTTGAGGGTGTAGATATGACAAAAGAGTTATTCGATGCAATAAACTCAGTTGCAAATGGCGATAAATCTGTAGAAGACTGGCAAAAAGACGTTGTCTCTGCAGCAGAAAAAATATCAGAAGCTGTAAAAGCTCAAAAATAGTTAGAAATCAAGGGCGGGCTTTCCCGCCTTTCTTTTTATAAGGAGTCAATATGAAAAACAGTAAAGAGAAGAAGAGATTTATTATAAGTGGACTTTTGCCATCCTTGATTCTTTACACAATCTTTATGGTATATCCTGCAATAAGCGTCTTCTACGAGTCTCTCTTTAAGACCGGGGGCTTATCTGGTAAGAAAACTTTCGTAGGCCTAAATAACTTTAAGTTACTGGTAAAGGATAATAATTTTATTAGATCTTTTCAAAACACTATATTTTTGATAGTTATAGTTACAATTGTCACTATGTTTCTTGCCGTTGTATTCGCCTCAGTCTTATCTAGGGAAAAACTCAAAGGTAGGAATTTCTTTAGGATTATTTTCTACATACCTAATATCTTATCTATAGCTGTTATTGCATCTATCTTTGCAGCAATCTATGGAATGGATCAAGGACTTGTTAATGGATTTTTGAGATTGTTTAATGAAAATCATACCAACATTCCCCTCCTTGGAGATAGGATGTATGTAGTTTATTCGATTGCCTTTGCGATGATTTGGCAAGCGATAGGTTATTATATGGTAATGTATATGTCAACTATGAGTCAGATTCCTGAACATCTTTATGAAGCTGCAAACCTTGACGGAGCCGGAAGAGTGAGACAATTCTTTGACATTACCCTCCCACTCACTTGGGAAACAATAAGGACAACCCTAACTTTTTATGTAATTTCTAATATAAACATAGCCTTTCAGATTATAAAAGCCCTAACTGGCGGAGGTCCTGACGGAGCAAGTCTAACCCTTCTTAACTACCAATACGAACAAGCTTACACCAATTCATCTTTTGGATATGGTCTTGCTATAGGTGTTGTAGTTTTCCTTTTCTCTTTTATCCTATCAGCTATTATCCATAAGCTAAGCAAGAGAGATATTTTACAATACTAGGAGAATATTATGAAGAAAAAAGTAAATATTTTTAATATTTTTATATACCTATGCCTTGCCATATTCGCCCTATCCATTATTATCCCAGTAGCTTGGGTCTTTATGGCATCGGTTAAGACTAATCCAGAGTTTTATGGCAACCCTTGGGCCCTCCCTCTTGGATTCTATCTCGATAACTTCAAGGATGCTTGGTCTGCTGCTAATATGGGAGATTATTTTATAAATTCCCTAGTAGTTACGGCGACAGCCTTGGCCATACTTTTGATAATTGCTCTTCCTTTTTCCTATATCCTCGCTAGGATGAACTTTAAGGGAAGAAAGTTTGTAAATTCTTACGTAAAAGCAGGGCTTTTCATAAACCTATCTTATATAGTTATTCCTATATTCTTGATGGTAAGAAATGTTTCAAAATTCCTACCAACAAGCTTGTTAAATAATAGATTCGTCCTAGCCTTAATCTATGCTTCGACTGCTGTTCCTTTTACAGTTTACTTGTTGACCAATTTCTTTTCTGCAATCAGCAAATCCTATGAGGAAGCAGCCTATATCGATGGGGCAGGATACTTTAGGACCATGGTTGATATAATGATTCCTATGGCAAAACCAGCTGTAATTACAGTTATCTTGTTTAACTTTTTAAGTTTCTGGAATGAATATATCTTAGCTTTAACCCTAATGACAGACCCAGAAAAAAGAACCCTTCCAGTAGGTCTTATCAACCTGCAGCAGGCTGCAAGGGGAGCGGCAAACTACGGAAGATTGTACGCAGGACTTGTAATTGTTATGATACCAACCCTTATTATTTATATACTAGTACAAAAACAACTCACCGAAGGAATGATGGTAGGAGGAGATAAAGGATGATTGATAAAAAAAGAGGAAGATTGACCCTTCCAAGCGAAGCTAATTTTTACGACGAAACTATTGAAATGCTAGAAAAACTAGGAGCAGATGCCATAAGAGACTCTGATGGAACCTATCTTCCCGAAGATATCAAAGACATAGAAGGAGTTGATATATACACAAACTTCTTCCCAAGCAGAGGCCACAATGACTTTGCAGAAACTGTTCCTTTCGAAAGATCAAGATATTTCTTGATAAGCGATTTTATAACAGCTACCGAAGATACAACTGAGATTTCTTTCCTAAAAGGCTACTATCCAGAACAAATCATAGCAGACTATGATTATGAGCCTAAAGACTGGTGGGAAGTATACGACAGGACCCTTGGAGAAGTCGTAAGTCGCGATGATTGGGAAGTAGATAAAGAGAAAAATATCGTAAGTGTGAAGACCATTCCTTACCATGTCTATACAGTAAACTTCCTAGCCTATGGCATTTGGGATCCAGTGCAGATGTATAACCATATTACCAACGATTGGGGCGATGAGGTAGCTCACCATATTCCTTTCGATGTAAGATATGAGAAATCGAGCAAGTTTGTTGAGGAAAATCTAGAAAAATGGCTAAAGGAAAATCCTAAAACCGATGTAGTAAGATTTACTACTTTCTTCTATCAATTCTCTCTTATATTTAATGAAGATGCCAAGGAAAAATATGTAGACTGGTTTGGCTACTCAAATAGTGTTTCGCCAGAAGCTATATTAGAGTTTGAGAAAGAATACGGCTATAGGCTCACAAGCGAAGACTTTATAGACCAAGGCTTCTACAACAGCAATTATAGAATCCCAAGCAAAAGATACTTAGACTATATCGACTTCCAACAAAAATACGTGTCTAGCAAAGCCAAAAGACTAGTCGACCTAGTCCACAAATACAATAAAAAAGCGATAATGTTTTTGGGTGACCACTGGATTGGAACCGAACCTTACGGAAAATATTTCAAAAATATAGGACTTGATGGGGTCGTAGGATCTGTAGGCGATGGAGCAACTCTTAGAATAATTTCTGATATAGATGTCCCAATGACAGAAGGAAGATTCCTCCCTTATTTTTTCCCTGATGAATTCTACGAAGGAAACGACCCATCAATCGAAGCAAAGGACAATTGGGTTAAGGCAAGAAGAGCCTTACTAAGATCTCCCCTAGATAGGATTGGATACGGTGGCTACCTATCTCTCGCCTACAAGTTCCCAAAATTTATAGACTACATTACAAAAGTAGCTGATGAATTTAGAGAAATCCACGACATTTCTTCCAAGGCTACAGCATACAAATCATGTAAGGTCGCAATACTTAACTCTTGGGGAAAAATTAGAACCTGGGGAGCCTATGTAGTAGCCCACGGCAAATGGTTCAAACTAGGATACTCCTACAGCGGTATGATGGAAGCTCTTTCTGGAATGGATATGGATGTTACTTTCATAAACTTCGATGATGTCAAGGCTGGAATTGATGAGGATATAGATGTAATTATCAATGCAGGAGATGCCTACACAGCATTTTCTGGTGGAGATAGCTTCCTAGATCCTGAAGTTCTTACAAATCTTAGAAAGTTCGTCTACGAAGGTGGTGGCTTTATAGGAATTGGAGATCCAACAGCCTACCAACACCAGGGAAGGTTCTTCCAACTCGCAGATGTCATGGGAGTTGATGTAGAAAAAGGATTTTCTCAAGGATATGATAGATACTTCACCGAAGAAGTCAAAGACCACTTCATAACAAGGGACCTAGAAGAGTATGTCTATGGCGAAGTAAGACCTAATGTCTATGCCACATCTGACAAAACTCAAATCCTAAAATATGCTAACAACGAAGTTCAAATGGCAGCAAATGAATACGGAAAAGGAAGGAGCTTCTATGCTATGGGACTTGCCTACAGCCTAGAAAATACCAGACTTCTAAAAAGAGCCATCCACTACGTTGCTCACAAGGAAGATGACTTAGAAAAATACTTTGCCAAAGACTTAAGGCTAGAAGTAGCGGCCTATCCTGATCTTTCTAAATATTGTGTCATAAACAACTCAACCGATGATGTCAAATCTATAGTTTATGACGGCAAAGGAAATAGTCATGAAGTAGAAATCGAAGCCGGCGACTTGATTTGGTTTGAGGAATAATTATGGATTATTATAAAAAGAGAAAAATAGACAATCTAATACTTTTAATATTGTTTGTAGTAGGTGTTGTTTTACAATTTCTAGGACATAGAAAAGCAGGATATGGACCACTTCTTATTCAATTCCTATCCCTTGCCATTTTGCTTTTAGTTTTATACCTATACAACAGAAGACACGCTTAGGAGGCTTGTATGGCAGGATTAAAATTCGACCATATTTATAAAATATATGATAACAAATTTACCGCAGTAAAAGATTTTAACTTAGAGATAAAGGATGAAGAATTCGTAGTATTCGTAGGACCATCTGGTTGCGGTAAGTCCACAACTTTAAGAATGGTAGCAGGACTTGAGGAAATATCCAAAGGTGAGCTTTACATCGGAGATAAGCTCGTAAACAATGTCGAGCCAAAGGATAGAGATATAGCTATGGTATTTCAAAACTATGCCCTCTACCCTCAAATGACTGTCAAAGAAAATATGAGCTACGCCTTAAGGATTGCAAAAGTTCCAAAAGATGCAATCGACAAGAAGGTAAAGGCTGCAGCAGAAGTCCTAGGTCTTGAAAACTACCTAGATAGAAAACCTCAGGCCCTATCTGGTGGTCAAAGGCAAAGAGTTGCCCTAGGACGTGCCATAGTTAGAGACCCACAAGTTTTCCTAATGGATGAGCCATTAAGTAACTTGGATGCCAAATTGAGAGTCCAAACAAGAGCAGAAATCTCAAAACTTCACGAACAACTAGATACGACCTTTATCTACGTAACTCACGATCAGACAGAGGCTATGACAATGGCTGATAGAATAGTAATCATGGAAGATGGGATAATCAAGCAAGTTGACAGTCCAGTCAATGTTTACTCCAAACCTGAAAACTTGTTTGTAGCAACTTTCATAGGATCTCCACAAATGAATCTAATTAATGGTAAAGTAATAGTAGAAGAAGATAATTACTATATGGTAAACGATAATATCAAATTCCATATTTCAAAAACAAAGGGAGATCAAATAAAATCCAAGGGATACTTGAACAAGGACTTAGTTTTAGGAATAAGACCTGAGCATATTTACGGCGATTTTAGAAAGACCGAATCTTCTATAGTTGGCCTAGTTACCTTTATCGAGCTACTCGGTGCCCAACAATATGCCTATCTAGACGTAGCTGGCGAGAAGATTAACGCTGTTTTGAGCATGGATGAAAATTTGAGCAAAAATCAAGAACTTAAACTATACCTAGACGAGGAAAAAATGCACTTTTTCGATAAGGACTCCCAAGAAAACATTCTTCTATGAGAGGAGATTTCATGAAAAACGTACTAATAACTGGAGGGGCTGGCTATATTGGCTCTCACATAGCTGTGGAGCTTTTAGATAAAGGCTATAAGGTAAGCTTATACGATAACTTATCCAACTCTTCCAAGCTTGCTGTTAAAAGGGTTGCAGAAATTACAGGCAAAAGTCCTAATTTCTACGAAGCTGATATTCTAGATAAAAAAAGCCTAAAAGAAGTTTTTATAAAAGATAAAATAGATGTAGTAATCCACTGTGCAGCCCTTAAGGCTGTGGGAGAATCAGTCAAAAAACCCCTAGAATACTATCATAATAATATCACTGGGACCCTAACCCTTCTCGAAGTTATGAGGGATGTAAACTGCAAAAACATAATATTTTCTTCATCAGCAACAGTCTACGGCGATCCTGAAAGAGTTCCTATCACAGAGGACTTTCCAAAAGGCGAGTGTACCAACCCTTACGGCTGGTCTAAGTCTATGATGGAGCAAATTATGACAGACCTTCACACAGCAGACCCAGAATGGAAGGTTGTTCTTTTAAGATACTTTAACCCAATCGGAGCCCACAAGTCTGGAAAAATTGGCGAAGACCCAAAAGGAATCCCAAACAACCTCCTTCCTTATATTTCCCAAGTGGCTATAGGAAAGCTAGATCACTTGTCAGTTTTCGGTGATGACTACGACACCCATGATGGAACTGGAGTAAGAGACTATATCCACGTAGTAGACCTTGCCAAGGGCCATGTCCTAGCAGTAGATAAAATCGACGAACTTAATGGAGTTGAGATCATAAATCTTGCAACAGGAAAGGGCTACTCTGTCCTAGATGTAGTAAAGGCCTTCGAGAAGGCTAGCGGAAGAGATGTCCCTTATGAAATAGCGCCTAGACGTGGAGGCGACATAGCCAAATGCTTTGCAGATGCAAAAAAAGCCGAAGAAGTTCTAGGCTGGGTCGCAGAAAATGGAATAGAAGAAATGTGCGAAGACTCATGGAGATGGCAATCACAAAACCCTAACGGATATGAACAAGGAGAGTAAAAATGAATACAACACTCGTAGTACTTGCAGCAGGAATAGGCTCAAGATACGGAGCAGGAATCAAGCAACTAGCAAAAATGGATGATAATGGCTATACAATCATAGACTATTCCATCTACGATGCAATGAAGGCAGGCTTTAATAAGGTTGTCTTTATCATAAGAGAAGAAATAGAAAAAGATTTCAAAGAAATAATAGGAAATAGAATAGAAAAAATCATCGATGTAGAGTACGCTTACCAAGATATGACCCTCCCTAATGGATTTGAAAGTCCAAAGGATAGGCAGAAACCTTGGGGTACAGTAGACGCTGTCCTTGCGACCAAAGACCTTGTAAATGAACCCTTCCTAATAATAAATGCTGACGACTACTATGGCAAGGAAGTCTTCAAAGACCTCCATCGCTTTTTAGTAAACCATGACGAGAAGGAAGATAATAAACTCCAAATCGCCATGGCAGGCTACAAGCTAAAAAACACCCTCTCAGACAACGGAACTGTAACAAGAGGAGTCTCAGTAGGAGATGATAATAACAAACTAAAAAATATAATAGAAACTCACGAAATAAAACTAGAAGAAGACGGATCTCTTTCAAGCAAGGAAGGGCTAGACTCTGACCTACTCAATCTAGAATCCCTAGTATCAATGAACTTATGGGCCTCCTACCCAACTTTCATAGACCTTTGCGAAAAACATTTCATAAAATATTTGGAAGAAAATAAAGATAAGCTAGACACAGCGGAATACGTACTCCCTGATATGATAGGAGAGCTAATCGAAGAAGAAAAGGCAGATATAACAATACTTCCAACAGATGAAAAATGGATAGGCATAACCTACAAAGAAGACCTCTCCCCTGCCAAGGCTTCATTTAAGAAGATGTTCGAAGAAAATCTTTATCCTGAAGATATATGGAAATAAAATTAAGCACTACTTTGTTTAACAGAGTAGTGCTTTTCTAATGGTTACTACATATAATACCTATAACTTTTATTATTTATTTTTTTATAAATCTCTTTTTTATTATTTTTCAGCAAAAACTTCTCAAATCTCACTTATTTTTCCAAAAATAACTTAAATATCTATTGCAATCCATCTAGGAAAATGTTAACATATAGATAAGTGGTAGTTACCATATTAGATTAAATTAAGGAGGCTTAGATGGTAAAGGAAAATAGTAAAGTAGAAGTTAAAAGAAATAAAAAGATTCCAACAAAATTAATAGCAGCAGTTATTGGAATGGGAATTTTTTCTACTATGAACTACGGCCTAGCCTATGCTAATAGTTCAAACATCGATAGTAAGGAGGAAACTCCTCCATCAGAATATCAAGAAAGTCTTGAAAATAACGAATCTATTGACGAAGAAATCCCAAACAATCAAAATGAATCTAATGATGCAGATAATAAAAAAGATTTATTAGATGGTGAATCTCCAAAAGATGAAGCGGAAGAAGAAAATACAGAAAATCCTGAAAATATAGAAGATAAAGAGGACGAAGTCCTTGAAAATGAAGAGACAAAAAATGAACTCGCTCCTCAATCAGAAGAGAAAAAAGAAAAATCTGACAATTCAGAAAACGATTCCCTGGATCTCTCTCCTGATAATTCCCAAGAGATAGAAGAAAGCTCTGTCGGATCAAGCCAGAAAAAAGAAGTTATCGAATGGGAGAAAACTTCAAAAAACGGTGAAGAAGTAGAAGAAGTTATAGATGAAGGAGTTAGATACAATAAATTAGAATCTAACAAATCCAATGATAACGCCTTAAATACAGCCAACTACTCCAAGAAGGGCTTAGAATCTTCAAAAGAAGGAACAAACTTCAATATCAATTTTAAAGATATATCAAATCCTAAAGAAAGTAGGTTCGGGGTCTTCCTAAACAGAGCTAAGGATAACAATTCAGCGATTTTTGTAGGCTATGATCAAGCAGGTTGGTTCTGGGAATACAAGCTTGACGGAAATGGCAGCTGGTACCAAGGTCCAAGGAAGGCTATCCCTAAAATCAATGAAGAACAAAATCTAAATATTAGCTTAACTAAGGACGGGCAATTAAACGCTACTGTAAATGACGACAAAGCTTTTGATACATATGTACTTCCAGAAGATGTATGGGATAAGTTAAAGGAAAATACAGGACTTGAGTTAAAGCTCGGCCAATGGGGTGATCAGAAAACATCTATCTTAGTCAAAACTCAAGATCAAAATAACATCCCTAAGGAAGAAAGTAAAGTCGATCAAGGAGAAGATTTTAACGATAGCAAAGCTTCTTACACCAATATTAAATCAGCTGATATGGATGTCAAAATCGACTCAAAATTCCCAAGAATCAAGGAATACACCTACAAGGGAAGAACTCTTCCAGGAAATGAAGACTTCATAGACTCCCTCCGTATTAATGATATAGAAGTTACGCCAGATGTAGAATTTGAATTGATATCTGAATCTTCAGCCCGCTACAAGATGAAGGTTAAGGATGAAGAAAATAAAATCGACGCCGAAATTGATGCAGTAATTTCTGTTGAAGATAATGTCTTAGACTTTAAAGTTGAAAGAATCAAAAACAACAATGATATCAAGGGTGGAGAAAAAATAAGTGACAAGAGGCTCCTCCTTGAAAAAATAGATTTCGGTTCAAACAACCTTGTATCTGTATCATCAGATCATGAAGAGGCCAAGTTTGACGGAGCCAAAATGAATACAAACGTGAGGGTATCTGGCGATGTCCACATCGATGTTACTAATCCTCTAGAAAATTATAATGACAAAAATGAAGGATATATGTATGGCTTTGTATCCGATAGATACCTCGCAGCAGGTCTTTGGTCAAACTCTCAATACGACGAAAGTCTCAATGGAGGCAGAGCCTTTACAAGGATTAAGACAAACAAAGATACTTTCGGAAGGACAAACTACCTAGGTCTTGCCTCAAGTCCTTACTATTATCAAAGAGCCCATAACATGCGTGATGAAAACGGCAAAGAAACTGGCCAGTATTGGATTTATAATGAGAGAACCTGGAAAGAACTACCTCACTCTAAGGTTATCCTAACAGATGATTTAAATAATGACAAAAAGGTCGATTGGCAAGATGGAGCTATAGCCTATAGAAAAATCATGAACAACCCTATGGGTTCTGAATATACCAAAGATCTAGTTGCTCAAAGAATTGCGATGAACTTTGGATCCCAAGCTCAAAATCCTTTCCTAATGACCCTAGATAATCTAAAGAAGGTCTACCTTCACTCTGACGGTCTAGGACAGATGATCCTTCTAAAAGGATATGGATCAGAAGGTCACGATTCAGGTCACTTAAACTACGCCGATATAGGTAAAAGAATCGGTGGAGCAAGTGATATGAAGTATCTCTTAGAAGAAGGAAAAGACTTTGGAGCAAGGATTGGTATCCACGTCAACGCATCTGAAACATACCCTGAAAGCAAATATTTCAATCCAGAAAGACTAAGGAAAAACAGGGACGGTTCCTATGCTTATGGTTGGAACTGGATAGACCAAGGTATAAATATAGACGCAAGCTACGATCTCGCAGATGATAGATATGATAGATGGACTGACCTTAAAAATACTCTAGGCACAGATGCTCTTGACTTTATTTATGTCGATGTATGGGGCAACGGTCAATCAGGTGACAACCAAGCTTGGGCTACGCACACCCTAGCTAAAGAATTAAACGAGCATGGATGGAGAGCAGCCTTCGAATGGGGTTATGCTGGTGAGTACGACTCAACATTCCAACACTGGGCAGCAGATCTTACCTATGGCGGATATTCTCTAAAGGGTATCAACTCAAATATAACAAGATTTATCAGAAACCACCAAAAGGATTCTTGGGTTGGTAACTACCCTTCCTATGGAGGAGCTGCTATAAACCCTCTCTTAGGTGGTTACGACATGAAGGATTTTGAAGGATGGCAAGGTAGGAGTAACTACAGAAACTTTATCCAAACCTTGTATAAGACCAACCTTCCAAGCAAATTCATCCAACACTTCGAAGTGGTCGAATGGAAAAACGGTAAGCCAGTACTTATGTCAAACGATGGTTCTACCTACGAGTGGACTCCTGAAATGTATATAAGACTTAAAAACGATGACCATGAGCTAGAAATAAACCGTGTGTCAAACGACTTTAACTCCGAAGGCTACAGACAAAGAACCATGACCCTTGATGGTAGGAAAATATTTAATGAAGATGGATCCTATCTTATTCCTTGGTATAACGACAGCAAGGGAGATAAGCTTTCTGACCAAGAAGAGAAGATGTATTTCTATAATCCAGCAAATGGCGCCAAGACATTTGACATGCCAGATGATTGGACAGGAAAAGCTTATGTATACAAGCTAACAGACCTAGGAAGAGTTGAAGAAAAAGAAATATCAATAATAGATGGAAAAATCACCCTAGATTTAGAAACAAACACTCCTTATGTTCTTTACAAAAATAAAATGGACCAATCTGATGAGCAAGTTAAGGATATGAATTGGTCTAGTGGAATGCACATCAAAGACACTGGTTTTAATAGTGGAAACCTAGACTCTTGGGACATAGAAGGAAATAGTGATAACTCTATCAACATCGCAAGAAGCCAGGCAGATAATCCAATGCTTAAAATTGAAAACAATAAGGAAAAAGTAAAACTAAGCCAGAAGCTTACTGACCTTAAGCCAAACACAAGCTATGCTCTTTATGTAGGCGTTGACAATAGATCTGACGCTAAGGCTCAGATTAGTGTCAATACAGGATCAAAAGTTGTATCAAACTCTACCAATAGATCCCTTGCCCAAAACTACATCAAGGCCTATGAACACAATACACTCACAAATAATGCCACAGTTGATGATACAAGCTACTTCCAAAACATGTATGTATTCTTTACAACAGGTGATGATGTATCTAATGTAACAGTAACAATATCTAGAGAAGAAGGCGAAGGCGCAAGCTATTTCGATGGACTAAGACTAGTCGAAAATAATTCCAATATGTTTGATGAAAGTCATGATACTAAGGATTCTAAAGTTTTCAAACAAGACTTCGAAAACTCAGCCCAAGGTATCTTCCCATTTGTAATCGGGAATGTTGAAGGAGTAGAAGATAATAGAACCCACCTTTCAGAAAAGAACGATCCTTACACCCAAAGAGATTGGAATGGAAAGGTAATATCCGATGTAATAGATGGAAAATGGTCACTTAAAACAAATGGCCTAGTTGGAAGAAATAGACTTCTTTATCAAACAATTCCACAAAACTATAATTTTGAGGAGGGCAAAACCTACCTAGTAGAATTCGACTACGAAGCAGGTAGTGACGGAACATACGCCTTTGTCATTGGAGAAGGAGAATACCAAGCAGGTAGCAACTACAAGATATACAGCCTAGGCAATACTTGGGAAAACAGCTCAAAGGCCAAAAGAGCAAAATTTTTGGTAGAAGGTGGCAAGGACAGATGGATAGGAATTCTATCAACAAACAAGGGTGCAGATACCAAGGGTACTGGCGGAAATACAGCAAACTTTAGAGGATATCAGGACTTTATCTTAGATAATCTAACCATATCCCCTTCTAAGTTATCAGCTAATCTCATCTTAGATTCTTTCAAGTCTAATCTAGAAGAAAAGAAAAACTATGAGGACTATACAAAAGAAAGTGTAAACAACTATCAAGACGCCTTAAAAGAAATCGAGTTAGCAGATGGTAAAGAACTAACAGTTGAAGAAGCTAATAAGCTAATCGAGGATTATGAGAAAGCTCAAAACGAACTAGAGAATATCAAAAAATCTATTGATGCTGGTGACATTGACTCATACGATGTTCCAAGCCAAGATAGGGCAAGCTCTATTCTTTCTGCTTTTGATAACAATGTATCTTCTATTTACCATTCACCATGGAATAGGTCTATAATGGGAGAAAAATTAGAAGTGACCCTCAAAAATCCTACAGAGGTAGTAAGTCTTGACCAACTACCTAGACAATCAGGCTCTAATGGTAGGATAAGAAACGCTAAACTTGAAATTATCGATGATAAAGACCAAGTTCATACTTTTGAAATCAAAGACTGGCCAAACTCACCAGCTTGGCAACAAGTTGACTTCGGTAAGCCTATAAATATGAAGAAATTTATCCTAACAGTGAACAATTCTCATGGTGGCTCTAAGGGTGAAAATGATATTTTCGTATCTGCTGCTGAGTTAAGATTTAACTTATATAAAATAGCTGAAGGATATTCTCAAACTACCGACTATCAAAAACTCAAGAAAGATTTAGAAGCTTATAAGGGAGAAGATTCTTATATTAGAAGACTATTAGATCATATAAACTATCTAGAAGCAAATGATTTAATCAACGAGAAAAGTGAAGCTGAAATTTACGAAAGACTTTCTAAACTAAATGAAGCTTACAAGAAAGAATATGAGAAAAAGCTCGAAGAAGCTAAGAAAGCCGCTATAGGAAAACTTGCCCAAAACAACATCACTTCCCCATTGTTTATAGACAAAGTAAAAAGGGCCAACACCCTGGAAGGACTTAATAGCCTTGTAGATGAATTGTTAAAAGCAAGTGGAGCAAGTCCAGAGATAAAGCCTGATGATGAAAATACTCCAGAACTTCCTGATGGCAAAGATCATGAGATCGGTAAAGAAATCGATAATGAAAAAGAATCTAAGGACAATGATTCTAAAGAAAAAGACCATAATTCCTTGGATAATTTAAAAAATCCAGAGATAAAGGAAGAAGCTGAATCAACAAATCCTGAGAGGGAAAATGGTAAGAATACGGATTCTTCTAAGCAAGTAGAGATAGAAAAGCCAGATAGCGATACATCCATAGAAAAAATCAGCCAAGTAAATGAAGCTAATAAGAAGGATTACAATATCCCACAAAAATCTGGAGATAATGTTAAAACAGGTGTAGGTTCTATCTCATCTGTAGCCCTAGGTCTTGTAGCTTCCATAGCAGGTCTATTTACTACAAGAAAAAAGGACGACTATAAATAATAAGAATTCTAATATAAATTTCATGCCCCTAATAGCTTACTGCTCTAGGGGCTCCTCCCTAAATATAAAGCTTCGAAAATCCTTGCTATAGTCTCAAATAAGCCCTATAATATTTGACAAAAAATATTTTCAAATTATAATATAGTCTATAAAATAGAGAAACAATTAAAAACAGAATTTATAAGGAGAAATAATGGCAGAGATAGTATTTACTAGAATTGATGACAGATTGCTCCATGGGCAAGTCGGCAGGGAATGGGTTAAATCTGAAGATTGTGATCTTATAGTTGTTTGTAATGACGAAACTTCAGAAGATAGACAAGCACAAAAGCTAATGAATATCGCAACACCTCTTTTCGCTGAGACTGTGTTTTGGACAATCGATAGGACTATAAAAGAAATCGAAGAAACACACGAAGACTCTAAGGCTCTTATCCTCGTTGAAAGTCCAGAAGATGCCTATAAGCTTGTTGATGCTGGTCTTAATATAGATTCAGTAAACCTCGGCAATATGAGAGAGCTTCCTAATAAGGATAAGATAAACGAAAATATCTATGTCGGAGATAAAGACAGAGAGTATTTCAAGAAACTTCACGACAAAAACATTAGTATAGATATCAGAACCCTACACTCAGATAAGGCTCTTGACGAAAGCGTCTTATTCTAGAGATTAAAGCATGTTGGAATAATTACGATTATATTAAGTTATAGATTTATAGCTTAGGAATCAATCGTAGTCCCAACATGCTTTTTGCTTGCTTACTTTATAAATATTTGATGATTTTATTATAAATCGGTATTTATTTCCTCTTTTGGGTAAAAGCTTACTAAGTAATAGAAAGGGAGGATTTAATGAAAGTTGTTATAGTTGGAGCTGTCGCAGCTGGAGCTACCTTTGCAGCGAGTCTACGAAGGCTTAGCGAGGACGTCGAGATAGTAATGTTTGAGAAGGATAGGGACTTATCTTTTGGTAATTGTGAGATTCCCTACTATCTTTCCTACGATATAGAAAATTCTTTATCCCTTGTAAATAGGACTCCTGAGTCTTTCGCTAGGGGTTATAATATTAGGGCAGAAAGGTTACACGAGGTAATTTCTATAAATAGAGAAGAAAAATACGTAGAAGTTTTAGATAAGCTAAATAATAAGAAGTTTAAGGAGACTTATGATTATCTAATCCTTGCTCCTGGAACTAAGGAAAATCGACCATCATCTATCACAGGCTACGAGTATGACCATGTCTTCTCGGTGAAAAATGTCGTAGATGTAGAAAATATAAGAAAATACTTGGAGGAAAATGAAGTTAAAGAAGTCTTTGTTGCTGGAGGAGGCTTCGTTGCAATAGAGGCTGCAGAATCTCTTCACAAGCTTGATGGTCTAAATATCTCTATGCTTATAAGAAAGAACACCTCCCTTTTATCTATCATTGATATGGACCTTAAGGGCTTTATCAAGGAAAACATTAAGGAAAATGATATAACTATTATAGAGGGCAAGTCTCTAGTAGAAATCGAGAAAGATTATGTAAGATTCGATGATAATTCAAAAAAGAAGGCAGATTTAGTAATATTTGCCCTAGGAGCAAGACCTTTTAGTAACCTTGCAGAAAAAGCAGGCCTTGACCTTGAGGATGATGGATCTATCAAAGTAGATGATAATTTTAGGACAAGCGATGAGGCGATTTTTGCTATAGGAGATGTTATTAATCCAAGAAACTTCCTTACAAAAGAAAAGACCAAGCTTAATCTCGCTTGGCCTGCCCATAGACAGGCAAAATATTTGGCGAAGTATCTTTTAGGAAAAAGGACGACTCCTCCAGACTTTATCGGGACTTTCGCCCTAAGAAGTTTCGACTTAAATATAGCTATGACAGGGCTTAATGAGAAAAGCCTAAACGATTTGGGTATAGCTTATAAGTCCTGTCTTATCGCCCATAGAGACTCTGTTGGAATTATGCCAAATTCTAAGACAATTTATCTTAAGCTCCTCTTCGATGATAAAGACGGGAGAATCTACGGGGCTCAAGGCCTAGGTTTCGGAGTAGTAGATAAGAGAATTGATGTAATAGCTAGTATGATTAAACAAAAGTCTACGATCTATGACCTCTACGACCTGGAGCTTGCCTACCAGCCCCTATATTCTACTGTAGAGGATGCTACTAATGTCCTAGCAAATCAAGCCATTAATGTCTTCGAAGGAAGGCTTAAGGATGTCAAAATCGATGAATTAATCGCTTCTTTCAAGGATTATAGGATCTACGACCTAAGAGATAAGGCCTCTTACGAAAAGGGCCATATCAAGGGGGCAATATCCCTTGCAGGCAAAGACTTAAGAAAGGACCACGATTTTCTACCAAAGGATGAGAAGATTATCTTTTATGACGCAAATGGAGGAAAGTCTTCAAATACTATCAAAATGCTAGCCCATTACGGTTTTGATAACATCTATATTCTCGATGGATCTTTCGTATATTTTGAAAAATATGACAAGATGATGGACTCTTCAATGATTGAAAAATAATATTTTGGAAAATGATACTAATTATATATAATCCCACCCATTAAAAACTTAGCTTGAAATTTATTTTTAAATTTTTAGAAAAGTAAAACGAATCAACTCATAGAATTGCGAGATTTATCTTAAGCTCTTTATAAAGAGAACAATTATTAATTCTGCAAATAAGAATTTTTCCAATAAAAAAGCCTTAATGGATTTGAATTTTTTCTCCTCCATTAAGGCTTGATTTTTATGAGTGTTTTTTGACAAAGTCTACAAAGGCCCTGGTGGAATCTTCTAGGAAAGCCCTAGTGTCATCTACTAGATTACCCTCTTTCTCAAAGAGAGTGTGGATGGCTGGTATATAGACTTCTGGTTGATTCATGGTGATTAGATTTACATAGACGAAGCTCTGCCTTAGGGCATGATTTCCCATAGCTCCTCCAGTAGAACCCATGGAGGCAGAAAATACCGCAGCAAGCTTCCCATCCCATAGGTTGCCCCTTAGATCACGGCTTCCTATATCTATAACATTCTTTAGACTTGGTGCAAGGGAGCGGTTGTATTCTGGAGTAAAGAAGATATATCCGTCATATTTTCTAAGCTCTTCTCTTATCCTTGTGTACTCTTCTCTTGGATTTGCTCCGTCATCATCTTGATTATAGAAAGGAAGGTAGGAAATATCTATGATTTCCGCTTCATTTCCTTTATCTATAATCTTTTTTGAAATCTCTGCAAGCTTTCTGTTAAACGATCCCTTTCTTAGGGAACCTACTAATAGTCCTATTTTCATCTTGTCTCCTTAATCATCAAACTCTAAATCATCTCTAATGAATTGGCCTTCTCTTAAATCCTTAAAGGCTTCTTCTAGTTCTTCTTCGCTATTCATCACTATTGGTCCAGCCCAAGCTACTGGCTCATTTAGGGCTTTTGTTCTGATAAAGAGGACCTGAGCGAAGTCTCCAGCATTTTTGATTGTGACCCTATCTCCATTTGTAAGCTTGGCGGCAGTCTTTTCTTCTATCAATTCATCTCCGATAGTAATCTGTCCAAGAAGGGTAAAGACCATAACCGAATCATCTTCCCCAGTCTCTAGACTGATTTCTCCGTTCTTTTCTAGATGAATATCATAATAATCGAGAGGAAGATGCTCTCCCCTAAATCCCTTATAATCTTCAAACTCCCCTGCCAAAAGACGAATTTTTCCGCTATCAATTTTGATTTCTTCTATATCCTTATTCCTTATGGCGTGGTAGTAAGGCTTGGAGAACTTATCTGCCTTTGGAAGATTAAGCCAAAGCTGAACTCCCAAAAGTCTTTCGGCTGCAGGAACTTTTTCCTCATGAAGGATTCCGCTTCCTGCATTCATCCACTGGACTTCCCCGTCAGTGATAGAGTCCTCATTGCCTAAGGTATCCTTGCGGACCATCTTCCCCCTGGATAGGTAGGAAATGGTCTCTATTCCCCTGTGTGGGTGGAGGGGAAAGCCTGCCGTATAATCATCTGGATTTGTGCTGTCGAAAGAATCTAGCATGAGAATCGGGTCAAATTCGCCTATAGTTTGGTTTGACAGAACTCTTACCAGGCTTACTCCAGCCCCATCCTTTGTTCTAAATCCCTTTACTTTGCTTTTTACTTGTCTATTTGCCAATATTTGCTCCTAATTTTTTTAGAAGGCTAAGAAGAGTTGCTGTTTCCTCTTCGCTTAAGTCCTTCATATAATCATATATCATGGCCTCATTTTCCGGGATGACCTTCTCTATCACAGCCCTTCCCTCATCGGTTAGGGATAGGATAGAAATCCTCTTGTCGTTCTCATCTGTCTTTCTTTTTACATAGCCCATCTTCTCAAGATTTTTAACTACGAGAGAAATAGTCCCAACACTTGATAAAATTGCCTCTCTCACCTCTCCTATAGATAGGTTTCCCTTAGAATACAAGGCTTCTAGGACCATAAACTGACTGAAGGAGAGTCCGTATCTCCTTCCTATATCTAGGGTCCTCCTATCGAGTTCCTTGACATTTTTGTGAAGGCCTATGAGTATCTTTAGCTTATCTTTTTCCATATTAACTCCTCAAATATATCTAAGTAGATATATCTAACTAGTAATGTTATACCCAAAGTTTTATTTATTAAGCATATATTTAAAAAGCCCCTCTATCCTTATTGGACTTAGGGGCTAGCTTAGTTAGAGAATAATTTCTCCTTCATTTGCTTTATTTCTATTTAGATTAAAACCTAATATTTTATAAATCTATTTTTCTCTAAGTTTCTTAGGTATTGGCCAAGCCTTTCGTATAAGGGATAGGCTTCCTCTCCATAGATTTCCTTTAGGATTTCTCCTATATCTTCTATGGAATTTTGCCCGTTTATGGACTCCCAGACAGTATTTCCCATTCCTTCAAGCCTTACTCTCGTAATTTTAGGCTTATGCCAGATTTTCTGGGCTAGTTTGTGGTTTAGGCCAGTGTGGACCATGAGGATTGTGTAGGTTTTACTCTCCTCATCATAGTCATAGTCCACGTTTTTCTTTGGGATTTTCCCTAAATCAAGCTTCATTTTTGCCCTTCTTTAAGGCTCCTCTTGCCTTGGTGAAGATTAGTATGCCTAGTAGGACAAATATCACTACAGAGGCTTCTTGGCTTAGGGCAAATTTATCAGAGATATTGATAAGATCTGCTAGAGTCTTGCCTTTGACAGGAATTAGGGCAAAGACTGCTAGAATTATTCCCATGATTCCTTCTCCAGCAATAAGACCTGCTGAGTAGAGGGTTCCTCTCGTCTCTGCGTCCTTTTTCTCTTCCTTGCTTGCCTTGATTTTATCTACAGCGATTCTTACAAGACCACCGAACATTATTCCAAGTGATGTGTTGATAGGTAGGTAAAGGCCTATAGCGAAAGGTAGGACTGTTACTCCCAAAAGCTCTACCATGATAGCTATAAAGCTTCCTACAAATACCAAGTTCCAAGGAAGGTCATTGTTCATAACTCCTTCTACTATCATCTTCATAAGCATGGCTTGAGGAGCTGGAAGGTCCTTTGTTCCAAAACCTATAGATTTGTTTAGTATCCACAAAACTCCACCTATGGCGAGGGATGAGGCAACAACTCCTATAAGCTCCCCGATTTGTTGGTATCTTGGGCTTGCTCCTACGATGTAACCTGTCTTTAAATCTTGTGAGCAGTCTCCTGCTATAGCAGCTATTACACAAATTATAGTTCCTATAGATATCGCCGCTATCATTCCGTCATGGCCTACAAAGCCTGTTAGTCTTAGAAGAAGGGTTGCAATAAGTAGAGTCGCTATTGACATTCCTGATACAGGGTTGTTTGAAGATCCGATTATTCCTACCATCCTTGATGAAACTGTAGCAAAGAAGAAACCAAATATTACTATAATCAAGGCACCAAAGAAGTTCAGTGGTGAAGAAGGCATCATAAACATCAATACTATTGCAATAATTACAAGAATTATGGATGCCTTAATAGAAATATCAGCATCAGATCTATCCATACTCTGGGATGAATCTCTACCCTTAAGGTCCTTAATAGAATCCTTAAAGGATTTAATAATCATAGGAAGGGACTTGATTAAAGATATAATTCCTCCAGTAGCAACAGCTCCTGCTCCTATATATCTGATGTAATTTGACCATAGGTCAGATGGGCTAAGACTTGCTATCTCTGCTGGGCCAAAGGCGTGAAGCAGTGGCATAAGTACAAGCCAGGCAAGGATTCCTCCTGAAAGCATTATAGCGTCGATTTTAGGGCCTACGATATAACCTACACCCATAAGGGCTGGAAGGGCATCGAAACCAAGGGCAGTTCCTCCAAAGTTTTTAGTAGATATTTCATAGCTTACCCCTTCTGGGAAGACCTTAAGTCCATTTGCCAAAAACTTATAGATAGAAGCAAGGCCCAAGCCCTTAAATACTACGCTTGAGTCTTGTCCTCCTGCCTCTCCTGCCTTAAGTACTTCTGCGCAGGCTCTTCCTTCAGGATATGGCAAGATTCCATCCTCCTTAACTATGAGGGCCCTTCTTAGAGGAATCATAAAGATAATACCCAATACTCCCCCAATCAAGGTCAACATCAAAATATTTAGATAGGATATATAGTGACTATCTCCCCACTCTGCTTCCCACAAGAAGGCTGCTGGAAGGGTAAAGATGGCCCCTGCTGCAAGAGACTCTCCTGCAGATCCTATTGTTTGAACGAGGTTGTTTTCGAGTATAGAATCACGCTTTAAGATTTTTCTAACTATACCCATAGAAATAACAGCCGCTGGTATTGATGCAGATATGGTAAGACCTACACGAAGTCCCAAATAAGCATTGGCAGCACCAAATACTATAGCTATTATAACTCCCAAGACTACAGCCAAGGGAGTAAATTCTCTAAATTTCTCAATTTCTTTTTCTTTTTTCAAAATAACTCCTTATAAATGTAAAATTATTCATAACTTGCAAATAATTCCCTAAAACAAAATTTGTGTATCAATAATATAACACATTATTAAGTATACCGCTAAAATAAATATTTAAAAATATTAATATAAAAACATAAAAAGCAAATAAAAATTCTCCCTGCTTTAAGCTATGTATAAAGCCTAAAACAAGGAGAATCTTCTAGTCTTCCTTATCTTCTTTATTTTTTAATTTTCTAATTCTGACAGCCTTGATTCTATTATCTTCTATATAGAGGATTTTGATCTCGTAACCATTGTAATCAAAGGACAGCTTGGAGTCTTCTTCCGGTATATAGCCAAGCCTGTCTATAATAAAACCTCCCAAGGAGTCGTAGTTTTCGTTATCTTCATCGATACCTATATTTATCTTCTCATTTAGGTCCTTGATACCTACAGAAGCCTTGACTACGAAGACATCTCTGCCATTTTCCTTGATTTCTGGAATATCATAGTCGTAGGAATCGTCTATATCCCCTACAATTTCTTCTATCAAATCTTCCATAGTGACAACTCCAGAAAATCCACCATATTCGTCTATCAAAATCGCCATATGGATATGTTTTTTCTGCATATCGGAAAAAAGCTTGTCGGTTTCTATCTTATCTGGTGCAAAGTAGGCAGGCCTTATGATTTCCTTGATTTCTACATTTCTAAGCCCTACTTTTGTCGCCTCAAGGAGGAAGTCCTTGGTATAAACAATGCCCAAGATATTATCTACTTCCCCGTCATAGACTGGAATTCTCGCATGCTTTATCTTTACAAACTCTTCGAGGTATTCCTTGTCCTTATCATTAATATCAATCATAAAGACATCAGTCCTTGCAGTCATTATCTCTTCTGCAAGTAGGTCGTCGAAAGCCATTATGGAATGAATCATCTTAGACTCCATAGGTCTTAGGATTCCTTGGTCTTCACCTATTTGGACAATTGATTTAATCTGCTCGCCTGTAACTTGCTTTTGGATATTTTTAGCTTCTATACCGAATATATTCATAAATAAATTAGTCACAGCCGTAGTAAAGGCCACAATAGGTCTTGTAAGAACCATGATAAGCTTAGTGATTCCCGTAGCCCTTTTGGTAATCTCCATTGGAAATCTTACACCAATTCTTTGGGGGATTTTGTCTACAAATATCAGCTTAAGAATGGTATACACCACTATAGCTACTATAGTCACCCATCTTTCTGATAAAATTCCTCCCCAAAAATAACCATCAGAGCTCACTTCTCTGAGCCTTTTTGCGAAATAAGCTATGGTTAAAAGAGAAAACATTATATTGGCTATTTCAAAGGATTGATTTAGCCTATCCTGATTTGATAAAATTTTAAGGACAGATCCTGCCTTCTCATCTCCATTTAGAGAATCCTCTTCTAACTTTGATGTATTTAGGCTAATAAGTCCTGTATGAATTGCTGTAAATACTCCATTTATAAAAAGCAACAATATTATACTAAGCGTTGTGATCAAGCTATGGTAGGGTCCAGTTTCCATTTATTTTTCTCCGTTCTTTCTTTATCTTATTTAATATAGACTATATACATAAAAGCTTTCCTTGTCAAAGGAGAAAATCCCTCCTAAGCCCTCTTTTTTAGGACAAACATAAGGCTTAGGATAACTATAATCCCAAAGGCTAAAGGAATTACAAAAGAATGGGTAAAGCCTGCTATGATATAGGCAATAGATGCTACTGCTGCTACAGTCAAACCATAAGGCAGTTGGCTTTTGACATGGTCTAGGTGAACGCAACCTGCTCCAGTTGATGACATTATAGTCGTATCTGATATTGGAGATAAGTGGTCTCCACAAACCGATCCTGAAAGGGTTGCTGATATAGCTATTAAAAATATAGGATCATGAGGGTCAAACATGGACACAACTATTGGTATTAGTATACCGAAAGTCCCCCAGCTTGTTCCAGTAGCGAAGGCTAAAAATATTGCAACAACAAATATAACTACAGGAAGGAAGGAGCTTAAGCCACTTGCTGCATTTTCCATAAGTCCTCCAACAAAGTTGGTAGATCCTAGAAGCTCGTTTGAAATATTTTTTAAGCTTGTCGCCATAGTTAAGATTAATATAGCAGATACCATTGATGAAAATCCTTCTGATACTGAGTCCATTGATTTTTCAAATGATATTACCTTCCTTACCACAAAAAATATTATGGATATAATCAATGCCACAATGGAACCCATAGCAAGGGCTATAGAAGAGTCGGTATTGGCAAAGGCATTTACAAAGTCGTGATAGTAAGGACTTGCAGTATCGAAAAATCCTCCCACATTAACCAAGCTTAGGACACAAGATACTATAAGAACTAGGATTGGAAAGACTAAGTCTATTACAGCCCCTTCTTTATTTACCTTGCTATGATCGATTAGCTCTTCCTTTCTGATACTGATATCTCCAGTTGTTTGAGCCTTTTTCTCGTAATCTTTCATTGGACCATAGTCATTATTAAAGGCAATTATACAAATCACAAAGAACAAGGTCAAAAGAGAATAGAAGTTAAAGGGAATTGCCTTTACAAAAAGTTCTATTCCTGAGTAATTCCCTGATTCTGCATATCCCGAAACTGCCGCAGCCCATGAAGATATAGGTGCTATCATGCAAACTGGAGCTGCTGTTGCATCGATTATGTAGGCAAGCTTAGCCCTTGATACCTTGTGAGAATCTATAATTGGCTTCATCACAGACCCACTTGTTAGACAGTTAAAGTAATCATCTATAAAAAGCATGATACAAAGAAAAAATGTCGCAATCTGTGATTGTTTCCTGTTCTTAATCTTGGAGTGGGCCCATTTACCGAAGGCACGTGATCCTCCAGAGTAGTTTATTAGAACTACCATTATTCCCAAAACCACAAGAAAAATATAGATTCCTGAAGTCTGTGAGATAGATTCGATAAAGCCTTCGCTTACGATATTATCTAAGAATTTTGCAACAGAACCTTTAGATCCTAGGATCGCTCCTATTGTAATCCCCAAAAATAGGGAAGAGAAAACTTCCTTAGTAAAAAGAGCTATAAAAATAGCTACAACTGGTGGAAATAAGGACCAAATACTAGAATAGGTATCCACTCCTGTTTTTGAAATATATATACTAAGACCTATAGCCAATATAGCAAAGACTAGGGCCGGTTTTGATTTTTTATTTTCCATAAAACCCCTCAATTTTCTAATATGTAAAAATATCTAGCTGACTTTTTGCCAAAAAGATATTTTCCGCGCAATCTATACTATACTAATTTTTGCTATATATTAAAGCTTTTTTGTAATTTAAGGCAAAAAAAGGGACTGTTGCAAAACTATGAATAACCATCGTACCATCGTTAGAAGGTTCTCTTAGGAAATTTTACCTCTCCTGGCCGGTGGGCCGATCGGCGCCTGCCGGATCATGGAGGCGATTAGCCCGTCGGCTTAATGAGACTTTCCGTGGAGGTTCTTCTAACGATAATGGTACGATTTATTCATTCTGCAACCGTCCCTCCTATAAGCTTATTTTTGCTCGGCTATAATATCTTTGACCTTCATTAGTCTTGATATAGTAGCTCTTTCGTTTTCTTCTAGCTTGCTTCTTATATATTTGATTGTCTCTTCAAGATCTGGGATAGTCCTGTATTCTAGGGCATTTACCCTTCTTCTTGTGCTTTCAATCTCATCTGCCATAAGCTGGGTTGTCTTCTCAAGCTCAGCAAGCTCAAGGAGTCTGTTCATAACTTCATTGAGTCCCTTTAGGGCCTTATCAAGGCCAGCTGATGTTTCTGCATAGCCATATGGGAACATGCTGGCGTTCTCATTTTCTTCGACCTTAAATTCCATTTTGGGAATTCTTACACTCATGACATTTTTGATACTTATATCAACGCCAAGTTTTTGAGTAGGAAAGCTTACAGCTTCCTCCATAAATTCCGGGCTCATAAAAGCACTTGCTATAAGGAAGTCTGAAAAGGAATCCTCTAATTCCTTCTCAACTTCTTCCCTTAGTTTTTTATTTTTCCTAATAAGCTCCAAGAACTGTCTCATAAGCTCATCTTGCTTATCTTTTAGTAGCTTATAGCCACGTTTACTCGTAGCAAGTCGCTCTTTTAAGGTATTTAGATTCATCCTCGTTGGCGTTACTTTTAATCTTGCCATACTTAACTCCTAATCTAAATATTTTTCAATTAACTTATCGTCAATTCTCTTAAGCTCTGATTTTGGTATGATCTTTAGAAGCTCCCAACCTAGGTTTAGGGTATCTTCTATGGTTCTGTTAGTGTAGTAACCTTGGTTGATGTATCTTTCTTCGAATTCTTTGGCAAACTTAGCAAAGGCAAGGTCTGCATCTGATAGGGCAGAATCACCTAAAATCTTTTGAAGCTCTCTTGCATCAACTCCTGATGCGTAGGCTGCATAGATTTGGTTCATTGTATCCGCATGGTCTTCCCTAGTCTTGCCCTTTCCTATACCCTTATCCTTAAGTCTTGATAGGGATGGAAGGATTGATACAGGTGGCTCAATTCCTTGGTTATAAAGCTCTCTGTTAAGGATGATTTGGCCTTCTGTAATATATCCTGTAAGGTCTGGGATTGGGTGGGTGATATCATCTTCTGGCATGGAAAGAATTGGAATTTGTGTAATTGTTCCTGGCTTTCCACGTAGCTTTCCAGCTCTTTCATATATTGTTGAAAGGTCTGTATAAAGATAACCTGGATATCCACGACGTCCTGGTACTTCCTTACGAGCAGCTGATACCTCACGAAGGGCCTCTGCGTAGTTGGTCATATCTGTCATGATTACAAGAACTTGCATATCCTTTTCAAAGGCAAGGTATTCTGCTGCTGTAAGAGCCATCTTTGGTGTTGATAGACGCTCTATAGCTGGGTCATCTGCAAGGTTCATAAATAGGACAGATCTGTCTAAAGCTCCAGTTTTCCTAAAGTCATTCATGAAAAATTGTGCTTCTTCGAATGTTATACCGATAGCTGCAAATACAACCGCAAAGCCTTCATCATCTGACAAAACTCTCGCTTGTCTTGCAATTTGGGCAGCTACTTGGTTATGTGGAAGACCGTTACCAGAAAATATCGGAAGCTTTTGTCCACGAACTAGGGTATTTAGTCCATCTATAGTTGAGATTCCTGTTTGGATAAACTCTGATGGATAGTCTCTTGATACAGGGTTTATAGCTGTACCATTTACGTCACGTTTTTCTTCAGGAATTATAGCAGGGCCATCATCGATTGGCTCTCCTAGACCATTGAAGGCACGGCCTATCATATCTTCTGATACACCAAGCTCAAGAGGTCTTCCTAAAAACCTTACTGAAGTTGATTTAAGGTTGATACCTGTAGATCCTTCGAAAAGTTGGACCATGGCACGGTCTTCCGCAATCTCTATTACACGACCACGGCGGCGTTCGCCTGTTTGCATTTCTATATCTACAAGCTCATCAAAGCTAACACCCTCTACTCCTTGAACGAGCATAAGAGGGCCAACTACTTCAGAAACTGTTTTATATTCTTTTAACATTATGCCTCCCTTATAAGCTCTTCAATTTGCTTATCAATTTCACTTCTAATCTCTTCGATGTTTCCTAAGTCATCTTCTGAGATTAGTTTTAGTCTTGTAATCTTCTCACGAACTGGAAGTTTCTCAATTTCTTCTAGCTCTACCCCAGCGGATAAGGCTTCTAGTGACTTATCGTAATTGTAAAGAATAGTAGCAAGCATCTTATCTTGCTTTCTTAGTGAACAATAAGTATCTACGTCGTGGAAGGCGTTTTGTTGGAGGTAGTCCTCTCTGATTGACTTGGTAACGTCAAGTTTTAATTTATCGTCATCAGATAGGGCGTCACGTCCTACTAGCCTTACTACTTCTTGAAGTCCTGATTCTTGTTGGAGTAGACTCATAGATCTCTTCCTGTTTTTGGAGAATTCTTCGTCAACTTCACTATCTATATACTTATCCATCTTGTCTTGATAGAGTGAATAAGATGATAGCCAGTTTATAGCTGGGAAGTGTCTTTGGTAAGATAGGTCGTAATCTAGTCCCCAGAAGACCTTAACTATACGAAGGGTCGCTTGGGTAACAGGCTCTGATAAGTCTCCTCCTGGAGGGCTTACTGCTCCTATTACTGATAGGGAACCTATATCATTCCTTGATCCTAAAACTTCAACCTTTCCTGCTCTTTCGTAAAAGTCTGCGATCCTACTTGCAAGATAAGCTGGGAATCCTTCATCTCCTGGCATCTCTTCAAGACGACCACTCATCTCACGGAGGGCTTCTGCCCATCTAGATGTAGAATCTGCCATCATAGCTACGTTATAGCCCATATCTCTAAAGTATTCTGCAAGGGTAACTCCTGTGTAGATACTTGCCTCACGGGCTGCTACTGGCATGTTTGAAGTGTTTGCTATAAGAACTGTACGTTTCATGATTGATTCGCCTGTTTTTGGGTCTATAAGCTCAGGGAATTCGTTAAGTACGTCAGTCATCTCATTTCCACGTTCACCACAACCTACATAGATTACTATGTCAGCATCGGCAAACTTTGCTATCTGGTGTTGGACTACAGTCTTACCAGAACCGAATGGTCCAGGTATTGCTGCTGTACCACCCTTAGCAACTGGGAAGAAGGTATCTATAACTCTTTGACCTGTAATAAGTGGCTCATCTGGGTCAATTTTTCTTCTTGAAGGACGAGCCTGTCTTACTGGCCATTTTTGAAGCATAGAAACTTCTTTATCGCCATCTTCTGTCTCAATTATCGCTATTGTTTCATCGACTGTAAACTCGCCAGCTTTGATGTCTTTGATTGTTCCTGATATGCCGATTGGAACCATGATCTTGTGGGTGATAACACTAGTCTCTTCAACTTCTCCTAGGATATCACCTGCTTCAACCTTATCAGAAACACTCGCTGTTGGGTTAAATTCCCAAGTCTTTTCCCTATCAAGGGCTGTGCTTGTTACACCTCTTTCTAGGAATTCTCCTGCTAAATCTTGGAGTTTCTCAAGAGGTCTTTGGATCCCATCGTACATCTTCTCAAGCATTCCTGGTCCAAGTTCTACTGAAAGAGGATGTCCAGTAGAGACTACTTCGTCTCCAGGGCCTATCCCTGTTGTTTCCTCGTAGACTTGGATACTGGCAACATCACCTCTCATCTCAATTATTTCGCCGATGAGCTTATCTTTTGATACCTCAACCACATCGTAGATATTAGCGTCAGATAAGCCGCTAGCTTCTATCAATGGTCCAGATACCTTTGTAATTTTACCTTTATTCAAATTAAGCTCCTTTAATCTAGAATGTTTGCTCCTACAGCCTTCTCAACAGACTTGTTGATATCAGCTAAGCCTATTCCCATTGATCCCTTGTTTGATGGGATTAGGATAATGGCTGGAGTCATTTCTTCTCTATATTTATCAATTGTAGATGGAATCTCTTTGGCTAAGTCTTCTGTTATAAATATCACACCGAATTCTTTCTTAGCCAAATCTTTGATTGTCTTTTTTGCATCAGTTCCATCTATTGCTGTATATACTTCAACACCCAATGCCTTGAATGCAAGGATTGAGTCCTTATCTCCTATTACTGCTACCTTATACATAAGATTTCCTCAACTTTTCTAAAGTAAATTCTTTATCCAACTTATTGAGTTTGGATACGAGTAGAATCCTCAAGTTCTTAATCTCAGTTTCCTTAGATATTACATAATTCATTAGGACTTCTGGACCAAAAGTTATCATCTTAGAATCTCTCGTATAATCAGTCATATGAGAATCTATGGCCTTTTCTAGAGCTAGGATATTATCATCGAGATTAAGATCATCCTTTAGGCTGTCTTTTACGTAATCACCAATTTTGGCATTAGAAAGACTTCCTATAAGTTGGTTAATCTCGTAAGAGAAATATTCCTTAAACTTAATAGGCTCAATAAAGCCGCCTTCTATAAGAGTCTTTTCAAGAGTTTCCATATCTTCGCCTTGACTTTTAACTCTAAGAAGGCTCTTAAGATTTATCAAATCAATTGTTTCTCTAGTAAAGTCTATCAGAGTATCTAAGTCTAGAGCTTTCGCATCTAGTAAGAGTTTCTCATAATAAGACTTATCTAGGCTTATATCTATATCTTGAGGATTTTTCGTCTCTTCGTAGTAAGATAGGGCCTTTTGGGCATAGTCTAGATATAAGTCTCTAGGATCTTTGCCTATATTGTCTTCCTTGTCGGATGAGAGACTTGCTACTTTATCAAAAAAGTCGCTTTTCCTATCTTCTTTGATGAGGTTTTTCTTGATATATGCTAGGTCAACATCTCCCATCTCTAGGTAAAGATAAGAGTAGTCCGTATCTTGGATTAATTCCTTTACTAAAACTTTAAGATTGTGGAAGATATATTTTTCCTTCATATAGTCTATTATCTCCTTGTCAGGAGCTATATCCTCAATTACTTTGTAGACTCTTTTTAATTCATCTTTTAGAATTTTCTCATATTCTTCTGGCCTGTCGAGATCGTTGATAGGTCCCCTGTAGATTGTTTCGTTTAGTTGATTTAAAACATCTCTTAGAGAGTCATAATCGTTGAGTCTTTCAAGGTCAGTCCTTGTAAGGAGGTTTTTTTCATACATTCTCGTTGAAATAGATGCGCTTATATAGTCATCTTTATTCATCTAATCACCTCACTTAAATAGAATATCTGATATTTGTTTTTTAATATCGTCGCTTTTGTATTTGATCAATGAAGAAAATCTATTGTCATATTCTATCTTGCCATCTCTAACGATGAAGCCTTCGTCAACTGTCTCATCTGAGATTTTAAGATTTCCTAAATCAGCCTGGCTTAAAGAATCCTTAAACCTATCTTCTAGGAGAATCTCTCCTTTTTCTATCTTTGAATTTTTCAAAGTATTTAGGACGTAGTTCTTGTAAGAAGCTTCGTCCATAGATTTTAGATTAGCTAAAAGCTCATCTAAAACACTTTCTATGGCTGAGTTTTTGCCGGAGATAATGATATCTCTTGCTTCTCTTTTGGCAGAAACTTTCTCATTTGAGATGGTAAGATCAGCTTCCTTTTTAGCATCAGCTAAGATTTTATCAGCTTCTTTTTTAGCCTTAGTTTCCATATCTTCTAGGATAGTCTTAGCTTCTTCTTGACTTTTTTCTAGTATTTGATTTTCTTCTTTTTCTGCTTTTTCTCTTATGCTTTGTAATATTAATTCAAGATTATCCATAATCTTATCCTAATATTAAGCGTTTAGTACAAGTAGTAGTGATATAACGAATCCAAGGATAGCATATAGCTCAACCATTACAGAATAGATTACACCCTTGATGAATTCATCTTCTTTTTTAGCTAAGATGTTTACACCTGCTACAGCTACTCTACCTTGAGCTATTGCTGAGTGATATCCTACTATTCCTACAGGAAGTGCTGCCATTAGTAGGTAAAGACCTCTTGCTGTATCGATATCTCCACCTGTAATTTGTTGGAAGATAAAGAAACCAATTACGAATCCGTAAAGACCTTGAGTACCTGGTAGAAGTTGTAAGATAAGTGCCTTACCAAACTTTTCTGGTTCTTCTACTGTAAGTGCTGCTGTCGCTTCACCTGTCATACCTGTACCTTTTGCAGAACCCATTCCTGATAGGAATGTAGCGATTGCTGCTGCTAGAACTGCAAATACTAAACCACCATTTTCAACTAAAAAATTACTCATTGTCTCCTCCTCTTAATATTTTGACAAATTTTGTATCTTCAATCATCTCACGGAACTTAACTCCGCCACCTTCATAAAATTTATTAAACATCTCTACATATATAAGTCTTAGACCGTGTACATAGGCTGATAGATAAGATAGGAACATGTTAAATAGTTGGAATACAACAAATATGATAATTCCAGCTATGATTCCTCCGATTGAACCATTACCTGCGACCAAGTCTACAATTAAGTTTACAGAATAAGCCACGAAGCTTCCTGATAATACTAGGGCCATAAGTCTTAGGAAGGATACGAAATCTCCTATCCAGCTCGTAAGTCCATAGACTTCATAGAAACCTGATCCAATCCTTCCTCCGATAGATTTAGCTTCTCTACCAGAAAATAGGAAGATTCCTAAAATACCAATAATCATAACCCATTTTGCTATAGGGTTTTTAGTTAAGGCTAAAGCTACCGCTCCGCCTACAACCATATACATAAATCCTACATCGTACATAGCATCCATTGGCTTTCCGTCTCTGATATACATATAAGCTTTTACAGCTAAAGCGACGAACAGTGAAACAGCTCCTATTACCAAGCTCATCACTATAAGCTCGTTGATGTCTGTCGCTGGATCTATTAAACCAAATGGTACATCTATTATTCCACCAAATACTGATCCAAATATAGCTCCAAATACACATGCAGAAAGAGATATCCTTAAGAATAATCTCAAATTCTTCTCAGTAGAAGTTGGGAACTTCTTTAGCTTAAGGGCAAGTAATATTGCTATTGTTGCAAGGGCCCCATAGCCTAAGTCTCCTATCATAAAACCTGTAAATATTGTATAAAATATTGCTACAAGTCCACTTGGATCTACTTCGTTGTATTTTGGAAGTGAATAGGTCTTTACAACCTCCTCATATGGATCGACCAACTTATTGTTCTTAAGTATTATTGGAACACAACTATCTTCCTTATCAGCTTCTTCGATATCAAGTATGTAGGCATCACCTAAAACATTTTTAATATCTTTTTTGAATCTCTCGGTAGCTTCTACCGGAACATAGCCTTCAATAACGTTCATAAGCCCTGTCTCTAGGAAAAATTCACTTGATTCTTCCTTTCTTCTTAGGTTTAGGACATAGGCCTTGTAAATATATAGGTCCTTTAAGTATTTTTTGAAATCTAAAATTTCATTTTCGAGATTTTTAATTAATTGTTCTTTATCTTCGAGTTTGCCAGATAGGTCATAGATTTCTTCTCCTATCTTGCTAGTTGAATTAATTTTAACTCTGCTATAGCCGAACTCTCTTAGAAGTTCTACTAGATCTTCCTTTTCTTCTATACTTGATAGGGCAACTATATAGTTTGTCTTATCAAGTTCAGAGACTTTGTATACTAGAGACTTTTCTAGATTTCTTTCTACTATGGCTTTTTCAAGCGAATCATAGAATTGATCAGAAATCGTTCCTGTCTCTACAAAGACTCTCTTAGAATCATAGAGTTCTTGGATGTCTACATCTATATCCTTCCATGGCTTAAGAGCTTCTATTTTATTTGTAAGCTCATTTCTTTCTCCTAGGGCCATTTCTCTTTGGCCTACGAGGTCTTTTATCTTGCCATATATAAGGTCGAAGTCAAAATTCGCACCCTTTTTCTTTACGTCTTCTAAGCTAAGTTCAGTAAAACTTGTATCTGGTTTGATGTCCCTATCTTTCATGTAATTTTCTAAAAGATTAATTACATAATCGGCCTTGTTTATACTAGAGTCGATTTTTTGAAGTTGGTCTGTGTTTCTAACTTCTGAAAGATAAGTTCTTTGCTCATCTTCTTCCAAATCGTTAAAGTGAACATAGTTAAAAGCTTGAAGGATATTTAGCAAGTCATCCCTTTCGGATTTAAAAGCTAGCAAGTTAAACTTATTCATTTTAACTATTGCCATTTTCTATAATCCTTTCACTTAAAGATTTAACAATACCATCTATAGTATCTTTACTTTGATTCTTAAGCTTTTCCGAATCAGCCTTAGCTTCTTCGATAGTAGGCTCTTTGTCTTTATTTGCAGCTTTTTCTGCATCCTCAAGAATCGTTTTTGCCTTTTCTTTCGCTCTCGTGATTGTTTGTTTGTACTCATCATCTGCCTTAATTTTGGCTTGGTCGATGATCTCACGAGCTTTAATTTTTGCCTTATCGATAGTCTGATCAGCCTTATCTTCGGCCTCCTTGACTTTCAATAAAATATCGTCAGCCATCTTTCACCCCCTATTTGCCTTATTAAAATTATATCATAAAATACCTATATATGATATAATTAACCGATAAATAAGATTTTTAAACATATTTTTGAGGATAAGAATGATTAAGAAGCTAATAATACTTACAATATCAATGTTTTTAATCGCTTGCGATGGCGATTTTAATAAGACCAATGCTAAGGAAAATAAAACAAACATGGCCTATACCTTCGATAAGATGACAGGATTTGAGGAGGATAAGTCCCTCTGCTTTAAATCTACTGCTTCTTACTTTTATGGAAATATAGCTACAGATTCAAATTCAGCCTACGAGAAAAATGAGCTAGCCAATCTAGATTACAATCAGGATTTGATATTTGCTAATATGCACATAAGGATTCCTACAAGGTGCAAGGTCTTTAAGAGTAAGAGTAATGATAAATATATTATAGATTTCCCTTATAGCTCATCCTATAATATATTCTTAAGCTTTGAAGAAGTGACAAATACTAAGATTTTAAGCCAAAAAGATATCTTAAAAGCTTGTCAATTATCTGAAAAGACTATAGATAGTGGGGAGAGAATCATTAGCCACTCTCTTAGAAATGAGATGACCAATGTCGACTCAGCCTACTTTATAAGTGAAAAGGGTGAGCAAAGACTTACTCATTTTTTTGTAAAGACTCCTTCATCCATAATCCACTTCACAATTACAGAAGACAAGACCCTAAGCGCAAAGGCTAAGGACATAATGAGCGATATCTTAATCGCCATGTATAAAGAAAGCGACGATTCTATGGAGATTTCCAAAGACTTTACTGACTATACAGATAAGATAAATGTCTTTGCCACAAAAGATGTCGAGATGGGAAAGATAAAATTTAAAATCCCAGATAACTTCCTCCTAAGCCAGGATAAAAACGGCATCAGGGCCTATATATCAAAGGTAGATGGAGAAGTAGTCTCAGAGCTTATAATAAAAGTAGATGAGAAAGATGGTAGAAGGCTCGAAGACATAGCCTCTCTTAACTCAGGCGATATAATCTATCCAATAAATATCGTAACAAATGGAGTAAGCGAGAAGGGGGATATAAACAAACTCTCATACATGAGAAACGGCTCAAGGCTCTACGCCCCAAATTTTTCCCTAAAAGGAGATAAGGTCGTAGTTGAGACCAAGGATGAATTTGTAACGTTTTTTATCCTAGGACCTCTAAATGACAATGACCAGACAAGTATTATGGCTAAGTCTATTATATCAAGTATAGAGAAGAAAAACTGAAAGGAAGATCATGACAGAAAGAATACTCCATGTCTTTGGCACCCTAAATCGTGGAGGAGCCGAGACTTTGGTAATGAATATCTATAGGAATATAGACAGAAGCAAGATCCAATTTGACTTCGTAGTCCACCACGAAGAAGAAGGGGCCTACGAGGAAGAAGTAAGAAAGCTCGGAGGAAAGGTCTACAGGGTTCCAAACTACAAAGGCACCAACCACTTCGCCTACAAGAAGGCCTGGGATAAACTACTAAAAGATCACCCAGAATATAAAATCGTCCACTGCCACAAAGAATCTATCGTATCCCTTGTAATGGATGAGGCAAAGAAAAATGGAAGAATTGCCATAGCCCACAGCCACAACACCCAAAACATACCGGGATTTAAGGGAAAAGTTATGGATGTCCTAAATAAAAACGTAGATGCTAAGGCCGACTACCGCTTCGCCTGCTCAGTCGATGCAGGATATTGGATGTTCGGTAGAGATAAAGACTTTACAGTTATAGATAATGGCATCGAAGTGGAAAATTTCACCTACAATCCAGACATAAGAGCTAAAATCAGAGAAAAACTCGGATTTTCCGATAAAAAAGTTTTAGGCCATATAGCAAGATTTAACAAGCAGAAAAACCACTCCTTCCTAATCGATATATTTGCCGACTTAATAAAGGAAAATGATGATTATCTCCTAGTTCTTGCAGGCGTAGGTGATTTAAAAGATGAAATAGAAAATAAGGTAAAAGACTCAGGAATAGAAGATAAGGTAATCTTTTTGGGTTCTATCGGCTATGTAAATGAGCTCCTCCAAGCTATAGATATCTTCATCCTTCCTTCTTTATACGAAGGACTTGCCGTATCTACCATAGAGGCTCAAGCCGCAGGGCTAAAGTGTCTATTAGCAGACACCATAGACAAAAACTCCAAGATAACAGACCTAGTTGAATTTATCCCAATTGATGGGGGCACAAGGCCATGGATTGAAGAAATCCAAAAGGCACTTCCCTACCAAAGAGAAGATACAAGCGAGATGATAAAAAAAGCAGGATTTGATATAAGAGAAACTGCAGAAAAATTATCAGAATTTTACCTCAATCTAATAAAATAAGTTATCAATCCCTAGAGATGTAAAATTTCCGGGGATTTTTCTATCTTATTTTTTTACATTCTATTGTATTTTTTTAAATTTAGGGATAAAATAATAAAATAAAATTTTGGAGGATTTATGATAGAATTATTAAAAGCTTTTGATAAGTTCCTCTGGGGTCTACCTTTGATAGTGGGCATCCTAGGAACTGGCATATACATAAGTATTAAGACAGGCGGCATTCAATTTAGGAAACTATCCTTTGCCCTAAAACATACCTTGGGAAATATTTTCGAAAAGGACCACGACCACAAAAGTGGCGACATATCACCCTTCCAGGCCCTAGCCACAGCCCTTGCAGGAACAGTTGGGACAGGAAATATAGTAGGAGTTTCCCTCGCCATTCTCTTGGGTGGACCTGGAGCTATATTTTGGATGTGGCTTGCGGCAATTTTCGGTATGGCAACTAAGTTTGCCGAGGTAAGCCTTGCGGTTTTGTATAGAGAAAAGAAGGGCAAGGGCTTTGTGGGCGGACCCATGTATTATATTAAAAACGGTATGGGCAATGAGAAACTCGCCAAGGCCTTTGCAATCTTTTCTGGCCTTGCTGTTTTCGGTATAGGAAACTCTACCCAAGCCAACGCCATAGCTGGAGTTCTTAAGGAAAACTTAAATATCAATCCCCTAATAACTGGGATAATCCTAAGCATAATTGCGGCAATTGTAATCGTTGGAGGTATTAATTCCATATCCAAGGTTACAGAGAAACTAGTTCCCCTCATGTCTATTCTTTATATAGGAGGATGTATCAGCGTCTTAGTCGTTAATTATTCTAATATCCTTCCTGCCTTTAAGGAAATATTTCTAGGAGCTTTTAGCCCAAGATCTCTTGGAGGGGGATTTACAGGTCTTTCTATTAAGTCTGTCGTAAGTGCCGGTATTGCTCGTGGAGTCTTTACCAACGAAGCAGGTCTTGGATCATCTCCTATAGCCCATGCTTCTGCCAAGACCGACCACCCTATCCGCCAAGGTCTTTGGGGAATAGCGGAAGTCTTTGTCGATACCATCATAATTTGTACCATGACAGCCTTGGTAATTCTTACTACCGGGGCTAACACAAGTGCAAATGTCGATGCAAGCGCCCTAGTCTCCAAGGCCTTTGCTAGCGGATCAAGCTTCGGTCCTATGATTGTAACAATTGGCCTAAGCCTTTTCGCCCTATCTACAATCCTTGGTTGGGCCTACTACGGAGAGGTAAGTATAGGATTTCTCTTTGGCGAAAAAGCCTTCATCCCTTATAGAATAGTCTATGTGATTTTTGTCTTTCTGGGAGCAAACATGGACCTAGGCCTTGCCTGGACTATAGCAAATATCCTAAATGGCCTCATGGCCCTACCTAACCTCATAGCCCTCATAGCCCTAAGCCCAGTCCTTGTAAAATTGAGTAAAGATTTCTTCAAGGATCCAGAAAGAATTAGAAAATCTAGCGAAGAATACAAATCGCATCTAAAATAAGACAAGCTAAAACCGACCTTAGCCCAAAGCCTTGGTCGGTTTATTTTATAGGTCATCTTCGATAATAGATGATTTAGAGTAAGCTGTTACTTTTGCTTCGAAGAAGTCTGTCTTTACTCCGTTTGGATCTGAGTATTCGTCTACCCATTTCATAGATTCTGGTATTTCCTTATATCCTTCATAAAGTGGCTCAAGACCCAAGCCTTTAGCTCTAAGATTGCCCAGATATTTGATATAATCTTCTATCATCTTCTCGTTAAGTCCAGCTATACTATTACCTATAGAGTATTTGCCCCAGGCAATTTCTTGCTCTACTCCTTCTTTTAGCATTTCTCTATAGTAGTTTTGTAATTCAGGGACAAAGAGGTCTTCTCTTTCTTTCTTAAGGTCATTTATAAGAGATCTAAAGAGCCAGAGATGGGTATTTTCGTCTCTGTTGATGTATCTTATCTCTTGAACTGTTCCTGGCATCTTGCCGTTTCTTCCAAGATTGTAGAAGAAGGAGAAGCCTGAGTAGAAATAGATTCCTTCCAGGATGTAGTTTGCTATAAGGACTTTCATAAATCTAAATTCGTCGTCATTTTCCAAGAATTCGTTGTATTGGTCTCCTATAAACTCATTTCTCTTAAGGAGGTGCTCATCTTCCTTCCAGAGGTAGAGGATTCTTGTTCTTTCTTCTGGAGAACAAATCGTATCTAGGATGTAGGAATATGATTGTGAGTGGATTGATTCTTGGTAGGTTTGAATTGACAAGCAAAGATTGATCTCATTTGCTGTGATATAGGTTTGTAGGTTTGGTAGATTGGCTGTTTGGATTGAATCAAGATAGGTTAGGAATGAGAGAATCCTATCAAAGGCCATCTTCTCGTGCTTATCAAGCTTCCTATAGTCCTTGATATCTTGGTTTAAGTTTATCTCTTCTGGTATCCAGAAGTTGTTCATAGCCTGCCTGTACCAATCGCTAGTCCATGTATATTTAAGATTGTTAAAATCGTTTAGGTTGGTGGTGTTTCCTTGGATTATTCTTCTCTTGGATAGGTCAATATCCCCGTCTTCATTGAAAATACCACGCTTATTAACTTCTTTTTTCTTGCTTTCTTCCATTATTTACTCCTTATAAAATTGATTGAACAATCGATGCAATTATGGCAAGAACGATACTTGCTATAACTAAACTTCCTAAGTGACTGTCTATATAAGCTCCTTCAACAAACTTGAAGGCAAGATACAAGACAAAGGCATTGATGACTAGGTTAAACAAACCCAAGGTCAAAAATGTGATAGGAAAAGATAAAAACTGCAAAATTGGCTGAACTACCTTTTGTAAAAGTGTTAGAACAATTGCAGTAAGAACAAGGGCAACTGGTTTATCGAATGAAATGTGTGAAATGAAGTTACTCATAAGCCAAAGAGCAACGGCATTTGCTATAAATAGTACCATAAAATCTCCTTTATTTATTTTATATTATTATATTAGAAGAAAAAATAAGGGCAAGATTGGAAATTTTCATTTTTCTGGTAAGCTATTTAAAAAGGAGAAATCTATGATTTTTATTAGCGGAATTTTGTATATATTATTAGCTATTTTGGGTTTTTTTGTAGAGATTAATAACTATATTCTTATAGCTATGATCTTTGTTTTTGCTATAAGTCTATTCAAGGAAAGAGAGCTTCTAAGAGGCGTGGGAAGTATTAAGACTAAAATAATATCTATAATCTTTCTTATAATCTTGATATTTATTCTTTCTCTAGTCCAAGAAAAATTAGCAATTACAAATTACAGCTTCATAAATAATGACAATAAAATAGCTTATTCCTACCTAATAGTCTCTTACCTAGTCTTGACAGCCCTAATAGAAACTAGAAAGAGCTTAAAGTAAAAAATACCAAAGAGTCGCTCAAAGCCCGGCTTTTTGGTATTTTTAAATTCTAATTTTTATAATACTCTATTTAATTTTAGCTTGCGCATGAATCACATTCTTCAACTTCTTGGCTCTTTCCTCTGACATAGTATATAGACTTAACTCCAGCCTCCCATGCTGTTATATAGATATTTAATAACTGTCTCATGGTATATTCTGTGGTTATATAGATATTTACTGATTGGGCTTGGTCTATGTGCTTTTGTCTAACTCCTGCCATACGCATAGATATGTTTTGGTCTATGTCGTGGGCGTTTTCATAGAGCCAGAAGGTCTTTGTTGTAAGTCCTGGGGCAACTCTTGGAACTATTGCTCCCTTCTTTTCTTCTAGGAAGTAACGGCTCATAATTGGGTCAACTCCTGCTGATGTACCTGAGATGATTGATGTTGATCCTGTTGGAGCTATGGCCATTAGATAGCCATTTCTTAGGCCATTTTCCTTAACTTCTGCCCTTAACTTCTCCCATCTTTCGCTCTTGTAATCTCTTAGGTCGAAGTAGGCTCCAGTCTCCCAGTCGCTTCCTTCAAAGCATGAGTAAGCGCCCTTTTCCTTGGCAATTTCCATGGATTCCTTGATGGCGTAGAAATTTATATCTTCATAGACCCTATCTACAAATTCACCGTGGGCCTCTTCGTTTTGCCAGCTTATGTCGTTTTTGACTAGCATGTGGTGATAGCCACTCGTTCCTAGTCCTATCGCCCTGTACTTTTTGTTGGTTACCTTGGCATATGGTGTTGGGTAGTAGTTTAGGTCGATTACATTATCAAGGGCCCTTACAACTGTTCTTACAGTCTCCTCAAGCTCTGCACTATTATTTACATCTACCTTACCTAGGGTTAGACTTGCTAGGTTACATTCTACGAAGTCGCCTGGTTTTGTCTTGTTTACTATGATTGTGTCCCCATTTTTATCGACTATTTCTGTCGAGATTGACTCTGATGGACTCATGTTTTGGGCGATTTCTGTACAGAGGTTTGATGAATAGATCATTCCCTTGTGCTTGTTTGGGTTTAGTCTATTTACTGCATCTCTGTTGAAGACAAATGGTGTTCCCGTTTCTGTCCATGATTTTATGAGTAGTCTTACCATATCTTTGACAGACATAGTTCTTCTAGAGATATCTTTATCTGCTACGAGTTTCTTGTAGAATTCTTCGAATTCTTCTCCGTAGGTGTCTTCTAAGGCTCTTTCATATTTTTTCTCTACTTCATGAGGATCGAACATGTGCCAGTCGGCATTTATATCATCACGGGTTAGTCTCCAGAAGAGGTCTGGAACGCATACTCCAGGGAAGACATCGTGGGCCTTCATCCTGTCATCTCCGTTGTTTGTCCTAAGTCCCATAAATTCTGGTATATCCTTATGCCAAATATCTAGATAGACTGCAACAGCTCCTTGTCTTACTCCGAGTTGGTCTACTGCTACAGCTGTGTCATTGGCAAGTCTTATCCAACGGATAACTCCACCAGCAACTCCTTCAAAGCCACGTATGTCTGAGCCGTTAGCCCTTACCTTTCCAAAGTAAAGTCCCATTCCTCCTCCATGCTTTGATACTTCCGCAAAGTTTGTTACAGAGCGATATATTCCCTTTAGGGTATCTGGAACTGTGTCTATAAAGCATGAGGATAGTTGGTTAAATGGCTTTCTAGCATTGGTCATAGTAGGGGTTGCCATGGTTGCCTTTAGGGTTGATAGTATGTCGTATAATCTTTTAGCAAATCCTATCTTGTTCTTCTCAGGAATTGCAAGATGCATAGCGATTCCCATAAACATCTCTTGTACCTTTTCTAGGATATCTCCCTTGTGGTTAGTAATTAGGTATCTTTTTCTTACTAGATCAAGTCCAGAATAGGTAAAGATCTTATCTCTAGAAAAGTCCATATAGGCTTCTAATTCGTCTATCTCTTCTCCTGTATAGTTTTCTAAAATGTAAGATCCATACAGTCCTTCTTCTGTTAGAAATTCTATCTTGGATTTAAAATCGAAAAGCTCGTATCTCTCTTCACTTTTTTCTATCTCATAGTTAATCTCTTGCATGAGAAAGCGTGCTGCTATTATCTCCCAATCAGGTGCTTCCTTGCTGGTAAGCTCGCTTGCAGCTCTTGTTATAGCCTTAAGCATATCCTCTTCTGTCATATTTGCCTTAAGGAAGGATTCGAATTTAAAAAAGAGGGATTCTATTGGGTATCTTTGATTATCAAAGTCTGCTTGAACTTCTGTTATTATATTAAGAATATTTTTATCATCTATATATTTTGAGAAGTCTCCTATAACTTTTCTGTCCATATTGTGCTTGGCACGGTAGAGAATAAATGATTTTACCTCTCTGTAGTAATTCTCATCAATAAGGGTAAGCTCTACCAAGTCTTGGACTTCCTCGACCGTTACTGTGTGGTCAGCTGGATACTTTTCCTTGATTGTCTTTTCTATCTTTGAGGAAATTTTCCTGAGATCTTCCTCGCTTATCATACTATCAACAGAGTAGAAGGCCTTAGCAATTGCTTTTTCAATTTTTTCTCTCTCAAAATCTGCCCTCGTACCGTCTCTTTTAATAATCTCCATCTTAACTCCTTAATCTCTCATAAACGAACAACAAATAATATATAAACTAATATCAACTTTTCCCATTCTTTAAAATAAATATGATCTATCGGACTTTTAGGATAGGTCCAAATTTTCTTATGAATTTGTAGTTACTTTATCAAAAGTCTAATACTAGATGTAGTGTTTTTATCTTGTAATCGTCTATTATCATACCATATATTGTGGTTTTTCAAAATAAGAAAAAACAGCATAAATTAGCGATTTTTGTAATTCATGCTGGTTTTTGCAGTTATTTTTTCTAAATTTTATAGATTTTCTCCGTACAGATGGTCAAATACATCTTCCTTAACTACAGTTGTATCGAGAAGGATATCAAAGAGTCCTTGTTTTTTGGGACTAAGACCAACTATTAGGTAAAGAATTTTGAATTTGTTTAGGACAAATCTCCCGCAAATTTCTCTAAGTATTATTTGAGAGAAACTTAGCTTATCACCTGTTAGGGATACTACCCTAAGACCTAAGATCATCTTTCCTAAGGTCCTTCCCCTTGTGAAAAGCGTCATCAAAGTAAAGTAAGCTAGAGTAAGTCCTGTCCTAAGGACTTCACCAAGGCTAAAACTCAAGATGCTTGCATCCATATCTAAGGGCAGGAATACTTTTAGAATTGTAAATATTCCTCCTACAACTAGCATATCTATAAGAAAGGCTACAAGTCTTAGGAAAAATCCTCCATAGGCAAAGCGGTAGTCTTTCTCTCTAATAGGAACTTTTACTTCAGTCATTGTAATCACCATACAAATACATTGGCCTTGGGCCTCCGTTTTTCATTAATTTATCAAGTATTGCAAGGTCGGATTGGCTTTTCTTAAGGTCTGTGACTTTTGAAAATATTGATGAGAAAGATCCCATAATATTTTCATTTCTTATTACCATCGGATCTTCTAAGTCATTTTCACTTGCCATATCTCCTATAGCAGAATCGAGGTCGCCTATTTTATCAACGAGTCCATTTGCTAGGGCTTGGCTACCGTCGTAGACCCTACCGTCGGCGAGCTTCCTAACTTCTCTTTCAGAAAGACCACGCCCTTCAGAAACAATCTTTACAAATCTATCAAAGGCTGAGTCTACAAGGCCTTGGAAGTATTCTTTTTCTTCCTTGCTCATATCTCTTCCTTGGCTTCCGGCATCTTTCATCTTACCTGTTGTTATATTTTGCTCTTTAATTCCATACTTTTCAAAAAGTCCTTGGAGGGAGTAGGATTGGATGATTACTCCGATCGATCCTGTCCAGGTCTCATTTGATGCGTAGATCCTATCAGTTGGGGCTGATATATAATAGCCTCCGCTTGCTGCCATCTCACCCATTACAGTATATACTGGTTTTTCTGCTTCTTTTAGGGCCTTTATTTGATTTGCGATTCTCTCGGAGGCATAGACTGATCCACCTGGGGAATTTACATTTAGGATAACTCCCTTAACTAGTGGATCTTCCTTGGCGTTTTTAAGCTCTTCTACTACGAAGTCATTGGCATCATTGGATGAGATTACTCCATCGACATCTACGACCTTGATTTTTTCCTTAGGGTTTGTTCCTTGGATTACTTCTTCCGTATAACTAGAAAAGTCCGAGAAGTTTTTCATATACTTATCTCTTATATTTTGCTCTACTTCCTTGTCCTTATCCTTAGCAAATACCGAAACCACTAAGACTAGGGCGGTTATAGCCAAGGCTATCCATTTTTTTGCGTTATTTTTCATAAATCTCCTCTTAATTCATTTCCTATTTCTTAATCAGTATAACATAAAGCTTCAAAGCTGTTAAGTTATAGATTAAATTGCTTTTTCATCTAAGTTTAAGTACAATATTAATGCATCACAAGTATCGTTAACACTAGATACATTGTTAATGTATAGCTCCCTTTGGAGCTATTTACATAAATCCGGGCTTAGATTAGGCCCTTTTTCTTTTGTCAAATTTACAAGCACAGATACCGCTTCATCTAGGAGCTCTTCTATGGAAGGCTTTTCTTTAGAAACTATTAGGGTCTTGCAACAATCAAATGGGATTAGGATTCTTGTAGCTTCTGATTTTCCAATAGCCTTGGCTATTTTCTTGCTTATCTCCCCGTGAAGAGAATTAGTTATTACTATTCCTGTAGTTCCCAATATATAATCACAGTCCTTGACATTTACGACAATAGCATTTTCACCAGTCGCAATTATATCAGCTCCGGCCTTTTTCATAGCCTTACTAGAAAAATAATTAGTTCCTAAGCCATAGACTATAGCATCTAGATTTTCTTTCTTGATTTTACTTACAAGGCTTGCACCTATCGAGCCTCCCTGGCCATCAATTACTACTATCTTCATATCTTCCTCCTTCTAATATTTTATCATAAGCTTAGTTCTTGACCTAGTTTTTTTTATATGTTAAGATAAATTTGTTAGTATGAAGCTGACTTTTTTAGATTACCATGAGGGTTTAGGGGATTCCTATGCCCTTTTTTATTTATAGAAAAGAAAGGAATATGATGGACATAGATAAAGAAAAAAAAGAAAAACTCGATAATATAGTCAAAGATCTCCTCAAGGAGAAATTTGTCCTAGCCTTTTCTGGTGGTGTTGACTCATCTCTAATCTTAAAGCTTACAAGCATGTATAGAGAAGAGAAAAACGATGTCGTAGCTATAATGTATAACACAAATACCACTCCAGACGGAGATTTAGAGAACTCTCAAAACTTAGCCTGTGAGATGGATGTCGACCTAAAAGTTGTAGATATTGATGTCTTCGACAATGAATATATAAAACATAACACTATTGACAGATGCTATCATTGCAAGAGCTTCCTGTTCGAAGAAGCCTTCAAGCTAAAAGATGCGCTCGGCTACAAATATGTCGTAGATGGGTCAAATCTCGACGATTACAAGGTTTTTAGACCTGGAGTAAGGGCTCTTAACGATAAGGGAGTTGTAAGTCCCTTAAAGGAAGCTGGCTTTACTAAGGATATGGTAAGAGCCTATGCCAAAGAGTTAAACCTATCTGTATACAAGAGACCTTCCGCCCCATGTCTTGCAACAAGATTTCCATACAATGAACTAATTGATAAGGATAAATTTGAAGCAATCAACAAGGCGGAAATCTATCTAAAAGATCTAGGTCTTGAAAATGTCCGTGTTAGAGTCTACGGAGATAATACTAGAATTGAAGTCGATAGGAAGGATTTTGATAAAGTATTCAGTCAGGTAGATAAGATCGTCTCAAAACTTAAAGAATTTGGTTTCAAATATATAAATCTTGACCTTGAAGGCTATAGGTCCGGGTCAATGGATGAAGTAATAGAAAAGGAAGATAAGCTTAAGCTTAATCCATGGTTAGATCATGAATGATAAAGAAT
>OJLY01000089.1_pt1 | contig 73849 bp, 65 predicted proteins | sample 1597031 | NCBI WGS metagenome assembly OJLY01 (sample SAMEA3904673, study PRJEB24821) | metagenome | biome: Builtin; feature: hospital; material: surface | place: USA | collected 2013-06-03
GGTTGCGACTCGCCGACGTCAAGAGCGTCAAGACTGAACCTCTGAAGCTGGTCTGTGGTCAAGTAGTGACTTGCTGAAGTGGGTTGCGTGTTAGCATCTTGCGTTTCTTCAGCCCATGCTGGTGTTGTGCCGAGGCCGAATGTGAGGGCCAAGGCGGTGACGACAATTGAAGTTCGGAGTGTGTGTTTTAACGTAGTCTCTTTTGCTTGAGATTGCACCATGGCAAAACCCTAATACAGTGTCTGCCAGATCGCAACCCTATCGACAATGTGTGGCGGGACACACTTTGCTAATAGGTGTAGACGCGTGGGGCTTGTCGCCACCGGTCACAATCCAACGCGGACTGCCTAGAGTGGCAGGGCTTACACAACGCTTTAAGGTTGCTCTCATCATGCGTACCACCCTTCGAGAGTGGTTGGATGTGATGCACCTCGACCGCTGGCGTGACCCGCCCTGCTTTCTGGCAGTCCTCACACAACGGGTGGGCCGCGAGATACCGCTTGCGTACCTGTTTCCACACCTTGTCGTAGCGGCGGTTAATCTTTGGGTCGCGCTGGTACTTGCGATAGCGTGCAGTCTCAACCTTCGCGTGCACCGAGCAGTAGCGCTCGTGGGTGAGCTGCGGGCAGCCGGTGTCTGAGGTCACGACATATTTGACAGGGTGTGCCTGCAGAAGGTGTTGTGATCCTTGACAGGCCAGTCGCGACATAGTTGACACTTAGGGCTACCTCAGCCGTGTCGGTGACGCTTGACCGGTGAGTCGGGACATGTTTGACATCATGAACAGTCCCAACCGCAACCTCGCCATTGTCAGAGCCGTCAGAGACCAAGGTGCGACACCCACCAACGTCGCCAAACGCTTCGGCATCTCACGCCAACGCGTCCACCAGATCCTCAACGCCTACGACGCAGGCGGCGCAGATGCAATCGCACCAAAATCACGCGCCCCTCACACCCACCCGCACGCGGTACCAGAAGCGTTACGAAACGAAATAATCGACATCCGCAAGCAACTCACCCGGCACGGACTTGACGCAGGGCCCGAAACCATTGCCTACCACCTTGAACAAGACGGCAAACGTGTCCCGTCGACTTCCACGATCCGCCGCATTCTCACGAACGAAGGGCTCATCACCCCACAGCCGAAAAAGAGGCCGAAAAACTCCTACATCCGCTTCGAAGCCGCAATGCCCAACGAATGCTGGCAAGCCGATATCACCCACCTCTTTCTTGCCGACAACACACGAGTAGAAGTCCTCGACTTCCTCGACGACCACTCGCGATACCTGCTGTCAATCACCGCGGCTGCCGCATTTTCAGGCGCTGCCGTCGCTGCCGAACTGGGTCGCCTCATTGCCCACTACGGTCCACCAGCATCCACGCTGACAGATAACGGCCTGGTGTTCACCACCCGCCTTGCCGGACGTAAAGGCGGGCGAAACGCGTTCGAAAAAACACTCGCCACGCACAAAATCCAACAGAAAAACGGCCGGCCGGGCCACCCACAAACCCAAGGCAAAATCGAACGGTTCCACCAAACCCTCAAAAAATGGATCAACGCCCAACCCCCAGCACAAACCATCGACGAGCTGCAACAACTCCTCAACGAATTTCGCCAATACTACAACTGCACACGCCCCCACCGAGCCCTAGGCAGACGCACGCCACAACAGGCACACACCACCGGAGTCAAAGCCACACCCAACGACAACCCCAAAGAAGAATGGCGCACCCGAAACGACACCGTCGACAAAAACGGCAAAGTCATCACCGAGCACTACATCGACACCGCCCGCGACTACCAAAAGGCCTACTGGAAACACGGCGACCCACCACTTCACGCCGAATGAACAAAACCGGCACCCCAGAACAAAAACAACTGGGATGCCGGTCCGTCCAGCATGTCGCGACTCATGACAGTGGAGGGAATGACGGGAATCGAACCCGCGTCTTCAGCTTGGAAGGCTGAGGTATTAGCCACTATACGACATTCCCATGCGTAGAAACGCTGCCTTAACGGCTGCTCGGAACTTTAGCGCAGGTTCACCCGTTGAACCAAACAACAACGAATTTTAGGAGGAGCCATGCTCGGTCTGTTGCTCATCGTCTTTGCCATTGGCGCGTTGATCATGCTGCCCACGATGGGTGGCGGGGGTCGTCGTCAAGTGCAATCGCGCCAGCAGGCACAGATTTCTTTCGACGACGCCTACGCCGATGCCAAGCGATGGACCGACCGACTCGGCTCGCAGGTGCTGAGCCTCTCCGGCAACGACGCCGCCTCCACCCAAGCCATGGCGGACGCCTCCGAGCGCTTCAACGCCGCAAGCGCAGGTCTTGCCGACGCCCGCACGCCGAAACAAGCCATGCTCGCCCGCGAATCCGCGCTCGAGGGCCTGCACTACGTCAACGCCGCACGCGAAATCATGGGGCTTCCCGCGGGGCCCGCGCTGCCCGAACTTGAAGGCCAGCGCCAGGCAGGCCGTGTGACTGAGCAGCGCAGCGTGCGCCAAGAAGACGGCACCGTTGTTACGGCGTCACCGGTGGCCACCGAGGCCACCCCGCACTACTACCCCGGCGGCGCCGTCGCTGGCCGCCCCGTTCCTGCTGGCTGGTACTCCACCGCATGGTGGGCCCCGGCGATGATGACCGGCATGTGGGCTGCGTCGTCGATGATGTTCTACTCCACCATGTTCGCCGGCATGTCCGGCGCTGCCGCACCCGAAGCGTTTGAGGCTGGCGGTCTCGGCGACGCTGCTGGCGCCGAGGGCATGGGAGATATGGGTGATATGGGTGACATGGGTGGCGGCGATTTCGGCGGAGACATGGGTGACTTCGGCGGCGGCTTCGACTTCGGAGGATTCGACTTTTAGGCGTGCGCTAGACTGCGCACGATTGCCTACCCCCTACCTATAAGGAGTAGCCGTGCGCATTGCCGTGCTGCTGAAAGAGGTGCCGGACACCTACAGCGACCGCGAAATGAACCTGGAGACCGGTCTGACCGACCGCTCTGGCGACGTTGTTGCCGACGAAGTTGGCGAACGCGCCGTCGAAGCAGCGCTACGCATCGCGGAAGCACTTAACGACGACACCGTGGTCGAAATCCTCAGCGTCGGCCCCGAAACGTCTGCCGACTCGATCCGCCGCGGCATCGCCATGGGCGCCACCGAGGCCTACATCGTTTCCGACGACGCCTTGACCGGCGCAGACGTCACCCTCACCGCCGAGGTGCTTGCGGCGTTGATTCGCAAGAACGGTTACGACCTCGTCGTCACGGGCAACATGTCCTCCGACGGTGGCACCGGCGTCATCGCCCCCATGATCGCCGAACACCTGAACTGGCCCGTACTGACCAACCTGACGGAACTGACCGTCGACGGCACAAACGTCACCGCCACCCAGGCCTCCGACGGGGCGGTCGTCGAACTGCGCGCCGACCTCCCAGCCGTCGTCGCTGTTGCCGACGAGTTCGCCGACCCCCGCTACCCCAACTTCAAGGGACTCATGGCGGCGAAGAAGAAGGAGCTCAACACACTCACACTCGCCGACCTGGACATCGACGCGGAAGATTTCACCCACCCGCGCGCCATCATGGTCGCCATTGACAAGCGCCCGGCCCGCGAACGCGGCGAAATCATCGACGCCAACTCCACCGCCGCCGCGAAACTCGTCGACTTCCTCGAATCCAAAAACCTCATTTAAGGAGCACCCATGACTGAAATTCTCGTTGTCCCGGACCGCTCCCACGACGGCAGCCTCGACCCCCACGCCGCCGAACTCATCGGCGCGGCCTCCGAAATCGGCACCCCCATCGTTCTTATCGACGACCGCACCCACGCCGACGCCCTCAGCACCCTCGGCGCGGCCACGGTGCTGGTTTCCGACGCCCCACTTGTCGACGCCACCACCACCGCCCTCACCACCCTCAACCCCGCCGCCGTGTTGTTTTCCCACACCGTGCGCGGGCGCGCAACCGCCGGCCGTGTAGCCGTGCGCGCAGGCAAGGCGCTGTTGACCGACGCGGTGGCGGTTCGTCGTGACGCAGAAGGCATCGTCACCGACCACCAGAACTTCGGCGGCGCCTACACCGCGACTGCCGCTGCCACCCACTCCGCACCGATCATCACCGTGCGCCCCGGTGCCGTGGAAGCCCGCGCCGCTGCCGTCGCAACGCCTGAGGTGCGCGACCTCGACGTCGAGCACTCCGGCGCACGTATCGCCGAGGTGGTCTCCGTCACGCCGGTCGAGCGCACCTCCACCCGCCCCGACCTGCTCACCGCAGACAAGGTCGTTGCCGGTGGCGTCTCGCTCGGCGACGCCGACATGTTCGAAGAGCTTGTCGGCGGACTTGCCGACACCCTCGGCGCCGCCGTCGGCGCCACCCGCTCCGCCGTCGACGAAGACCAAGTCGCCTACGAAGCCCAAATCGGCCAAACCGGCGTACTCGTCAGCCCGAAGCTCTACATTGGCATCGGCATCTCCGGCGCCGTCCAACACCTGGTGGGCATGCAAACCGCCGACACCATCGTCGCCATCAACAATGACGAGGATGCCCCCATCTTCGACATCGCCGACTTCGGCATCATCGGCGACCTCTTCGACATCGTTCCGCAGATCATCTCCGAGATCGAGGCTCGTAAGTAATGCCCCAACTCCGACGCGGCCTGCCCCGTGTTCCCGACGGCGAACCATGGCCCCCGCTCATCGACGACCCCACCACCCCGACCACCTGCGCACCCGCTGAGCCTGTCGCGGCGCCTGCCACTGTGTCTGCTTCCTCGCCCACCACCGGTTTGCGCCAGGGCCTACCTCGTACCCCGGGTGGTGAACCCTGGCCACCGGCCACCGCCGTCGCTGCCTTCGCAGGCGCTGCGGGCGCTGCTGCGGCTCCGTCCACAGCGACACCGAGCGAGCCTGACGCTGCTACGACTAGCACAGCCGACGCAGCCGATCAGGCCAATGCTCCAGCTGCAACCCCCGCAAACACCGTCGAAGTTCCCCTGCGCCGTGGTCTCCCCCGCGTCACAGGTGGCGAAGCCTGGCCGCCCGCCGGCACCGTCCACGTGCCCGCACCAGCCGAGCCCGAGGTCGCACCAGCTCCAGCACCGACGGCTGCACCAGCGGCCGCAACAACCGCCGACGCCACGCCCACGCCCGATCCGGCTCCGGCAGCACCGGCAGCCCCAACGCCCGCAGCGCCTGCGCCGGTGGAGGTGCCGGCGGGGCGTGGGGTCGTCGATAAGCGATGGCTCATTCCAGCCCTCGTACTGGTCATCGCAGCATTCGTCGGCGCACGCTGGTTCATCGGCACCGACACCGGCGCCGACTTCGTCGCACGTTACGACGGAATGCAGCCACTACCCGACAACGCCCCCGTCGGCTTCCCCGCCTGGCTCAACTGGGCCCACTTCTTCAACATGTTCCTGATGGCGCTCATCGTCAAGACTGGTCTCGACGTGCGCAGAGAGAAGCGGCCGGCGGGCTACTGGACGTCGAAACGCAACGGCAAAAAGATTTCCTTGACCCAATGGCTGCACCAAACCCTTGACATCGCATGGGTCGCACTCGGCGTAGTGTTCTACATCCTACTGTTTGCCACCGGCCAATGGGTCCGCATCGTGCCAACCAGCATCGATGCCATCCCCAACGCCATCTCCGCAGGACTGCAATACCTCGCGCTCGACTGGCCTAACGAACACGGCTGGGTCCACTACAACGCGCTGCAAGAACTCGCGTACTTCACCACCGTATTCATCGCCTCCCCACTCGCGATCGCATCCGGCTTCCGCATGAGCACCATGTGGCCGAAAACGTGGAACGGGGTGCCCGTCGCGTGGGCACGCGCCGTGCACTTCCCCACCATGATCTACTTCCTCATCTTCATGGTCATCCACGTTTTCCTCGTTGCGACGACCGGCCTGCGCGCCAACCTCAACGCCATGTTCGCCGCCCAAGACTCCACCTCCTGGACCGGCACCTTGGTATTCCTCGGCGCCGTAGCCGTCACTGCGCTCGGATGGTTCCTCGCCCGCGGATCCTTCGCAGCACCACTCGCGAAACTGACCGGCAAAGTGACCAAACGCTAAAGTCAAGACCCAGCCCAATCTGTGGATAACTTTCCGGCATGAGTCGGTGGGTTATCCACAGATTTTTTGTTGGGTCTTGTCGGTTGTTAGGCGGTTGCTTAGCGTTCATGCCATGGCATTTGTAGACCTTCTCGGCTTCCGGCTTACGGACATCGCCGACTTCGACCGCGACACAGCCCTTGCTGCCGGGCTGAACCCGTCGCGCATCCGAGAATGGTCACGCGTGCACGACGTCTACTTCGGGGCAACGAAATTCACGCGGAAACAATCCGACGCACGCCACATGGCAGCAGACACACCCTTGGATCAGTTGTGTTTGATTGAACGTAAACTCGCGGTGGTTGAAGATGCGGCGAAGCGTTGGCGGTTGCGTTTTACCCTGCTGAAGTTTCAGGGCCGCTTCGACGCGCTGTCGCGCTATGCCGATCAGGTCATCGACGCGAAGAAACCCGCGCCGGAAAAACAAGTGCGGTTCTCGCGTGCGCGCGAAGGGATGGCAACGCTGCACTTGACGCATTCGGCGCGCAACATTGCCGATATTGAGCACACGCTGCGTGGGCTGATCGATACTGAACTGCCACCAGCCGGCCAGATGGCTGATGCGCTTATGGGCATCTTGCGCGGTGATGGCGACGGTGGTGGGGTGCCGCATGCAGTACCACGGCCGATTGTTATGGTGCCGCTTCCAGAATGGACCCGGATCCAATCCGGCGCCGGTGACGAGGTCACGCTCACGCTGACTGATGGCACCACCATGACGGGTGCGGAGTTTCTCGCGCAGCAATTCGGCGACGAGTTGGAAGTCGCGGCGTTTCACCCGACCGAGGGTGCAGTCAACCTGTATCGCACTCAGCGGTTTGCCAATGGCAAGCAGCGCGCGTTGGCATCGATGATGTCGCCGACGTGTCCGGTGCCGGATTGCCGGCATGGGGCTGACAACTGCGAAATGCACCACATCCAGGCCTGGCGGCATGGTGGGGAGACCAACCTGGCCAACTTAGTGCCGTTATGTCGGTTCCATAACGGGCGCAACGACGATGACCCGCGTGAAAACCGCTACGGGCGAATACAGATACGCGATGGGATACCGGTGTGGGTATCGCCGGGAGGGGCGGTTGTCGAAAAGCATCCGCCCGGAGCCATGCAACAACTCTTTAACTAGCCAATAACCCGCCAGCGAGCGGGCTATTCGGCATGCTTGACATACTCCACGTGTTCATCACGCTCGCCAGCAAAGACGAAACCGTTGACCTCCGCGACGTGGCGCGAGGCAGCATTGTCTGGCAGCGCCCGAATAATCAGCAGGGGAGCCCCCTCGGCGAAAGCGTGATCGGTCACCAGGCGCACCGCACGGGTCATCAGACCACGCCCGCGGGCCCACGGGGCAGTGTTGTAACCAAAATCGGCACCACCGGAATCATCGGGGCGCAGCTCGATGCTGCCGCAGTACCGGTCATCGACGACAAGCGCCCACCGTGCACACCCGTCACCTGAGTCGCCGAGGAACGCCTCGGCCATCTCGACGGTGTACGGCGACGGCACCGTCGTCCACTCAATCATCCGCGGGTCAACCGACGCGGCGAACAGGTCGTCGCGCACGCCCGGAACGGTTTTCACGCGCGACCACGGCAGGAGCGTCAACTCGCCGTCGGTGAGAGTGTCGTTGGCGGGTGGGAACCAGGGGTTAGTTGGCATGGAGGGCCTCGTTGAGTTCGATGCCCTTTGCAGGGACGGCTTCGACGGAGCCGGTGACGGAGTTGCGGCGGAATTGCAGGCCGTTGGCACCGGAGAGTTCGAGGGCCTTCACCTCGGTGCCGGCGTCCTTGCCTAGGGCTTCGGCGACGGGTGCGGTGAGGACGACCTTTGTGCCGGCGGTGACGTAGAGGCCGGCTTCGACGATGCAGTCGTCGCCAAGCGAGATGCCCACGCCGGCGTTGGCGCCGAGGAGGCAGCGTTCGCCAAGCGAGATGACTTCCTTGCCGCCGCCGGACAGGGTGCCCATGATGGAGGCGCCGCCGCCGATGTCGGTGCCGTCGCCGACGACAACACCTGCGGAGATGCGGCCTTCGACCATGGATGCGCCGAGGGTGCCGGCGTTGAAGTTCACAAATCCTTCGTGCATCACGGTGGTGCCTTCGGCGAGGTGGGCGCCGAGGCGGATGCGGTCGGCGTCGCCGATGCGCACGCCGCTCGGCACAACGTAGTCGACCATGCGTGGGAATTTGTCCACGGAGAAAACGACGACTGGGCCGTTTTCGGCGAGGCGTGCGCGGGTCATTTGGAAGTCGGCGACGGCGCAGGGGCCGTAGTTGGTCCAGACGACGTTGGACAGGAGGCCGAAGATGCCGTCCATGTTGGCGCCGTGTGGGCGGATGAGGCGGTGGGACAGTAGGTGGAGGCGCAGGTAGACGTCGTATGCGTCGATGGCCGGTGCGCTGAGGTCGGCGATGGTGGTTTCGACTGCGACGCGGGCGACGCCGCGGTCCTCGTCGGGGCCGACGAGGTTGGTGAAGCGGGCGTCGGGCTCTTCTAATCGACGAGTGCCTGTTTCCGTCACCACTTCGTCAACCTTGGGGGCGGGGTACCAGACGTCGAGGACTGTGCCGTCGTGGGTGATGGTCGCGATTCCGCGTGCAATTGCAGTCGTGGGGGTAGTCATGGCGACTACCTTACGACACCGCGTTTCTTGGTCAGCAGCGACAAGCCGACCAGGGCGAGGGAGAGGATGGTGACGGAGATGACTTGGGAGCGGGCGGCGTCGTCGAAAAGCATGAGCACCGTCAAACCGACGAGGGCGGCGAGCGTGACCCATGGCACCCAGGTGGCGCCGTGGACACGGACGGCGGATTCGCTGATGCGTGGGTGGAGTTTGATGAAGCTTAAGGTGATCATGATCCAGGTGACGATGAGGCAGCCGCCGGTTGCGGACATGATGAAGTCGATCATTCCGGGCGGGTTCCACCATTGCAGGCCGACGGCGAGAAACGCGAAGACTACGGAGACGAGCACGGAGTTCATGGGCACGTTGTTGGCGTTGGTTTTCGCCATCCATTTTGGTGCGTCGCCTTCGAGCGCTTGTTGGTAGCCGAGGCGGGAGGTGCCGTAGAGCTGCGCGTTGAATGCGGAGAGCAGTGCGAGCACGATGACGACTTCCATGAAGGCTGCGGCGCCTGGGATGTTTGCCATTTCGAGCACGGCGGTGAAGGGGGAGTCTGCGGCGGAGTCGGCGCCGTCGATGGTGGCGTATGGCAGCAGCAGGGTGATCACGGCGACGGAGCCGAGGTAGAAGATCGCGATGCGCCAGATGATGGAGTTGACGGCGCGTTTGACGTTGTCGGCGGGGTCTTCGGATTCGGCGGCTGCGATGGTGACCACTTCGATGCCGCCGAATGCGAATGCGACGGCGAGGAGGCCTGCGGCGATGCCGGCGACACCGTTGGGGGCGAAGCCGGATTCGCGCACGTTGTCGAAGCCGACGAAGTCGCTGGCGGGCAGCACGCCCAGCCAGAGGAGAACGCCGATGATGAGGAATCCGACGATGACGGCGATTTTGATCATGGCGAACCAGTACTCGAACTCGCCGAAGCCCTTCACTTGCGCGAGGTTCACCGCGGTGAGCACAACTACGACGATGAGCCCGGGCACCCATTGGGGGACGTCGAACCAGGAGGCCATCATGGCGGAGGCGCCGGTGAGTTCGGCACCACACGCCATGATCAGCAGGAAGTAATACAGCCAGCCGAGGAGGAATCCTGCCCAGTGGCCGTACGCCATGCGTCCGTAGGTGGCGAATGAGCCCGATGATGGGTGGGCGGCGGCCATTTCGCCGAGCATGCGCATCACGGCAATGACGATGAGTCCGGCGATGGCGTATGCGACCAGAATCGCGGGGCCGGCGGCACGAATGCCGACGCCGACGCCGAGGAACAGGCCCGCACCCACGGCAGTGCCGAGCCCCATGAGTGTGAGGTGGCGGGACTTCAGCCCGGTGCCGAGCTCGCTATTGCTTGTCGACGACCCCATTACCGCACCTCCTCAATCTCTGCCACGTTCTTCTTCGCCGGTTGCTTTCCTGTCGCGCGGGTCCACAAAACTCCCGCGAGGGAAACGACACCGACAACGACGGCGACGGCGAACATTTGGAATCGCCCGTCGGGGTCGGCGAGCATGAGCAGGATGACTCCGCCGGCGAGCGCGATCATGACCCAGGGCAGGACGTTGGGGGCCCACATACGTACGTCGGTGATTTCGCCGCTTGCTTCGAGCTTCGGGTGCAGGCGGACGAACGACAGGGCGACGACGATCCACAGCACGATCAGGCAGCCACCGACTGCGTTGAGGAGGAAGGCGAGCAGCCCGGGCGGGTTCCAGTACTGCAGGGCAACGGCGACGAAGCCGAAGAACACGGACACGATCACGGCACGGACGGGTACGCCGCGGGGGTCGGTTTTGGCGAAGATCTCGGGGGCGTCGCCACGCACTGCAAGGTTTTGCATGAAGCGCGACGAACCGTAGATCTGCGTGTTGCAGGCGGACAGCAGGGCGACGACGATGACGGCCTCCATGATGCCGACGGCGCCCGGGATGTTTGCCATTTCGAGCACTGCGGTGAACGGGGAGTCGGCTGCGGAGTCCGCGCCGCCGATTTCGTCGAAAGGCAACAGCAGCACGATCAGGAGCACGGAGCCGATGTAGAAGATGGAGATGCGCCAGATGATGGAGCGGATCGCGGAGTGGACGCCGGCTTCGGGGTTTTCGGATTCGGCGGCGGCGACGGTGACCAGTTCAATGCCGCCGAACGCGAAGGCGACCGCGAGCAACGCGGTGGCAACGCCAGCCCAGCCGTTGGGCATGAAGCCGACCTCGCTGATATTCGACAGGCCTACGAACCCGCCGGTGGGCAGCACACCGAGCCACAGGGCCACACCGATGCACAGGAACGCCACGATCACAACGACCTTGATCAGGGCGAACCAGAATTCGAACTCGCCGAAGTTTTTCACCGCGGCGAAATTGATCACGGTGAAAAAACCAATGGCGATCAGCGCCGGGATCCAGGGGGAAATGGCGAACCATTGGGCGACGATCGCGGACGCGCCGGTGATTTCGACGGCCATGATCATGATCATCATGAACCAGTACAGCCAGCCGATGGCGAAGCCGGCCCAGCGGCCGAAGGCTTGCTCGGCGTAGGTGGAGAACGTGCCCGACGACGGGCGCGCGGCGACCATTTCCGCGAGCATCTGCATGAAGCACACGGTGATGAAGCCTGCGACGATGTAGGCGAGGATGACGGCGGGGCCTGCGGCTGCGATGCCAACGCCGGTGCCAAGGAAGAGTCCGGCACCGATGGCTGAGCCGAGGCCCATCATGGTGAGGTGGCGCGTTTTCAGGCCGCGTGCGAGCGCGGTGGAATCGGCGACGGGGGAAACGGGGGTTGACATGTCGAACACCTTAAACCTCGACATGCAGTGAAGTGCATTCTTTTCCGGTTTATATGCGTGTGTTACGTGCGCGTGGTTTCTGCGGGGCGCAGCACGGGGGCGGTGGTGTAGGGCTCGTGTTGGATGCGCAGGTTGTTGCGGCCGGTGAGTTTTCCCGCGGGAAAATCTTCTCCGGTGGCGGGGTCGAAGATTCGGGTGTGGGGTTCGAGGGTGATGCCGGCGCCGATGTCGCAGTTGTTGCCGAGGGTGATGCCGTTGATGCTGGCGGTGGGGTGGAGGTGGCAGTTGGCGCCGATGCGCATGGGTTGGCGGGCGAGGGCGTTGTTGTTGGTGGGGGTGGCGATGAGAGCGGTTCCGCGGGCGAGGGTGGTGTTGGCGCCGACGGCGACTGCGGAGGAGATGGTGCCTTCGATGCGTGCGGGGCCGAGGGTGCCGGCGTTGTAGGAGATGTAGCCTTCGCGGACGACGGTGGTGCCTTCGGCGAGGTGGGCGCCGAGGCGGACGCGTTCGGCTTCGGTGATGGTGACGCCGGTGGGGACGACGTAGTCGACCATGCGGGGGAGACGGTCGATGCCGTAGACGTGGATGGGGCCGCGGGCGCGGAGGTTGGTGCGTACGGTTTCGAAGTTGTTGGGGAGGCAGGGGCCTTTGTTGGTCCAGGCGACGGGGGTGAGGTGGTCGAGGGCGCCGTCGAGGTTGATGGTCAGTGGTGCGACGAGGCGGTGGGAGAGCAGGTGGAGGCGTAGGAAGACGTCGTGGGCGTCGACGGGTGGGGCGTCGAGGTCGGCGATGGTGGTGCGGACGGGCACGGTTTCGACGAGGCGGTCGCGGTCGGCGCCGATGAGGCGCAGGAACTCCGGGGAGAGGTTGTGGGCGGAGGTGCGTTGGGTGGTGGTGGGGTGGTCGTCGTTAAGCGTGAGTTCGGGGTTGGGGTACCAGGTGTCGAGCACTGTGCCGTCTATGGCGATGTTGGCGATTCCGAGGCCGTGTGCTCCCAAAGACATGGCCGTCATTGTAAACGTAGGATCGCGGTGTGACTTCCTTAGATCTTTTTGCGGACCCTGTTGTTTTGTCGGCTGCGTTGGTGGATATTGAGTCGCCGTCGCACCATGAGGAGGCGATCGCGGACGCCGTTGAGGCTGCGTTGCGTGGCCTTGAGCATGCGGAGGTGCAGCGCTTCGGTAATACCGTGGTGGCGCGTACGAATTTCGGGTTGGATTCGCGGGTGGTGTTGGCGGGCCATATTGATACGGTGCCGCTGGCTGATAACACGCCGCATCGGCTCGCGGACGGTATTTTGCACGGCTGTGGCTCAGTGGATATGAAGTCGGGGTTGGCGTGTTATTTGCATGCGTTTGCCACGTTGGCGCAGCCGGGGAAGGCGGCGCATGATTTGACGCTGATCGCTTATGAGGGCGAGGAGGTGGCGCAGGAGTTCAATGGCTTGTACCACCTTGAGCGTGATCATCCGGAGTTGCTGCAGGGTGATATTGCGTTGTTGGGTGAGCCGTCGGGTGCGATCATTGAGGCTGGTTGTCAGGGTACGATCCGCGTGTTTGTGGATGCGCATGGCACGCGTGCGCATTCGGCGCGCTCTTGGCTTGGCCATAATGCGGCGCATGATCTTGCGGGCGTGCTCACTCGGATCGCGGCGTATGAGCCGCGCACTGTGCTTATCGACGACTGCGAGTACCGCGAGGGTTTAAACGTCGTCGGGCTGGAGGGCTTCGTGGCGACGAATACGATCCCGGATCACGCGCGACTGATCGTGAATTTCCGCTACGCGCCGGATCGCAGCGTCGAGGACGCGAAGGCGCACTTGGAAGAGACACTCGCGCTGGAGGAGGGCCTCGAGCTCATTTACGACGACGTCGCGCCGGGGGCGTTGCCTGGCCTGGGTGACCCGGTAGCGGCTGGGCTGGTCAAGGCTGTGGGCGGGAACTTCCGTGCGAAGTTCGGCTGGACGGATGTGGCGCGCTTTTCTAGCCTGGGTGTTCCTGCGGTGAACTTCGGGCCTGGCGATCCGGGGTTTGCCCACAAGAAGGACGAGCAGTGCCCGGTCGATGAGATTCGTCAGGTGGCGGCGCAGTTGCTCGATTACCTGAGTGCTGAAAGCGAGTAAGAGATATGGCTCCGTTGAATTTCCCCCGCCCGGACCGCGACCGGAAGTTGCGTGGGCCGATGGCGCTGCGCAATGAGGCTGAGCAGGCCACGACCTATGATCAGCGTTTGTTGGAGTCCATGGGGCAGTCTGATGGGTATTGGAAGCACCAGGATCCGTGGCGTGTGATGCGGATCCAGTCGGAGTTTGTGGCTGGGTTTGATGCGTTGTCGGAGTTGCCGAAGGCTGTGACGGTGTTTGGCTCCGCACGTCTTGGCGAGGGCACGCCTGAGTACCAGTTGTCCTACGAGGTCGGCCGCGCGCTGGTGGAGGCGGGCTACGCCGTGATCACCGGTGGCGGTCCGGGTTTGATGGAGGGGCCGAACCGGGGTGCTCACAACGCGGATGGTTTGTCGGTCGGTTTGGGCATCGAGTTGCCGTTTGAGCAGGGCCTGAACGACTGGGTGGATCTGGGTCTGAATTTCCGGTACTTCTTCGCCCGCAAGACGATGTTTTTGAAGTACTCGCAGGCGTTTATTTCGCTGCCCGGCGGTTTCGGCACGATGGACGAGGTCTTTGAGGTGCTGTGCATGGTGCAGACCGGCAAGGTGACCAACTTCCCGATCGTGCTCATGGGCACGGAGTTTTGGTCTGGGCTGGTTGAGTGGATCGAGCAGCAGTTGCTTGGCCGTGGGTTGATCTCGCCGGGGGATGAGAAGTTGTATCTGGTGACTGATTCCGTGGAGGAGGCCGTGGCGCACATTGTGGAGGCCCACAAGGTGATGACGGATCAGCGTCTGCGTGATGAGTGAGGTCATGGCGATCGTGAACCGCACGCCCGACTCGTTTTATGACAAGGGTGCGACGTTCGCGATTGAGAAGGCGCTTTTGCGTGTCGACGACGCCGTTTCCGCCGGGGCCAGCATCATCGACATCGGCGGCGTGAAGGCAGGCCCGGGCGACGACGTGTCCGTTGCCGAGGAGATTGACCGTGTCGTGCCGCTTATCGCCGGAGTGCGTGAACGCCACCCGGACGTGACGGTGAGCGTGGACACCTGGCGCGCCGCGGTGGCCGAAGAGGCGATTGCCGCCGGTGCGGACCTGATCAACGACACGTGGGCCGGCTTCGACCCCGAGTTGGTTGAGGTGGCAGGCGCCCACCGCGTGGGGTACGTGTGCTCGCACACCGGTGGGGTGACTCCGCGCACGCGCCCGCACCGGGTGCACTACGACGACGTGGTCGCCGACGTGATTGCGGAAACCACCGCCTTGGCCGAGCGCGCCGTCTCGCTGGGTGTGCCGGAGGAGGCGATCTTCATTGACCCCACGCACGACTTTGGCAAGAACACCTACCACGGGCTGGAGATCCTGCGGCGTATCGACGAAATCGTCGCCACCGGCTGGCCCGTCCTCATGGCCCTGTCCAACAAGGATTTCGTGGGCGAGACCGTCGGGCGTGGCCTCAACGGTGCCGACATCACCCAGCGCGTGCCCGGCACCCTCGCAGCAACCGCGTGGGCGGCCGCGCGCGGGGTGGCGGCGTTTCGCGTCCATGAGGTCGAGGCGACGATCGACGTCATCCGCATGATCGAGGCGATCCAGGGCACCGCGGCACCGCTGGCAACCGTGCGGGGGCTCGCGTGAGTGCCGACACGCTCGCCGGCATGCGCACCGATGTACGAATCAGTGTGGTGATTCCTGCGCTGGATGAGGAGGCGACGGTGGGTGGGGTCGTCGAAAAGTGTGTGGCTTCGTCAGCGGACGAAGTCATCGTCATCGACTCAGACTCCACCGACCGCACCGCCGAGCGCGCCGCCGCAGCCGGGGCAACCGTGGTGAACTGGCGCGACGTCGACCCACGCACACCCTGGCCCGGCAAGGGCGAGGCGCTGTGGCGCGGCGTGAAGGCCGCATGCGGCGACGTGGTGGTCTTCGTCGACGCCGACGTGACCTCACTCGAACCCTGGTGGGTCGACGCGCTCGCCGAGCCATTTATCGACGACACCGTCCACCTCGTCAAAGCCTCCTACACCCGCGAAGGCGCCGGCGGTCGCGTGACCGAACTGACCGCGAAACCCCTCCTGCGCGCCCTCTTCCCGGAGATCGCCGTGGACCAGCCGCTCGCCGGCGAATACGCCATCCGACGCTCAACCGCGCTTTCGCTGCCATTCGTCGCCGGCTACGGGGTGGAAGCGGGCTTGCTCATCGACGTCGCCCGCGCCCACGGCCCAAAAGCCATCCAGCAAGCGCAACTGAGCCCCCGCACCCACCGCAATAGGCCGCTGTATGAACTTGCTGGGATGGCTGATGTCGTCGCAAAGACGATTCTCGCGCGCGCGGGAAAATTCCCCGTCGAGGTCAGCGAGCGCCCCGCCTGGGCCGACAGCTAAACTAACCCGCATGCTTTCCTGGATCATCCTCATCCTGGTGCTCGCACTGCTGAGCATCATTGGCCTGAAACTGTTCGCCACCGTCTTCGGCCGCGGCGAGGCCCTGCCGCCCATGCCACCAACAGAAGAGGTGAAGGAAGCCAACCGCCGCGCCGTGGAGGAAGGTAACTTCGGCGATATTCAGCTCGAGGTTGTGCACCGCGGTTACCGCATGGATCAGGTCGATGCGCTCATCGAACAGTTGGCGGGCGGCAACCTTGCGCCGGAAACACGGGTAGAATCTCCGGAAGAACACGTTTCGGAAACAAAGCAATAAGGAGTGTTGACGATGGCAGCAATGAAGCCGCGTACCGGTAGTGGCCCGATGGAAGCGGTGGAGGAGTCGCGCAAGATCGTCATGCGTATCCCGTCTGACGGTGGCGGACGCCTCGTCATTGAACTGAGCAAGGAAGAGGCTGGCGAACTTGGCCGCTTGCTCACGGAGGCTGCTGGAGAGTAGTTCCGGTCAAACGCGGTAGTATCACCACATGCTCAACGAGATCGTGGATGTACTCGCGGACCCGGTAGACCTGACCCCGCTTCGGGGCGAGGACGATTTTGGTCGTCTCGTCTCCGAATCGGGGCATTCTTATGACGTAGCCAAGCAGGGTTATGTCACGCTCGCGTCGGGGCGCGGGCTGAATCATGAGGGCGATTCGCTGGAGATGATCAACTCTCGCGAAACGTTCCTGTCGAATGGCCATTTCGCGCCGTTTGTGGAGGCGGTGTCGGATCGTGTGGCGGATGTTGTGGAGCATTCCGCGGGCGATCGGGATCCGGTGATTCTGGAGGCCGGTGCCGGAACCGGCTACTACCTTGCGCACACGCTGGACCTAATTGATGGCGCGCGTGGCGTGGGGTTGGATATTTCGGTGCCTGCTGCGAAGCATTTGGCTAAGGCGCATCCGCGTTTGGGTGCGATTGTGGCGGATGTGTGGGAGCAGCTGCCTATCCGCACGGGGGCGGTTGATGTGGTGACTGTGGTGTTCGCGCCGCGCAATCCTGCGGAGTTTGCGCGTGTGCTTAGCGACGACGGCGAGGCCGTCATCCTCGTCGCCGACCAAGGCCACCTCGATGAGCTGCGCGAGCCGCTCGGCATCCTCGGGGTGGAGGACGGCAAGGTGGCGCGACTGATCGAGCAGTCGGCGCAGTGGCTGACCCCTGTGGCCGATCCGGAGTTGATTTCGTTCCCGATGAACCTGGGCCGTGACGCGATCGCCGCGCAGGTGGGTATGAGCCCGTCGGCGCGTCACCTGGATAAGGACGTGCTGCACGCGCGACTCGAGGACCTCCCAGAGCAGATGGAGGTCACCGCCCGCGCCCAGCTGATCCGCCTGCGCAAGAAGTAGCGCGCCGGCGCTTCGCTCACGCTGCGCTAAAGAAACGGAGAAGGCCCGCGTGATGCGGGCCTTCTTGCTGTGCCTAGCTCATGTGCCGGCTCACGCGCCGGCTGGCTTAGAAGCGGGCGGGGTATCCGCGGCGCCACTCGCCGCTGATGGATGCTTCGCCGGTGGCGCGGCTGCGGATGCCGTTGCAGCCGCCTTCGGGCCAGATGCGTGAGGACATGACGACGCTGCCGCCGCCGGCGTAGACCTCGAGGGTGGAGCCGTCGACGATGACGGTGACGTTGTCTTCGTCGTCGTCGTGAAGCGGTGCGGTTGCGGGGGAGTCGTCGAGGCGGTCGAGTGTGAGCTGCTCGCCGTTATGAGTGATCACCGCAGCCGGTTCGTTGTTGCCGTCGAGCACTTCGAGTGTGACTTGGGAGCCTGCGGGGATTTCGCACAGGCCGGCCCACATGCGGGCGCGGTCGGTGGCGCTGACGGCGTCTGGCAGGCCTGGTGCTGGCACTTGGAAGAGGCGGCCGCCCTGCAGGGTGGCGCGGCGCGGGAGGGTGAGGGCGTTGGCCCAGCCTTCGGTGGCCCAGTTGGGTTCGAGGGTGGGGTCGCCGGCGCGGTCGGTGTTGGTCATGAACCCGAACAGGTAGGCGCGCTCGTAGCGGTTTTCCGCAGTGGTTTCGTCCAGCGGGTAGTTGGTGTTGCGTGGGCGAGTGAAGTCGTGGCCGTAGTCGAGAAGCGTAAACGGCGTGGTGATGTCGAAGACGTTGCCCCGCAGCCGGCCCACGGCGTAGACGGCGGTGTCTTTGCCGTCGCGTTCGAGGGTGATGAACAGGACGTCGCGGATTTCGCCGTCGACTTCGTCGCGCAGGCGCACGATGCGTGGGGCGACGAGGGAGGCATCGAGGGTGATGCCGGTGTCGCCATTGAACTCGAGCGGGCCTTGCAACTCCCAGTCTCGGCCGTCGGGGGAGGTGAGGACGACCGGCTTGGGGTCGGTGACAGGCCCGGTCACGGCGAGCATAAGCCAGCCGTCGTGGCCTTGGTCGCGGTCGGCTTCCGTGTCCCAGGCGGGTACGACGCAAGGCGAGCGGAAATTGGTGTCGCCGGCGGTGTCGTCGACTGCGGTGCCGGTGCGCTCGGCGGCATCGGAGACGTCAGTGTCGTCAGCGTCTTCGGCGTCGAGGTCGTCGTAAAGCCTGTCCACGTGCGCAACGTGGGCGATCTGGATGGTGTTTCCTGCCGGGGTTTCGGAGGAGAAGTACAGGTTGACGCCGTCGCCCGCGGAGGTGACGGACCCTGCACGGATGTTGGTTTCGTCGCCGGAGGGGACGATGACGTCGTTGCAGTCGAGCCAGTTGAATGCGTCGTCTTCGCTGACTTCGTGGCCCCAGCGGCTCGGGGTGTCGGGGGTTGGGCGGTACTGGTAGAACATGTGCCACAGGCGGTTCTCGCGGTTGCCGATGCGGAATACGCCGGCTGGGCCTTCGAGAATGCCGCGTTCTGCGGTGACGTGTAGTTCGGGACGGTAGACCGTCATCAGATCAACCCCTTGTAGATGTCTACGGTTTGTTTCGCGATTGTGCGCCAGGAGAAGGATTCTTTGGCTCGGGTGAGTCCGGCGCTGCCCATGGTGGCGGCGCGGTTTTTGTCGCCGGCGACGGCGTTGACCGCCTCGGCGAGGCGTTGTTCGAAGTCGGTGGTGTCGTCGGGCGTGTAGTCCACAAGCACGCCAGTTTCGCCGTCGACGACGACTTCGGGGATGCCGCCGACGCGCGAGGCCACCACCGCGGTGCCGCACGCCATGGCCTCCAGGTTCACGATGCCCAGCGGTTCGTAGACGGATGGGCAGACGAAGACGTCGGCGATGGTGTAGACCTGGCGTACTTTTTCGGCGGGCAGCATGTCTTGGACCCAGAACACGCCGTCACGCTGCGCTTGTAGCTTTTCGACGAGCCCACGCGTCTCAGCAGCAATCTCCTCGGTGTCGGGGGCGCCGGCGCAGAGGATGAGCTGGACGTCGTCGTCGAAAAGCTGTGCTGCTTTGAGCAGGTGGGCGACACCTTTTTGGCGGGTGATGCGCCCGACAAACGCGACGACCGGCCGCGAGGTGTCTACTCCGAGTTCTTCGGCGATGGTGCCGGTGTCCGGGTACCAGTTGGCGGGGTCGATGCCGTTGAGGACGACGTGGACGCGGGAGTCGTCGATACGCGGGTAGGCGCGCAAAATGGCATCTTTCATTCCGGCAGATACGGCGATGACCGCGTCGGCGTTTTCCATCGCGTTTTTCTCCGACCAGGACGACACGTTGTAGCCGCCGCCGAGTTGTTCGCGCTTCCACGGGCGGTCCGGCTCGAGTGAGTGGGCGGTGACCACGTGGGGGATCTCGTGGAGCAGCCCGGCGAGGTGGCCGCCGAGGCCCGCGTACCACGTGTGCGAGTGCACCACGTCGAGCCCGGCTGCGGCATCGGCCATGCGCAGGCCTGTGGACAGGGTTTTGATCGCGCTATTGGCCCCCTCGAGTGCGGGGTCGACGCCGTGGACGTATACACCTGCGGCGTCGCGTGGGGCGCCCATGCAGTGGACGTCGACGTCGGCGAATTCGCGCATGAACCGCGTGAGTTCTGTGACGTGCACCCCGGCGCCGCCGTAGACCTCCGGCGGGTATTCGCGCGTGAGCATTCCTACCTTCATGTCCGCCGAGCCTACTGACGTTGCGGAATCCCTGCACGAGCCTTGAATTGGCATTAGCCTTGCGGTTATGAAAAGCCAGCCTCGAGTTCTCGCCATTGTCCTGGCCGGCGGGGAAGGCAAGCGCCTGTTTCCCCTGACGGCTGACCGTGCCAAACCCGCCGTTCCGTTCGGCGGCAACTACCGTTTGATCGATTTTGTGCTGTCGAATTTGGTCAACGCCGGCTACATGCGTATTGCGGTGTTGACGCAGTACAAGTCGCACTCTCTGGACCGCCATGTGGCTACGGCGTGGAACATTTCTGGCCCAACACAGCAGTACATTGCGTCGGTGCCGGCGCAGCAGCGTCGCGGCAAGCGTTGGTACAACGGGTCGGCGGATGCGATTGTGCAGTCGCTGAATCTCATTTACGACGACATGCCTGACTACGTCTTGGTCTTTGGCGCGGACCACGTCTACCGGATGGATCCGTCGCAGATGGTCGAAGATCACATTGCGTCGGGCAAGGCCGCCACCGTGGCAGGCATTCGCGTGCCGCGTGCGGAGGCGAGCGCGTTCGGTTGCATCCAGGCCGACGATGACGGCACGATCACCGAGTTTTTGGAAAAGCCGGCCGACCCACCGGGTACCCCGGACGATCCGGAGATGACGTTCGCATCGATGGGCAACTATTGCTTCTCTACCGAGGCGCTAATCCAGGCGCTGCTGGAGGACGAGCAGAACGAGGATTCCAGCCACGACATGGGCGGCGACATCATCCCATACTTTGTCGCGCAGGGCGAGGCGAATGTGTACGACTTCTCCATCAACGGCGTGCCGGGCGCAACCGATCGTGACCGCGGCTACTGGCGCGATGTGGGCACGATTGATTCGTTCTACGAGGCCCACATGGATCTGATTTCCTCGCACCCGGTGTTCAACCTGTACAACAAGGCGTGGCCGATCCACGCGACTGACGACGACAACCTGCCCCCGGCAAAGTTCGTCCTCGGTGGTATTGCGCAGGAGTCCATTGTGGCGTCCGGCTCGATCATTTCCGGTGCGACGGTGCGTAACTCGGTGCTGTCCACCGACGTGCGCATCGAAGAAGGCGCGACGGTGGAGGGCTCTGTGCTCATGCCGGGTGTGCGCGTGGGCAAGGGCGCGGTGGTGCGCCACTGCATCCTGGACAAGAACGTTTACGTCTCCGATGGGGAGACGGTCGGTGTGAATACGGAGCGCGACCGCGAGCGGTTCACGGTGTCCGACGGCGGTGTTGTCGTCGTCGGTAAGAGCGAAGTTGTTTAGCCGATTTTGGTGATCAGCGTCAGGCCGCCGTCAAGCGGCAGACGCGCCACCGCGGCGCCGCGCTCGGCTGTCAGCGTATCGACGAACTCATCCGCCTCACGGGCGGCCTCTGTTTCGCGGTCGCGGCGGGTGGGGTCGGCCACGGTGCCGTCGAGAAGCGAACCTGCAAGCACCAACGTGCCGCCCGGGGCCAGCAACGGCCAGGCGGCCTCGATGAGCGGGCGCAGTTCGACGGGGGAGACGTCTGCGTAGACGATCTGGTAGGCGTCGTTAGCCAAGCGCCCCATTACTTCGAGGGGACGTGCGGTGAGGAAACGTACACGCGACGGGCTAAACCCTGCGTTGCGCACCGCTTCCTTCGCGCCGGCCTGCAGTGCGGCTTCCGGCTCGATGCAGGTCATGGTGGCCTTCTCCGGCAGGCCTGCGAGCAGGTGCAAGCCCACAACACCGGCGGCCGGGGTCACCGCAACCGCACCCTGGGATGCGTTCGGGGCTGCCGCCGCGAGCACCGTCAACAGGTCGCCGACCACCGGGCTGGGTGCCGGGGTGCCGTTTTCGGCAGCGTCCTCGCGCGCTGCGCGCAAAGCTTCCGCAACCTGGTCGGAAAGGTGGCCGCCTTCGGTGGAACGGGCGGCGAGGTACGAGTTCATCTGGGTAAATGCGGTCTCACTCACACGCCACATCATAGCCGTGTTGCGTTCACAGGATTCTGTTAACTGGTTGGCTGGCTTTGGGGCAGTGAGTCTGCGAAACTATTGCGCATGAGCACTGACGTTCCACTCACCGGTACCGCAGCGTTTGACGCAGGCCAGGCAGCAATGCCGACCTGGTCTGAACTGGTGAAAGAACATGCCGACAGTGTCTACCGCCTAGCGTTTCGTCTCTCCGGTAATCAGCACGACGCGGAAGATCTCACGCAAGAGACGTTTATGCGTGTGTTCCGCAACGTGAAGCAGTACCAGCCTGGAACGTTCGAGGGTTGGCTGCACCGCATCACCACGAACCTGTTTTTGGACATGGTGCGTCGTCGCGCCAAGATCCGCATGGAGGCGCTGCCCGAGGATTACGAGCGCGTGCCCGGCACCGACATGACCCCGGAAGATGCGTACTCCGTGACCAACCTGGACCCTGCGTTGCAGAAGGCGTTGGACGATTTGAAGCCGGAGTTCCGCGTGGCCGTGGTCCTGTGTGATGTGGTGGGGATGAGCTACGAGGAGATCGCTGAAACCCTCGGAGTGAAGATGGGTACTGTACGATCGCGTATCCACCGCGGTCGCGCGCAGATGCGCGAGTCGTTGGAGAAGCAAGCCCTCCACAGCGCCGCCGCGAAGGAACTTATCCGCGCCCGGTAGTAGGGAAGGAGTCGGCGCCGTGACCAGGTTTAACTCCACCGATCATCTCAATCCGGAGGCGATTGCCGCCTATGTGGACGGCGAGTTGTCCAAGGCTGCCACCGTGCGCGCCGAGCGGCACCTGCGGTTGTGTGGGGAGTGTTGTGAGGAAGTTCAGGCGCAGCGGGGGACGTCGCAGCGTCTGCAGGTGTGTAATTCCTCCGACATGCACGCCCCGGCGTCGCTTGTGGAGCGACTGGCGATGCTTTGCGACGAAGACGTGACCGACACCCCCGAAACCCCCAAGGGGATCCGGAGCCGAGTGGAGTCTGCGATTCGCTCGCTGACGCACCGTGAGTAAGGTGAGTTAGGTGTTTTCTAGCATCGGTTGGGGCGAGATTTTCTTCATCCTGATCATCGGGTTGATCGTGATCGGGCCCGAACGCCTGCCTTCTGTCGTCGAGGATGTGCGCGCCGCGATCTATGCGGCCAAGAAAGCGATCAACAACGCCAAGGCGGAACTCAATGGTGAACTGGGGGAGTTCGAGGAGTTTAAGAAGCCGATCGATACTGTCTCGCGCTATGCGGCGATGGGGCCGAAGCGTGCGATGGCGAAGGTGTTGTTCGAAGACGACGACCCCAGCGAGCCTCCAGCGCCGAAGACACCACCACAGGCGCCGCCGCAACAACAAATGCGCCCCGAGCCGCGGGATTCGCAGCCGGAGCGCAAAGGCTTTTCCTGGGAGGACGTTATTTAACCTGCGGGTTCAGGCTCTTGCCTGCCAGTGAGTTCGGGCGCACCTTTAGCTTGTCGACGATCTCAAGCACCGCCTTGGCCGCCGGCGAATCTGGGTCTGAGATGACAACCGGGGTGCCAGTATCGCCGTGTTCACGCAGCTTCGGGTCCAGTGGCACGGAGCCGAGTAGTTTCACATCGGAATCGGTCAGCTGGGTCAGGCGCTCGGCGACGTGCTCGCCGCCGCCCTCGCCGAAGATGTTGAGTACCGTGCCGTCCGGCATGGTCATGCCCGACATGTTTTCGATCACGCCGGCGATCTTCTGATCAGTCTGCTGCGCGATCGTGCCGGCGCGCTCCGCGACCTCTGCTGCAGCAGCCTGCGGGGTGGTGATGATCAGCAGCTCCGCGTTTGGCACCAACTGTGCGACGGTGATCGCCACATCACCCGTTCCCGGCGGCAAATCCATAAACAGCACGTCCAGATCACCCCAGTAGACGTCGCCCAAGAACTGCTGGATCGCACGGGTAAGCATCGGGCCACGCCACACGACAGGGGCGTTGCCTTCCACGAATTGCCCCACCGAGATGTGGCGCACGCCGTGGGCGATAGGAGGCATGATCATTTCGTCGACAAGCGTGGGGCCCTGGTCCTCAGAACCCATCAACCCCGGCACCGAGTGGCCGTAGATGTCGGCGTCCACAATGCCTACCGTCAGGCCCTGGGCGGCCATAGCGGTGGCCAGGTTCACGGTCATCGAGGACTTACCCACACCACCCTTGCCGGAGGCCACCGCGATAACACGCGTGCGCGTATCCGGATCCGCAAATGGGATCGCCGGGCCGGTCTGCTCGCCGCGGAGTTTCTGGGCAAGCGCACGGCGCTGCTCGTCGCTCATCGTGTGGAGAGTGACGCTCACGTCGCCCACGCCGTCGAGCTCCTCGACTACAGCGCGCACATTTGACTCGATGGTGTCGCGCATCGGACAGCCTGCGATTGTGAGATAAATACCGACCGCAACATTGTTGCCGTCGATGGTGACCGATTCCACCATGTTGAGCTCCGTGATCGGTTTGCCGATCTCCGGGTCATCAACGCGCGAAAGCGCTTCGTGGACATCGCTTTCCAAAATCTGATGTTCAGTAGCCATTGCCACGCGATTATACGGCCGTTCCTGGGGGATTTTGGAATCCCGATAGACTACCCAGCATGACTGAACCTATGAACCCATCGTTGAATAAGCGTATTGGTGTCACAGAGGTGCCCACCGGCTGGCCTGTGGGCAGCTTTTCCACCTACGCCGAGGCGCAACGCGCCGTGGACAACCTGTCCGACAGGGAGTTTCCTGTAGAGAAGCTTTCCATCGTTGGTGTGGACTTGATGCAGGTGGAAAAGATTACCGGCCGGCTTACATGGCCGAAGGTGCTGGGCACCGGCGCGCTGTCGGGTTTGTGGATGGGCCTGTTTTTCGGCCTGCTGCTTTCCCTCATCTCGGTTCCGGGTGCTGGCCTGACCATGTTCGTGTGGGCGGTTGTTATCGGTGCGATCTTCGGCACGGTGGCCTCCGCTGTGGCCTACGCGTTCACCGGCGGCAAGCGCGACTTCGCGTCTGCAACCACGATCGTGGCTGGCCGCTACGACGTGCTGTGCGAGCCGGATGCTGCACCGCAGGCCCGCGACATGATCGCACAAGCAGGCGGTCGCACTCCCGCCTCTGAAAACGTCATCGGCGAGTAACCGACCATGAAGGCACACCACCAGTTTGTTGCAGCCGCAGCCCTGTGCACGGCCGCGGTTGCGCTCTCTAGTTGCGCGTCGGAGGACAACATCTACACTCAGGCGCGGCCGGAGAAGGCCGATATCGCCATCGCCATCGACGGCGCCTCCAACGAACAAGTCGTACTTGGGGAGATCTACAGCCGTGTACTTAAGGGCCAAGGCCGGCCGACGAGCGTGACCTCAGTGACGGGGCTGGATGACGCGCCGACGCTTGAGGTGTTGCGTGAGCAGCCGATTGACTTCGTCGTCACGTGCAGTGGACGCTTGCTTGAACAGGCGGACCCTAAGGCCGCCAAGGAGCTAGCGGGCGGCGATGTGACCGATGGCGCCTATACCGACGAGGTCTATGGGGCCGCTGTCGCCGCCATGCCGGGGGATATGCGCACCGTCGACCCGTCACCCGCCCAAGCGTGCGGAGAGAGTGAGCTGCCGCAAAACGTCATTCCGGTGTTTCATAAAGGCACGTTCGATCACGGTGAGATCAACCGCCTGAACTTCATCACCCGCGTGCTGTCCACTGACCGTCTCGAGGAGATGGCGGAAGAAGTGGACAAGGGTGCCACGGTGGAGGATGCGATTGCGGAGTGGATGATCGAATACGCCCACATCGACGTCCACCACGACACCCCGGCAGACCCAGAGGATGTGATCGACCCGGACTCTGCGTCCAAATAACCGAATAACAAAAACTCCGGCCCGGCTTTTCACAAGCCGGGCCGGAGTTTTTAGGTGTGCAGGTTAGTCAGCGAATGCTTCCTCAAGCAGCTGCTTTTCTTCCTGCTGGTGCACCTTGGCCACACCGGTTGCGGTGGTGGACTGTGCACGACGGGACACGCGGACCATCTCCGGCATGTCCGGGATCAGGGTGCGCAGGTGCTCGTTGTAGAACGGCCATGCGCCCTGGTTTGCCGGCTCGTCCTGCACCCAGCGGATCTCCTTGGCGTTCGGGTAGTTCTTGAACGCATCCGACAGGCGGTTGAACGGGATCGGGTGGAGCATCTCCACGCGGACGATCGCAATGTCGTCGCGGCCATCCTTCTGACGCTTCTTGTCCAGCTCCCAGTAGATCTTGCCGGAGCACAGCATGATGGTCTTCACCTTGTCGGTGTCGCCGATCTTCTTGTTGCCGCGCTCGACGAAGTTCGGGTCGTCGATGACGGACTGGAAGCGGTTGACCTCGGTGAAGTCAGACGGCTGGGACCCTGCAGCCTTGTTGCGCAGCATGGACTTCGGGGTGAAGACGACCAGCGGACGCTTCATCTCGCCGAGAGCCTGGCGGCGCAGCAGGTGGAAGTGGTTAGCCGGAGTGGACGGCTGGGCGATGGTCATGGAACCTTCCGCGACGAGCTGCAGGTAGCGCTCGATGCGTGCCGACGAGTGGTCCGGGCCCTGGCCCTCGTAGCCGTGCGGCAGCAGGGAGATCAGGGAGGACACTTCGCCCCACTTGGTCTCGGAGGAGGACAGGTACTCGTCGATAATCGTCTGGGCGCCGTTGGCAAAGTCGCCGAACTGTGCTTCCCAAGCGACGACGGCGTCCTTGTTGCCAAGGGTGTAGCCGTACTCGAAGCCCATGCCTGCGTACTCGGTCAGGGCGGAGTTGAAGACCTGGAACTGGCCGCCGTTGCCGGCTTCCTGCGCGTTGTGGTCGAGCGGGTTGAACGGCTCGGCGTTGTCCGGGTTGTACAGCACTGCGTGGCGCTGGGTGAAGGTACCGCGCTGGCAGTCCTCACCGGCGAGGCGGACGAACTTGCCCTGCTCAGCCAGGGAACCGAAGGCGAGCAGTTCGCCCCAGCCCCAGTCGATGTCGCCGTCGGTGAACGAGCCGCCGCGCTTGGACAGGACGGACTTGAGACGCTTGTTCGGGGTGAAGTCCTCCGGCAGGTTGGCGTACGCGTCTGCGAGGCGCTTGAACTGCTCTTCGGAGATGTTCGTGTCCAGGCCGCGGGTGAGCTTCTGGGAATCGGTAATACCGGTCTGCTCGCTCGGCTGGCCCTTCTCGGACTTCACGTCGGTGAAGACGGCGTCGAGCTGGTCGTGGAAGTCCTGTGCGGCCTTCTCTGCGTCTTCCTGGGTGATGTCGCCACGACCGATGAGGTCCTGGGTGTAGCGGGTACGCACCGACGGGTGGTTGTTGATGCGCTCGTACATGACCGGCTGGGTCACGGTCGGGTCATCAGCCTCGTTGTGTCCGCGTAGGCGGTAGCAGATGAGGTCGATGAAGACGTCCTTGCCAAACTCGCGGCGGTACTCGGTAGCGAGCTGAGCAACCCATGCGGCTGCCTCCGGGTCGTCGCCGTTGACGTGGAACACCGGGCAGTCGAAGCCCTTGGCCAGGTCGGTGGCGTAGTAGGAGGAACGGCCGGAATCCGGGGTGGTGGTGAAGCCGATCTGGTTGTTCACCACGATGTGGATGGTGCCGCCGACGGTGTAGCCCGGCAGGCGGGACAGGTTCAGGGTCTCCTGGACGATGCCCAGGCCGGTGAACGATGCGTCGCCGTGGAGCATAAGCGGAACGACCGGGTGGTCTTCGCGGCCCTTGGTGGCCTTGATCTGGTCTTCCTTGGCGCGTGCCATACCGACGAGCACCGGATCGACTGCCTCAAGGTGGGACGGGTTCGCAGCCAGGGAGACCTTGATCTCGCCGTCGCCGAACATCTGGATGTGCTCGCCCTCGAAGCCGAGGTGGTACTTCACGTCGCCGGAGCCACCCTGCTGGGCTGCACGCACGTTGCCTTCAAACTCGTTGAAGATCGTTGCAACAGGCTTGCCCACGATGTTGAACAGGACGTTCAGGCGGCCACGGTGTGGCATACCGATGACAACCTCTTCCAGGCCCTGGCCTGCAGCGGTGTCGATGATGGCGTCCATCAGCGGGATGAGGGTTTCTGCGCCCTCGAGGGAGAAGCGCTTCTGGCCGAGGTACTTCGTCTGCAGGAAGTTCTCAAAGGCCTCAGCGGCGTTGAGCTTCTGCAGGATGTACTTCTGCTCTGCACCGGTCGGCTTCGGCATGCCTGCTTCGACGCGGTCGCGCAGCCATTCGCGCTCGTCCCGGTCCATGATGTGGGAGTACTCGGAGCCGACCTTGAGGGTGTAGGCGGAGCGCAAGCGCGACATGACCTCGCGCAGGGTCATCTGCTCCTTGCCGCCAAAGCCGCCGACGTGGAAGGTGCGGTCCAGATCCCACAGGGTCAGGCCGTGGGTTTCCATGAGCAGGTCACGGGAATCCGGCTTCGCCAGACCAGGCTGGTGCCAATGCAGCGGGTTGGTGTCTGCGATGAGGTGGCCGCGGGAGCGGTATGCCTCGATGAGCTGCATGACACGGGTGTCCTTGTTAATGCCCGTGTTCGGAAGATCCTGTGCCCAGCGAAGCGGGGAGTACGGGATTTGCAGGGACTGGAAGATGTTGTCCCAGAACTTGTCGTCGATAAGCAGCTGCGAAATGTCGCGCAGGAACTCGCCGGACTCGGCACCCTGGATGACGCGGTGGTCGTAGGTGGAGGTCAGCGTGACCAGCTTGCCAACGCCGAGCTCGGCGAGGCGGTCCTCGGACGCGCCGGCGAACTCTGCCGGGTAGTCCATAGCGCCAACGCCGACGATGGTGCCCTGGCCCTTGGTCAGGCGCGGGATGGAGTGGCGGGTGCCGATGCCGCCCGGGTTGGTGAGCTGGATGGTGACACCGGAGAAGTCATCCATGGTCAGCTTGCCGTCGCGTGCACGAGCGACGATGTCCTCGTATGCGTCAACGAACTCGGAGAAGGACTTCTTCTCGCACTCCTTGATCGCAGCGACGACGAGGGAGCGGGAACCGTTCTTGCCCGGAAGGTCGATAGCCAGGCCGAGGTTGACGTTCTCTGGCTGGATGGCGAAGGACTTGTTGCCGTCCTCCTTGTAGTTCTTGTTCATGTCCGGGTGCAGCTTCGTCGCCAGGACGATGGCGTAGCCCAGGATGTGGGTGAAGGAGACCTTGCCGCCACGGGTGCGCTTGAGATGGTCGTTAATCAGCGCGCGGTTCTCAAACATGAGCTTGACCGGCATGTCTCGCACGGTCGTCGCCGTCGGCACCTCGAGCGACTCGTTCATGTTCTTCGCAATCGCACGGAATGCGCCCTTGAGCTGGAACTCGCCCGGCTCGACCTCGACCTGTGCGATCTTGTCCAGCGGGGAGGCCTTCGGCTTCGGCAGGGTGCGCTGCGGGCGGTTAGAGACCTTTGCTGCGGCCTCGTCGACCTTGGTCTCGCGACCATCCTGCGAAGGTGCGCCGGTGGAACGGGCAACCTTCGGGTCGGTCTTCGCCTGGCTTGCACCTGCCTGCGAAGGGGTGACGTTGGACGTGCCATTAGCGGTCTTCGGTGCACCCTTTTTCTCAAACAGTTCACGCCATTCGGCGTCGACCGAGTTCGGGTCGTCCTTGTACTGCTGGAACATCTCGTCAACCAGCCAGCTGTTCTGGCCGAACGTGTTTTCGCTGCTCACGGCAGGTTCTCGCCTTCCTTCTGTTTCGATTTCGCGGAACGTTTCTTTGACTGTAATCGTCCGCGCTGATATGGCGCGAACTTGGGTTGTTCCTGTCCACGGGGTTTCCGTCTTTCACCCCCGTTAGCGGTTGGCAGCCCACATTTGGGCATACCTACCGCCGGCGGTGAGGAGGTCCTCGTGGCAACCGTCCTCAATGATACGTCCTTCGTCGATGACGAGTATTCGGTCGGCCCGCGCAGCGGTTGCGAGGCGGTGTGCGACGACCACTGACGTGCGGCCCGAGGTTGCGCGGTCGGCGGCGTCGAGTACCGCGCGTTCGGTTGCGGGATCAAGGGTGGCGGTGGCTTCGTCGAGAAGCAGCACGGCAGGGGAGAGCATCTCCGCGCGTGCGAGTGCGATGATCTGGCGCTGCCCGGAACTCAAGCCTCGGCCGCGTTCACCGACGCGCGCGTTGAAGCCGCCGGGGATCGTATCGACGACACCGAGCGCGCCAATGCGGTTCACCGCCGCCTCGATCTCCTCTGGCGTCGCGCCCGGCGCGCCGTAGGCGATGTTGTCCGCGACGGTGCCGGGGAACAGGTAGGACTCCTGCGGGACCTGGGCGAGTGCGCGGCGCCAGTCTGCAAGCGGGAACTGCGCGATGTTTGTGCCGGATGCGCGCACCTCACCGGAAGTGGGGTCGTAGAACCGGGCGAGCAGTTTGACCACGGTGGATTTGCCTGCGCCGGTAGGGCCGACGAGTGCCACGGTGGTACCTGGCTCGATGGTCAGGTCCATGTGGTCAATCACGGGGGAGGCGTCTGTATCGGTGGAGGCTGAATAGGAGAAGGTGGTGTCGTCGAAAAGCAATGGCCCACTTGCGGCGCTGTGAGCACCCGGGTTGGTGCCGGTGTCGGGGACGGTGGTGCGCTGGGCAAGGAGTGCGCGGATGCGGTCGAAGCTGACGGTGGCTTGCTGCCAGGAGTCGAAGATTTGGCCAAGCTGCTGGATAGGGCCGTAGAGCTGGCCGAGGTACATGGTGAATGCGACGAGCACACCGACGGACAGCGATCCGTCGGCGATGCGTCCCGCACCAAAGCCGACGATGACGGCGGTCATGGTTTGGGAGATGAAGTGCATGCCTGGGAAGTACAGCGCGACCAGGGTGACAGAGCGCATGCGCAGGCGGCGGTATTCGTCGCTTAGGGCGGTGAAGTGTGCTTCAAAGTGGGGCTGCGCGCGGTGGGTTTGGGTGGTGCGGATGCCGCCGATGAGTTCTGCGAACTCGCCGTTGACCGTGGAGATCTGTTCGCGTGAGGCCTGGTAGTAGCGCTTGGAGAAGACTCTGAACGCCCAGGTGGCGGTGACAATCACCGGGACGGCGGTCAGTGCAATGAGGGTGAGCTCGCCGTCTGTGGCAACGAGCATAACGATCACGCCCACGAGAGAGCCGACGGCGACAATCGCCTGGGCAAGCCCGGTTTGTAGGAAGCTCGACAAGGTGTCGATGTCCGTGGTCATGCGCGTCATGATCTTGCCGGACAGTCGCGATTCGAAGTAACTCAACCCCAGTTGCTGCAGGTGCGCGTAGGAGCGCAGGCGCAGCCCGTAGAGGAGGCGTTCGCCGGAGCGCGACGACAAAACAGTCATGAGTGCATCCGAGGCCCAGGCGATCGCGACCACACCGAGCGCAATGAGCCCCGCGTTGATCAGGTTCTCCTGGTTACTTGGGGTAATGCCGCGGTCCACGGCGGCGCGCACGATGGTGGGGAAGGCCAAGTCCGCCAGCACGCCCACAATCAGCAGGGCGACGGTGCCAGCGATGAGCCAGCGCACGGCCTTGAACATGTCGCGGATGTGGAATTCGCTCGACGGGGTGCGCAGGCGGGTCAGTGTCTGCTCGGCCAGATCCGGCAGTTCGCGCGCTTCCGGGAGGCGCTCCACGCGTGTGAGCAGTTCCGGGGTGGCGTTGATGGTGGAGGCGCGTCCGCTCGTCGGCACGATCACGCGTTCCTGGGGTTCGGTGTCCACTTCGGGCCACAGGTCGCCAACCTCCTCGTACAGCGTTTCGGACTCGGGGTCCATGGAGGCGCGATACTCGTCGGTTGCCATGACCTCGTCGCGGGGCCCTTGCTTGACGACGACCCCACCGCGCACCACCGCTACCCGATCCGCATGATCCACCGTTGATTGGCGGTGGGCCACGGTCAGCACTGCGATGTCGCTGAGTGCTTCGCGCAGGTTGGCCAAGATGTTGGCTTCGTTGATGGAGTCGATGGCGCTGGTGGCGTCGTCAAGCACGAGCACCTTCGGTTTTGACATGAGCGCGCGGGCGAGTGCGATGCGCTGGCGCTGGCCGCCGGAAAGTGTGAGGCCACGCTCACCGACCTGGGTGTCGTAGCCGTCGGGGAGGCGCTCGATGAACTCGTCTGCCAGGGCGAGACGTGCCGCCTCACGCACCGCGACATCAAGTTCGTCCGGCGACATGTAATCGGCAGCCCCCATGGCGATGTTGTCGCGCACGGAGGAAGAGAAAAGGAAGGCGTCGTCGAAAACACAGACCACATCGCCACCGGTGACCGTGCCCGTATCCGGGGTGTAGAACCCGCCAGCTAGCTGCACCGCCATGGTTTTGCCCGCGCCGGGCGGGCCGACCATTGCAACGGTCTCGCCCGGTGCGACCGAAAGGGTGAAGCCGTTTAAGACGTTGTGGCCGCCGGTGGAAAAGTGCACGTCGCTAAAGTGCAGGCCGGGTTCGGCAGGCAAGTTTTCGGTGGAATTCACGGTGGAGTTTGCGGTGGACTCTTCAGGTGCGAGTGCCAGCACATCCGCGAGCCTGTCGAAGGAGCTCATACCCATCTGCATGCGGACGTACTGGTTGGTCAGCATGGAAAGGGTGGACGTCATCGTGGTCAGGTACGCGGTGAATGCGACGAACTGGCCGATGGAGATCCTTCCATGGATGGCGAGCATGCCACCGGCGATGATGGTGACCACCAGCGCCACCTTGGGTAGTTGGGAGAGCATCGGCTGGAAGCGTGCGGTGAGTTTCGCCGCCCGCATTTTTACCGCGTAGAGGTGGCGGCCAAGATTGTCGAGCTGGTCGATCTCTCGCTGTTCTTGTCCGAACGCCTTGACCACGCGCACGCCGGAGACGGTTTGTTCGACGTGTTCTGCGAGTTCTGCGGTGGCGTGCTGGTTAACCCACGTTGCTGCGTAGAGCGTTTTGCGCGACCGGTTGGCCTCCCACAGGAGCACGGGCAACAGTGCCAGCGACATCGCGGTCAGTGCGACGTCCATGCTCAGCATGACGATCAAGGTGGCTGCTAGTTGCACGATGCGCGTGAGCATCATCGCCAGAGTGTCCAGCACCATCTGGTACATGTTCAGATCCGAGATCGAGCGCGAGACAATCTGGCCGGTCACGATCTTGTCCTGTCCCGGCCCGTCCAGGCGGTGCAGTGTGCGCAGGATCTTGGTGCGCAACCAGTGTTGTGAGGTCGTTGCAAGGCGACCGGAGGTGGTGCGCCGGATGATGCTCAGGACGTAGGTGGCCGCTGCGACTGCCACCATCAGCCATGCCACGCGGGCAACGGAACCGTCCGCATTCCCGGTGGCAATATCAATCGCTTGGCCAGTAAGAGCGGGCTCGGCCACGCGGGTGAGCGCCGCCAAGATGGCAGCGGCGAACGCGACGGCGGCAGGCGCGCGGTTCGCCTTGAGCGATTGGGTAAGAAGTGGGCTAGTGGTCCTCATGTTCCTTGTCGTTGCTGTCCTTCCCGCTACTGTCCTTACCGTCGCGGAAGATCTTCAAAATCCATGCAGCGAATTCCTTCGGGTTGAAGCCACCCTTGATGCGACCGGTCTCATCGGCCGTGTCTTCGGGCTCGAGCGGGGTGGCAAACTGCAGCGGCACCGGGCCGAGGGCCTGCTGAATGTTATCGATGATGTTGCCGGCCAGCTTGCGGTTCACCGTCGTACCGGCAATCGCACCCAGGCCGAGCGGCAGCATCTTGCCCAGCCAGGCGCGACGCATGGAACGACGCAGCGAACGCATAGCCATGCGCTGCAGCACGTTGTTGGTCTCATTGAGCGTCGGGCCGGAAAAGCGCGATAGGGTGGCCTTGCCAGGCAGCTTGCGGGAGTTTTCGCCGAGCAGCGTATCCACGATTGCCAGGCCCTTCGTACCCATCAGCGTGGTCAGCACGATGGCGCGGCGGTGCTCGGCGTCGGAGATGTCGTCGCCACGCAAATATGCCGATGACATGGCGTAAAACGCCGCGAGATCCAGAAAGAGGGCGGACTCGCCGGCCACAGCAGCAGCACCTGTGAACAGGCCAACGCCTGGTACTGCCGCAGCGGCACCCACACCGGCACCGGTGCCCGTGACGGTGTTTTTCAGATGCTTATCCATAATCGCCTGGATCTGTGCCGGCGACTTATCCGGGTTGTCGCGGCGCAACCAATCTACATATCCGCGGATCACAGAGGTCTGCAGTCGCACGGCCTTGTCCACCGCGCCGATGAAAACACGACCGAGTTTGCCCGCGTCCTTTTCCAGCTGCGCTGAATTTTCCTGCAGCGCGACCACGATTTCCTTGCGGAGCTCCGCCTCGTCGATCTGTGCTGATTTCTTTTTACCGAACACGTTTATCCTCCTGCCGTGAACTGGCGATAGGTAATTGGTACAGCATAGAACGACTTCACATCCCGGGAAGATCGGGCGGAAACGATCTAGGCTTGAACGCATGAATGCGCGCCGCCAACCAGTCGTACAGACAACGGCCGGAGCCGTGCGCGGTCAAGTCGACCCGCACACCGGAATGCGCACCTGGCGTGGCGTGCCATTCGGCGCCAACACCGCTGGTACTCACCGGTTCCGCGAACCGAAACCCGTCCAACCCTGGCCTGGGGTGCGCGACTGCACACGCTTCGGCCCACCCGCCATGCAAGGCACCTTCGGCATCCGTGGCACGGTGCTAGGTTCGGAGGACTGCCTCAACTTAGACATCGTCAGGCCCGACACTGATGAGGTCTTGCCTGTCGTTGTCTGTTTCCACGGCGGCACTTTTGTCACCGGCGCCAGCCACGAAAAAGTCCTCCAAGGTCATCGCCTCACCGCCGCGACGAACATTGTCTACGTCTCCTTAAACTTCCGCCTCGGCGTGCTCGGCTACCTCGATGTGCGATCGCTTGGCGACGACTGCGTGGCCAACCCCGCTATCCGCGACCAGATCCTCGCCCTGCGGTGGATCCGGGACAACATCGCAGCCTTCGGCGGCGACCCAGATGCTGTGACCATCATGGGCGAATCGGCAGGCGGTGCTGCCGTGCTGCATCTCATGTGCGCACCCGATGCCCGCGGCCTGTTTCACCGCGCAATCGCGCAGTCCCCGCCCCCGGCCAGCGTCCACTCGAGGCGCCAAGCCGCCAGGTGGGTCCAAGCCCTCATCAGGAAACTCGGTCTCGCACCAGACACCACCCTTGACCAGCTGCGCGACATCCCCGCAGAAACCCTCGTGCGCGCCGGGCAATCGCTGATGTTTAACAGCAAGGAAGCGCTGCAATTCAACATCAGCTTCATGCCCACCCTGGACAGTGCCAGCCTGCCCCAACACCCCATTGACACGTTCAACGCTGGCGAGCAAGCCCGCGTGCCACTGATCGTGGGAACCAACTCCGACGAAGCCAGTTTCACCAAAGCCATCTACCAAACCTCCCACCAGCGCCAACGTGCTGCGCGCCGGGCGTTGAACGTGTTTGACCCGGACAATGCGCTGGATGTCATCGAGGCGTACGACGATGTCGGCGCACGCGGCGACTTTGCGGAGTTGATGGCAGACGCCGTGTTCTGGGCCCCGAGTGTCATCCTGGCCACCGCGCACCGCATGGTCGCGCCGACCTATATGTATCGCTTCGCCTACGCATCTGCCGCGATGCGCAAGTTGGGCCTCGGCGCGATTCACGCAGCTGACCTTGTGGCGGTCTATGGCGATCCCTTTGCCACAGTGACCTCCAAACTGGATCGCTTCGGGCCGCGGGACACGTTCCAAGAGGTCAGCCGGCTCATGCAGTACCACTGGGGCGAGTTCTTCCACACCGGCACACCTGGTCCGGAGTGGCCCAGCTACGGGTTTAAGCGTGGCGACGACCCGGGGCGTGCGACTGCGGTGTTTGAGTACGGCATGCGTGTGGAATACGACCCGAAAGCCGAACAACGCACCGCGTGGGAGTCGTTTGACATGCGCGAGTGGGGAATTAGCCGGACGGATTTATGACATCCGCGATGATAGTTCCAGGCACGCGTCAGCGAACGTGGCTAGGCTGAAGCCAGTCTGAAGGTCGATGCGGGAGGAACCCACTGTCATGAGCTTTTTCGAGGACATCGCGGCCGCGTTGGACCGCGACGGTATTGAGTCGCGCGTAGGCGGGGACACGATGTTTGTCCCCATGTCTGCGGCGTTGGAATTGCAGTTTGTGGAAATTGATCCGCACCTGCCGGCAGCGAACGTGTACATCGCCGCGGCTGACGTGGACGAGGACGACGATGAGTTTGAGGCCGTCTTAGTCGCTGTGGTGTTCTCCGTGGAGGCAGCGGTGGCTGCTGTTGCTGAGCACATGGCGACCGACCAGGTGGTAACAGTGCTGCGCGACCTGCTGGAAAGCACGGACGAGCGCATTGGGGATCTCGAGTTCTTCCAGGACCACGTCAACCCGCAGCAGGTGCGCGCCGAAGTGGGCGCGAATGCCGAGTTGCAGGTCGTCGTCGAAGCCGTCAACGGCGTGCCGAGCGCCACAGTGACCTTCGTTGCACTCCCGGATGACTACGACGATGTCATCGAGGACGCCGAGGGCGAGTTGTGGGAGTCCGACGGCGATGCGGAACTGTCTGAGGAGGACCGCGCACGTCTGTTTGACGTCATCCATGATGAGGCAGTTGCCGACGCTGAGAAGCTCGAGCTGGGCAGCTTCACCGACTTCGACCGCCTCTTTGACGTGCTGTCGCTCGCCGCCGACCAGGCAGAGGAATGGGAGGCGCAGCTGCTTCCAGTCGACGACGAGATTGACGAGCCGGACGTCTACGACATCTTCGGCCAAGACGACGAAGACTACGACGAGGACCTCGATGATGAGGATGATGAGGATCTCGACGACGAAGACTTCGACGAGGACGACGAGGACTAAGCCGCGCTGAGTCCTTCGAACATGGAGGAGGGCGACTCGATCGGGGTGAACGCCCCGTCGACGAGCCAGACGTAACTTGCTGCCTTCGCCCCCGGAATTTCGTGGACGGTGTGGGCAGCATCATCGGGGATGACCGCGCGCACCCAGGACTCGGCAAGCAACGTGTCCACGGGAACCCCCGCGGCATCGGTCACGCGCAGTTCGATCAAGTAGGCCGGAATGTGGCGCTGCCCGTATCCCTGAATACGAGCGCGGGCGCGCGGGCCAACACGCCGCCGCGTGACCGCCAACGACAGCGTCGGACCGTTGTCTATCCGGGGTAGCGATATCACCGGTGGCCGCCAGGTCGCAGCCGGGCGAGACAGCGAGCGTGGGTGGTGGATCATCGCGTTGATGGCGTGCAGCTTCTCGGGGAAGAGGTCTCGGATTTCAGCAGCCAAGGAATCGGCACTGGCGTATGCATCGGCATCCACAGTGGGGGAGGTGCGGAACATGGACAGGGCATTCTTTGCGTTCAACTTCATGGCTCAAACACTAAAAGTCGCTCCGACACCACCCGGTACATATTCGAACATATGGGCGATACGGCTATTTGACGCGTTGTGTAACCTTGCTGTTTATGAGTGCGAATAAGGTGGTGAAACCGTCGATACCCCGCACCATTTGGGTGCTCACGGGCGCCGCCTTCATTGTTGCGCTCGGGTACGGGTTAATCGCTCCGGTTCTCCCGCAGTTTGCGGGAAGTTTCAACGTATCCATGGCCGCAGCAGGTGCGGTCGTGTCTGTGTTTGCTCTCGCCAGGTTGCTTGGTGCGCCCGGCGCGGGTGTGCTGGTGGACAAACTGGGCTCGCGCCCGATCTACCTCACAGGCTTGAGCATTGTGGCTGTCTCCACGTTCTGCGTGGCGTTTGCCCAGGCGTATTGGCAGATTCTTGCGTTGCGGTTCATCGCGGGTTTCGGCTCGACGATGTTCACGTTGTCGGCACAGGCACTGATTGTGCGGGTGACGCATCCTTCGATCCGTGGCCGCGCGAACGCGTTGTACGCTTCGGCATTTCTTGTGGGCAATGTGTTCGGTCCGATCGTGGGCGCAGCGTTGTCGTATTTGGGATTCCGTATCCCGTTTGCCATTTATGGCGTGGCGGTCGCGGTTGCGGCCGGCCTCGTCGCGTGGCTTACACAGCCGCGTCCAGGTGCGAAGGCGTTGCCGAAGGCGAAGCCCGCGATGCGGCTGCGGAGCGCCTGGAAGGTGCCTACCTACAGGGGATTGCTGGTCGCGGCGTTTACCAATGGGTTTGTGAATATGGGCGCGCGCGTGGCGGTGTTGCCGCTCTTTGCCGCCGCGGTGTTTGAGCAAGGCGGGGCAGCGGCTGGTTTCGCGCTTACGGCGTTCGCGCTCGGTATGGCAATCATGTTGCAGTTCTCTGGGCGCATGTCGGATCACTTCGGTCGGCGCCCGATGATCTTCGCGGGCATGGCAATGTCTGCGGTGTTTACAGCGGTGCTTGGCACGGCGACAAGTTTTTGGCCGCTCGTCATCTGGTCGGTGCTGGCCGGCGTGGCTTCCGGCACGATGAGCCCGTCCATTCAGGCAGCGTTGGCGGACATCATTGGCAATGAACGCTCCGGCGGTAAGGTGTTGTCCACATTCCAGATGACGCAGGATGCGGGCCAGATTTTCGCGCCTGTGGTTGTCGGTGCGATTGCGCAGACCGCGGGTTTTACTGCCGCGTTCGGCGTATGCGGTGCAATGTGTGCGGTGGCGGCTGTTGTGTGGCTGATCATCGGTAAGGAAACGATGGTGAAGGAGCCACGATGAGAGTAATTCTGGACTGCGACCCGGGTATCGACGACACCTTAGCCCTCATCTGGCTGACTGCGGCCACGCAGGCAGGCATCCATGAGCTTGAGTGCGTGACCACGACTGCCGGCAACGTCGACGCCGACCAGTGTGCCAAGAACGCCGCATGGATCCTGTCGTTGTGTGGTTTGCCGATTATCTCTCTCGCCGCTGGAGTACCGGCGCCGCTTGAGGTGGAACTGACCACTACGCCGGAAACCCACGGCGATACGGGGCTTGGCTATGCCACCGCGCCTGAGCGTCACGTCGAGCACGACTGGGAAGCACTGTGGATCGACGCGATTGAGCGCGGTACTGACGATCTGCACCTCATCGTCACTGGTCCCATGACCAACTTGGCGTTTTTCGCCCACGCCCACCCGCAGCACTTTGCGCGCCTGAAGCACATCACGGTGATGGGGGGTGCGGTGAACTACCCGGGCAACACCACGCCGACGGCGGAGTGGAACTTCTGGGTTGATCCGCACGCCGCCGCCGACGTCTTCGACATGACACCGACCCCGATCACGTTGTGCTCACTTGGTGTGACGGAGAAGATGTTGCTTGAGCCTGAGCGGTTGGAGGGGGTCGTCGCAAAGCTAGGCGCGAGCCCGATTGCCCAGCACTTGGGTGACATTGTGCGGTTCTACTTCGAGTTCCACGAGGAGGTCGGGGAGGGCTATCGTGCGCAGATCCACGACTTGCTCACGGTGCTCATCGCGCTTGGTGCGGTGGACGTTGAGCATTGCTTGACGACGATCGCCGTCGAGGCCGATTCCGACCTCACCCGCGGCACCTCAGTGGCAGATCTGCGCGACATTTGGGAGCGCGAACCCAACGCACGCTTAGTCACCGACGCGGACATTGAGGCCGCGTGGGAGTCCTTTGACTGGGCCTGCGAGATCCATGCACGCGTGGTGGCGGGGGACGCGAGTCTTATGGAACTGCGCCACCTCAAAGCGGACGACTAACTGCTACACTGCCTGATCTGGACGTTCCTGCCGAGGTGACATAGGCAGGGGCGCAATTGTTCATTTGCCCGTGAGAATTACGGAAAGTTCCATGTCACACACCACTTCTCAAAACTCGCAGAAGGCGCAGTGGACCCCGCTGCGTCGCGTTCTCGTTGCCCTTGGCGCGCTGATTATCGCGGCGACCTGGCTCTACTTCGTTCTTGTCCGCCCCGCTGACTGGGATCAGGTCACAGGCTCCGGTCCTGGCATTACGTTGCTGGCGGGCTACGGTGTGGGCACCCTGCTGCTACTCGTGGCCATCGTCCCTGTGTTGCCGGCGCGCACGCTTGGGCTGATTCCGATTGCGATCATCATCAACTCCGTCATCGGCGAGATCGTCGGCTCGATTGGTCTGCCGCTGTACCTCGACTCCGTGGGTACCGTGCTGGTTGCAGCCTTGGCCGGCCCGGTTGCGGGCATGGCCACCGGTGCGCTGAACAACGTGGTGTGGGGTCTGGTCAACCCGGCCGCCCTGCCGTTCGCCGCCGGTGCGGCCTTGGTCGGCTGGTTGGCGGGTGTGTTTATTCACCGCTTCAACGCGTTCCGCAACCCTGGCACCGTGGTCGGCTTTGGCCTTGTGCTCGGCTTGGTGGGCGGCATGGTCGCAGCGCCTGTCGCTGCATACGTCTACGGCGGCACTGCCGGTGTGGGCACCGGTGCGCTGGTGAGCCTGTTCCGCGAGATGGGTGGGTCCCTGATCGCGTCGGTAACCACCCAGGCGTTTATCTCTGACCCGGTGGATAAGCTCATTGTCCTGTTCATCGCCTACGCCACCGTCAAGGCGCTGCCGAAGCGCACTGTGGCTGCCTTCGCGCCACAAGAACCTGTCGCACCAGCATCGACACCTGAGGCGTAAAGCACTTCCGTGGCAGACCGTCTGAGCCCTTCAACCCGTGTGAACCCGTTGACCGCTTTGGCCATCGGGGCGTCGGGCTGGATTCTGGTCCTTGGGTTGAACCGGCCAGAAGTTTCACTCACAGTGCTGGTCGCCGCAATGGTGCTAGGCACGTGGCGGACCCGCAACGTCGCCCTCATCGCGGCCACCGCGTTACTTGCAGCTCCGGTCGCGGCATCCATGGTGCTCATCCATGCGCCCTACGGTGCACACCACATTGCACCGCTGCTGACCAGCGACGGACTTGCCACAGCAGGGGAGTTAGCCGCACGCTTCACCGCACTGATCGCCAGCCTGCTCGCGGCCGTCGCATGGTCGCGCACCCCGGACCTGGCCAAGGCGCTGCAGGCAGCACCGGGTGGCAACCGGATCGGATACATCGCCGGCACGACACTGCAACTCGGCCCCCAAGGTGCACACCGCGCCCGGATCGTTCGCGACGCCAACCGGCTCAAAGGCGAGCGAATCACCGTAAAAACCGTGGTCCCGAACCTGATCATGCCGGTGCTTACCGAGCTGCTCACCCAAGCCGGTGCTCGCGGCCAAGCCTTAGAGACCGCAGGTTACGACCTCACCGGCCCTCGCACCGTGCTGCACCCAGTCCACGACAGCCGCATCCAGCACGCCGCCCGCATCCTCATCCCACTTGCATGTTTGGGGGTTGTGTTGTGGATCTGACATTGCTCACCCAGACTCTCGACGAGCACCGCACGGTGCAGGTGATCGGCAACTCCGGAGCTGGCCTGACCACCCTGGCAGCGCAAGTGCACCGCGAGTGGGACAACGCCGCCGTAGTCCAACAGGACGCCACCGCGCACGTGTCGTATCTTCGCGATACCGTCATCGAAGAAGTCGCTCTCGGCCTCGAGCAGCGCGGCATTCCCGCCGACGAGATGCGCAAGCGTTGCGAGCGCATCCTTCTCGCCGCAGGTCTGAGCGATTTCGCCGAGCGCAACCCAGCGCAACTCTCCGGCGGGCAAACGCGACGTCTCGCCATCGCAGCCGTTGCGGTGCTTGAGCCGGGCACCTTGCTTCTCGACGACCCCTTCGCCGGCCTCGACCCAACCTCCTGCACCCGCGTCACCGAACTGCTGGCTTCGCTGCCGTCGAAGGTGGTCATCCTGGGCACTCGGCTCCGCGACATCAACTCAGCCGCCCTTGGACTTGTCGGTGGCACCCTCCAGCCGGACGTCCCATCAAATCCGGACCTGCAGTTGCCCGACCGCGTCACAGCAACTGGTGAACTAATCGACCTTGGCGAGGTCTCCGCAGCGCGCGGCGAAACATCCCGCAAGTGGTGGCAGTTCCGCACCTCGTCAGAGCCATCGTTCACCGCCGGCCCAGTGCACCTGACCGTCCGTCCCGGCGAGGCCGTTTGGCTGCGTGGCGACAACGGCGCCGGCAAGACAACGCTCCTTCGCGCGATGGCTGGCCTCGACGACAACCCGGGCCTGGAACAGACTCGCGGCGTGACCGTGTCGCTGGCACTGCAGCGCGCCGCAGACCAGCTCGCCGAATCCACCGTGGAACGGTTCATCGGCAACGATGACGCCGTCGCAGCATTAGGCCTAAACCCAGACGCCCACCCGCTGGACCTGCCGTCAGCGCACTTCCGGCTCGCGCAGATTGCCCAGGTGTTCGCCCAGGGGCGCGACCTTGTGCTTCTGGACGAGCCCGACGTCGGCCTCGACATCCCCTCCCGCGAGCGTGCCCACGCCCTCATCGCAGCAGGCCTGGCACGCGGTCAGGCGGTGATCTTCACCTGCCACGACACCAGCTTCGCCGCGGAGGTAGGGGAGTACGCGGTGGTTAGAGCAAGTCTTCTTCGATGATCACAACGGAGCCGGCGTCTCCCTTGCACACCGGACGGGTATTGATGTTGTTCCACGGCTGCCCCGGGGGGTGATGTCCACGGGCGCACTCCCATCCATTCGGTGCGGTCCAATCGAGGCTGGTGCTTGTCGCCGCGCCTCCCGTCGGGTTAGGTGACGTGTAGTCATTGACTACTTCCATAGCCGCCACGCAATCGGTGTCCTTTTTCAGCGCGATGACTGCTCGGTCCGGTCCCTCGGTACTGGTCACGGTTCCACATCGAGTGCCTTCAGCGGCGGAAGTAACCGCTGCATCTTCTCGGTTCGGGTCGGGATTCTCCTGGACAATTTCACCGTCTTTGATGGTGATTTTGCTCAGGCCACGTTCCACGATCAGCGTTTCATCGTCCACACGAGTGAAGGTGAAGTCGGTGAGTGTGACGCGCTCACCAGGGTTGAGTTGTGGAGCGTCCATAGCGAAGGGATCTGTTTTCGAGCTAAACGTGTAGAAGCCGATGACCGGGTCATATCGCACTGCGGTGGCTACGTTGCCTTCAGCGGGGTAGCCAAGGTCAGCCAGTGCAGTTTCGGGCACGTCGAGCTCGATCTTGCATCCGAACGCTGGCCCGTTTTGAGCGTCTTCGCGGGTAGGAACCACACAGCCACGCTCGGAGGAGGCTGCACCGAAGAAGGCATACGCGAGGGGGTCCACCTCGAACCTGTCAGCAGAAACATCCGTGTAGGACGGCTCCGCATCTGGCGCAGGTGAGGCATTCTCAGCAACAGAATCCGAAGCGGAAACGGGCGGCTCTGGAAGGTCTTGTGGTTCACCCGAGCAAGCAGTTAAGGCCAAACCGAGCGAAGTAAAAATCGCGACTGTGCGCGTCACGTGGCGAAACATGAATTCGATTATGGCATTAAGGCTAGAGCCCTCCTACACCACCGCTCGCCCTTGCTCGTACAAACCTGCGGGCATCGGCCTGTGTAGCTGCCATTCGAAGCGAATCGGTTTTTCGCCGGAGTGTCGTACGTGTGACACGTTGCCAAGGAGCGTGAAGGCGCTTGCAACTCCAGCGGCGTTGAGGCGTGTGTTGCGTACGCACAGGTAGATCGAGTGGTTGTTCTCCAAGTGATGGATGTATCGCTGGCCGTCCTTTGAATCCAGCTTCGTCGTCGACTGTGATTCCCACTGGAACAGATCAGGAGATATTGGGTAGTCGGCGTAGCGGGTGGTTTCGGAGAAGTCCGCTTCGTTCTTGGAAAGAGTGACGAAGAACAGGTCCAGATCGGATTCGGTGGCGTGGTACACACCTTCGCGCGGCAAATGGAGAAGCTTCTTCAGGGGAGCGGTACGTACAGCAGCAGTCAGCTCAGCGGTGGAGTAGTCCGCGTGGGTGAACAGCACAGGTGCGCCGGGGCCAGTAACGGGTTTTGGAGTCACGCGTGATTGGTCAAGGCGGTAGTCGAAAATCTGCTGAAGTTCATTCCTAAAGGAAGGGACGCTTCGGATAGCTGACAGTGCGTCGTCGAAAGTCTCCGGTGGTTGGACTCCCGATTGGTTTGCCCAAATCATCGTGACCAACATGCGGGTAAACGTCTGGTCCTCAGGCGACATTGCGTCGTACGTCGGCCCGTTCGCATCCACAATGGCAAGGTATCGTTCTGCTCGAAGCGGGTCGTTGACGTGCAACATTGAGCGAATCCGAGTGAGGAAAAATTCTTCGCGCTCGGAAACTGTTTCGGGGACAGGGAGAAGATCTTGGCTTCGCAACAACCGTGTCCATCCACCGTCGGCCCGGTTGCGGTAGAGATCTTCGAGTGAAAGACCAGTGTTAGCTAGGAATGACGAAAGATCCGTCGTCGCTTCTTGCTGTACAAGCTCACGGATCTTGACGATTGAATTGCCTGCAACACGCTTGACGTTTTGAAGTACCCGTTCTTGTGTGACTCGGTCGAGTTGAATATGGGTGCCACCAGGAAGGGAGGGAAACTCTTGCTCAATCTCCGTCTTTAAGCGTTTGCCACGCCGACCGGTGAGCGCTGCATACCTGCGTTCAAAGTCGAAGTTTGTGTGTTGTTCGCCGATGAAGTCCAGGACGGTACACACCTTGCCTGGCATCTTGCGCAAGCCGCGGCCGAGCTGTTGGAGGAAGATGACCGGGCTCTCAGTCGGGCGCAGCAGCAACAAGGTGTTGAGCTCGGGGATGTCGACACCCTCGTTAAACAGGTCGACGGTGAACAGCACTTTGAGCTCGCCGTCGCGGAGGCGTTGGATAGCCTGGTCACGGTCAATTTGTGGTGTCTTTGAAGTAACGGCTGCAGCCGGAATACCAAAATGGTTAAACCGTTCCGCCATGAATCGTGCGTGATCGATGCTGACGCAGAAGCCGAGAGCCTTGAGCTCCGCGAGGTCGAACACACGTTTTTGGAGTTCGCTGAGGATGAGTTTTACGCGGGAATCTCCAAGCCGAACGTAAAACTCGCTCAGTGAAGCGGTGTCGTAAGCGCGGCTTGAGCGCGACCATTTCACGCTTCGGAGGTCCGTCTCGTCGTTGATGCCGAAGTAGTGCATTGGTGCCACGAGGCCGAGTTGCAGTGCATCCCAGAGACGCAGTTCGTAGGCGACGCGATAGTCGAAGAAACGCTGGACGTTGACGCCGTCGCCGCGCTCGGGTGTGGCGGTAAGACCGAGGAGTTCCTTCGGCTTGAGGTAGTCGAGCACCTTTTTGTATGTGGAGGCTTCGGCGTGGTGGAACTCGTCGATAGCCACCACGTCGAACTTCTCAGGAGGGAAGCTTTCCACGTGTTTATGCAGCGTTTGGATAGTGGCAAAGATGTGTGTGCCCTGCCGTGGCGTGTGCGTTCCATCAAACAGTTCGCCAAAGTTATTGTCGCGAAGTACCTCCCGGTACGTGCGCATCGCCTGTCGTAACAATTCGCGCTGATGCGCGACGAAAAGGAGCGAAGGCTTGCTTTTCGACGCCGCAGCCAACCCCTTGTAATCCAACGCCGCAACAACGGTCTTTCCAGTGCCAGTTGCTGCGATGAGAAGGTTTCGGTGACGGTCATGTACGTCGCGCTCTGCCTCCAGTGCCTCAAGCATTGCCTGTTGGTACGGCCAAGGCTGCACCTCAAGGCCGGAGAGCTCAATGCGGTCGGATGGGGTAGTGCCAAAACGTTCGCGCTTGAGGGCTTCGAAAAGCCGGTCGTGGTCAGCCTTCGGCTCGTAGGTTGCGTAGTGCTTGTCGTTCCAATACGTCTCAAAGACTGCCTCGAACTTGCGCAGGATCTCAGGCGTGGAGGTTCGCGATGCGCGGACGTTCCACTCCACGCCATCGATGAGCGCAGAGTTGGACAGGTTTGAGCTGCCGATATATGCGGTGTCGAAGCCTGAATTACGACTGAACAACCAGGCCTTGGCATGCAGTCGCGTATCGCGTGACTCATAGCCCACCTTGACTTCGGCACCGAACTCTTCGACAAGCCGGTTAATCGCCTCGATATCGGATGCGCCGCAGTAGGTCGATGTGATCACGCGCAACGGAATGTTGTTGTCGCGGAGATACTCGAGCTGGTCACGGATGACTGCGATGCCGGAGTTTTTGATAAACGCGCAGAGTAGGTCGACGCTGTCGGCGGTTCGGATCTCGCGTTTAATTTCTGCCGCCATGCTGAGATCACTACTGGCGTTCGTGAGCAGAGAAGCACCTGTCAGTGATGTTGGTTGGAAGCGCGGAGGCTCACCGAGCGACGCCTCGTACACCGCGTGGAGCAGTGTCTCTGACTCAATCGCATCATCGGGGTCGATGAGTTCCGCAAGCGTGTTAATCAGTTCGACGCGTTGCAGCGGCTCGCGAGTATTCAAAAGCTTCTGTGTCAGATGATCTGCGAGAACCCGAGTGATGGCGTCGGTATAGCGTTCGCGGTGCTGATCTGTGGCGTCCTCCAATGCGGGGCGCTGAAAACCATGTTCTGCTTCTGTCGCGGCGAGCCGTTCAAGAAGACGTTTGGTTACCGGAGTTTCGTATGCGCCGAGGGGAAGCGAGGCGTCGTTGATAGGCATTGGTGCTCTACCCAAACCTTTCTGCCAGTAGCTCGACAGTTGGAATGTCTGCAGGCGCCCAGGTGAGGTCTGAGAGCTCGTTGGCCGCAACCCAGCGGACCTCTTCGTGCTCGGTGAGTATGGGTGTTCCGGAGACGAGCTCGCAGATGTAGGTAGACAGTTCCACAACAACATCACCAGTGTCATGCCTGGTAGTCACAACAAACTCGCCGACTTCCGCTTCGATCCGGAGCTCTTCCTTAAGTTCGCGTGCAAGTGCTGCTTGAGGGCTCTCGCCGGGCTCAATCTTGCCGCCAGGAAACTCCCAGAAACCCGCCATGGATTTACCTTTTCCGCGCTTGGCAGCGAAAATGCGGCCATCTTGGATGATGACCGCACCGACGACCTCGATCGTTTTCACCATGAGGTCAGTTTAAACAGCGTGGCGATGTGGGGTCGTCGATACGCACATGCTCTTAGACCTCTGCCTTGCCGATGACGTCGCGCAGGGTTTGGGCGGAGTGGTGGAACTTGGCGGTTTCGTCGTCGTTGAGACGAAGTTCGACGACGTTGCGCACGCCGCCACGGTTGAGCACGGTTGGGGTGCCGATGTAGATGTCGTTGAGGCCGTACTCGCCCTCAAGAAGCGCAGAGGCCGGCAGGACGACGTCCTCGTTTCGCAGGATTGCGCGAGTGATGCGGGCGAGCGCGTTGCCGATGCCGAAGGCGGTGTTGCCCTTGCGTTTGATGATGTCGTAGGCGGCGTCGCGGGTACGCACAAACATCTCGTCGATTTGTGTGTAAATATCCGGGTTGCGGGCGGCTTCCGACTCAAGCAGAGCGGGCAGGGGAACGCCACCGATGGAGCCGGAGGACAACACCGGCAGTTCGGTGTCGCCGTGCTCGCCGATGATGTGGGTGTGCACCGCAGAGGGAGCGATGTCGAAGTACTGGCCCAGGTTGTGGCGCCAGCGCGCCGTATCCAGCACGGTGCCTGCGCCGATGACCTGATTCGATGGCAGTCCGGTCTGCTTCCAGGACACGTAGGTCAGCACATCCACCGGGTTGGTGGCTACAACGTAAATGCCGTTGAAACCGGCGGCCATGACTTGTTTGTTGATGGACTCGAAAATCTTCACGTTGCGCGCCACAAGATCCAGACGCGTCTCGCCGGCGCGCTGGGCAACGCCGGCGCAATTGACCACGAGTGCAGCATCCTTGCAGTCCTCGTAGGTGCCAACCGTGACATCCATGTGGTGGCCAGAAAACGGGATAGCGTGGCTGAGGTCTTCTACCTCTGCCCAGGCGAGGTCCTCGTTGATGTCGATGATGGCCAGGTGGTCTGCCAGCCCTTGGTTCAAGACTGCGTAGGCGTATGCGATGCCGACAGCGCCTGCACCGATGATGACAACTTTCGAACCGTGGGTAACAAACATACGACCAATCATTTCATGTGTGGGAAGAACAAGATGTAGGGGGTTAGTGGTTTTGAGACTACTGCGGCAAACCGCTTTTTAGCAGCGTCTTGCTGATTAACATCTAGTGGTGTTCGTGTCGATCAAAAGGGAGCAACATGCTAAAAGTGACAGACCTGCGGGGCCGTGAAACCTCGGTACGAGAACTACGCGCGATTCTTCCTCGGGCGGGTACTGATGTGAGTTCCGCTGCTGAGCAGGTCGCGCCGATTGTCGACGACGTCCGTAGCCGCGGTGCCGAGGCAGCACTCGAATACGGGGAACGTTTTGACGGCGTACGCCCGGAAGCGGTTCGAGTTTCTGCGGATGCCATGCGGGCTGCATTGGATGGTTTGGACGCTGATGTTCGAGCTGCACTGGAAACCTCAATTCGCCGGATCCGACAGGTGCATGCTGAGCAAAAGCCCGCCGAGCGCACCACCGAACTGGCCCCGGGCGCGGTTGTCACTGAGGTGTTCCGCCCCGTGCGCCGCGTTGGCCTATACGTGCCCGGTGGCAAGGCGGTGTACCCGTCGAGCGTGCTGATGAACGCGATTCCAGCCCAGGAAGCGGGCGTGGAGTCCATGGTGGTGTGCACCCCGCCGCAGGCAGACTTTGATGGTCAGCCGCACCCGACGATCCTCGCCGCGTGTGCGCTGCTTGGTATCGACGAGGTCTGGGCCGTTGGCGGCGCACAGGCGGTGGCGCTGATGGCCTACGGTGACGATGACCTCGAGCCGGTCGACATGATCACCGGCCCCGGCAACGTGTTCGTTGCAGCGTCTAAGCGCCTGGTCAACGGCGTAGTTGGCATTGACGCGGAAGCCGGTCCGAGCGAGATCGCGATCATTGCCGACGACACCGCCGACCCCGTCTACCTCGCCTACGACCTGATCTCCCAGGCGGAGCACGACGAGCAGGCCGCATCGATTCTGATTACGGATTCTCCGGAGCTGGCTGGTCTCGTCGATAAGGAAATTGCGAGCCGCTACGGCATCACGCTCAACGCTGACCGCGTGCGCGACGCGCTGGAAGGCCCGCAGTCCGGGATTTTGATTGTGGACGATATTCAAGCCGCGGTGCGCGTGACCAATGTGTACGCGCCGGAGCACTTGGAAATTCATACCGCGAATGCGCAGGCTGTGGCGCGCGAGATCAACAATGCCGGCGCTATCTTCGTCGGACCGTACTCGCCGGTGCCACTGGGGGATTACTCAGCAGGTTCGAACCACGTGCTGCCAACGTCAGGTACCGCAAGGTTTGCCGCGGGGTTGAGCACGCACACCTTCCTCAAACCGATGAACATCGTCGAGTACTCCGCTGAGGCACTGGAAGAGGTCGCGGATGCCGTGATCACCCTTGCAGACGAAGAAGGCCTCCCCGCACACGGGGAGGCCATCAAGGCAAGGCGGGGCTAGCCGCCGGAGGCGAGGTTGCTACTTCGCCTCATACTCATATTCCGTCTGGGCGACAGCCTGTGGGCGACCGGTGACGAAGTACAGGATGGTCATCACGATCAAGAAGCCCACACCGACGGCGAGTGCAACGTGGTAATCAGGCAGCCACACCATGGTGCCGAAGGTGAAGAGGATGAACGCTACCGCGAACCACTGACCGTACGGCCAGAACGGAACCGGGAACTTCAACGCCTTGACCTCTTGCGCGGTCATCTCGCGGCGGGACGCGATGTGTGCGATGAGGATCATCAGCCACACGAAGATGGTGGCAAAGGTTGCAAGCGCTGCAATGGTGCCGAAGATGTCCGGGTAACGCTGGTTCAGGTAGACACCGACGATCAGGGCGACGATGAGCATCGCAACCGTCATCACAGGTACGTCGCGGTAGGTCTTCGCCATCGACTTCGGCGCCAGGTTCTCCTTGGCCAGGCCGGCAAGCACGCGGCCGGTGGAGAACAGGTCAGCGTTGATAGCCGACAGGGAAGCGCTCAGCACGACAACGTTGAGCAGTGCTGCAGCCCAGCTCACGCCGAGGGTGTCAAAGATCTGGACGAACGGGGAATCATCACCATTGATCGTGCGCCACGGGTTGATCATCAGGATGACCAGGATGGACAGCACGTAGAAGATCAGGATGCGCATCGGGACGGTGTTGACAGCCTTCGGAATTGCACGATCCGGATCCTCAGCCTCAGCACCTGCGACACCAATGATTTCAGTACCACCGAAGGCGAAGAGGACGAGGATGAAGGAAGCTGCCATGCCGGAGAAGCCGTTAGCGAAGAAACCACCGTCGTTCCAGAGGTTGTCAATGCCCATTGCCTCTGGGGACTCGCCAATGTTGAAGATGAGGATTGCGGCGCCACCGATGATCATGGCGACCACTGCGCCGACCTTGATCAGCGTGAGCATGAACTCAAGCTCGCCAAACAGGCGGACAGCGGCAAGGTTAGCTGCACTGATGATCAGCAGTGTGACGGTGATCCAGACCCATGCTGGTGTTGTGGGGAACCAGAACTTCATATAGATCGTGATTGCCGTTAAGTCAGCCAGACACACGATCATCATCTCGAAGGCGAACATCCAACCGGTGATGTAACCACCGAGGCCACCCAGGTACTCGCGGCAGTACACCGCGAAGGAGCCACGCACTGGGTGACGCACACTCATCTCGCCGAGTGCACGGAGGATGAAGTACATCACCGCGCCACCCAGGAGGTAGACGAGGAGCACAGAGGGACCAGCCGCCTGGATTGCGCCGGCGGAACCGTAGAACAGGCCGGTACCAATCGCGGAGCCCAAGGCGATGAAGTGAATGTGGCGGGCCGTCAAACCTGGCCGTTTCGGTTTGGGAGTGTCTTGTTGTGTAGGTGCAGTCATGGTGGACATTAACTGTGCTCTTTCAAATGACAATGTGCGAATCGAATCGCTTCGGGAAAATATTGGTGATGACAATGCCCTGGCTGGGCTGCGTCTTCCCGGTTTGACCTTCCGTCGGTGGCACAGTGATTGGGGGCTCGCCGCGGGGGAGGGTCTCCGGGTGCGCGGCGTGTTCCGACGAATGCTTACGCTAACGAAAAATCCCCCGCGCTTTGCTGCGAAGGGCAGTTAGCGCAGGGGCGAAAAGTCGGCCGACACCGCGCTACAGATGATGATGCAGGCGGGCCGGCTGGGTATTCGGCAACGCGAAAGCGACGGCCTGGTCGACCGTGGCGGAAAATGCGTTGCGGTTCATCACGAAGAGAACCATAACACGGCTGTCTTGAGTTTGGGGCGGAAATGCGAAATTAATTTTTCAGACGGTGTGCTTCGGAGGGGTCGAGCAGGATCACGCCGCCTGATCCCTCGAACGCTTTAGCGCCGTTCATCTGCGAATCTGTGCAGGCGGTTCTGCGGTTTTCGGGAAGGTCCTCGTCGTCGCCAAGTCGGTAACGGCCAATGCAACCCCAGCCGTTCTTCTCATTCGTCCATGCGGTCACGGAGCCTTGAAGCTCACCGTTCTTCGCGGCTTCCTTGTATCCTTCGAGGGTGCTCAGGGCGACGTCGCACGTGGTGTTGTCCTCGAGCGCATACACGCCCATCTCAGTGCCAAGAATGTCGGAGGTGCCGCACTGTTCGCCCTTTGCCACCGTGTGTTCTTCGGTGATGCTCTGGGTCTTGCCCGGGCGGGAGTACACGCCGTCGTGGACCTCGAAGGTGTCATTGCCATACTCGACGCGGACACCGCCACCGTAGAGGTTGGTGATCACGACGTCATTGATCGTGACACGTTCGCCTTCGTTGAGATGGTTCGGCTGGATGTCGTAACCCTGGGAGCCGGGAGAGACTGCGGTGATGAATCCACCGCGGTCCGGCTTGTACCAAATGACATTGGGGATTTTGGTGTTCGGATCGCCACCGGTGTGCTCTACCGGTGGGATCGGATCGACAAACTTGGCTTGGCAGAAAACAGGGGTGTCGTCAGGGTTCCTGCCGATCCGACACCCGAATACTCCAGACTCCAGCCCAACAACGTTGTGCTCGAACCGTGAAGGGTCAACGTCGGTGTATTCGTCCTTTTTCTTGTCCTTTTTCTTGTCAGCCTTGGACTCGGTGGTCTCCTCGGTCGAGGATTCCGGAGTTTCCGATGTCGGTTCAGAGGAGTCTGAGTTTTGTGCTGAACCTGTAACCGTCGGCTCTGGTTGGGCCTGCTCAGAGCTATCGCCGCAACCGGTCAAGGTTGCGGCGACAATAAGCGCTGCAGCAGCGAAAGATGTGGTGTGGCGTGCGCGGGAAATATGCATGTCACCCAGTTTAGGAAAGCCGCTGAGGGGCGTCCGGGTTACGGCGCTGGTGTGAAATGGTCGAAAGAGCATTGGCCGGCGGGGAGATCTCGAGCCGGCTTCGGTTGCTTGGCGCATGCCCCTCTTAGGCGAAGACGCCCACCGCCCAGGAACCGAGCACCAAAATCACCGAGAACACCCAGCAGATCGGGAAGGCGATGCGCAGGTACTTGCCCATCTCCGCACGCGCCAGGCCGAGCGCGAGCCACAGTGCAGGGGAGAAGGGGCTGACGAAGGTGCCGATGACGTTACCCACGATCATGGCAGACGCTGCACCCATACCGGAGACGCCGAACGCCTCTGCGGTTTGCTGCACGATCGGCAGCACAGAGAAGTAGTACGCGTCCGTCGACGTTGCCAGATCCAGCGGCACGCCGAGCAGGCCGATGATCACGTGGATGTACGGGCCGACGGACGCCGGCAGGATGGCGATCAACGACAGGGCGATCTGCTCGAGCATGCCAGTGCCGTCCAGGATGCCGAGGAACATTGCGGCAGCGAGGATGACGCCGGCCATGGAGAGGGCGGTGGGGGCGTGTCGTCGCAAAGCATCGCTCTGATCGTCGAGCGACGGGAAGTTTAGCGCCATGAGCAGCGCGGTGCCGACGAGGAACGCGGATGCTGGCGATGCCAAACCAGCAACCAGCACGCCGATGAGTGCGAGTGTGATCAGGGTGTTTGCCCACGTCACCCACGTGCCGCCGCGCTGGGTGAACTCCAACTTTGCACGCTCTTCTGCTTGGCGACGAGAAAAGTCTTCTGCAACCGCATGAACATCGACCAACTGGTGGTCGCCAGCCTGCTTGGCAGTACGACGCTGCTCGATCACACCGAAGATCGCGGCAACGACGAACACGAGGACAATGGCCACACCCTGGACCGGCAAGAGGTGGGCCCAGATCTCGTTCGGGGAAGGGCCGATGACGGAACTTGCGCGGCCAACCGGGCCACCCCACGGCAGCATGTTCATCACCGACGCCGACAGAGCGACGAGCGTGAGCAGGACGTAGCGCGACATACGCATCGCCTCGTAGAGCGGCAGCAACGCGGGGATGGTGAGCAGGAATGTTGTGGAGCCAGAGCCGTCCAAGTGCGCGACGATCGCGATGGCAGCAGTGCCGATTGTGACCAAAATCGGCTTGCCGCGAGTCGCGCGGATCAACGCCTTAATCACTGGTTCGAACAGGCCGACGTCCGAAAGAATGCCGAAGTAGATGATGGCGAAGATGAACATCACCACGACCTTCATGACTCTGTCGAGTCCGTCGAGGTAGAAGTCCGAAATCTCCGCAACGCCTGCGCCGGTGAGTATCGCACCGACGATCGGGATCAGCGTCATTGCGACGATCGGATGGGTTTTGCCTTTGAGGAGCAGGCCGACCGTCACCACGATGATGGCAAGGCCAAGCACTGTCAGTGCGAGGGGAGAAGTCATGGCTGGATACTAAATGATTGCTGAGAAAAAGCGGGTTTGATTCTTTAAAAACCGTTGAAATAGCAGATTGAGGGGGTAATGCCGTAGTGTTGGCAGGCGATGAGCATTTCCGAAAACGCCACCGGCGGCGAGAACGAGCCGGATAAGAATGTGTCGGAAAATCAGGAAAACCCGCAGGATGTCGCGGCCGAGATTGTTGAGGCCGTAGTAGAGGACACCAGGGATGCGGAGATTTCTGAGGTAACCGGCGCCGCACAAGATGAAGCGGCCATTGAAATTGAAGACAACGTGGTAAAGATCGCGGATGCGGACGAAGAGTCCGACAACGGCGATAACGCTGCAGATACCGCAGAGGAAAAGGCAGAAGAGGTAAAGCCGGAGAACGGCTTTGAAACCCTCGGCCTGCCAGACAAGGTTGTGGAGGCCGTCAAGCGCGTCGGTTTCGAGCAGCCCTCGCCGATTCAGGCACAGACCATCCCGCTGCTGATGGAAGGCCGCGACGTCGTCGGCCTGGCACAGACGGGTACGGGTAAGACCGCAGCATTCGCGCTGCCGGTGCTGTCCCAAATTGATCCCAAGAAGCGTCACCCGCAGGCACTTGTGCTCGCCCCGACGCGTGAGCTGGCACTGCAGGTGTCGGACTCCTTCCAATCGTTTGCCGATCACCTGGGCGGCATCAACGTGCTGCCGATCTACGGCGGCCAGGCCTACGGCATTCAGCTCTCGGGGCTGCGCCGTGGCGCACAGGTGATCGTCGGTACGCCGGGTCGCGTCATCGACCACCTGGAGAAGGGCTCGCTGGACATCTCCAACCTGCGCTTCCTTGTGCTTGACGAGGCAGACGAGATGCTGAACATGGGCTTCCAGGAGGATGTCGAGCGCATCCTCGAGGACACCCCGGATGAGAAGCAGGTTGCGCTGTTCTCGGCGACGATGCCGAACGCGATCCGCAAGATTTCGCGCGACTACCTGAACAATCCGGAAGAGGTCACCGTTAAGTCGGAGACCCGCACCAACACGAACATCACCCAGCGCTACCTGTTCACAGCGCACCGCAACAAGCTCGATGCCATCACCCGAATCCTTGAGGTGACTGAGTTTGAAGCGATGATCGTGTTCGTTCGCACCAAGAACGAGACCGAGGACGTTGCAGAGAAGCTGCGCGCACGCGGTTTCTCCGCCGCAGCCATTAACGGCGATATTCCGCAGCAGCAGCGTGAGCGCACGGTGGATCAGCTTCGCGACGGCCGCCTGGACATCCTCGTGGCCACCGACGTCGCAGCCCGTGGCCTGGACGTCGAGCGCATCTCTCACGTGCTGAACTACGACATCCCGAACGATACGGAGTCGTACGTCCACCGCATCGGCCGCACCGGCCGTGCAGGCCGTACCGGTGAGGCAATCCTGTTTGTCACCCCGCGTGAGCGCCGCATGCTGCGCTCGATTGAGCGCGTGACCAACGCGACCATCGAAGAGATGGAACTTCCGACTGTCGACGAGGTCAACGAGAGCCGCAAGACCAAGTTCATGGACTCCATCACCGAGTCGCTTGAGGCTTCCGAGCTGCAGATCTTCAAGACCATGGTGCGCGAGTACTCCGCGGCCAACAACGTGCCGATGGATGACATTGCCGCAGCGCTTGCTACCCAGGCGTTGGCTGGCGACGAGTTCCTGATGAAGGAGCCGCCGCGCGACAAGCGTGACCGTCGTGATCGTCGTGACCGCGATCGTTTCGACCGTGACGACCGTCGTGGCCGTGACCGCTTCGATCGTGGCGAGCGCGGTGGTCGTGGCCGTCGTGGTGACAGCGAGAACTTTGATACCTACCGTCTCGACGTGGGTAAGCGCCAACACGTGCGCCCGGGTGCCATCGTGGGTGCCCTGGCCAACGAGGGCGGCCTGAGCTCCAAGGACTTCGGTCGCATCACCATCGGCGGTGACTTCACCCTGGTGGAACTGCCGAAGAACCTTGACCGCGCTGTGCTGGATCGTCTGGAAGACACCCGCATTTCCGGTCAGCTGATCAACATCCAGCGTGACCATGGTGCACCGCCGCGTGATCGTGGCGGACGTGGCCGTGGCGGCTACCGCGGTGGGCGCGACCGTGACGATCGTGGGTACGGCGGCCGTGGTCGCGGTGACCGTGACCGCGGTGGATACCGTGGCGGGCGCGACCGTGATGACCGCGGTTACGGCGGCCGTGGCCGTGGCGACCGGGATCGCGGTGGATATCGCGACTAGTTCTTAGCGCGTCAACGGCACGGGGCCACCTTGGTACCGGGTACAGTGTGGAAAGCATTTGCCCGGCCGGGGTGGCCCCGTTTTTGTTTTGTAAAGAGAGCACGCCTTCATGCTTCAACCGCGCTTGTTGTCCACCATCGCTGCATTCGTGATTGCGCTCGTCGCTGGGGTTGGGGTGCTTCCAGTGGAGGCGTCAGCGCAAACCCGCACTGTCACGCAGGGTGGATCTGTCGTGGTGCATGGCACCGGTGTGTGCACGGTGGGTTACAACGATCCGGCACGTCACCGCAGTTTTGTTGCGGCGCACTGCGGACGGAACGGAGCACGGGTGGAAATCGTCGACCCCGCTACCAATGCACGCAGCGGGGCAGTGGGCACCTTGTACCGTTCGCGGGCGTACGACGGCCACCTGGGTAACGACTGGGCTGCAATCCAGTGGGATCCAGGTGTGCGCCTTGACGGCAACCGCATCACAGGCGATGCCTGGGTGCACCCCAACGACATTCGAATGGGTGAGACTGTGTGCTACTTCGGTCGAACCTCGCATGCGGGTGGCGGACGCACCTGCGGTTCTTTTGGTGGGTCGGCGGACAACACGTTTCTCCTTAACGCTCCCTTGACACGCCCCGGTGATTCGGGCGGGCCGATGTGGGTGCCCGGTCGTGGTTTCGTTGGAGTGGTTTCCAGCATGTGGACCTCGCGCCAGTTGCCGCTCGTGCAAGGCAAGAACTTCGTCGTCGGCGTCGTACCGCAGGACGGTCCGCCGGTACCAGATGCGCGCCTTGTCGGGCTGTGGGCCCAGAACACGTTCCTGCCGGGACTGACTGGTCCTGTCGCTGAGGGGATCCGGGCGGTTATCGATACCATCTTGCGCCTGTTCACCGGGCTTGGCTTCCACGGTCCTGCGTCGCTGCACTACGGCTAGGTGTTTCGCCGCGCGATTGAACGTGGAATTTGCCTGCGTGATGCGGTGTGCGCAGGTAATCTAATGCGCGTCACCCGTGCCCTAGGAAAGCCATACAAATGAGAAAATTGGGATTCGCCGCCACTGTGAACACCGAGGTCCGTAGCCTCGTAGCCGCCGCTGGTGCAGCCGCGCTGGTGCTGAGCCCAGCGGTTGCAACCGCGGCAACGCCGTCCGTTGTCGAGCAAGGCAAAGCCATCTACATCGAGGGCCACGGGGCCTGCACCATCGGCTATAACGATGTGGCAAACCGAAAGAGCTACACCGCTGCACACTGCGGCAGCGAGGGCGCGCGTGTGTCCCTCATGGACCGCGCGACCATGGAATTTAGCGAAGAGATGGGCACGTTCCACCCGTCGAAGAACTTCACCCGCCTGCCTTACAACGACTGGGGCTGGATCGAATGGGACGCCGGTGTGGCAATTGCCGGTAACTCGTATTCCGGCGACAAGGTGCTGACCAAGGACGACGTGAAGATCGGCGACGAGGTCTGCTCACACGGCGAAACCAGTCACATGGGCACACGCAACATCTTATGCGGCACGTTTGCCGGATGGTCTGCGGAATCCTTTGGCGTGCAGCTCGAAGGCTGGCAGCAGGGCGATTCCGGCGGACCAGTGTGGGTACCGGGACGGGGCTTCCTCGGTGTGATGTCGGCTGCGGCACTAGGAGAGGCCAAAGCACCTTCGATCGTGATTGGCGGGAAGAGGCAAACGGGCAAACCGGTGGGCTGGGCCGCGTCAATCCACGACGGCGAGACGCTGTCGGATCGTCAGTTCCAGATTGATTTTGCCAAGGCAGGCGGGCTGGACACCAGTATGTTTGAGGGCACCCCCGGAACACCAGGCACTACACGCCCGCCGATTGCTGTGCCGAATCTGCCAACGAAGCCAGCCCCGGCCCCAGTGCCTGGGCATCCAGGCGCCCAACAGGACAACCAGGCAGGCACCCAGCCGGGTGCGCAGCAGGATGTCCAGGGGGAGAAGGGGTCGTCGACAAGCAGTAGCTCGCTGTCTACCGGTGAGATCATCGGCATCATCGTCTCGATCTTGATCGCCGCCATCCCCGTTGCGATGCAGTTTCTCTAACCTGCGCACATGAAAATCGCCCCGGATCCGCGCGGTGCGGATGCGGGGCGATTGCTTGCGCTGAGGAGGTTTAGAACAGGTCCGTCGGCAGGAACATCAGGACAAGCACCAGAACCCACAGTACGTTGAACACGCCGGCGCCAGCGTTCGCCTTCGCCTTGGACTTCTCAAAGTCCTCGGTGACATCAGTCGGATCAGCCTCATCAGGGGCGAGCGCACCGATCGTGCCCAGCATCTTGCGCTGCTGCGGGATCACCATAGCCAGCAGGATCGCCCATGCGATCACGGACAGGATAATGGCCGAGTGCAGCCAGTAGTTGGTGCTGTAGCTCGCCCAATCAGCGAACATGACAACACCGCCGAGCAGCGGAACAAGCGCGGAAAGCAAGCCGTAGGTCTTCGTGATGCGGTACAGCACCGACGCGCGACCCATCGCTTCTTCGCCACCGTTACGGGCTTCTTCAGCCTGGCGAGGGAACATGGAGGCGGAAACGACAACTGGGCCGAGCAGCAAAATGGCAGAGGCCACGTGCAGGAAGACAAGCAATGTATTCATGTGGCGCTACTCTACCTCACAGTTGTTGATTGGCGACGAGTCCCATAACGCCAGAACATGCACGTTTGATCACTTTCACATCTTCTGCCGGTAGCGGAAGGCGGTATTGGGTGGCCACCTCCACGATACGGGTGCCGTACGCGCAGCGGGCTCGGCGATTCGGCGGCATCCACTCGGAGGGCAGTTTGTCGGACTTGGCCTGGTTCGCTGCGGAAGATACGGCGATGAGGTTGAGCGGATCGTTGTAGAACGCGATGCGGGTGGCGTCGTCCCAACGGTGCGCGCCGAGGTCCCAGGCGGCGGAAACAGGGAGGATGTGGTCGACCTCGATGTCGTCGCGACGCATCACGTCCCCGGTAAACGGGTCGACACCGGTAGCGGCGGCTCCGGCACGCGCTTGGGCGACGGGCAGCATGTCCGGTGCGCATTGCGTGTTGTCAAGGTCGCGGACCACGATGCGCTCGCGTGTCGTGCACCCGGTGCCATCAATGGCCCAGCCGGGGCCAAACGCGGTGCGGTCGTAGCCCAGCACGGTCGCGCGCTGAGGGAGAGTCGGGATAGAAAAACGCGATCGTGCCGTGGGAAACGGCACGATCGCGAGGGTGAGAATCACCAGGATTGTCAGGTAGGTACGCATACCTCCTTAGACGGCGGTTGAGCCTGCCTGGTTCCCACGGGTTGCCTCGAGGGCCTCCTGGAAGGTCGCGTCTGGGTGAGCAAGGGCGTAGTCGGTAGCAGCGATAGCCTGGTTGAACTCTTCCTCCACGCCTTCCTTCGGGCGAGTCATCAGGGACACACCTACCATGGCGATGGTGGCAAAGGCGACGCCCGGGACGATCTCGTAGATGATGTCGCTGAGGTAGGTACCCCACACAAACACGGTGACAGCACCGACGATCATTCCGGCCAGTGCACCCGGCGCGGTGAGCTTGCGCCAGTACAGCGACGCCAGGATTACCGGGCCGAAGGAGGCGCCGAAGCCTGCCCATGCGAAGCCGACGAGACCCAGGATCGTGTCGGACGGGTTGAGCGCCATGACCATGCCAATTGCAGCAACGACAACCACCATCGTGCGCGAGAGCACGAGCAGGGTGGTGTGGTTCGGGTTCTTCTTAAAGATGCGGTAGAGGTCCTCGATCAGCGCCGAGGAGGTCACCAGGAGCTGCGAGGACATCGTGGACATAATCGCCGCCAGCACGGCGGTGAGCACGATACCTGCGATCAACGGGTGGAACATGATGCGAGTCAGATCCAGGAAAACGGTTTCAAAACCAGACTGATCAGTCACGGAAGCGGACTTCTGGCCGAAGTATGCGGTGCCAACAAGTGCGGTGAGCGTAGCACCCGCGAAGCAAATGAAGACCCAGATGCTGCCCGTACGGCGAGCGGTCTTTGCCTGTGCAGGGGAGCGCAGCGCCATGAAGCGGGTGACAATGTGCGGCTGGCCGAAGTAGCCAAGACCCCACGCCAGGTTGCCGATAATCGTTGCTGCGGAGACACCAGCGACCATGTTGAAGAAGTCGGGGTTACCGTTCTCCCACGGACCGTACGGCTGGGAGGTCGGCCACGTCAGGACGTCGGACGGGCTATTGAGTGCAAACAGCGCGAGCACCGGCACAATCAGCAGAGCCAGGAACATCAAGGTGCCCTGCACGGCATCGGTGTAGCTCACAGCCAGGAAGCCACCGATGAAGGTGTACAGCACGGTGACAGAACCGACGATCAACACACCGGTCAGGTAGTCACCGTCGAAGGTGGACTCGTAGTAACGGCCACCGGCGACCATGCCGGAGGAGACGTAGAACGTGAAGAAAACGATGATGATCACTGCGGAGGTGAAACGCAGCGCACGAGACTGGTCGTGCGTGCGGTTTTCAAAGAAGCTCGGCAGCGTGATCGAGTCGTTGGACACTTCCGTGTAGGCGCGCATGCGGGGTGCGACCCACTTCCAGTTCGCCCACGTGCCAAGGAAGAGGCCGATGGCGATCCAGAGCTCACTGAGGCCGGAGACGAACAGCGCGCCGGGCAGGCCCATCAGCAGCCAGCCGGACATGTCCGAAGCACCGGCAGAAAGCGCCGCGACGAACGGGTTGAGGCCACGGTCGCCTAGTACGTAGTCGTCGTACTTCTCGGTCTGTAGCCATGAGTAGAATCCGATGGCTACCATGACACCGAAGTAGAGGACGATCGCGAGGACAAGCCAGAAACTCTCTGACATAGTTTCTCCAATCTTCTTGTAACGTTCGCCACACTTTAACGTAAGGGTGCTCTACGTTGCACATAATCCTTAAAAACTTTTAGGGGTCAATTTCGGGGTGGGTGGTATAAGGGTGGGTATGCCTAAATACGTTTTGCACGGGCTCTGGACGTCCGACGCTGGACTTGTCATTTGGGCTGAGCAGGTAGAAGGCCACAGAATTGTGACGATTGGTCAAGTTCCGGAAGGGACTTTTCCGCCAATTGTGCATTCGCTTCTCGACGATTCCCGGTTCCGTCATCGAGAAATCCTGCTCCTGCAAACTCCGAAAGGGCGCCAGGTAACGCTACGCGCTCCCGTGGCAAAGTTTGCGCCCGAGGATGCGATCAGGTTCTTGGAGAGCATCGCGCATCTCGACGGGCCATCACCGGCGGCAACCCCGTCGCAGCGCCAATCGATCGCACCAGATCTGTATTGGCTCATCCGCATGTATGCGGGGTTGACCAAGTTCATCCGAGCCGGGCGAGTGTCCATCCATGTGCCGTACCGGCAGAACCAGTGGTTTGCACAGTGGCAGTTGGGCACAGGTCTTGAGGAGAGGGGCTGGCTCGCGGAGATGATCGCCGCAGCGCCGGGCGTGCTCACGGCCAATAACCACAAGTTAAGCGAGGATTGTGCGACGACATTTACGCACTGGATTGCCTCGACTCGTCTGCGTGATACGGCGACGTCAGAAGCTGGCCGTCCGTTTCCGCGCCACGACTTTGTGCTGTCGCTGATGTTCGATACTCCACTTCGTCGCGGCGGACCGAGCCTGGCGCAGCAGGTCGGTGATTGGAACGGCACGATCACCGCCGCGAATCTGCAGCTGGTCTTCATTGCTGAAGACCCGCAAGAGCCGATGACAGATCTTGACGCCAACCGCGACGGCGACGGCAGTAGCAACAGTGACGCCGCTGCAGCGGAGCCGTTGTGGCCGGTGCGGATCCAGGTCCGCTCGCAGGCGGATTCACCCCGCCCGGTTCGCATGGCGGATTTTGATAGCGCGTCGGCGGATCACCTTCGTGGCCAGTTGCGCTCCGCGATCGCAGTGTCGGAGCTGCTCGATCCCTCACTGCATGGTGCCCAAGGGCGTACTGACGGTGATTGGGATGTGCTGCTTACGGCTGATCAGATCGTCGAGTTCGTCCAAAACGTTGCGCCCAAGTTGCGTGCGGAAGGCTTCGTCGTCATGCTGCCGCGAACGTGGGCGACGGCGGAGACATCGTCGCAACTGAAACTTGCCCGTCACGAGGACCCGCACGATTCCGCCACGGTCACTCGCATGGGCTTTGACACGCTGGTCAAGTACGACTGGCGCCTTTCCATCGGCGGAGTGGAATTGACTGACGATGAGATGGCGGAACTTGCGCGCTCCAAAACCGGGCTGATCAAACTGCGCGGGGAGTGGGTGCTGGCCGATACCAAGCATCTGTCTAAGTCCGCGAAGTATCTGAACAAGCTCAAGGAAAGCACGCTGAAGAACGCGCTCGCCGAGGCGGAAGCCGCCGAGATCCACGCGCGTCTTGCAGAAGTCGGTGGCAGCGAAGATGCCGAACAACTTGCAGAGATCGCACGTGCGGCTCGCGCGGAGTACGAACGGCTAAAAGAAGCGCAGGGCGAGGGTGTGGTCTCCGCTGCGGAGCTGCGTCAGCTCGCCTTGGAAACTGGCGACGATAGCCCGATCGCGTTTACCGGCTCACCCTGGTTTACCTCGCTTGTCGGCGGCACCGACCGCCCCGCGCCTGAGCGCGTAGAGGTCCCTGAGACTGTCAACGCCGAGCTGCGCGAGTACCAGCGCCGCGGTGTGGACTGGCTGTACTACATGTCCCGCAACAACCTTGGGGCTGTGCTTGCGGACGACATGGGGCTCGGCAAGACCCTCCAACTGTTGTCCCTGCTCGCGGTGGAAGAGGCGAACGGCAGGAAGACCGGACCAACGCTTGTGGTCGCACCGACCTCAGTAGTGGGCAACTGGGCGCGCGAAGCAGCCCGCTTCGTGCCGGGTATGAAGGTGCGGATCCACCACGGCACGGGACGGCTCAAAGGTGACGAGTTGTTCGCTGCGGCCGAAGAAGCGGACATTGTCATTTCCTCCTACGGCACGGTTGCCCGCGACGTGAAAGACCTGGCCAAGGTGCGTTGGGATCACGTGGTGCTGGATGAGGCGCAGGCGATTAAGAATTCGGGCACGCAGGCGTCGAAAAGCGTGCGCGCCCTGCCAGCACGCCACCGCATCGCGCTGACCGGCACGCCGATTGAAAACAAACTGTCGGAGCTGCGTAGCATCCTCGACTTTGTTAACCCCGGCATGCTTGGCTCCCAGTCGTTTTTCCGCAACCACTTTGCCAAGGTCATCGAGGCCCGCAGCGAAGATCCTGTCGCGCTCGAGATGAGCGAGCGGCTTCAGCGTCTCACCGCGCCGTTTATCATGCGCCGGCTGAAAACTGACACGGCGATTATCAGCGACCTGCCCGAAAAGGCAGAACATGTCATCGCCGTAGACATGACAGCCGAGCAAGCCGCACTGTACAAGGCGCTCGTGGACACGATGCAGGAAGAACTGCAGAACCGAAAAGGCATTGCGCGCAAGGGGCTGGTGCTGTCCACCATCACGCGCATCAAGCAGATTTGTAACCACCCGGCGCACTTTCTTGGCGATGGCTCCCCAGTCACCATCAAAGGCGTCCACCGCTCCGGCAAAGTACAAAAACTCATGGAACTGCTGGACAACGCTATCGAAACCGACCAGCGCGTCCTGATCTTTACCCAGTACAAGGCATTCGGCGACATCCTCCAGCCGTACCTTTCGGAGCGCCTCGGCGGGAAGATCCCATTCCTCCACGGCGGCGTGGGCAAAACCGCGCGCGACAAGATGGTGGAAGATTTCCAAACTGATAACGGCCCGCGCGCCATGATCCTGAGCCTGAAGGCCGGCGGCACAGGACTCAACCTCACTGCGGCCTCTATGGTCATTCACCTCGACCGCTGGTGGAACCCAGCCGTAGAAAACCAGGCGACCGACCGCGCATTCCGCATCGGACAAGACAAAAACGTTACCGTGTACAAAATCATCACCCGCGGCACCATGGAAGAATCCATCCAAGACATCCTCGACGGCAAAACCCAACTCGCAGGCACCGTCGTCGGCCAAGGCGAAGGCTGGATCACCGAACTGGACACCGATGATCTGGCACAACTGATCAGCTACAGGGGGCAAAATGACTAAACGCCCACGCGAAGACAACGTCATCTACGCCAACTTCGGCGCACGCACACGCGTCTCCAGCCCAGCCGAAACCGGGGCGCAGACCAGCGAACCCTCGCGCGTCAACAGGCTATCCGCACCAGCGATGCGCATATTCAACGCTGCAGTGCGCCAAACCGACGTCGCGCGCGCCAAACGCGGCCGCACCTACGCCGACGGCGGGCATGTCCTTGGGCTGACCGCCGTAACTAATGGAATGCACGCAGACGTTGCTGGCAGCCAAAACGAGCCCTTCCGCACCACACTCGTCCTGCCGCACCGCAGCCGCGAAGACATCGAAACAGCCATCGGCTCGCTTGTGCGCGAAGCAGGTTCCCTCGAGCGCCTCCGTGCCGGGGAACTCAATGACGACGTCCTTGACATCCTGCTCTGCTCCTCACCCGACGAGGTGCGGTTTTACTGCGACTGCCCGGACAACGCCCAAGTTTGCAAGCACGCGGTCGCGCTCGCACAGTGCGCTGCCGAACTTATCGACGACGCCCCGAGCCTCATCCTCTCCATGCGCGGCATCACGCTTAACGCGCTCGAAGACCGCAAACGGCGCGAATCACACAACATGGCGCTCGAGAACTCCGCGCCGGGTTCGCCGTACTTCTGGGATGGGCACGACCTGCCCGATCTGCCACACCCGAAGATCGCGCCGATGATCGAAGATTCGGACATCCACTCGCTGCACCGTGCGATGCAATCTGTGTCGTTTACCAACATCGACCAATTGCGCGCGGTAGCAGATATCGAGGATCTTTACGACGACCTCACGCGTTCATAGTTCATATGTTCGAATATATTGTGTGCTGTGTCGTGATGGGGTGGTAGTTGTTGTGGGTATGACGCGCACGACATTCATTCACACGTCCGACCTGCAGTTGGGCATGACAAGGAAGTTCCTGTCCGCCGACGCCCAATCGCGTTTCAACGAAGCCCGGCTCCGCGCGGTAACGCGCCTCGGCGAGATCGCCGAAGAGCGCGGAGCTGAATTTATCGTGGTTGCAGGCGACGTGTTCGAACACAATTCGCTCAAGCGCGAAACGCGGGGGCGCGCACTCGAAGCATTGCGGCATCTCCCGGTGCCGGTGTATCTGTTGCCGGGAAACCACGACCCGTTGGTGGCGGATTCCATCTTTAATTTCACCTCTGACATTGATGGGGTGACGGTCTTGGGAGACTCCACGCCCGTGGAGGTCCGCGAAGGCGTGGAGATTGTCGGTGCGCCACTGCTGGCCAAGCATGCCTCCGAGGATTTGTGCGCGAAGGGGATTCGGAATCTGGAGCCGACAGAAAACGTGCGCATCTTGGTCGGCCACGGCCAGGCAGAAGGCTATGGCACCGAGGAGACGGCGGCGCTTATCGACATTGCCAAACTAGATGCGGCAATCGATCGCGGCGTGATCGATTACGTGGCGTTGGGAGATACCCACTCCACGCAATCACTGTCGGACTCAGGTCGAGTGTGGTTCTCCGGCTCCCCGGAAACCACCGACTACTTCGACCGTTCACCTGGCGCGAAGGGCGGGGAAGTGGATTCCGGCAACGCGCTAGTCGTGACCGTGGAGAAGGACAGTCTGACATCCACAGTCGAGGTTGAGAAGGTTCCGGTTGGCACCTGGACGTTCGAAGCACGCTTCTGGGAGGTCAACGATGCCGACGATGTTGCCGCGGTTATCGACGATCTGAAGGCCTATCCTGCGAAGGATCGGACCGTGATCAAGTATGCGCTCTCCGGCACGCTTGGCCTGGAAGCAACCCGTACGTTGCAACGAGAGTTAGACGAGTTAGAGCCGGTCTTTGCCGCTCTCTACGAGCGGGAGCGGTTGATGAGCCTGCACCTCGAGCCAGACGAGGAAGAGCTAGAGAATTTGCCGCTGACGGGTTACGCCAAGGAGGCGATGCGCGAGCTTATAGGTGTTGCTGGCGATGAGGCTACAGCGCGCGATGCCGTGAACTTGTTGTTCCGTCTGTCTAAGGAGGTCCACTAATCATGCGTATCCATTCGCTGACCCTCGACAATGTTCGTGCGATTGAGCACCTGGAGCTGCGTGACCTGCCGGATACAGGCGTCATCGTTGTCCACGGACGCAACGAGGCCGGCAAGTCGACCATCTTGGACGCGCTTGATGCAGTACTCAACGAGCGTCACACTGGCGGCGGCAAGAAGATTCGCGCTCTTGCACCCGCAGGACGTGACGAATCACCAGAGGTAGAACTCAACGCCACGATTGGCGGCACCACGTTTACCGTGCGCAAGCGATGGCTCAAGGGAAAGAAATCAGAGCTGACGGTGCACACGCCGGTCCGCGCTAACTTCACCGGCCGCGAAGCCGACGATGAGCTTTTGCGGATCCTGGACGAGCACCTGGATACAGCGCTTACTCAGACGCTGTTTCTCCGCCAGGGGGACCTCGATCCAGCGATCGCTGCTGCCGGTATCCCGACGATCTCTCGTGCCCTTGACGCGGAAGCCGGAGAAGGCGAAACCGGTGAGGAAGATTCAGACCTCGCCCGCGCCATTGATGCCGAATACGGAAAATATTGGACCAACGCGCAGCCACCGAAGAAGAAAGCACCCTATGCGGCGTTGTTTACCGCCGTAGAGGATGCCCGCGAGAAGCTGCGAACACACGAAGCGGAAGTGCAGCAGCTGTCGCAGTACGTCGATGAGGTTGAGCGACGCAAGAGTGAGATCGACAGCATCGACAAGGAACTGCCTGATGCCGAGCAAGAGTTGCGTGAGCGCGAGCAGGCAAGCGCTGCGGCGAACCAGGTCCGCGATAAGGCAGCTACCGCCCAGGAGCGCCTCGAGCGAGCGACGATCACTCGCAAACGTGCTGAGCAGGATGTAGCAGACCGCAACGCCCTGAAGAAGCGCGTGGAGTTGGTCAAACATGAGGAAGCTCAGCTCCGTGAAGAGATTGAGCCTGCACGAAAAGCCCGTAACGAGGAAGGGGAGAAGATAGCAACCCTTCTTGCGGATGTCGAGGGCGCGAAGACACGACTTACAGACGCACGCACTGCATCCAAACATGCAGAGACCTTGCGGGATCTTGCACGGGCGAAGCGTCGCCTCAAGACCATCGACGAGCAGCTCGAACGCATTGGCACGGTAGAGCAGGCGTATAAAGAACTGCTCTCCAACGCGCCAGAGCGCGACGTCACTGACAAACACATTCGGGACCTTGAACAGGCAGAAAACGAGGTCACACTCCAGCGCCGTCTGCGCGACGCATCCTCGGCAAAACTAGAGATCACCGCAGATCATGCGACGATCACTGTCGATGGCGATGATCGCCCCATCAACGGTACGGAAACCGTCGCGGTCTTCGAGGGCTCCACGTTGCAGTTGGGTGAATTCGGCGTGGTGTTCCGCGCAGCCCAAGGCTCTGCAGATCCCCAAAGCGCCGTAGAGAAGGCAGAACGCGCATTTGCTGATGCACTTGCCGCCACCGGTTGCGACAGTGTTGATGAGGCCCGTGCCGCCCGCGACGCCACGCAGGAGTACGCCTCCGAACTCAAGGTGGCGCGCCAGCGTCTCGACGACACCCTCGCCGGTGCATCCGCCGACGAACTGCGTGCCGAGCGGACCAAACTTTCGGCACAGGCTGAAGAGCTTGCGGCAGCGCTGAAAGACACTGCTGCATCCGATGTCGTAGCGGAGGTGGACGAAGCCGACGCAGAGGAAGCGTTGCGCGAGACGCAAAAGGCGCTCGCTAACGCAGAACGTGACGTGGACGCTGCCGAAGCCGCACTGAAACCCTACGTAGACAAAACCGCAGCACACACGCTGACCGTCCTGGAGACCCGTCTGGAGGCAAAAACAGCAGAAGCCTCTGCAGCAGCCGCGGAACTGTCCCGTGCGGAGGAAACAACACGTGCCGAAGATTTGGACAAAACTCTCCAGCAAGCGCGTGAAGACGAAACCGAATCCCAACAGGTTGTTGACGCGCTAAAGGTGGAATTGGCGGAAGCGGATCCCGAATTCGCCGCATCCCTGCTGGAGGGAGCCACCACACGTCTGAGCAATCTAGAGAAGCGCAAGAACGATGCGCAGAACCGAATCCGCGAGCTCACCGGATACATTGACATGGCCACCGGTACTGCCGAGCAAGCCGACCATGCGGCTGCGGAGCTCGAGATCGCCCAAGCCGCCCTTGACCGTGCGACGCGACGGGCAGAGGCGGTGAAACTTCTACGAGAGACTATGCACCGCCACCGCGACGTGGCCCGTGCACGCTACGCGGCGCCGTTTAATGCCGCAGTGCGCGAGCGTGCCCGAATCCTGTTCGGCCCGAGCGTAGATTTCAACTATGGCGATGACCTGACGATTACGGACCGCACCGTCGATGGCGTCACGGTGCCACTCGATCAACTCTCGGGAGGCACCAAGGAGCAGTTAGCAATCCTGACCCGCTTTGCCATCGCAGACCTGGTGTCCGGAGAGGGGACAGGTGCTCCTGTGCCGGTAGTTGTTGATGACGCGTTGGGTGCGACCGACCCGGAGCGCCTCGCTCGCATGAACTCGCTATTTAGCCAGGTAGGCAAGCACTCACAGGTGCTCGTGCTCACGTGTTTCCCGCAACGATTCGACCGCGTATCGGCTGCACGGACCTACGCAGTGGATGACTTAAAGGGGATTCATAAGGGGATTGGATAACATCATCGGTTATGGCTACTCAACCGCGCTGGCTTACTGAGGACGAGCAACACCTCTGGCGACTGATCCTGGCTGCCTCGAAGAAGGTAAATAACGCCATCGATGAGCGGCTGCAGGAAACCGCAGCCATGTCTGCTCCCGAGTTCTCAATCCTGGTGGTGCTTTCCGAAGCCCCAGAACGGACAATGCGACTGCGCGAACTGTGTGCCGAGCTGCAATGGGACCGCTCGCGTGCGTCGCACCAGGTCACACGCATGGAAAAGCGCGGATTGGTGTCGAAGAAGGTGTGTCCGGGCGATGCGCGCGGCGTATTGGTGACTATCACCGATGAAGGCTTCACACGCCTGGAATCTGCAGTGCCGGATCACGTCGAAACCGTCCGCCGTCTGATCTTTGATCAACTGACAGACGAGCAAAGGGACGTGCTTCAAACCTGGCTGAACGATGTCATTGCGGCCGACCCACGAACCCCTGACGGTTCGTAAAAATATCGCAACATGTTTCCAGAACCATTGCCGGAGCGAGGGAAGCGGAGTTTGATGGAGGCATGTCTTATACGAACAGCCCCCAGAACTTTAGTAACACTCCGAAACGACTTGAACGGTCAATGACTGATAAGTACATCGCGGGCGTATGCGGTGGCATAGCGAAATACTTCGGGGTGGACTCCACCCTCGTTCGCGTGGTCTTCATCCTGCTGGTACTCGCCGGGGTAATGCCGGGCCTGTTGGCATACATCGTTGCTTGGATGATCATGCCGGCAGAGTTCTAAAACACAGAGTTTTAGAAAATAATGCAGCCCGTGATGTGGTTCGTCGCTACGAACTCCATCACGGGCTGACGCCTATGCGCGGGGCTATCCCTGGTTGAAGTACCCCGGCTGATCAACCGGTCCAAGGTTGCCGGTGCGCAGGTATTCGACAACCTGACGGTCGACAGCCTGGTTGCCGCGCCCGACGTGACCGTGGCCCGGGCCGTGAACCGTCACCACGTGCGAGCCCATCGGCTGGGCGATGCCGAAGCGTCCCGCATACATGGTTTGCGGATCACGCGTGGCGTTGATCTGCAGTGGACGAGTCTTCAGCTTCGAACCGTTGAGCGCCACCTTGCCCGTGACTGGCGCTGCGCCGTTGCAGGTCACACCAGAGCCGAACTGCAGAGCAGGGGCGGTGATGACCTCGCCGGTCTGGTTGGCCCAAAACGCTTCCGGAATAAGGCCGTAGTCCGGCGCAGCGATGTTCTCGTTGCAGGTCTGCACGGCGAGCAACTCGTTGCGGGCGATGGACTCGTCTTGGAGGAACTTCATCAACTCAGGCGCCGGCTTGGCCTGGTCTTGCTTTAGCGAGCCATTGGTGAGCCGTGCAAGCGAGTCCCAGTCCGCAGGCGAGGGCAGCACATTGCGAGTGGCCAGCAGCAGCGGTGATGACACCTGGTTCGCACCCGGGTTGAGCATGCGGGAGATAATGCCTTCGCCCTCTACACGGGCCTTGCCGGCAGCCGACATAGCGTCTGCGCCCGCTTGGCCGGCAAACGCGAGTGCAGGCGGAAGGTCGCCCACACGGGCTGGCGGTGGGGTCACGGTCGGGTTAGTGCCGGACTGTGCGACGACCACGTTCGACCAGTACTGGTACGCCTTCAGCGGGGTATTGCCCATGTGGTACGTTGCGTCGTTTGCAGCGACCCACGCGAAGTACTCGTTCAGCGCACGCTCGTAGCCGCCCTTTTGGTCCAGCAGGATCTTCGACCACTGGTCGTTCGGGTTCATTGCGGAGTCGAGGACGACCTTGTCGGTGCGGTTGGGGAACATCGACGCGTACGCCGAGCCCAAGTACGTGCCGTACGACAGGCCCATGATTGAGATGGTGTCGTAGCCAAGCGCCCAGCGGACCATGTCCCAGTCACGGGCGTTGTTGTAGGTAGTGATCGTCTTGGTGTAGCCCGGGCGAGGCTTCTCGCACAGTTCGCGGGTGAGTGCGCCCTGGGTGACCGTGGCGTCCCATGTCAGCTTCGCTATGTCAGCAGGGCCGTTCATTGCAGGATCAGCGCACTTCAACTGAGTAGAACCAATCAGGCCACGCGGTTGTACCGCCACGAGGTCCCACTCGTTGCGCATCTCTTGCGGCCACTTCATGCCTTCGTTCATGCCGAAGAAGCTGTAAGCATCGCCACCTGGCCCACCTGGGTTGCCAAAGATCGCGCCACGACGTGCACCCGGATTTTGAGCCGGGATCTTGATAAAGCCAACGGAAATGTCGCCAGCCTTGGGGTTGTCGTAGTGCATGGGCACCAAAATGCGGCCGCACTGTGCTCCCTTGGCATCAACGTAGAACGGGCACGACTCCCACGTAATCACAGGGGAAGCCGGCTGCGCGTGAGCAGGGGTTGCGGTCAGTGGTGACAAGGTGAGCGCCAGCGCGCCGAGCGCCGCAGCACTTCGCTTGACGACGCGTCTCGTGACCGACTTCAACATAGCCAGGCTCCTTTTCTCCATACCTAAGGTTTCGCTTAACCGAATCTACCGGAGTTGTCAGCTATCGCCACACTACGCGCCGATTGTTTCGCGAATTGCACGCTGTACGTGGTCTTGATCCGCGACAGCAATGAGACAGTCATCTGCATTGCGGACACAGATGCGCACCGTGGGCCCGCCGAGGGTGAACGCGTCCGCTTCGGCGTAGCGGTCCGGCTGGTCGGCCAGCATGGCAATACCGGTGAAGTGGATCAGGCTGGGTTCTTCTCCGGGGAGAACGTCCTCGATGTCCGCATATGAGATGGTTCTGGATCGGCTGCCAAGGGTGGTGGTGAGGGAGTCGTGGTCAAGAACCAGCGCCACTTTGCGGGAGAAAATCCAGAGCCCCCAAAGCACCACCACGAATCCAAACAACAGCGCACCGTAGAGTTCGCCGCTCAACGCTGCAACGACGACTGCCACAATGACGAAACCCGCGACGAATGCCGCGGGTAGACCGCCTGGATGGCGGGTAAACACTTTCCGCTCCATGGCGGCGAGTATAAGGCCTACTGCTTGATGCCGGAGCCTTCGATCTCGATGCCGACCTTCTCGCTGACCAGCATGCCGCCGGAGTTCAGCGGTGCCTGGAAGTCGATGCCGAAGTCCGTGCGGTTGATGGTGGTGCGTGCCTCGAAGCCGATGCGTGTGTTGCCGAACGGATCCTCTTCGACGCCAAACGTCTCGACGTCAAACGTGATCGGCTTGGTGGTGCCCTTGATGGTGAGGTCGCCAGTGACGGAGCCGTTTCCCGACTCATCGATGTTGAACTCGGTGGCGGTGAACGTCATTTCCGGGTGCTTGTCGACGGCGAAGAAGTCGTCGCCACGCACATGCTCGTCGCGGTCAGCGTTCTTCGTATCGACGGTCGCGGTGCGCACGGTGCCAGTCGCGGTGCTCTCGGCCGGGTTCTCGGCGATGGTGAGCGTTGCGTCGAAGTCAGTGAACTCGCCGCGGACCTTGGTCACCATGGCGAGGCGCACGGTGAAGCCGATGGTGGAGTGGGCGGTGTCGAGGTTGTAGGTGCCGGTCAGGTTAGCCATGTGATTCTCCTAGACAGTTTGTTGATATGTCACCAGTTTTGGCAATAGGCTCGATAGTAAGACAATAATAGTGACGTGTCAACAATTATTGTGTATAGGATTCCCAAGGAGCCGTGATAGGTGAGAGTAATTTTGGGCTTCTAACGGTCCGGAACAGAGGCGTAAAAATATGCTGGATCTTGATCCTGCAAGTTTCAAAAACTTGCAGACTTTAGGGTGAGTCGCGCGATCGCACCGCTCCTCAAATTATAATTTTTGATGTTGTTGGGTTTAAGAGTTCAAGTGTGAACAAGGGGGCATACTGTCTGTTTTATTTGCTAAACCAAACGGTACAACCGGGCTTAAAAGTGTTCTTGTAAAACATAGTTTGTTAAAGACGGCTCGTCCCCAGGGATTTCATCCGCCAACGATTGCCAAGCTTTGTACTGTTCCTGGTTACGGCCTTTTCGGTTGATATCTCCTACTGTCGATGGAGTTAACGCTGTTTCGTCAGCGATGCTGCGGTATGAGCGACCGGCCGTGGCTTCTGTAACGATATGAAGGTTGCGGAGGGCCTTGTCTCGCATTGCTGAGTATTTGTCTATCATGCGCCGATACCAGGTGAGATATTCTGCGATGATCGAGTCTGACTCTGCGGGGAGGACGAATGGGTAGTTGGTGTTCTCTCGGCCTAGTGCGGTAAAGCGTTCTAATACTTCAGGGATATCGTCATCGAGGTAGTATCTGTTTTGGCGAATTTCGTCGCGCTCCGCATCTGTTAACAGTTTCCAGATGAGGTCGAATTGGCGAAAAAGTTTAGCCGGGGGAAATAGTGCCTCACGATAATCGGATGTCGGCAGGAGCATGACTCCGATCTGAACAGAGAGCTTTGGCTGATCGGCTACTGGGTCCCAAAGGCGCTCTACCTTAGGTTTAGTTAAGGGAACCTTGCACTTGCTTCCATTTGCTTTCAATAAATATACATACGGAGCGAGGCGGTGCGCGTGTTCAGCTGGAACCCACCCGATCTGTTGATTCCGATGTATGACTCGTAGTGCGCAAGCGTCATAGACGTTGTCCGGCATTGGATCCAACTGCACCCATGCAGGGCATGTGCTAGCCGAAGTCCATTCATGAGGGAAGTAGCGCTGCCCTGTTACTCCACAAGGAAAATAAGGTTCTTCTCGGGTAAAGGTTTCTGGGGCGTATCCCGCTGCGACATTTGGTGACAAAATCCAGTCCAAATTGTGCTCGATGTCCGTATTTATAAAGTGATCTTCCATGATTGCAAGACGCCTCAAGTCGGGTAATAGTTGATTTCTCAGCTGGCTCCGCCGTTTCTTCAGCGGTGGGAAAGCAAACTCGTGCTAACGGTTAGGCGGGCTTCGCTATGCAGCTATCTTAAAGATTCCAATGAGCAAACTTGGCTAAAAATTTCTTTCGGATTTGCGTCGAGGTAACAGTCGAGGTGTTCAAACCGTTACGATGTCCGGTGCCCCGACTGGGTCAAGTCCCGTGGAGTGGTGTAGCCGTCTAGCTTTCGGCTCGGTATGAAGTTCGGGTTTTTGGTTAGGCGGTTAGTTGGTGGTGGTCGCCATGATCGCCTCCTGGGTGGTGCATGAGGTGTTTGGTGTGTTCGTGTGAGTGCTCTTCGAAATGTAGCCCACTGGCGCTCTTTGAAAAGTAGCCCA
>OJLY01000090.1_pt1 | contig 73409 bp, 64 predicted proteins | sample 1597031 | NCBI WGS metagenome assembly OJLY01 (sample SAMEA3904673, study PRJEB24821) | metagenome | biome: Builtin; feature: hospital; material: surface | place: USA | collected 2013-06-03
GTGGTGGGGCGGCCGTGGCCGGGGTCGGGCGAGCCGAAGGCGTCTTGGGCGTGGGCGAGGAGGGGTGAATTGGTGCGCGTGAGTTCGTCGATAAGCGACTGCATCTGCGCCTTGGTGTAGGTGAGCACCGAGAATTCTTGGGTCTCGTCGGCGACGAGGCGGCCGTCCTGGTTGTAGACGCGGAACTGGATGGGCATGGTGGCTTGGGTGTAGCCGTCGGTGTTGGTGATGGGGATGGAGAGGGGCAGTTTGGAGGTGTCGGAGAGCGCGGAGTCGACTTCGACCACCTCGGACCAAGTGCCGCCCGGGTAGGTGGCCTCGACGCGGTAGCGGTGGAGGCGCAGGCCCAGGTTGGACAGTTCGACTTTGACGGTGGAGTCGGTGCGGTTGGCCACGATGACGTTGGGGTCGGCGGGGTCTTTGAGGACTCGGAAGCCGGCCTTGCCGTTGTTGAACTGGGCGGCGTTTTTCTCTAGGTCGCGGACGGTGACCTCGCTCTGGTTGGTGTGTTCCGGGTCGGCGGGGTGTTCCGGGGCGGGATCTGTGCCGGTGGAACCGCCCGCGGTGCTGGTGCCCGCGCGTCCCTCGGCGGAGCCGACGCGGCCGTTGACCAGTTCGACGTTGCGCCAGTCGGGGGCGATGTCGTAGTCGCCGTTAAAGCAGGTGATGTCGGTATCCGTGCAGGCGCGCGGCAGCGGGACCCCGGGGCTCGGGCGCGAAGGCGAATCCGAGTAGTCGAAGTAGGCGAACTGGTAGAGGTAGTTCATCACGGACTGGTAGTTCGGCACGTAGTCCGAGTCGGGGCGCTCCACGTTATACGCGCCCGAGTGCGTGAGGCCTAGGTTGTGGCCGTACTCGTGCAGAATACTGTTGCGTACCTGCTCCTGCGAGGTCATCAGGTCGTTCTTGGACACGAAGAACGCCCCGTCGCGCACCAGTCCGGTGCCCGAGGAGTAGTTGCCTGGCGACTGCTGCCCGCCAATGATGCCGACACGGAAGACGTCGGCGCGCGGGCCCAGGAGGCGGTCGCGTTCCTGCAGCAGCTTGATGCCGGGCTGCACGCTCGGGGTGTCACCGCCGCCGAAGAAGTACTGCGCGTAGTCTTCCGTGGGCCCGCCGTGGTGGGTGGTGTAGCCGGGGATGTTGGTGTAGTGCTCGCCGGCGTCGATGTGCAGGCGGATGCCCTGCTTCTCAAAGACCTTGACCAGCTGGTTCAGGCTCGCGCGGGAGGGCTCGTAGGTGTTCGTGTTCGCGCGCGAGCAGGCGGTAAACGCCGCGAAGTCTTCCGGGGTGGGCGCATAGTGGGAGCGGTCGGCGCAGCCGAGGGTTTCCCACTCGGATTTCATCCAGTTCAGCTGCAAGAACAGGTCCGGTGTCTCTGGGTCTGCGCCCCACACGTTGAGGGGGAATTCGCTGCCGCTTTTGGTGGTGAAGCCTTCGAGTTCCCAGCGGTCGGGGAAGCCGTCGCCGTCGGCGTCGTTAAGCGCGGCGGCCGCCGCCCCGCGCAACTTCAGGTGCGCGTGAAGACTCTCCCCCGGCGCGACTGTCTGCGCGTATTCGCCGGCCTGGTAGCGGGCATCCTTCGGCCCCGCTTCCCACGTGCCGCGCGCCGCGTCCTGCACCGCAGCCTCCCTGTCCGCGCCCGCGCCGAGTCGCGCCGCGCCGCCGAAGTCGGCTGTGAGCGTGTAGGCGTCACCGATTGCCACGTCGAGCACGTCGCCGTCGCGCGTGGCGGTGGCCTGCCGGGACCGGTCGAGGGTGCCGTGCGCGAGCGTGACCGACAGCTCGCGGGCCGTCTCCCCCAGGTTGCGCAGCTGCACGTCCACGTCCACCGCGTCGGGCGTGACGCGGAAGGTGCGCATCATCTCCACCTGCGCGTGCTCGTCGACATGCGTGAGCGTGACCGTGTCCACCCCATCCGCGGACGTCGGTTCGACCCGCGTCTCGTCGGCCGCGTACGTCACCGGCATCCCGTCGGCGGCGGCGTCGATGTACAGCGCGTTTTGCAGCATGCTTATCGACGGGTTCGTGTGACCAAAATACAGCCAAGACACCCGCCCCTTGCTCGCGTCCACGGTGCGGAACCCGCCCTCCGCGCCGGTGGTGACCTCCACGGAGTAGTCGCGCGGCGTAACCTCCGCCTCCGCCACGCCGGGGCCGCTAAGGCAGGCCGCGCCGAGCGTGGTGGCCGCAACGAGTGCCGTCAACGTGCGTGCGCGCATGCTCATCCCCTTTCGGCGTGCCGTGCGAAACGATTGAGTATCTACCACAGGTTAGCGCAGTGGAAAGGCAAGGAAGGTCCGGAAGAACTCCCGGTTCTGGTACAGGCCGAAACCGATGCCACCTGTCGCGGCGAGCACACCGAGGACAAACGCAAGGATCCGGGCGGTGATGGTCGCATCCGTCACCTGCGCCGCAGCACCAGCGGAGCCGCCCTTGCTTGCCGACGGCAACACCGTGACCGTCGCATTCGTCACCGCCTCGGTGGAGTCAGCGAAGGTCACGCGCACCTTGACGTTGCGCACGCCGGGCGCGGCACCGTCAGTGGCCTCGACGGTCAGCGCGCCGGTGGCCTCGTCAATCCGCGTGCGCAGCCCCGGCACGGCCTCGACCAGGGAAAACGCCGTGGCCTTGAACTCGGGTGTGATCGTGGCGGACTGGCCCGGGCGCACCTGCGCGGCACCGAAGTCGGCGGGCACGGCCCCCGACATCGCCGCGACGACGGTCGCCTGGGCGGACAGTAGGCGCCAGGAGCCGTCGCTAAACGTCGTCTTGACCTGCACGTTCGAGCTGTCGCCCGGCTTGGCTCCGGCTGGCGCGGACACGGTCAGCTCGCCGGTGGACTCGTCGACGCTCGCGGGCCAGGGCTGCCCCGCGAACGTGGAGGCAAGCGCGAACCTGGTGCCCTCCGGCACGCCGTGCGCCTGCGCGGTTACCGCCACTTCACCCGTGGGGAGCACGAACGGCTCCCAGGTGATTTCCGCGTGGCGGGCAAGCGAATCAGTGGTGAGCACCGCGTCCAGCGAGGTCTCGGACCCGTCCGGGAACTCGGCGCGCACCCCGACCGTGTAGGAGGTATCAGGGGCGGCGTCCTCGGGCAGGCGCGCGGTGATCTCGCCGGTGGACTCGTTGACGTCCAGCGACATCGGCACGGCACCGGATGCCGTAAACGCCACGCCCTCAGGCACCGTGCCGCTGGGCTTGATCGTGATGTTGCCCTGGGCGTCCGCGTAGGCGTTCTCGTAGTGCAGGTCGGTCTCCTGCGCCATCGACGCCTGCTCCCGGACGCCGATAACCAGCGGCGTTTCCGCCTCCGAGCCGTCCGCGTAGGTGGCGATCACCGTGACCTCCAGCGGCGCGGGGTCCTCCGGCGCGGTAGCTTCTACCTCGCCGCTTTCGCGATCCACGCGCACCTCCCAGCCCCGCAGCGCCGCGTCCTGTGCCAGGCTGAAGTCCGTGTCCGCCGGCACGTCCGCGTTGGTCTGCCGCACGGTGACGGTCTCGCCCGCGCTCGCTCGTTTCTGTGCGTACGCCGGCGCATACAGCTGTGCGGCGCGCGCCTTGAGCACCTCAAAGTGGGCGACGGTACGCTCGCTCGACCCGTCCGGGTACAGCACGTCCACGTCCACCAACTTTGGCTTACCCACCGGCGCGTCCAGCGGCGCGGCGTAGGTGACCGCGCCGTTTTCGTCCACGCTCACGTCCTCGCCTTCGACCTCAAAGCGCGTGCCCTCGGGCAACGGCTGGTTGTTGAAGGCGGAGTTATTCACCGTGAAGGTGGCACGCGGCGGCGCTGACGTGGCCTTTCCACCCGCGCGGACATAGGCGACCGTGTAGGTGGGGGTGAAGCGCTGCGCGTCGTCGGCTGCTTCGACCACGCGGATGCGGATCACGTCGTGCTCGCCGTTCGAGGTCGCCACCGGCACCTCGTACAGCCCGGGGGCAGTATCTATCGACGGCTGCACGTACACCTGGCCGCCACGAAACACCGTCACCCAGTCGGGCGCACCATCGGTGGCATAAACGGTCACCCCCGGCTCCGCGCGCGTCGGATCGAAGGCGTCCTCCGCACCGGCAGCGACTTCCAGTTCATCCCAGCCGAACTGGTCCAGCTCTTCCGGGTCCTCGGGATCAACAGGCTCGACCGGCTTCTCCGGTTCAGGCTCCGGCTCATCCCCTTCAACCACCAGGTCAAAGTTGTCCACGTAGCGCTCGCCGTCTTCCGTAATCACGTCGACGCTCACGTGCGAGGTGCCAGACTCTGCGGGCGTGCCTTCGATCACGCGCTCCCCGCCATTGAAGTCCAGGCCTTCCGGCAGCCCGTCGACCTCCACCGAGGCCGCGTTGTCCAGCTCCAGCGGGATCCGCACATCTTCCCCCGGGGAAAGCGGCGCGTCCGGTTTCTCGGCCAGCTCCGCCTCCTGGGCCTGAAGGCCAGCCGGGTCGCGGAAGGTGATGGTGAAGCGGCTCTCGAGTGGACCCGCCCCGTTGACCACTGGGTTGCCGTCCCGATCCACCACGCGCAGCGTGACCGGGTACTGCCCTGTCCCCTGCGGGCGGCCGTTGACGTAGTAGTACACGCTGCGCTTCACGCCGGGTGCCTGCACGGTGGTCCAGAGCCCGTCCGGCAGGCTGTCGATTTCCAGCTTCGCGCCGGAGGGCACGTTCACGGCACGCAGGTAGAGCGGCAGGATGAGCCTGCCGGACCAGTAGATTTTGTCCCCCGGTGCGATCAGGTACGGCTCGTCGGCGAGCTCGACGTGCGCGGAGTACTCACCGACCGAGCCATCGGCAAAGTCCACGTGCACCGGCACGTCGAACTCGTCGACCATCTCCGCGGTGAAGGGGTGCGGCGGGGTCACCTCCAGGCTGCCGCCGGAGCCCAGTGTGACATCCCACCCCTCCGGGGCAGCGAAGTCTTCGCTCAACGACCACGCCTGCGGGGTACCGACCACACCAAGCGCACCGAGAATCCCCGATCCGCGCACCTCCGGCTCCGCGGAGGCAGAACCGCCGAAGGAGGGGCGCAGCGTGTCCCAGGTGATATTCGTGCGCTCGGCGTCCGAGCGTGAAAAACGCGAGGGCGCGGCCTCGGCCGCAGGCAGCGCGTGTGGGGCCGCAATCGGCTCCACGCCGACAACAACGAGCGAGGCTCCGAGGGCGCATGCGGCGAGCGTGACCCCCCGGCGTACGGTGGTGCGCCTTAATGTGTTGCCCATGCGTGGCCCTCCTTCGTTCGCGCGTGCGTTTGCAGCCCGCGGGGTGGGGTACGGGCACACCTCGGAAATTCATGCGGTTACAAGGTTTTGCCCATATATTCCTTACTCTACCGCCAGGTACCCAAAACGCAATGTCGGCCCGGACGAGTGCGTGACAGATCACATCCGGGCCGACATTCAGCGCATTAGCTAAGCAAGCTGCTTGGCAATCCTGCTCGCCTTCTGCGCGATCGCCAGCTCCTCGTTCGTCGGCACGACGAGGACCTTCACTGTGGAATCGTCCGTGGAGATGATGCGCGGGCCGTCGTTCGGCTGCGCGTTGCGCTCCGGATCAACCTTCACCCCGTACATTTCCATGTTGTCCAGCGCGTCAAGGCGAACTTGCTGGTCATTCTCGCCCACGCCTGCGGTGAACGTGATGGCGTCGACGCGACCAAGGGCGATCATGTAGGAGCCAATGTAACGGCGCAGCTGGTTGATGTAAACGTTATAGGCCAACCAGGCGTCACCGTTTTCCTCTTCGATCATTGCGCGCAGCTCGCGGAAGTCGTTCACGCCCGACAGCCCCTTCACACCGGACTGGCGGTTGAGCAGGTTATCGATCTCATCAATAGTCATCCCGCCTTGACGCACAAGGTGGAAGATAATGCCTGGATCAATGTCGCCGGAACGCGTACCCATCACGAGGCCCGCCAGCGGGGTCAGCCCCATCGAGGTGTCAATGGCATGCCCGTTCTCCACAGCGGAGCAGGACGCACCATTGCCCAGGTGCAGCACGATCTGGCGCGTGTGCAGCGGGTCACGTCCGATAAGCCCCGGCACCTGAGAGGAAACAAACTCGTGCGAAGTGCCGTGGAAGCCGTAGCGGCGGATCTGGTTCTTTTCTGCCACTTCCGCGTTGATGGCGTAGAGCGCGGCAGCTGGCGGCAGGTGCCGGAAGAAGCCGGTATCAAACACAGCCACGTGCGGGATGCCCGGCAGCAGCTCACGGGCGACCTCAATGCCATCGATGTTCGCCGGGTTGTGCAGCGGGGCCAGCGGAATCAGGTCGCGGATCATCTCCACCACCGGATCCAGGATCAGCTCCGGCTCGGAGAAGACCATGCCGCCGTGCACCACACGGTGCCCGACCGCGCTGATGTCCAGCTGGGTGGGGCCGATCCCCTTGGTTTCCAGGATGCCGAAGCTCTCCTCCAAACCGACCTTGTGGTCCGGGATGGAGCGCTGCACCACGTACTTCTGGCCGTTGTGCTTGACGGTAATGCGTCCCTGCTGCTCACCGATCTGCTCCACCAGCCCGGAGACGAAGGGGTCTTCCGAAGCGCTGGATTCCGGATCGACGATCTGGAACTTGATGGAGGATGAACCGGAGTTAATAACCAGTGCGTATGCCATTTACTTTGCTCCTGCCTGAATAGCGGTGATTGCGACGGTATTGACAATGTCCGGCACAGTCGCGCCACGAGACAGGTCATTGACGGGCTTGTTCAGCCCCTGCAGCACCGGACCAACGGCGAGCGCGCCACCAGTGCGCTGCGCGATCTTGTAGCCAGCGTTGCCGGCCTCCAGGTCGGGGAAGATAAAGACGTTGGCCTGGCCCGCGACCGGGGAGTCCGGGGCTTTCTTCGCGCCCACGCCGGGGTCGCACGCCGCGTCGAACTGCAGCGGTCCGTCGACAGCCAGCTCCGGGTTCGCGGCCTTCGCGGCCTCCAGCGCTGCGACGGCACGATCCACGTCCGGGCCCGCGCCGGAGGCACCGGTGGAGTAGGACAGCAGTGCGACCTTCGGGTCAATGCCGAACTGGGAGGCGGTCTCCGCCGAGACCACAGCGATCTCGCCGAGCTGCTCAGCGGTCGGGTTCGGGTTCACCGCACAGTCGCCGAAGGCCCACAGGCGGCCGCGCATGACCATGAGGAAGATCGACGAGACCACGGACGCACCCGGAGCCGTCTTAATGATCTGGAACGACGGCTTAATCGTGTGCGCGGTGGTGTGCGCCGCACCGGAGACCATGCCGTCTGCCAGGCCCTTGTGCACCATCATGGTGGCGAAGTAGGAGATGTCCTGCATGGTCTCGCGTGCCTGCTCAAGCGTAATGCCCTTCTTCTTGCGCAGCTCCGCAAACTCGGCGGCGAACTCTTCCAGCAGCTCAGACTTCGTGTGGTCAATCACCTGCGCCTTGGACAGGTCCAGCCCCTGTGTCTCCGCGCGGCGAGCAATGTCATCGACGTCGCCCAGGATGGTCAGCTTGGCCACGTCCTTGGCCAGCAGCTGGTGCGCCGCCTTAAGGATGCGATCGTCCTCGCCCTCCGGCAGCACGATGTGCGCCTGGTTCTCCTTCGCGCGCCCAATCAGCCAGGATTCAAATACCTCTGCGCTCATGACGGGCTCGGCTTCGGCCTCTACCTGCAGCGCTGCCGCATCAAGGGCCCCTTGCTTCACGACGCCCGCGAGCACCGCCCCTTTCTGCCCAAACACTTCCTCCTCGTGCCCGGTATTCTCCGGCGTGGGGGTCACTAGCACGACAGGCACGCCGTATGCTGCGGCGACTTCCGCGTCGAAGGTGTAGTCGCCGCTGCCCAAGATGAGCGCGTCGCCTTGCGCGAGTAGCTCCTGGCCGTATGCCTCAGCCAGGGTCTGGCCCTCGACGCGAGCGGCGCGGACACCAAGTGCGTCTGCGAGTGCTGCAATGTCAACGTCATCGAGTGTGCACTTGGCTGCGGTGATGAGCAGTGAGCGGCTATTCGCCATGAGTCCACCTTTCGTATCCAGGCGTATCTGCGGCCTGGTTCGAGTTGCCATAAACAGTGACCAGTGTACCGACGAATCGCGACGTGCAACGCCCCAATGTGCTCTGCTGGCCTGTGCCATTCAGCATAGATCACACCAATTGCTTGAAGAATATACGTCCGGCCCGGCACCCCCGTGGTAGGGAGTGCCGGGCCGGGTTTTCGCCGTTGACCGACTGCGGACGGTACTGCGTCAGCGCAGCGCGGTCACGCTTGGCTTACTTCTCATCCTTCTTGGAGGAGGTCCAGGTCTTACCAGAAGAACCCTTCAGGGAATCAACCTTGACCGAGCTCTTTGCGTCACCAGGTGCGCAGTTGTCGTAGATGATCGTGCCGGCGATGATGCCAGCGGCGATCACTGCGAGACCAGCACCGACGGTAGCCAGGTCGAGGCCTGCCTTACGCAGCTGTGCGTTCATCTGCGACATTGCCTGTGCAGTCTGTGGGTTGAACATGCCCAGGTTCTTCTGGATCTGAGCGTTTGCACGCTCGATGTCCATGGACACGTTCTCCACGAAGTCCGTCAGACCCGGGATGGTCAGCTGGGTAGCCAGGCCGATCGGGATCAGCGCCAGCAGCGGGAGACCGAAGCCAACCGCGGAAGCGATGCACTTGCCCGTATCAGCCGGACCCTGCGGGGCCGGTGCAGGCTTGCTGTTCTTATCGAACGGGTTGTAGCCCTTCTCGACCTCTTCCTTGTTCGACACACCGTCACCGTCAGCGTCGCCTTCCGGATCCAGGATGGACTTGCCGTCCTGGCCCACAAGCTTGAACTTCGCATCCGCGTTGTCCTTGGAGCCGTCAGCGTACTCAAACTCGACGTCAACACTCGGCTCAGCAACCGGGGTCAGGGCCTCTACGACCTTGCTCCAGTCCTTCTCACCCAGCTCAGCGAACTGCTTTGCCAGCTCCTCGTTGCTCGGAGCCTGACCGGTGATCACACCGTCAGCGTCGTTCGTGAACTCCCAGCCAGTGGCGTTCTCCGGCACCTTCACGGTGATGGTGGTGTCTGCCGGAACATCCTTCTCACCGAACGGCTTCTTCGAGTCCTTGGACTCGCCCGGCTTCACGACGACTGCATCGCCGTAGTTCGGATCCTCTTCGCTCGCGGTGGTTGTCTTGTCGTTGTCGTCGCGACCCTTCTCGTGGCCCTCAACTTCGATCTCGATCTCAGCCTTGCCGTTCGGCAGATCTGGATCCTCAACAACAACCGTGATCGGACCATCAACATCCTTGCCCGGAGTCAGCTCAATCTCACCGGTCTCAGGATTAATGACAGCAGGAACATCCTTACCATCCTCATCCTTCGCAGAGACCTTCGTATCGTTGTCCGGGTTGATGACCTTGACACCAGAGCCCTGCTTCTCATCAGTCGGGTCAACCGGCTTCTTACCGGAAGAATCAACCTCAGTCTTGTCATCGCCAGGCGTCGGAGCTGGAGCATCCGGCTCTTCAACCGTGACGGTCACATCGACGTTGTCCTTCGAACCATCCGGGTAGGTTACCTCAACCGGAACAGTGATCTTGTCACCAGGCTTGGCATCCTCCGGAACCGGAACAGTGATCTCACCAGTGTTCTCGTCGACCTTCACACCCTCAGGCGCATCCTCACCCGGGGTGAACTTCGTCCCATCCGGAGCCTCGGTCGGGTTACCGTCCTTGTCCTTAAACTCAGGAGCCGGAACCGTCACATCATCGCCAGGCTTACCCGAACCATCCTCATAACCAGGCTCGAACTCATCCTTCTGCTTGGTATCAGGAGCGTCAGGCTCTTCAACCGTGACGGTCACATCAACGTTGTCCTTCGAACCATCCGGGTAGGTTACCTCAACCGGAACAGTGATCTTGTCACCAGGCTTGGCATCCTCCGGAACCGGAACAGTGATCTCACCAGTGTTCTCGTCGACCTTCACACCCTCAGGCGCATCCTCACCCGGGGTGAACTTCGTCCCATCCGGAGCCTCGGTCGGGTTACCGTCCTTGTCCTTAAACTCAGGAGCCGGAACCGTCACATCATCGCCAGGCTTACCCGAACCATCCTCATAACCAGGCTCGAACTCTTCAGCGGCTTTGTCCGTCACCAAGACAGACCATGCAGCGACGTCGTTGTTGCCCGAGACAACAACAACGTTGTAAACGTCGCCCTTCTCAGCCTCCGCCGGGATATCAAACGTGCACGCCGCGACCTGGTCCTTAGCGGTCTTGGTCTGGTCGAGCTCGCAGGTCTTGACGACCTTGCCGTTCTTATCGCGCCACTCAATCTTCGACGGCAGATCAGACAGCTCACCGCTAAACTCCGGGGTCACCGTGGTGCCCGGAGCAGCGGGCTTGTCGGTTGCGTTGTAGTCAGCCGTGATCGACACCGGAGCGTACGGCATGACCGCGTGGTGGACGTTGTATAGCGAGTTTAGTTCCTGGAACGGAACGCCATTGAAGTTGGTCAGTACCTGGTTCTCAGCCGGAATCGGGTTTGGCTTAAAGTTACCGCCGGCACCGAAGTGCTGGAAGACCGGAGTGTGGAAGCCGGTGTAACCGTTCTGGACCACACCATCCTTGTTCTCAACCCACATAAAGATGTGGTCCCGGTTGAGAATATCTTCACGGACCTGGCCCTTTTCGTAGTTTCCGAAGCGCAGGGTGTACTCACCCTTGTTGTTGGTCTTACCGTAGACCGTCTTGAGGATGTACTCGGGGTTGGCCTCGAGCATCTTCTTGGTTTCTTCAGCCAGCTTGTCCGGGTCGTTCTTGAACTTCTTGTGCAGAGCTTCGTTCGCCGCAGCACCGTCCTTGGTCAGGGTCGATGCGTACACGGTGTAGCCATCAGCGGCGGGGTCTTTGGATTCACGCTTCGGGCCGGTTGCCGGGAAACCCCAGTCTGGGCTGCCACCGGTTTCGAGCCATACTTCACCGGAGATGGTGTTCGGAACGTTTTGTTGGACAGACGCTGCGCCGATCGGACCCTCGGGATCTTCAACGAGCCTGTCATCCTTGGCTGCCATCCAGCTCGTTTCGTGGTTCGGCGCAACCTCACGCAGGAACGCAGCCATCAGCTGCATGTTACCGTCAGCCGCAACGAAAGAGCCCATCGGACCTTCGACAACACCGTTAAACGAGCCGGGGGTCCAACCATTTGCCTGGCGGAACATTTCCACACGATTGCCACGCTCATTGGTGAACGGTTCCACCCAGATCCGGTGCTGCTGGTCCGTACGCGCCGACCAAGAGTGCTCCACATCGTTACTATCAGTCCAGGTAATGCCCTTATCGCCCGTACCGAAAGCGAAGGTACCTTGCCCACCGTTACCACCGACCACATCCGGCAACGTGTGGGTCTTCGCACTGAAGATCGGGGAGTACGAACCGTCCTTGTCGCGGAACTGTGCGTAAACGGTAATATCGTCCAGCTTGACGTTGCCGTTGTCGTACGCAGCACCCGGATTACCGTTCGGGGAGGTCAGGTACACGTGGCCGGAGATGAGCCCCTTACCAACACCATGGGCGTCGGTCAGGTTAGCAGCCTTGGTGACACGACCGCTGGCGATCATGTCGGCATCGATCACACCGTTCTCATCAACAGCCGGCGCACCCGGAGCCTGATCTGCAGTAGCAGCAGTGTGCTCCTGCGCAAATGCGACCGGCTGCGCAAACGGCGCTACCAGAGCAATCGACAAAGCCGCAGCTGCAATCGTCGTACCGCGACGGCGAGTAATTTGATTCTTCATGCTGTGAAATCTTCCTTCCACGAAGATGTTCTGGACAAAGAGAAAGTCCGAAGGCACGTAGGGCGAACACCCAGGTCAGCCAATAGCGGACACAGCCACACCGACTTTCACGCCTTCAAATCTAGTAAAAATCGCCTGTCACCTGTCCAGTAGTTTTTCAGCCTCAAGTACGGTCTCAGGTTCAAATTCCCCGTCAAAACTGTAGCCCCAAACGCAGATAGCACACGCCTGAGCTGCACTTTCGACCCACCACAACACAGAAGCTGCGTTCAATTCACACAAAAACCACCCGGCGACACAGGCACCCATTCCTCGACAGAGGCTAGGTCAACACTCAGCTTTCTCTTACCTAGGATTCGAACTGTAAGATCCTGCCCTCGCCCTGAATGGCCACCTCCGCAAGCCTCAAGTCACACATTCGGTAACTCTCCAGAAACTAAGCCCTCAAAAAAGCCACATCCGGTAGTCCCCGCGATCGCCCCAACGCAATTCTTGTCAGTCCTGTTACGAACGTCCATATTTTCGGAGGTGCACAAAATTAAATTGTTCTATGAATAGCCCGCACAGTCGGTTTTTACCCCCTGCAGGGGGTAAGAAAGAGGCAAAAGACCCCGAGCAACGGGGCTACTCCCCCACTTCCAGGTAGCGCGCAGCCTCTGCCGCGCGCTCACGCGCTTCATCCACGCTGTCCGCAGTTGCCAGCACCATGACAGTGTCTTCATGCACCTGGACCGTGACTTCCTCGACCGCCATCGCCTGCGCGATCTGGCCGGTGGTGGGGTTCACGCCGTGGAGGAAGGTGGCGGCGCCGGGGGAGGTGAGCGTGACGTCGATAGGCAGGCCCGCCGTGGCTCGTGCATGCAGGTCGAACTGGTCTACGCGCTGCGTGCCGCGGGTGAGCAAGCCATCGGCGTCGGGGCGCGGGGTGGCCTGGGAGAAGTAGACCTCGTCGCCGTCGACAAACAGCTCAATCGAGTACACGCCGCGGCCCGCAATGGCCCCGCTGATGCGCGCGGCGATCGAACGCGCATTATCCGCCGCTGCCTTGGACAGCGCGGCTGGCTGCCAAGTCTCTACGAGTTTGCCCTCCGCGTGGCGGGTGCCGATGGGCTCGCAGAACCACGTGGCCAGCTCGCCGGTCGCCGGATCGATGGAGCGAGCCGTGAGGATGGTGACCTCGTAGTCAAAGTCGATGTACTGCTCTACCGCCACGGGCTCGCTCTCGCCGGATTCGGACTCGGAGGCGGCGTGCGCCTTCGTCCACGCGGCGCGCAACTCTTTTGGCTCGCGCACAACAGATTGGCCCTCGCCCGCGGTCGAACGGCCGGGCTTGACCACCAGTGGGTAGCCGACCTGCTCCGCGCACGCCTCGAGGGCTTCGAGGGAGTCGGCGAACTGGTACGCCATCGTCGGCAAGCCGAGCTCCTCGGCCGCAGTGCGGCGCACCCCCTCGCGGTTCCGTGTCATCCGGCAGGCCTCCACCGTGGGGAAGAGCTCGCAGCCGGTGGTCTCCACCAGCTCGCGCAGCTTGGCCAGGTCGGTCCCCTCCCCTGCCACGGTGATGTCCGGGGTCATCGCTCCCGGCGCGCCCTGGGCGAAGGTGCCCACCTGTACCTCGTAGCCCAGGCGGCGGAAGGAAGTTGCGAGCTCCTCCTCCACCTCAGACGTGCCCAGAATCAGCACCTTGGAGCGCTTCGCCGTAGTCATAGGCGCATACTCTATGCCTCGACATTGCCCTGGGCAAACAGGCGCGCTGGGAAAACGCTGGTGGGGTTAGCGGGCGAGTACGTCGTTGCGCACGATGGTCTGGTCGCGGCCCGGGCCCACACCGATGTAGCTCACCGGCGCGCCCGAGAGTTCCTCGAGGCGCAGCACGTAGTCCTTGGCCTTCTGCGGAAGCTCGTCGAAGGAGGTGCAGCCGGTGATGTCCTCGTCCCACGCCGGCATGGTCTCGAAAATGGGCTCGGCGTGGTGGAACTGGGACTGGGTCAGCGGCATCTCGTCGAAACGTTCGCCGTCGACGTCGTAGGCCACGCAGATCGGGATCTCACCGATGCCGGTGAGCACGTCGAGCTTGGTAAGGAAGTAATCGGTGAAGCCGTTGACGCGCGCGGCGTAGCGGGCGATCACCGAGTCGTACCAGCCGCAGCGACGCTTGCGGCCGGTATTCACACCGACCTCACCGCCGACCTCCTGCAGGTAGTCGCCCCACTTATCAAAGAGCTCCGTGGGGAAAGGACCCGCGCCCACGCGCGTGGTGTAGGCCTTCACGATGCCAAGGGACGCGGTGATCTTCGTCGGGCCGATGCCTGCACCCACGCAGGCACCACCAGCGGTGGGGTTGGAGGAGGTGACGAACGGGTAGGTGCCGTGGTCCACGTCCAGCATGGTGGCCTGGCCGCCCTCCATGAGCACGTGCTTGCCTTCGTCGAGTGCCTTGTTCAGCGTGTACTCCGCGTCGATGACCATCGGCTTGAGACGATCAGCGTAGGACATAAAGTAGTCCATCACCTCGTCCGGCTCGATGGCCTTGCGGTTGTACATCTTGACCAGCATCTGGTTCTTCACGTCCAGGGCAGACTCGATCTTCTGGCGCAGGATCGACTCGTCGAAAATGTCCTGTACACGCAAGCCCACGCGCGCGACCTTGTCGGCGTAGGTAGGGCCGATACCGCGGCCGGTGGTGCCAATGGCGCGCTTGCCCAGGAAGCGCTCCTGCACGCGGTCCAGCGTCTGGTGGTACGGGGCAACCATGTGCGCGTTGCCGGAGATGCGTAGGCGGGAGGCGTTCGCGCCGCGAGCCTCGAGCCCGTCAATCTCCTCGAACAGCGCCTGCAAGTTCACCACCACGCCGTTGCCCAGAATCGGGGTGGCGTTCTCGCTCAGCACGCCGGCAGGCAGAAGCTTCAGCTCGTACTTCTCGCCGCCGACAACCACGGTGTGCCCGGCGTTGTTACCTCCGTTGGGCTTGACCACATAGTCGACTTTGCCGCCGAGGATGTCGGTGGCCTTCCCCTTGCCCTCGTCGCCCCACTGGGCGCCCACAATGACGATGGCGGACATGTTGACTCCTTATATAGGCAGTAATCCGCGCTTATTGTAGCGTGACCCGTATGCGGCTGATTCATTGCGCGTGCGCAACCACGATTACCCTCCCCGGTGCCGAGCACCACACGCTTGGCGAGGTGCCCTCGCGAAAGGAGCTACGCTTCCTCGACGCGGCCGCCAAGGAGATTCTGCCAGAAGACCCCACCCCCTCACTGGCAGAAATCCAAGCCTCGCCGAACGTCGCGCACATGGGAGAGCCCGGCCCGGCCCCGCAACAGCCGAACGAGCGCCTGCGCGTGGTGGTTTCCGGCTCGGACAAAGCACTGGCCGCCGTCTTGACCCGCATGATGCGCGGAGATTACCTGTGGGCGGAGGTGGCCTACATCCCGGTGGATACACACTCCCCCGCTGCGGTGGGCTGGGGTCTGGCCGGACTGAACACTGAGGAGCTGTGCGCGCTGGCTACCGACGGGCCGGTGACCCCGTCCCCGTGCGTTCGTACCGATACGGGTGACGTAGTGGCTGGTGCGGCCGCGATCTACCGGGACAAAGGCGACGAGGAGTACGTGGGCGAAATCGTCGTGGATTCGCAGCGCTTGGTCTACCGCAGCGGCGAAGCACCATCCGCTCGCTTCTACGGACAGTTCGGCGCGCGCCTCGTTCCGACGGCTGGCGCGCCAGGGATTGCGTCCACGCCGATCGTCACGCCGCTGGTTGCTACTGGGTCAGTATCAAGGCGCTCACCTGAACAGCTTGAGCGAATGTCGCGGAATGCGCTGCTGCGCGGTTTGACGCGTGGAGTGGGCGTGGCACCGGGCCAGACGGACGGGTCGCGGGTGCTCACCGGGCGCGCGCTGCAGTCCGGTGGCGAGGCCATCACAGTGGAGCTGGACGGGGTACGCCGCCCGCGCACGGTTGAGCGGGTGACTTTTTACCGACACTTGCGCGACATCCAGAGCGTGAAAAAGGCCCCCACCGACGACATGTGACATATCTCACATGGTATTTTCTTTACGCTAGCAGTGAGCGAGATGTTATCTCGCTGAGACATTGGACGGGCAAGTTTCTGGCGGCACATGTCGCCCGAATCTAACATTTCCGCAGGTCACAACATTTGGCTGGCGATTGTACCGAGGGTCCGTCGACATGTCACTCGTCCACCCGTTCGATCAGCGATTTTTGACCATCGCGCGCCCGCCAGCGCTGCACAATTGCCGCAGTCGCCTTACGTTGGATCTTGTTCGTAACGCAGCGAAGTACGCACTTCGCACAACGCGAAGCGAGACCGCCCCCGCGGTACAAGCGGTGGGTGGGAGCAATTAGTTAAACCCCAAGTAACAAATCCGAAGCACTAAGGAGCTTTTTAGATCATGGCTGAGACCAATCGCATTGAAGATCTTGCAAACGCAACCGCTTTCGACGTTGATGGCGACAAGGTAGGCGGCGTCCAGGACGTCTACGTCAACGACACCTCCGGCCAGCCGGACTTCGTCTCCGTCAACCACGGCCTGTTCGGCGCCGGCACCTCCATCGTCCCGCTGCGCGGCCACACCCTGCGCGACGGTGAGCTGCACCTCGCATTCCCGAAGGACCGCATCAACGACGCACCGGATCTGGACGAGAACGGTCACCTCACCACCGAGGACCAGGATGCGTTCTACCGCCACTACGGCCTGACCGAGACCAAGGACGTCACCACCTACGACACCGGCCGCCACGCCGCAGCAGGCGCTGCAGGGGCGGGTGCCGCAGGTGCGGCGGGCGCTGGTGCGGCCGCTGGCGAGCGCCGTGACGTTAAGGACGTTGAGACCGACGCTGCCGCTGCAGGCGCTGCTGCAACCGACAAGGATGCGATCATCCGCTCCGAGGAGCAGCTGAACGTGGAGAAGGACCGCGTTGAGTCCGGCCAGGTTCGCCTGCGCAAGTACGTGGTCAACGAGACCGAGACCGTCGAGGTTCCGGTCGAGCGCGAAGAGGTGCGCGTTGTCCGCGAGCCGATCACCGACGCCGACCGCGCAAACTTCGACGGCAAGATCGGCGAGCAGGAGGCATCCGTCACCCTGCACGAGGAGCGCGTCAACGTGAACAAGGAGTCTGTCCCGGTAGAGAAGGTCGCCCTGGAGAAGGACACCGTCCAGGACACCGAGCGCGTCTCCGAGGAGCTGCGCAAGGAGCGCTTCGACACCGATGGTGTTGAGGGCGTTGTCGACGGCGACAAGAAGTAAACACGCTCCACGCTAAAAGTAACCCGGCCGGTTCACACCCGGCCGGGTTTTACTCGTCGTAAAGCTCGGGCGGGTACTTCGGGGTGTGGGAGGTCGGCGCAAGCACCGCCACGGCCGACTCGCGCGACATACCACTGGCCTCCAGCAGGTCCACGATGAGCGATCGAGTCTGCGCCAAAATGGCGTAGGCCGAGAGCACGGCGTCCTCCGGCAGCGCATCCATCGAGGCGCGCTGGCCTGTCACACGCAGCTCATTGACAATGCGTGGGATCGCGATGGCCTGCGCCTTACGGGACTCGACCTCGTAGACCTCGGAGAACTCCAGGCAGATCTGCGAGAGCGTATCGAGCAGTGCGATCTGCTCCTCCGTCACCTCGTCCTTGTCCTCGCACAGCACCAAGGCGCGACGCGCGAGCACGCGGGTAGTGCGCACGGCGTTATCCACCGGCGGGATCACACGCGAAAGCGAGTTAATGTAGCGGCGCACGCCCCAGAGGAAGGGCGAGATCCGCGTCGACTCCTTGCCGGACTTGACCGCGGATGCCATCTGGTCGATGTCGGTCTGCGAACCGCGGATGGACTCGAGCGCCTCGTCGATGATCTCGGGGTCGTCGTTGGAAAGGCCCGACGCGACGTCGTCAAGCACCGAGCTCAAAATGCCCATCACCTTGGAGATCTCAGCGCGCGCACCCTGCATCGGTGCCTGGGGCAGCACGGCAAGGGTGGCCATGGAGACCGCCACACCAATGATGGCGTCGACCGTACGGTCTAAGCCAGTGACCTCCGCACCCGGCGGCATGATCGTCGCGATGAGCACTGAGCCGATCGCCACCTGATTATTCACCAGCTGCGACTTGGATAAGAACGACGCAATGACCAGCGCCCCGGACACAATCAGCGCGATCTGCCAGCCGCCCTCCCCTAGCCGGTAGAACAATAAATCGCCGACCAGCACGCCGAGGATGCACCCGAGTGCCAGATCCCACGCCTTGGTGAGCCGGTCGCCGCCGGTCATGCCGATCATGATGATGACTGAGATCGGGGCGAAGAACGGGCGCTGGTGGTCAAAAATTTCCGTCGCAATCCAATACGCAATGCCGGAGGCAATACCGATCTGCAAAATCGGCAGCATCCGCTTGCGCACCCGCAGCACCCGCGACTGCAGGGACTTATCCACCTGCTTCAGGCGCTCGCGCGTACTCATCCTCTCTTTGGCCATGCCCAATACCCTAGCCGCTCACCCGGTACCCGGACACGCAAAAGCGCCGCCCCTGAAGCCAGGGACGGCGCTTCGCTGACGCTCAGCAGGCCATGAGGACTACTTCGCCACAGAGCGGCCGACAGCGTGCAGATCCTGGCACGCCTCAATGACACGCTCGGTCATGGAGGCCTCCGCCTTCTTCAGGTAGGAACGCGGGTCGTAGGCCTTCTTGTTGCCCACCTCGCCGTCAATCTTCAGCACACCGTCATAGTTCTCAAACATGTGCGAAGCCACCGGACGGGTGAACGCGTACTGGGTATCGGTGTCCACGTTCATCTTCACCACGCCGTAACGCAGCGACTCCTCGATCTTCTCCTTCTCGGAACCGGAACCACCGTGGAAGACGAAGTCGAAGGGGCGAGCGCCGTCTTCCAGGCCGAGCTTCTTCGCGGCGACCTTCTGGCCCTCGTCCAGCACCTCAGGACGCAGCTTCACGTTGCCCGGCTTGTACACGCCGTGGACGTTGCCGAAGGTAGCTGCCAGCAGGTAGCGGCCCTTCTCGCCGGTGCCCAGGGCATCGATGGTCTTCTCGAAGTCCTCCGGGGTGGTGTAGAGGTTCGCGCCGGCCTTTGCCTCAACGCCGTCCTCCTCGCCGCCGACGACGCCGATCTCTGCCTCGAGGATGATGTTGGCCTTGCGTGCCTTCTCCAGCAGCTCCTGCGCGATCTCCAGGTTCTCATCGATCGGCACCGCGGAGCCATCCCACATGTGGGACTGGAACAGCGGCAGCTCGCCACGGTCCACGCGCTCCTGGGAGATAGCGATCAGCGGACGCACGTACTCGTCCAGGACCTCCTTCTGGCAGTGGTCCGTGTGCAGCGCAATGTTCACGTCGTAGTGCTGGGCGATCTCGTGTGCGAATGCGGCCAGGGCCAGGGCACCCGCCACCTTGTTCTTCACGCCCAGACCGGAACCGAACTCAGCGCCACCAAGGGAGAACTGAATGATGCCGTCAGACTCAGCCTCGGCGAAGCCCCGAATCGCCGCGTTGATGGTCTCGGAGGACGTGCAGTTGATGGCGGGGAAAGCGTAGCCGCCCTTCTTTGCACTATCCAGCATCTGGTTGTAGACCTCAGGAGTAGCAATTGGCATGGGGAAAAACCTCCAAAGTTGCGGGTAGGTAGTACGTGTTCCAGTATGCCCTTTTTACAGCCCCGGTGCATTGGAAATTCTCGCCGCCGCCTCCAGCAGCATCCAACCGGACAGCTGGACCGACAAATCGCGCTCATCAATCCGCAGAAGCCCGACCGCTTCGCTGATGCTCGCCGGGCCCAGCCCATAGTTGTGCGGCAGCTTCGCATCCTCGGTCCACTCGGCGGCAAACACCGGCAAGCCGTCGACTTCGAGGCGGTGCTGCCACAAGGACTCTGCCGACGCACGCACGAGGCGGGCGGCCACCCGCTTCGTGGCGATGTTTTCTCGACTGTCCTCCGGCATCCGCACCGCGACCTCGGCCAGGTAGCGGGCCAGAATGCCTTTGAACAGGCCACCGTCGCCGTCGCCGGACTCGTACTTCGGGCTGATGATCACGCCCTGTGGGGTAGCCAGGTGCAGCGCGATCGCCTGCACAATCGCGCGGATATGCGTGATGTAGAACACGGAGGCGTCGGCGCGCTCGGAGTTGGCGAAAGAATCGATCGGCTCGTCGTGGGCCAGCCCCACCTCGTCGCGAAGCGCAAGCGCGATCTCCAGGCTCGCGCCGAGGACTGTGCCCTGGTTGTAGGTGTAGATCTTCTCCACCACCTCCGGGCCGTGCATGCGCATGCGGATGCCGTCCTCGAGCAGGCCGTTCTCGCGCACCAGGTTGTCAAAGATCCAGTCGAGCACCTGCCGCGACTTGTCCAACCGGCCCGTGCGCGCGAACAGGATTGCCGCCGGGCCGTTCGAGGGAATGTTGTAGAAGGTCTCGCCGCGACGCCAGGGCAGCACGCCCGTGACCGGGTCGATGCCCGCGAGCAGGTCGAACTCCAGCTGGTTCAGCGCCTTCGTCCGGCGCACCCCTTCGAGCGCCAACGCACGGTTCCACGCCAGCGCCAACCACGCCTTATCGTCGTAGTACTTGTTGGCCGTGAGCTTGCCGCCCGTGCGGTAGTTCATCGCGCGCAGGGTGTGCTGCACACGATTCCGCCGCGCCTTCGTCGGCTCTCGCAGCGCCGCATCCACCTGACAGTCCAGGTAGTGCGCCTGCCACCAGTAATGCCAGTGCCAAAAGAGGCGGTCCTTCGCCCCCGGGGGCCAGGTGACTACCGCCAAATTGGTCCGCGGCATCTTCCACAACTTCTGCGAATGCCGCTTGTGGATGGCCTGCTCAGCTAAATCGGCACGCCGCGGCCACGGCGACGCGGGTTCTGACACATCTGCTCCCAACACCTACAACGAGCTCGTACGATCTTTATATTGCCAGAGCAGGCCGGAATGTTGCAGAGAAATATCCAACGGGTTTACCAAGCCTGGCCAAGATCCGCGTGCTGACGCACCCACGCGTGCATCGCGATGCCCGCGGCCACGCCCGCGTTGATGGAGCGCGTCGAGCCGAACTGCGCGATCGAGCAGGTCATGCTCGCCGCGTACTGCGTCTCCTCCGTGATGCCGGGCCCCTCCTGGCCGAAGACGAGCACGCAACGCTCGGGCAGCTCGGCCGTTTCCAAGGGCACGCACCCCGGGGTGTTGTCGATCGCCACGACTGGGATGTCCTCCGCTCGCGCCCAGGCGGCGAAATCCGCCACGGTTTCGTGGTGGTGGATGTGCTGGTAACGGTCCGTGACCATCGCGCCGCGGCGGTTCCACCGCTTACGCCCGATGATGTGCACCTCTTTGGCCAGGAAGGCGTTGGCGGTGCGCACTACGGTGCCGATGTTCATATCGTTTTCAAAGTTCTCGATCGCCACGTGGAACGGGTGGCGGCGCGCGTCGAGCTCCGCCACGATCGCGTCCATGGACCAGTAGCGGTAGGCGTCGACGACGTTGCGGCGGTCTCCATTGGCCAGGAGCTCTGGGTCCAGGCGAGCGTCGTCAGGCACGGGGCCCTCCCACGGGCCCACGCCGTGGCGGCCCTCATTCCATTCGGTGGGGCCCTTCGCGGGTTGCTCAGGCAAGGCCCAGATCCTCGAGACCGAGCAGGAAGCGGTACTTCAACCCGGCGTCCTCGATCACCTTCGCCGCACCGGTCGCGCGGTCGACCACCGTGGCGACGGCGACGACCTCAGCACCCTCCGCGCGGCATGCCTCCACTGCGGTCAGCGGGGAGTTACCGGTCGTGGTGGTGTCCTCCACGACGAGTACCTTCTTGCCCACGATGCTCGGGCCCTCAATGCGGCGCTGCATCCCGTGCTTCTTGGCTTCCTTGCGCACCACGAAGCTGTCGATGTCGCGGCCCTGCGCGTGCATCACCGCGGTGGCGACCGGGTCCGCGCCCAGGGTCAGGCCGCCGACGGCATCGAACTCGAGGTCTTTGGTCAGCTCGCGCAGCTGCGCGCCGATCAGGCGCGACGCCTCGTGATGCAGCGTGGCGCGGCGTAAGTCCACGTAGTAGTCCGCCTCCTTACCCGAGGACAGTGTGACCTTGCCGTGGACGACCGCCAACTCCTTGACCAGTTCCGCAAGCCGTGCTTTGTCTGCTGTGTTGCTCATCTACTCTTCCTCTTTCTCTGGGTTCTTTGTCGGTGCGTCTTCAAAAATTGACGACGGTGCCTGCTCGCGCCGCACCCGCGTCAAGTCAGTCGGGTGCTCCTCCGGTGCGCCGTCTGCAATCGCGGCGACCTCATCGCCGCCGAGGTCGCTGTAATCCACCTGGCCGCGCACCGCGCCGGTGACACGGGTGGGCATCTCCAGCGGCTCGTCCGGGCGCTGCACGTGCGGCTCGTCCGGCTCCGGGCGCGTGACCGGGCGCAGCTGTTCTTCCTGGGAAAGTTGCTGCTCGGGCATGTCGCGGGTGGCGAAACCGAACTCGATCTGGTCGGCGGTTTCGGGCGGGAGGGTACGCGCGGCGTCGGCAAGCAGGGCGAGTGGCGCGAGGGTCGCGTCCCACTCGGCCGCGGCGGAGGAACGATCCATCTCTGCGAGTACCCAATCGGACTCGAACCACGCGGCGGTCACTGCCTCCGGCAGCGAGGAGAGCGCGGTGCGCACCCGCACGTCCAGGAAGCGCTCGACCGCGCCCGCGTGCGTGCCGAGCACGGTGAAGCCTTCGGCCTCCGTCACGGTGATGAGGTCGGCGGAGGAATCCGCGTGGAAACCCTCGCGGCGCATATCCACGACCACGTCGCTGATGCGCCCGGTGTCCATCGCGATAACGGTCACCCCGCCCAGGTCCATCACGTGGGTGGAGTGGCCGTAAATCGAGCCGGAGGCGATGTCCTTCGGCGTCGCCCCGGCAGCCGCGGCACCGCGCTGCCACTCCCCGACCAGCTCATCGCTGTGCTTGGCAAAGGCAAAGCCGTGGCCCTCCGCCCAGGCCCTGCGCTCACGGCGCGATGCGCCCGGGAACTGCAGGCCGGACTTCCGGTGCGCCCGCGGGGTGGGCTTGGGCGCTGGGGCTGGCTCGGGTTCTGGTTCTGGCTCGGGCTCCGGCTCAGGTTCGGGAGCCGGTTCTGGAGTTGGTTCCGGTTCGGGAGCTGGTTCAGGCTCGGGCTCCGGCTCTGGCTCGACAGGCTCGGGCGCCGGTTCGGGAACTGGTTCCGGTTCAGGCTCGGGCTCAGGCTCAGCCGCGCGCGCAGGCTCGACAGGCTCGACAGGCTCGACGGAGTCGGCGGCGACTGCGGAGTCAGAGGAGGGGCGCTCGCGGGCGTCGCTAAGCCAAAGCGCGACTCCGGCTGCAATGACGAGCAGCGCTACAACAATGAGTAAAGGTGCCATCGCGAACTGATGTTACTGCCTTGCCGGACGCGGCCGTTACACGTCCGTGGCAATCGGGTTGGACTTCTCCGCGCTCCACTGCGACCAGCCGCCCACGTAGTGCGTGACCACGGGCAGGCCGACGTGCTCCATCACCGCGATCAGCAGTGCGGAGTGGTTGCCGGAACCGGAGTAGACGATGACCTCGGCCGGGTCGGTGTTCTGGGTGAGTCCCACTTCGGCGAGGCGGCCGCGGATTTCCTCGACCGAGCGCAGCGTGCGCGTCTCCTTGTCGAACAGGTCGTAGACCGGCAGGTTCAGCGCGCCCGGGATGTGGCCCGCGCGCAGGTCCAGGTTTTCTTTGCGGCCGGCGAAGCGGTCGGCCCCGCGGGCGTCGATAAGCAGGCCCTCGAACTCGCGCACCTGCGACATCTCCGCAGTCGGCATGCTGCCCGGGTGGGTGGGCACCTCGCGCCTGACTGCGGGTGAGCCGGGGCCCGCGAGTGTCTGGAAGCCGCGGCGATCCCAGTCGGCGAAACCCCCATCCAGAATGTGGATGTCCTCGATACCCATCCAGCGCAACACCCACCAGGCACGCGCGGCGTACAGGCAGTTGCCCTGGTCATAGGCGATCACCGGGCGGCCGGGGCCGATGCCCCACATGCGGATGGCCCGCTCGACAACCTCCGGTGCGGGCAGCGGGTTACGGCCACTGCGCGAGCCGGGCAGGCCGGCGAGGTGCGCGGCCGGGTCGCAGAACTGCGAAGTCGGGATATGTTCGGACCGGTACTTGGACACGGCCTTGCCTTCCTCAGGCTCCCACAGGGACGCGAGGATGGTGTTCTTCTCCCCGGCGCGGATACGCAGCCGGAGGTCTTCCGCGGAGACAAATACGCTCATGGCTGCCAGTGTAACCGGCGGGCGCTCACCCCACAGGCCAACCGGTTAAGCCATGTAGCCGGGAGCCTGCTGGATCACGCCATCCGCCTCAAGCCCATCGAGCCACTCGCGAATGCCCTCCATCGGGCAGTCCGGCCCAATGCTCGCCGCGAGCATCCCGCCGGGGCCGATCTCGACGCGGCACCCGAACGCCAGGAGCGTCTCCGCAATCTCGTGCGGCTGCTGCTCTTCCGGCAGGATGCGCATTGTCGACGCCCCGCCGCGCACCAGCACCCGGTCAACGTGCCAATTGCCGCCAACACGGACGCACTCGACGATGTCGCCCACGGCAAGCGAGACGTCTACAAAGGGGACGCTCGCCACCACGAAGTGGTTCCCGCCCAGGTTGTGCGCGGCCAACTGCTCATTTTCCACCCCGGGCATCGCCACACGGGTGAGAATGGTGGTGGGGTACTGCATGTCTCGCAGCCTACCGCGCGCGTCAAGTGGGCGGGGGTGTTTTGGGTTGCGCGCTAAGATGAGCGCGTGACGAGTTACCTAGCACCTACAAAGAAGGTCCGGGTCGCTGACCTGGTACAGAAGAAAGCAGCCGGAGAAAAGTGGGCCATGCTCACCGCCTACGACTACTCCACCGCCCGCGTGTTCGCCCAGGCCGGCATCGAATGCATGCTGGTCGGCGACTCCGCCGCGAACGTGGTCTACGGCTACGAGACCACCAACCAGGTCTCCGTCGACGAGATGGTCTACCTCGGTGCCGCCGTGGTCCGCGGCGCGGGCAACGCTCTGGTTATCCTGGATCTGCCCTTCGGCAGCTACGAGGCCAGCGACGAGCAGTGCGTCCGCACCGCCACCGACATGATCCACCGCGCGGGCGCGCACATGGTCAAGCTCGAGGGCGGCGTGCGCATCGCCCCGCGCATCCGCGCGCTGAAAAACGCAGGCCTTGCGGTGTGCGCGCACGTCGGGTTCACCCCACAATCGGTCGACAGCTTAAGCGGCTTCAAGGTGCAGGGCCGCGATGAGAGCGCCGGGCAGTTGCTTGCCGACGTCAACGCCGTCACCGACGCCGGCGCCGACCTCATCGTCTTCGAAATGGTCCCCGCAGCGCTCGCCGCGGAGATTACACGCGAGTGCCCCATCCCCACCGTCGGCATCGGCGCGGGCCCGGATACCGACGCGCAGGTTCTGGTCTGGCACGACATGGCTGACTTGCCTGAAGGCGACCACCGGGCGCGCTTCGTCCACCGCTTCGGCACCATCGGCGCCGACCTCACCGCCGCTGCCGCCGCCTACAAACGCGCCGTGCACACCGGCGAGTTCCCGGCTTCGGAGCACAGCTTTTAGTTTTCACTGATCTGGATCGGCGCGTTATCCAGCAACCGGGTGGAGCCGACCTTGGCCGCCACCAGCATGCGGGCCTCGCCGGTGAAGCCGTCGGGAAGTTCGCCCAGGTCAGGGGTTGTGGTGACGAGGTAGTCGAGGGTGAGGGCGGGTGTGGCGTCGAGAAGCGAGCGGGCCCGCTCGAGACTTCCGGTTTGCAGCGCTTTGGGGAGTGCGAGCGCGGTCTGGCGCTCGGCGGCGCTTAAGTAGCGGTTGCGCGACGACAAGGCGAGCCCGTCGGCGTCGCGCACGATCGGGCAGCCGTGGATGCGCACCGGCATGTGCAGGTCCTCGACCATCTGCCGGATGAGCGCGAGCTGCTGATAGTCCTTCTCCCCGAAGAACGCGTCCGCCGCGCCCGTGAGCGCGAACAGTTTTGCCACCACCGTGAGCACGCCCGCGAAGTGCGTCGGGCGGCTCGCGCCCTCCAGCACCTGGCCGAGCGGGCCCGGGTGGATCGTCGTGCGCGGGCCGTGCGGGTACATCGTCTCCGGGGAAGGGGCGAACACGGCCTCGACGCCCTCCGCCTCCAGCTTTTCCACGTCTTCGGCGAGTGTGCGCGGGTACGCGTCCAAGTCCTCGCCCGGCGCGAACTGCAGCGGGTTGACGAAGATACTCACCACCACCGGGTTGCCCAGGGATTTTGCGTGTTTGACCAGGGCGAGATGGCCGTCGTGTAGCGCCCCCATCGTGGGAACCAGGGAAACGGGGACGGTACCGAGAACGTCTTTGAGCGCTTCGGGGGTGTGAACGAGGTGTGTCATGTAGATGATTATGGAACGTGCCAAGCACCTACGAGGATTTGCGCAGGTGCAAGGTGACGCCCGTCTCGCGCATCATCTCAAATGTGTCGGCTGTATCCACCCCCATCGCCAAACAGGCATCCGGGATAAGAATCCTTTTCCGTGAGTGTGGTTGTGAGCGCTCATGGGTTACCAACGTATGTTGATGCTCACGAGCGTAAGCAACGAGAAGATAATCAGCGTGGTTACCTACAAAAGCTTGGATGGCCTCCGCCCGGTATGACCCTGAATAGGCCCACTGAGAAAGCGGCTGGAAATGCTTCGTCGTTGGCTGATCAATCGCCCTAAAGAAACCAGGATTTGCGCGTGTCCACTCAGCGAGCTCATCATTGCCCTGTAGGAGTTCATCCCGGACGGCTTCGATGCTGCACACTAAGTCCTGCCGATACGCATCCTCGAGCCAATCCCAGAACCCAGGCGCGAGGTCGAAAGCGTAATACCGATTCTTGGCCTCGATGAGGATGTTGGCGTCGAGCAGGAACATCACGCAACCCCCAATTCCTCTGCAAGATTCTCAAACGTTGCGTGTTTCTTCGTACCGAGCAACTGGTATGCATCCCGGTACGAGGTGGAACCCTCCAAGGCGCTCGCTATGACCGCTCGAGAGAAACTGCGACTGAGACGCAGTGGCTGGGTGTAGTAATAGTTGCCACCGCCATCGCTGCGTCGCCCGTCCAAAAAAGACATGACACGCTGCTTCTCTGCTTCATACGCCTCGATGTATTCATCCCAAGTAAGAGCCTTGGCATCAAAAAGACGTTTGAGAATGACCAGCGTACTGACGCGGTAGGTCCTAGCAAGGCGCTCCAACTCATCGACGCTCACGAGGCCCTGGAACTCCTGAACCAAAGCATGCAACGGAACAAGGACCTCTGCAGCGACCTGATTGCACCAGAGCTCAGCTTTAGGGCCGTCTTTAGCTGTCATGGCGGCATCAGAGAGTGCGCTGCCGCCTAACCAAATGTGTGCCAGCTCGTGGATGAGTGTGAAGATCTGGGCTGCCTTGGTGTCCGCTCCGTTGACAAAAATCAGCGGGGCAAGAGGGTCCGCCAAAGCAAATCCTCGGAACTCGCTAGGATCTAATTTCCGATGCGGATCGGAACCAACGACACCACTCACCATGACCAAAACGCCGACAGCCTCGATCCGGTCAATCAACTGACGCAAAGCATGCTCCCAATTCGGGAAAGTGGCACGTTCATCAAGGCCAAAATCTAACGCGCCCCGAATCTCGCTCGCGACTCCTTCAACTGGCTCCTCCACTGTGGTAGCACCAACGAAAGAGACTTCGTCGAAACCGTTCATCAAGGCATGTTCGCGATACCAGTCTTGGCGCTGCTGGCACTGGTAGATCGTGTCAAGGAGATCCGCCGAGGGTTGCTGAACCCCAACGTTGCCCAACGTCCTCATATCCGGGATTGGAACCGCTTCTACCGGCGGTTCCGGAAGAAAAAGCAGCCCCAAAGGCGTATGAGTAGCGTTTGCAAATTTTTCTAATTGCTTGAGTGTGGGACGTTCCTCCTGAGAGAGCCATACGTCAAGCTTCGGAGCACGGCGAACAGTAGTGTCCTCATCCCAGCCGCTCCGTCGAACAGCCCACCGAAGAACCTCTGGAGCAACATCCACTCGCACTACCATTCCGCTCACCTCCACCGACCTTCTGGATCGACCTATGTAGGCATCATCATACGTTTCTTTGACGCTCGTACACGGGGTCCGGACCGGATCTAAATGGAGCTAGCTCCATTTGGCCGACCAGCTGAACCGCGACCTGCGGTTTTACACTGGTACAACATGCAAACGGAGCTAGCTCCATGTAGATGAACGCCGGGCAGCCAGCCAGACGGCGGCCGGAAACGACCAACCGGCAAGCCGCCCGGACCTCGCCCCTACGCCGCGTCGACGGTGAGGTGCTCGCCGCCTTCGGCGACGTCCACGTTGACGGTGTCGCCGTCGCGGACGTAACCGGCGAGTAGGGCCTTCGCCAGCCGGTCGCCGATGGCCTGCTGGATCAGGCGGCGCAGCGGGCGCGCGCCGTAGGCCGGGTCGTAGCCGCGCTCGGCAAGCCATGCCTTCGCCGCGTCGGAGACGTGGAGCGTGAGGCGTCGAGAAGCGAGGCGATCAGCAAGCGACCCGAGCTGGATGTCCACGATGCCCACCAGCTGCTCGGCCGACAGCGCGTCGAAGACGACCACGTCGTCGAGGCGGTTAATGAACTCGGGCTTGAAGTGGTGCTTCACCGCGTCCATGATCTGCTCGTGGCTGCCGCCGGCGCCCAGGTTGGAGGTCAGGATGACCACCGTGTTGCGGAAGTCCACCGTGCGGCCCTGGCCGTCGGTCAGCCGGCCTTCATCGAGGACTTGCAGCAGGATGTCGAAGACGTCCTGGTGGGCCTTCTCGACCTCGTCGAAAAGCACGAGCGAGTACGGGCGACGGCGGACCGCCTCGGTGAGCTGGCCGCCGGCGTCGTAGCCGACGTAGCCCGGAGGGGCACCGACCAGGCGGGAGACGGAGTGCTTCTCGCCGTACTCGGACATGTCGATGCGGACCATGGCCGTCTCATCGTCGAAGAGGAACTCCGAGAGCGCCTTCGCCAGCTCCGTCTTGCCCACGCCGGTGGGGCCGAGGAAGAGGAAGGAGCCAATCGGTCGGTTCGGGTCGGCGACACCAGCGCGGGAGCGGCGCACCGCGTCCGAAACCGCGTTGACCGCGTCCTTCTGCCCGACGACGCGACCGGCCAGAATCTCCTCCATGTGCAGGAGCTTCTCGGTCTCGCCCTGCATCATCTTGCCTGCCGGAATGCCGGTCCAGGAGGAGACGACCTCGGCGATCACATCGGGAGTGACCTCCTCGGTGAGCATCGTCTTCTGCGTCTCGCTGGCGCTGGCTTCCGCGTTCGCGACCTGCGCTTCCAGCTCGGGGATCCGGCCGTAGCGCAGCTCGGAGACCTTGGCGTAGTCGCCCTCACGCTCCGCGATCTCGGACTCGTTGCGCAGGCGCTCCAGTTCCTCCTTCGCAGACTGGACCTTGTCGATCTCGGCCTTCTCGTTGGACCAACGCGTCTTCAGCTCGCCGAGCTTCTCCCGCTGGTCCGCGAGTTCCTGCCGCAGATCCTTCAGGCGCTGCTGGGAGGCAGCGTCCGACTCCTTCTGCAGGGCGATCTCCTCGATCTCGAGACGACGGACGATCCGCTCGAGCTCGTCGATCTCCTGCGGGGAGGAGTCGATCTCCATGCGCAGGCGCGAACCGGCCTCGTCGACCAGGTCGATCGCCTTGTCCGGCAGGAAGCGGTTGGTGATGTAGCGGTTCGAAAGCTCGGCCGCAGACACCAGCGCGGAGTCCTGGATGCGCACGCCGTGGTGTACCTCGTAGCGCTCCTTCAGTCCGCGCAGGATACCGATCGTGTCCTCCACGGTCGGCTCGCCCACGTAGACCTGCTGGAAGCGGCGCTCCAGCGCGGCGTCCTTCTCAATGTGCTGGCGGTACTCGTTCAGCGTGGTTGCACCAACGAGGCGCAGCTCGCCGCGGGCCAGCATCGGCTTAATCATGTTGCCCGCGTCCATCGCGCCCTCGCCGCTGGCACCGGCACCGACGATCGTGTGCAGCTCATCAATAAAGGTGATGATCTCGCCCTCGGCCGAGGTGATCTCATCCAGCACGGCCTTCAGCCGCTCCTCGAACTCACCGCGGTACTTCGCGCCCGCGACCATCGAGCCCAGATCCAGCGAGATCAGCGTCTTGCCCTTCAGCGACTCCGGGACATCGCCCGCGACGATGCGGCGGGCCAAGCCCTCCACGATCGCGGTCTTGCCCACGCCGGGCTCACCAATAAGGACCGGGTTATTCTTCGTGCGGCGGCTGAGCACCTGGACGACGCGGCGGATCTCCGAGTCGCGCCCGATCACCGGGTCGATCTTGCCCTCGCGAGCGCGCGCGGTGAGGTCCGTGGAGTACTTCTCCAGCGCCTGGAACTGGTCCTCCGGTGCCTCGGTGGTGACCTTCTTGTTGCCGCGAACGGACTGGAAGGCGGCCTTAATCGCCTCATACGTGGCGCCGCGCTTGGTCAGCAGTTCCGCAGCCTCATCCTTGCCGCGGGCGATACCGGCGAGGAGGACTTCGGTGGACACGTATTCGTCGCCAAGCTGCCCGGCAAGCTCCTGCGACGCATTGAGCGCGTTGAGCGCATCGCGGTTGAAGTTGGGGTTGGCCATATTCTGGCCTTCTGCCTTGGGGTAACCCGCGACGAGCTCGCCCGCCTCGCGTGCGACGGTATCCGGATCAACACCGGTGGCCTTGAGCACGGGGGCGGCGATGCCGTCTTCCTGCGTAAGAATTGCCTGGAGCAGGTGCGCCGGGCGAATATCCGGGTTGCCTGCCGCAGACGCCTTCTGCAGCGCCTGCTGGATTGCCTCCTGCGTCTTGGTTGTGGGGGTAAAGGATGCCATGGTGCATCCTCCTTTCCGTGTGCGTTTATCTATATGGTTTATCTACCGGTGTACCCGGTCTACTCCCTATAACGCACCGGAAGTTGAGTCTGTTCCACTCAACGTGAAAAAAGTTGCGCAGACTCGACTCAAGCCCCGTTGGATCTCGCGGCCTGCTCCTTCACTGGCACCCACTTCGAGGTAAACGCCAAGATCACCACGCCCACCGCAATGGCAAAGGAGACCCAGCCGAAGCCGGTGACAAAGCCCGCGATCACCGCGATCGGCGCGAGAATGGTCATGCCGATCTCAAAGGGCGCAAAGCCCACGTACGCCACGCCGTACTCGTTAAGCGTGCCAGATTTCAGCTTGGGGTCCACCATCTTCAGCAGCGCGATACCGGTCGCCACCGCGGCGGTCGCCCAGCCCCAGCCGAAGATGCCGCGCTCCAGCCAGTGCTCGCCGAAGAACAGCGGGCCCGCCCACAGCATCCACACCACGCAGAAGATGGTGCCGAGGACGAACAGGAGCAGCAACGCCTGCCAGTAGCCGGCCAGCGCCGCCGGGATAATCGAGGCGATACCGAAGGCGATCATGTAGTCGGTCGCCGCGCCGGAGATGGTGGTGATCGTGTCGCGGTCCAGGTAGTTCGACTTGCCCGCTGCCTTCAGCAGCCCGCGGCCGATAAGCCCCACGACGAAAGACATGGCGAATAGCGGGATGGACACGTTTTCCCACTGGCTCTTGATGAGGTTGTTCAGCATGTAGGCAATGAGCACCGTGAACACGACGAACCCGCCGTGCAGTGCGAGCGGCTCAATGGAGGAAGGGTTGGTGGTCGCCCGACCAATGGCGGGGCGATCATCCTCATTTTCGATGTAGCCGGTGCGCAGCTCCCGCGGAAGGTCGCCGCGAAGCTGGCCCGCCTTACCATTGCGGATGCCCCAGTTCGCCACAATCACGCCGCCCACGATGGCAACGAGTGTGCCCACCGTCGCCGCAGTAAATCCAATCGACGAGGCGTTTTCCACCCCGATGCCCTCCAGCGCGGAACCGACCGCCGCCGCAGTGCCGAAGCCGCCGATGAAGCCGACGGGCAGCATCATGCCGAACCAGGGCTCGGTGCCAAACAGCGGCGCAAACAGGTACAGACCGAGCAGGATGAACAGCCCCCACTGCCCCATGAACATCGACGTGGAATACGCCCACATGTTGCGCGCGCCGGCCGCCACGGAGCCGCCAAGCTCCATCGAGTACGCCATCGAGGCGAACACCACCGCGATCAGCAGCGTCGTGTACGTACCAACATGCTCGGACCAGTTGATCAGGCCGAGCACCTCTTGCCCCAGCACAAGCCCGATGAGCCCGGCGGTGATCGGTGCAGGCAGAAGCAGCGCCTGCAGCACTTTCATCCTGTTGCGCAGCACGTTGCCCACGATGAGCAGCAACGAAATCCAACCGATGTCAGTTAGCATTGTGTAGGGCGTAAATTCCACCGCTACCCACCTTTCTCTTCGCTGTTTTATCAGTCACATTACCCTGTTACCTATGAGCTCTTTCCGCACCGACGCCAACGCAGCCGCGCAGGCACTGCTTGACGACGAAACGTTGTCCCGCTCCACCCTCTGGACCCATTTCGTCGCCGAGTTCACCCAAGCGCCTGGTCTGTTCCCCGTCGGCGTGACGGAAGTGCCGCACGAAATGGTGTGTGTCCCCGCCAAGGCGCTCAGCCGCGCCGCCGGAAATGTTTCCGGGTGCGACGTCTCGCCGTGGGTGTTCGACGCCGCTCACACTCCGGCGCCCGAAGCCCCCGCGAACGAGGACGCTACAAACGCTGTAGAGCTCGACCAGGAAGCAATCAACGAGGCCGTGCTCACTGGTCTCCGCGCCTGGGCGCTGCAGCTGCGCCGCACTGGTTTTCCTGCCACCGAGCTCCCCGGTGCAGCGGAGATCTACATTGACGTGATTACCGAGCTGATTGATCGTCCCCTCGGCGACGAGACAGCGGACGCAATCCGCCGCGGTGCCAACACCATGAAGGAGGCCATTGAGCAGGCGGACCTGGACGGTGTTCCCCCGGCTTCGGCGGCGCAAGTGATGGCGGTGACGGAGGCGTCGGCAAGCTCAGGGAGCCCCAGCGCCGCTGATACCCGCATCGTGCGCCTGGAAACGAGCACCCCGCTCGAGTACGCGGCCGGCCAGGTCATCCCCGTCATGCAGGCGGATCGCCAGGGCGTGTGGAACTCGCTCGCGCCCGCGCTGCCGCCGAACGAGCTGGGGCAGGTGGAGTTTCACGTCCGCGACGAGCTGGACGTCGAGGTCGGCGACCACGTGACCCTCGGCACCGCCTACGGCCCCGTGCCGTTTCCCGAAGACAGCACTTCTCCGAACGAGCGCGTCCTGCTGATTGCCGACGGCACCGGCCTCGCCGCCGCCAAAGCGATGGTCTTCGAACTCATGGACCGTCCGGAGCGCCCGCAGGTGGAGCTGATGATCGGCGTCGAGCACGAGGACGAATTCTACGACCTGCAGACCTTCGCCTCGCTCGCCTCCAGCGCAGCCGCCCGCGACTGGCTCACCGTGACCTGCGTAGCCGAGCAGGTCATTGACCCAGAAAGCTCGGAGGCACCCGCGGTGTGCGAGGGGCTGCGCCGCGTCTGGGCTCCCCTCGAGCACCTCGCCGCGGCGACCGGCACGTGGTGGGGCCGCCGCCTCATCCTCTGCGGGTCGACCGCGCGCTGCACGTTGCTGGCCGACGCACTCCGTGAGGCCGGCGCACCGGCACCGCTGGTCATCGCACCCGACGCCGAGCCCGACTGGTTCTGCCAGCGAGCGCTTTAGAGATCATCGAGCGCGTTGTATTCGGCGAGCGTGAGCGCGGTATCGTCGCGTTTGGGGCGCTGGTAGTTCATCGAGACGTGCCTTGTCCCGTCCGGGAAGACGAAATGGTAGTCCGGCCCGTCGGCTTTGATCTCGATGTACTCGTCGGAAACAAGCGAATGGCACGCCGAACACAGCGGTATGAGGTTATCCAGGTCGGTGGCCCCGCCAGCAGCCCAATCATGGACGTGATGGACCTCGATGAACTTTGTGTGATTACACCCAGGTGTCGCACATTCCCCGCCCCACATGGTCATGAGCGCGTTGACCTGCCCGTCCGTGGCAAGACGCGACGCTCGCGACGTGTTGAGAATCAGCCCGTTCTCGTCAACTGTGTTCACCCGCACCATCGCATTCGCCACGGCATGAGCCACGCTTGCCGACGCCGCGCTCCCTCCCACCGGCAGATAGGCCCCACCATCGACGGTGGTGACGATGTTGACGTGCGCGCCCGGTGTACGCAGGGGATTCTTCGGGCGCGAGCGGACGATGTTGACCATGCCCATGAACGCGGCCAGCATCACTCTGCCGGTGGGCATGCCGAACCCCGACGAGGTCGGAATGGCGTCCAGAGTTTCATCAACGGCGTCGCGATCGATGATGTCTTGCAGGTCAACGTCGTGATAGGCCAGCTCGCCGATCTTCAACGCGGCGGCAACCTGCGCCCCCTCCAGCGGGCTGAGGTCTGCCCACAGGCCGAAGCGGCCGTTTTTGCGCTCAGCGATGCGCACGTACGACTTCGGCTGTGCTTTCGCGGAGTCCTCATCATCGCGCTCAAGCAGCGCAAGCTCCGCTTCAAGCTGGTGGTATGTGTAGTCCCGCGCCATATCGACGAGGAGCTGCTCATCGTTCTTTGCTAGGTACGGCATGAGGAGCCGAACCTTGGAGTAGTTCACCGCCCCGTCAGCGAAGGCGCCAGCGAGGAGTTGATGGCGTGTGAGCTTCCGGGCGATACGGACGTATTCGTGCGCGGTAGTCTGCGAAATCCCGAGCCGACGGATCAGCCAACCGGCGGTCGTTCTCGCGCCGCATTTGGGGGCGAGACGCAAGGAGTCGAAGATGCCGATGTCATATAAGAGGCTGGCTTTATGGCGTGTGATGCCTCCGAAGGTGGCTTCGATTCGATCTGCAATGGCTTGCACGGCCTCCTGCTCGCTCATGCTTTCGTCCGTAATGAGTGAAGTATGGGGCGAAGAAGTGGCGCTTTTATTAGCTGTTTGAGTGTCGGTGGGGGTGATCATGTTCGCGGTCTTCCTTCTAGGGGATGGGTATTTAAAAAGGAAGCGTAACAGCCCACCCGAACATGGGTCCTACCTGCGCGAATGCTAGCTTTATAGCTCACTATAAAACGTTCTTGCAGCCAGCACATCAGGCCGGCCGCCACTCCATCGCGAGGCCAAAAACTGCGCATTGCGCAGTTTTCTCAGGGCGCGTTCGAAGGTCGGGCACGTAGCGAACAAGCGTGCCACCCTCAAAAACTGCGCATTGCGCAGTTTTTTAAGGAAACTCCCCCTACCGCATCGTCGTCGCGGTCTCGATCTCTACCACCGGCAGTGCCTTGCGCACCTTGGCGACGCGAGCGGGATCAATGTCCACGATGAGCGTTTCGCGCCCGACGCCGAGCCCGACTGGTTCTGCCAGCGGCCGGCGCAGTAGCGTTTTATACTCAAGCGTCGTGTCGCCTCCCAGCAATAAGAAGAAACACCGCCTGGTTGACATGAGTATGTCGCCAGAAGAAGCGACGCCCTACCCAGATCCGGACGAATCAGCCGACACCATCGAAGACAGCATCGATATGGCTGAATTCGGAACAATCTTGCACGTCCGGGAATGGCGAGGAAACGACGGAATTGTGGAGCAGTTTGCGCTCATGCTCAACGTCACCCCCGCGCACACGGCATATCGTCGCTGCCAAGAACTGAAAGGCGATATTGCGAACTTTGCGCAGGTGATACGCACCGACACCTGGCACAGCACCGTCCATAGCCACCAATACTTCATCGATTGTGAGTACTGCGAGCGGCAAGTTCACGAAGAGTTGGCTGGGGGGCAGCCAGGAGAGCCATCGCGCCGCGTAGTGAACAGGACATTCCAAAAACTACTATGAGATGTTGTATGACCCGTCCGACTATTTAGACCGTTGGGAGGCAGGCAAACCATGAACGAAAAGCAGAAGCGGCACTATCGCGCGCGCATGGCGGTTGCACAGTTGTTCCGCTCCGCGTTGGATCAAGGTGATGAGCGTGCCCGCTTCCTAGAACGTCTAGACGTAAAGACGATGCCGGTCATCGTTCCCGCACTGGGCGACACCTTGGCATCTAATATTCGGGAAGCAGCTCGCCGCCATTTTGAAGCGGGAGAGGAACACATCGTTGTTCCGGTGTGCCTGCCAGCCCCCAACGGCATCAAACTTTCCGTGATTATTGTTTCAACACATGACGCGAAGACGTTTTGGCAGCTGGACATGAACGAGCTTCATGGCAATGTCGAAATGGCGCAAGTCGTTGAAGCGCTAGACGCAAGCAAAAAGTGGGATGTGGAAGCGCTCGACTCCCCACAGCAGCAAGAGTTGAAGGACTTGGCTGCCTCGATGTAGCCCCCTACCGCATCGTCGTCGCGGTCTCGATCTCTACCACCGGCAGTGCCTTGCGCACCTTGGCGACGCGAGCGGGATCGATGTCCACGATGAGCGTTTCGGGCCCGTAGCCCGCCTCGGCAACCACGGTGCCATCGGGCGCGGTTACCACGGAGTGGCCGATGCCAGTCGGCCCGGACTCCTCCCCTGCCTTTTCCAAAAAGTCGGGACGCGCCTGGCCCGCTGCCGCGAGGAACACCCCGGAGTCGAGTGCGCGGGCGCGGGTGAGCAGTTGCCACTGCTCGAGTTTGCCTTCGCCGTCCGCCCAGCTCGTCGGCACGACGATCACTTCGGCACCGCGGCGTGCGAGCTCGCGGAACTGCTCGGGGAAGCGGATATCAAAGCAGACAGCCACACCCACCTGCACCCCCTCGTGCTCAAAGAGGACAAGCTCCTCACCAGGGCGCACGGTGTCAGACTCGCGGTAATTGAATGCGTCGTAGGTGTGGATCTTGTCGTAGCCTTTGTGCACGCCTCCGCCGGTAATCAGCGCGGTATTGAAGACACGGTGGATCGTCTTGCCGTCCACCTCGCGGGTATCCGCCGGGCGGAAGGTCCCGGCGACGATGGTGGTGCCGGTCTCCTTTGCCAGCTCGGCGAGCTGCGTTGCGAACTCCCCGTCCAAGTCTTCTGCCTGCGTGTCCAGGCGGCCTTGCCCGAAGGCCTGGCTCGTCGCCTCGGGCAGCACGATTAGCGTCGCGCCCTTCGCGGCGGCGTCGCGAATCAGCGGCGCAACAAGCGACAGATTGTCACGCACGGAGGGGCCGGTAGTGATCTGAATGCACGCGAGTTTCATGCCCCAACCCTGCCATAACTTGGTCGTGCGCGACAGACTCTTGCGCAACTAAACTTCATATATTACGGTTGCGACATGAACGTTTTAGTTATTTCGGAAGACACCGCAACCAAAGCTCGCATCCACATCCCCAACACCACGCACTATCCCCCAATCCCCTTAGATCCATCGCACACCGCAGATGCATTAACAGGCTCACACACGGAACTTACACAGGGCATCCACCGCACCGTGCGCGCACTCGCCGCCCACCTCGAATCGGTCGCGGACTTCGCCGACACCGCCTGCCGCCTCGACGCCGAATTCGCCGGGAGGCTTGACCATGCATAGCGCGACCTACCAGCCCGCGCTCATTACAGCCCAGCTGAAAGGTGCGGTGTGGGAGCTGGGACGGGTGCGTGGGGACGTCGAGAAGCAACTGCGCAACGCCGAAAATGCAGCACACGCGTTGCATGCCACGGGTTTCGCTGGCCCCGCCGCCGACGCCGCGGTTGCCCGGATCCACGCGCAGCAGACTTCCCTGCGCAGCCACCACGCCGAACTGACACGCATCCGCATCATCCTCGAAACCGCGGCCGAACTGCACGAACGTCTCGACCATCTCGCAGAACTCGCCGCGCGGTACGGGCACCACCGGATCATTCTTTGGCTCAACCAGCTTTCTTTTGCACTGGATGAGGCGGCGGGCGACGCGCTGCGCACGAATATTCCGCATCACACGATCGACGAGCTCTTCCACCACCCCGACCTGACGCTCGATGAGCTGCACGCGCACCACGCCGCCACCGTGCCCGCGGCGACACAGCGCACCATCGCCGAGCACGGCGCGACAATCTTGGAGGCTGGCCCCGGCAGCACGACCGCCGCGGTCGGCGATTACCACTCGCCGACACGGATCATCACCATGGTCGCGGGCACGCACACCGGCAAATCGGAGGACCTCGGCCGCGAGCTCGACAAGGCGCAGCGCATTGCCGCCCGCACCGGGGCCGCCGTCGTGGTGTGGCAGGGCTACGGCCCGCCCGCCAACCTGCCCGACGCCGGCATTCAGACGCCAGCCCGGCGCGGCGCGGGCAACCTCTCGCGCTTCCAGGCCGCGCTCGACGAGCGCTTCCCCGACGTGCAAAAGACCATCGTCGCGCACAGTTACGGCACGCTCCTACCCACCCGGGCCGCGACCGAGGGCGGTTTGCTTGTCGACGACCTGTGGCTGGTCGGCAGCGCCGGAGTCGCAGGCCAAAGCGTCGACGATCTCACGCTCGCCGGGCCGGATTCCGAGGTCTACGTGGTTGACTCACCCGAGGACATCATCCTTGCGCTGCGCTCCGGGCCCGCCGCCGCGCTCGGTGCCTCGCCGTCGCACCCGGACTACGGCGCGACCGCCGTGGAGGGGGTGACCGGCAGCCATACCGACTACTTCACAGACCCCGCGTTCCTGTCTGCCCTTGCACAGGGCGCACACGACGCGCCAGAAAATAGGTAGCATTTATGGAGCATCAGTGACCTTACAACAAAAGGAAAGGTTCCATGGCTGAAAATTTTGCACAAGCGTTAGTCTCCAAACTCGAAACACTCGGTATTACCCGCATCTACGGGTTGGTGGGCGACTCGCTCAACCCGCTGTCTGATGCCGTGCGCCAAAGCGACATCGAGTGGGTCCACGTCCGCAATGAGGAGGCGGCCGCTTTCGCCGCCGGTGCGGACGCGCTGGCTCAGGACGAGCTCGCCGTCTGCGGCGCGTCCTGCGGGCCGGGCAATACCCACTTCGTCCAGGGCTTGTTCGAGGCACACCGCAACGGCTCGAAGCTGCTGGCTATCGCCTCGCACATCCCCACCGTCGAAATCGGCTCCTCCTTCTTCCAGGAGACTCACCCGGAGCTGCTGTTCCAGGAGTGCTCCTCCTACTGCGAGGTCGTCCACAACCCGGAGCAGGGCATGCGCGTGTTCCACAACGCCGTGCAGAACACGCTGGCCGGTAACGGCGTCTCGGTCATGGTGGTGCCGGGCGATGTCTTCGCAGCGGATGCCCCGGAGGGTCCCTTGAGCGCCGACTCCGTCTACGCCACGGGCAAGAACAAGCGCGTCTACCCGGACCCGCACGAGGCAGCCCGCCTGGTCGAGGCCATTAACAAGGCCGACAAGGTCACGCTGTTCTGCGGCTACGGCGCTCGCGACGCCCGCGAGGAAGTCTTCGCACTCGCAGAGAAGATCAAGGCACCGGTCGGCCACTCCTTCCGTGGCAAGATGTACTTCGAGTACGATAACCCCTTCGACGTGGGCATGTCCGGTCTGCTCGGCTACGGCGCCTGCCTTGACGCGATGGAGGAATCCGACCTGTTCATCATGGTGGGTACGGACTTCCCCTACACCGACTGGCTGCCGGACGAGAACGTCGCGCAGATCGACATCGACGGCACCCACATCGGCCGCCGCACCAAGGTGGACTACCCGGTCGTCGGTGATGTACAAAGCGTGATCGAGAACATCCTCCCCCATGTGGAGGAAAAGACGGATCGCTCCTTCTTGGACAAGATGCTCAAGCGGCACTACCAGCTGCTCGATCACGTGGTGAAGAGCTACACGGAAGAGGCCTTCGAGTCGAAGAAGCCGATCCACCCGGAGCTGGCGGCCTCCGTCCTCGACGAGCTTGCCGACGACGACGCCTACTTCACCGTGGACACCGGCATGTGCAACGTGTGGTCCTCGCGCTACCTCACCCCCAACGGCAAGCGCGATGAGGCGGCGTCCTTCCTCCACGGCACCATGGCCAACGCCCTGCCCATGGCCATCGGCGTCCAGGCTGCGCAGCCGGATCGCCAGGTCATCTCCTGGTCGGGCGACGGCGGCCTCGGCATGCTCATGGGCGAGCTGCTGACCATCAAGCTGCACCAGCTGCCGGTGAAGGTCATCTGCTTCAACAACTCCTCGCTCGGCATGGTCAAGCTGGAGATGATGGTGGCAGGCATGCCCTACTTCGGCACCGACCACGAAGAGGCCAACTACGCCGAGATCGCCAAGGGCGCAGGCATCAAGTCCTTCCGCATCGAAGAGCCCGAGGACCTCGAGCCCAAGCTCAAGGAGGCCCTAGCCTACGACGGCCCGGTGCTGGTTGACATCGTCACCGACCCGGAGGCCCTTTCCCTGCCACCGGGGATTACCTGGGACATGATGAAGGGCTTCACCAAGTCGGGTGCCCGCACCGCCTTCTTAGAAGGTGGCGTCGGACGCCTCTTCAACCTGGCAAAGTCCAACCTGCGCCACATCGGCGGCGCTGCCGCGATCGAGTTCGGCGGCTAGCGACGGCGGCGTCGAGAAGCGGCGGGCTCCCACGTCACCACCGCAGTCGAGCGCGGCACGTGGACCAGCTCGCCGCCGCGGGGGCGCGCCTCCAGCCGCCTGCGCAGCTGGGCGTTTTCCTCGTGCTTCGCGGCGAGTTCCTCCTGCAGGTCATCGATCTGCTCGGTGAGCTCGATGATCGTCTTAATGCCCGCCAGGTTCACGCCGTCCTCCTGGGATAGCTGCTGGATCCGGCGCAGCAGCGAGATGTCGCGGCGCGAGTAGCGACGCCCGCCGCCACTCGTGCGCATCGGGGTGACCAGGCCCATCCGGTCGTAGGTACGCAGCGTCTGGGCGTGCATGCCGGTCAGCTCAGCGGCCACGGAGATCACGAAGTACTGCTCTGTCTCCTTCGCCATTTCCATCACCTCCTACTGGTTGCCGGCCCACCCGGCGCGGGGGTCGAAACCGGAGTCCCGCTCGGCCTGGTGGTAGGCGCGCAGCGCGCTGGTCGCGGCCGCGTCCAGGTCCTTCGGCACCGCCACCTCGACGGTGACGAGCAGGTCGCCTGCCTGGCCAGACTTGCGCGGCACGCCGCGGCCCTTCACGCGCAGGGTACGCCCGTTCGGGGTGCCCGCCGGGATCTTCACCCGCACGCGCTTCTCCAGCGTCGGCACAGTCACGGTTCCGCCCAAGGCGAGCTCGCCGAAGGAGACTGGGACGGTGACCTCGAGGTCGTCACCGGAGCGGGTAAACACCGCGTCCTCGCGCACATGTACGTGCACGAACAGGTCGCCGGCCGGGGTGCCGTTCGGCCCGGCCTCGCCCTGCCCGGCGAGACGCACCTTCTGCCCGTCGATCACGCCTGCGGGGATCCGCACCGTAATGCTGCGGGTGCGGCGGACCGTGCCGGTGCCGTGGCAGGTGGTGCAGGGGTCCTCGATAATCTCGCCGGTGCCCTGGCACTCGCTACACGGGCGCGCCATGCCGAAGGCACCGCTGTTTTCCCGCACGTAGCCCGAGCCGGAGCAGGTCCCGCACCGGTGCGTCTTCCCGTCCTTAGAGCCGGAGCCGTGGCAGGTGGTACACGGGGCCTCGCCGGTGAGCTCCACCGGGAAGGTCGTGCCCTTGGCCGCCTCGCGGAAGTCGAGCGTTATTTCCGTTTCGACGTCCGCCCCCCGCGACGGCCGAGCGTTCCTGCCAGCAGCGCCGCCGCGGTTAAAGAGGCCACCGAAGAGATCACCAAGGCCGCCGTCTCCAGCTTGTCCAGCACCGGAGTGTCCGAAGACGTCGGAGAAGTCTGAGAAGTCTGTTTGCGTCGTGCGAAACCCGCCCGGAAACCCGGAACCACCTCCCCCAAATCGGCCGAAGCCGCCGGAGCCCATCATGGACTTGAACTGGTCGTACTCCTTGCGCTCCTGCTCGTTGCCAAGCACGTCGTACGCTTCAGCCACCCGCTTAAATTTCTCCTCTGCGGCCTTATTGCCGGGGTTGGAGTCGGGATGGTTTTCGCGTGCGAGCTTGCGGTACGCCTTCTTAATGTCTGCCGCCGAGGCAGACGAGGACACTCCGAGATCTCCGTAGTAGTCCTTGTTTGCCCATTCCTGTTGCATAGCCATCTCGCACCCTCCTTTCACACAACTGTAGTGCGATGTACATAGCTAAATTTTGTTTCGTTTTATAAAAATGGCCGGGGAAGAGTCCGCGTGGCTTTCGCTTCCTCGTTCCCCGGCCGGGTGCCTAAAGCTGGGCCCTAGGCTTCGTCGTCCGCCTCAGCGGATTCAGCAGGATCCGCGATGATCACCATCGCGTTGCGGATCAGTTTGTCGCCGACCGCGTACCCCTTGCGGAGCACGCTGCCGATGACCTGCTCACCGCCCGAGGACAAATCCTGGACTGCCTCGTGGATCTCCGGGTTGAAGGCCTCGCCCTCAGCACCGAAGGCTGCGACCTTCTGGACTGCGAGCACGCTGCGGAGCTTGTCCGCGAAGGCCTTCAGCGGGCCCTCCTTCAGGTCGCCGTGTTGTTCGGCCAGGTCGAGGTCGTCGAGAAGCGGCAGCAGCTCACCTGCGAACTTTGCCTTCGCGTGCTCGGCGATCTGGCCGCGCTCGCGCTCGGTACGGCGACGGTAATTCGCGTACTCCGCGCTCACGCGCTGCAGATCCTCGGTGCGCTCCGCGAGCTGCTTCTCGACGTCGCTTTCACTCTCGTCTTCGGCAACCGCGGCCTCGATGTCGGAAAGCTCTTCATCGATGCTGGCTGCGGCTTCCGCCTCCTGCGGGGTGACGGCTTCCTCGTCGGTGTGCTCCGGCGCGCCTGGATCCTCCGGCATCTCCGGGTTCGGGTTCGTCATAACCTTCACCACTTCCTGACTTACTTGTTGTCGGAGTCCTTGGACTCCTCTGCGTCATCCTCAACAACCTCAGCGTCGACCACGTCGTCGTCGGTCGGCGCGTCAGCCTGGGTTGCGCCCTCGTTGGCCTGTGCCTCGTAGAGCACCTTGCCCAGCTCCTGGGACTCGGTGTTCAGCTTCTCCACCGCGGACTTCACAGCCTCGAGGTCATCGCCCTTGAGCGCCTCGTCCACCGCGTCTGCGGCCTCGGTCACGCGGGTCTTCAGGTCCTCCGGCAGCTTGTCCTCGTTGTCCTCCATGAACTTGCGGGTCTGGTAGGCCGCGGACTCTGCACCGTTGCGGGTCTCCTGCTCCTCGCGGCGCTTCTTGTCCTCGTCAGCGTGCTGCTCCGCATCCTTGATCATGCGGTCGATCTCCTCCTGGGACAGGCCAGAGCCGTCCTGGATCTTGATCGTGTTCTCCTTGCCGGTGGCCTTGTCCTTTGCGGACACGGACACGATGCCGTTGGCGTCGATGTCGAAGGTGACCTCGATCTGCGGCACACCACGCGGTGCCGGAGCGATGCCTGCCAGCTCGAAGGAGCCGAGCAGCTTGTTCGCGGACGCCATCTCGCGCTCGCCCTGGAAGACCTGGATCTGCACGCTTGGCTGGTTGTCTTCAGCCGTGGTGAAGGTCTCGGAACGCTTCGTCGGGATGGTGGTGTTGCGCTCGATCAGCTTGGTCATCACGCCACCCTTGGTCTCGATGCCGAGGGAAAGCGGGGTGACGTCGAGAAGCAGCACGTCCTTGACGTCGCCGCGGAGCACGCCAGCCTGCAGGGCAGCGCCCAGAGCCACGACCTCGTCCGGGTTGACGGACTTGTTCGGCTCCTTGCCGGTCATCTCCTTGACCAGGTCGGTCACGGCCGGCATACGGGTGGAGCCACCGACCAGCACAACGTGGTTGATGTCGCCGAGGGAGAGGCCAGCGTCCTTGATTACCTGGTTGAACGGCGTCTTGGTGCGATCCAGCAGATCAGAGGTGATCTTCTGGAACTCGGTGCGCGACAGGGTCTCGTCCAGGAAGAGTGGGTTCTTCTCGGAGTCAACGGTGATGTACGGCAGGTTGATGGAGGCCTGCTGGGAAGACGACAGCTCAATCTTCGCCTTCTCCGCTGCCTCGCGCAGACGCTGCATCGCCATCTTGTCCTTGGACAGGTCCACGCCCTGTGCGGACTTGAACTTGTCTACCAGCCACTCGACGATGCGGTTATCCCAGTCATCGCCGCCCAGCTCGTTGTCACCAGCGGTAGCCAGTACCTCGACCACGCCGTCGCCGATCTCCAGCAGGGAGACGTCGAAGGTGCCACCGCCCAGGTCGAAGACCAGGATGGTCTGCTCAGAGTCGTTCTTCTCCAGGCCGTAGGCCAGTGCGGCCGCGGTCGGCTCGTTCACAATACGCAGGACGTTCAGGCCTGCGATCTGGCCGGCCTCCTTGGTGGCCTGGCGCTGCGCGTCCTCGAAGTACGCCGGGACGGTAATAACCGCGTCGGTCACCTCGTCGCCCAGGTAAGCCTCCGCGTCGCGCTTCAGCTTCTGCAGCGTACGAGCGGAAATCTCCTGCGGGGTGTAGTCCTTGTCATCAATGTTGACGGTCCAGTCCTCGCCCATGTGGCGCTTGACGGAGCGGATGGTGCGGTCAACGTTGGTCACCGCCTGGTTCTTCGCGGACTGGCCGACGAGCACCTCGCCGTTCTTCGCAAAAGCAACGACGGACGGGGTCGTGCGGGAACCCTCCGCGTTTGCAATAACAACCGGCTCGCCGCCCTCAAGGACGGAGACAACCGAGTTCGTCGTACCGAGGTCAATACCTACTGCGCGTGCCATGTTCTTTTCCTCCTGTATATCTGGGGTTTATCAGTAAGTTGATGTGCTGTGACTCAACTTCACGGCAACCACTGTAACAGATGATCCACCGGAGTTGAGTCTGTCGCACTCAATCCTTACAACGGCACACGCCCCAAAGTTGTTCCCACTCGACTCAACTTTCTCTGTTAGCGCAGGTCACAGGCAGTAAATTAGTTGAGTTGGCGCTGGAATTGGGCCAACGCATCGTCGATAAGCGGGCGCGCGGCGTAGCCCAAACCGACGAGTGCGAAGAGCGTCACGATCACGCCCGCGATGCCGAGCCCGGTCGTCTGACTCGACGTCATGGAGCTGGCCGGCAACACAGAGCTGGAGCGCGTCTTGCCCTCGGCGCAGTCGGAGAACGCCTGGAAGTAGGACACGACCGGACCGGCGAACTCGGGCGCGTGGGTCTTGGCCGCGTCGATGATTCCATCGCGGAACTCCACGAAGCTCGTGCCAAAAAGGACACCGCCGACGGTGCCGCCAACCACGGGGCCGAAGTCCACGCCGTACAGCGGGCCGAGCTCGTGGGCCTTCTCCGGGGTAATCGTGATCTTCTGCTCGGTGATCACGTCGTTCTTCGACGCGTTGATAAAGCCAACCATGCGCCAGTACTTATCTTTCTGCTTGCCTAGCGCGAGCGCGGCCTGCGCGTCCGAAACCTTCCGGTCCGCGGGCACCGGCAGGTCGCTCGCGCTCTTGACGTCCTTGCGCTGGCCGTACTCCCACACCGCCCTGGCCTGGGCCTTCGCCTCCTCACCCTCGAAGCTGTCGCGGACCTGCTCGCCCAGCCGGGCAAACAGCACAGAGTAGGCACCGTTGACTCGCTCGGTGTCCTTATCCGTAAAGGTGATGGTGCACTGGTTGTTCTCGGCGTCGTACCTGGTCTCGTAGGCCTGCGCCGGTGGAGCGGCAACTGCCGAAGCGGTAAGGGAGACGGCAAGTGCCGCGGCGGCAAAACGGGTGGTATTCACGGGGAAACTCTTTTCTTTTATCTGGGAAGGAAGACAGCGGGCCCCGCCGCTTCGCGCACAATGTACGCAAAAGCGGCGGGGCACTGAAGTGGAACGGCGCTAGAACAGGCCGGTCTCGTTCTCGTCGTAGGAGACGAGCAGGTTCTTGGTCTGCTGGTAGTGGTTCAGCATCATCAGGTGGTTCTCGCGGCCGATACCGGACTGCTTGTAGCCGCCGAAGGCCGCGTGGGCGGGGTACGAGTGGTACTGATTCACCCACACACGGCCCGCCTGGATCGCGCGGCCCGCGCGGTAGATCGTGTTCTGGTTACGCGACCACACGCCCGCGCCCAGGCCGTAGATCGTGTCGTTGGCAATGCGGATCGCGTCGTCGAAGTCCTTGAACGTGGTCACCGACATCACCGGACCGAAGATCTCATCCTGGAAGATCTTCATATCGTTGGTGCCCTTGAACACGGTCGGCTCAATGTAGAAGCCGTTCTCCAGGCCCTCGAGCTTGTTTACCCCACCGCCGATAAGGGTCTCCGCGCCTTCCTTCGGGCCGAGCTCCAGGTAGCTGACAATCTTGTCCATCTGCTCCTTTGAGGCCTGCGCGCCCATCTGGACCTCCGTGTCCAAGGGGTTACCCACCTTGATCTGCTTGACACGCTCGACACCGAGCTGAAGGAACTCATCGGCGATCGACTCGTGGACCAGCGCACGCGACGGGCAAGTGCAGACCTCGCCCTGGTTCAGCGCGAACATCGCAAAACCTTCGATGGCCTTCTGCTTGAAGTTATCGTCGCGGGCGAAGATGTCCTCAAAGTACAGCGACGGCGACTTGCCCCCCAGCTCCAGGGTGACCGGGATGACCTTGTCCGCAGCCGCCTTGTTGATGATCTTGCCCACCTGGGTCGAGCCGGTAAACGCGATCTTGGCGATGCGGTCAGAGCCGCTGAGTGCCGCACCCGCCTCGTCGCCGAAGCCGTTGACCACGTTGACCACGCCGTCCGGGATGAGATCCCCGATCAGGTCAAGCAGGTAAAGGATGGAGGCCGGGGTCTGCTCCGCGGGCTTAAGCACCACGGCGTTGCCCGCAGCCAGTGCCGGAGCGAGCTTCCACACCGCCATGAGCAGCGGGAAGTTCCACGGAATGATCTGGCCGACCACACCGAGCGGCTCATTGAAGTGGTAGGCCACCATGTTGTCGTCGATCTGGCTTAGACGCCCTTCCTGCGCACGGATCGCGCCCGCGAAGTAACGGAAGTGATCAATAGCCAGCGGGATGTCGGCGGCGAGCGTCTCGCGCACGGCCTTGCCGTTCTCCCAGGTCTCGGCCACCGCAATGTCTTCGAGGTGCTCCTCCATGCGGTCCGCAATGCGGTGCAGCATCAGCGCACGCTCCGCCGGCGAAGTCTTGCCAAACGCGGGTGCCGCCTTGTGCGCCGCGTCCAGCGCCAGGTTGATGTCCGCCTCCTTGCCGCGCGCCACGCGGCAGAAGGTCTCGCCGGTCACCGGGGTGATGTTGTCGAAGTACTCACCGTCCACCGGTGCGACCCAGTCGCCACCGATGTAGTTGTCGTACTGTTCGCGGAACTTCACGGGGGAGTCAGCGCTGCCGGGGTTAGGGTAGACAGTCATGGTCTGTTTCCTTTCGCTACTAGGAGACGGAATGTGACCTACCCTACATAGGTTTTCCGGCGAGAGCTAGGGCATAGCGCTTGTCGACGTCACGCCCGCTCAAAGCGCGACGCCCTTCCCTGCCCCTTCGGCACGATGTCGCCCTTTTCCGCAATCCCATCCAAGAGTCGCTTCGAGGTGCCCCGCGCAACACCGGTCAGCCGCATGAAGTCGCCAGTCGTAATGGCATCGTGGACGCTCAACCAACGCTCGACGGTGCGCGCCGCCTCCAACGGGTCGGTGGTTCGGTACGGCAAAAGCTCACGTACCGGATCCTCATTGCGGTGTCGCTCGATGCGGTCCACCGTGGTGTCCCCGAGCACCCACACATCGTTGTACTTGGCGACGATCGGGGAGGCGTCGACAAGCGTCTGCTTCGCCACGTCGAGTGCTGCCTGGGCGGACTCCGCCGAAGCCTGCAACTGCTCCGCAAGCTGTGCCGGAGTAAGAAACGGGTGGTAGAGAAGATAATAGAGCAGAATGCTCAGACGATAGTCCTCCTTGCGCTCTGCTGGACGCAGCGCGTTCATCACCTCCAGCACGGGCGTTGACGGCGTACCGCCGCGCAGCGTGACTTCGACGGCAACGCCACTGACCTCTTCAATCTGCGGCGGGTTGTGTCCGAGCGCAATCATTGCGCGATACATGCGGTCAATACCGACCCCCTGCTTATCCACCAGCCCGGTCGCGCGGAACAGATCCGCGAGCGCCGGGTACCGTGCCTCGCGCTGAGTGAGAATATTCGACGCGTTCACATGCCCCACAAACCCGCCGGGACTACGGACCTCCAACATCGCGTCTGAATCGGTCCACCGCACCTCCGTCGGCCCGGACCTGTTCCAATCCCGGTGGATGACGCCGTTGAGTACCGCCTCGCGTACCGCACTGTTCGGCAGCTGCCGGATCGGTACGTGACTAAACCCGTGCTCCACCGTGACCTGAGAGTTAAGCACATCAAGTGCGGTTTCTACCTGGTGAATTTGCTACGCCAACGACTGCTCCGGCGATGGCGTAACCCGGTTGCGCACGCTCCCGCTCGGCACGTCGAACTGGGTCAACTCCAAGCCGGTAGCCCCAAGGCTGGTCACCAGCATCGCCGCCGCGGTGGAAAGACGGCCATCGCTGCGCAGCGCGCCAAGCGCGCGGAGGAACTCCTCATCCGTCTGCTCCTGCGGACCCACCTGACGCCACTTCCGCAGGATGGAAAGCGCCTCCGGCCGAGCGTCGGCAGCGGTGCGTTCGGAGGCAACTGCCATTGGGTCGAAAGATCGGAGCGCCGCCTGGTGCTGCCACCACTCCGAACGATCAACCGGCTTGCACGAGTCGCCGACCCGCCAGCGCAAGCGGTCGGAGGTGTCCTCAACCGGGGCCGGTGCCTGGCTGACGAGAATCACTAGCAACCGAAACCCCTCGACCTTACGCTCCGTAATATCCGGGGCTACCCCAACGCGAGAATTTATCTCCTGACGCAGCCAATCAATATTCAGCTCGGTGCCAAGCAAGCGGCCGGTGCGGTCTTCTACACCGACAATCAGGGCACCACCGCCTGGCGAATTCGCCATGCACGCAACTTCATCGGCGAGCTTTGTCGCCGCGAGCGTATTCTCCGGCTCACCAGGGAGCAGCTCGCGCCCTTGCCTTCGACCGGCCTCTTCTTTGAAGTCGATTGCCTGCGATTCCGTGGTAACGGAAAGCGACCCATCCTGCGCTGTTGCCAGAATCCGCTCGACCTCGCGCACGAGCTCCATGCCGTTATCCCCTCGGTACCAATCTCACACTGCAGCCAAAAATAACAGATCATTGTTAGATTAGGCACCCCCTTAATCTGTCAATGAATCGTCATTTCGACACAACGTGGATGATTTAAGCGCCCCGAACGCAGCACCCACCTCCCGCCGATCCCTGCGATTTACCGTCTCTCTGGCACAATGAGCAGGGTGACTGAGAAGAAAACGAACGATTTCGTCGGCGCGCTCGATACGACCGTCGAAGAAGTCGACATGATGCCCACCCCGGCCGACGCCGCGCAGGAGCTCTCCGACGAGCCCACCGACCGCGGCGAGGTCATTGCCGCTGATGGGCGCACCGCTGCCGCGTGGGCGCTGCGCTTCATCATCATCGTCGCCGCCACCGCGATTGTGCTCTACCTGCTCAAGTTCGTGTGGATGGGCCTGCTCCCGATCTTCCTCGCGCTGATCGTGTGCACCGTCCTGTGGCCGCCAGTGCATTGGCTGCGCTCCAAGAAGTTCCCGGCGGCGCTGGCCACGTTCACGGTAATCATCGCCTTCTTCGGCATCATTGTCGGCATCTTCGCCGCGATGGGGCCGACGGTAAAGAAGCAGGGCACGCAGCTCTACGAGCAGGCGGGCCAAGGCATTGACCAGATCTTCGCGTGGGTCAACGAACGGGTTGATCCATCCGTACTTGACCCGAATGAGATTCGCGAGAAGCTTGCGCAGGCCACCGACGCGCTGCGCGGGCAGGCGTCGAATATCGCCTCCGGCGTGTTCTCCGGCATCGGCGCGATTGCCTCGGTCGGCACCACGCTCGTGCTCACGCTGATTCTCACCTTCTTCTTCCTCAAAGACGGCGACCGCTTCCTGCCGTGGCTGCGCAAGTATGTCGGCGTGAAGGCGGGCTGGCACCTCACCGAGGTGTGCATGCGCTCCTGGAACACGCTGTCCGGCTTCATCCGCACCCAGGCGATCGTGTCCGCGGTCGACGCCATCTTCATCGGTATTGGCCTGCTCGTCCTCGGCGTGCCGCTGTGGCCGGTGCTGGCAGTGATCACCTTCTTCGCCGGCTTCGTCCCGATCGTCGGTGCGTTTACCGCCGGTGCCCTCGCCGTCATCATCGCGCTAGTGTCGAACGGCTTCATGAACGCCGTGTTCGTGCTCATCCTCATCATCGCCGTGCAGCAGCTCGAGGGCAACATCCTCCAGCCGATCCTGCAGTCCCAGGCGATGGGCCTGCACGCGGCGATCGTGCTGCTCGCAGTCGCCCTCGGCGGCACGATCTTCGGCATCGTCGGTGCGTTTTTGGCTGTGCCGGTCGCCGCGGTGGTGGCCGTCTGGTTCCGCTACTGGGCCGAGATGGTCTCACTGCGGACTGGCGAGATCACCGCGGATGACATACAGATCTCCACCTCGCAAAGCGAAACCCTGGACTCGAAGGAAGCCTTCTTCGCGGTGCGCGACCACATGGTGCGCATTGCCAAGCGGGAGAAGAAGCCCGTGCAGGACACCGAGCTCGGCTCGACGAAGGTGCCGCGCGACAAAACTCCCGACGAAGACTAGGTGGCGCGTCGAGCGGGTTCGCTCCTACCCTGGGGCCCGTAAACGGACCCAAGAATGAAGGAGCATCATGGCTGACCTGAACGGCAAGACAATTGCAATTATTGCTACCGACGGTTTCGAGGATTCTGAGCTGACCTCGCCGAAGGAGGCCGTCGAGGCCGCCGGCGCTACCACCGCCGTCATCGCGCCTGAGACCGGCGAGATCGAGGGCAAGAAGGGCGCGGCGGTGAAGGTGGACACCACCACCGCCGAGGCCAACCCCGCCGACTTCGATGCACTCATCCTGCCTGGCGGCACCTTGAACGCGGACGCGATCCGCATAGACGCCCCGGCAGTAGCACTGGTCAAGGAGTTCAAGGCCGCGGGCAAGCCGATCGGCGTGATCTGCCACGGCGGTTGGATCCTTACCGACGCCGACGTGCTCAAGGGGGTCAAGCTCACCTCGGTAGCCAACGTGAAGACCGACCTGGTCAACGCCGGTGCCAACTGGGTCGACGAGGAAGTCGTCGTGGATTCCGGCTTCATCTCCTCGCGCACCCCGGCTGACTTGGAGGCCTTCAACGCGGCGCTCGTCGAGGAGTTTGCCAAGTAGCTAGGCTGCGTGCACCTTCGTTGTGCGGCGCTGCGGGTCCTCGGATACTGGGCCCGGCGTTTTCGCCTGCGAGGTGCGCGCCCGCTGCACGCCGCGCCAGGACAGCAGCACACCCACCACGATCACTGCAACGCGCACGGCCCACAGCCCCTCCCCCGGCACGCCGAGCGCGGCGAGCACCTTCGGCAGGTTCAAAAACACGATCAAGGTGCCCACTACCCCGCCCAGCAAAACAGGGTTGAGACGGGAGACCAGCCACGCGCCGATCGGGGCGGCAATCACGCCACCAACCAGCAGCGCTGCCACGGCGGCGAGGTTAGCCACCAGGTCGTGCCACATCCCGATGGCAAAGCCTGCGGTTGCCGCGGCGGTGACCAAGAACTCGGCGGTGTTGACCGTGCCGACAATACGGCGCGGCTCGCTACGCCCCGCGGCCAGAAGCGTCGAGGTAGTCACCGGCCCCCAGCCTCCGCCCCCGGTGGCGTCAATAAACCCGCCGAAGAGTCCGAGCCCGCCCAAGAACTGCGTCGAGTGCGGCTTCGCCGCGAGCTTGCGCTGCGTGAGCCCCCGGGAGAAACGGATCATCAGATTCAGGCCGATCAGGGCCAGGATCAGCGACATCACCGGCTGCGCCGCCTCCGTCGACAGCCGCGCCAGCACCGTCGCGCCCACGAAAGCGCCGACCGCGCCTGGCACGCCAATCGCGGCGACGACCTTCCAGTCCACGTTGCCGAAGCGCCAGTGCGCCACGCCCGAAGCTAGAGTGGTGCCCAGCTCGGCGGTGTGCACGACTGCGGATGCGGCAGCGGGCCCCAGGCCCGCGAGCATGACCAAGATGGTGGTGGAGGTAGCACCGAACCCCATGCCGAGGCCGCCGTCGACAAGCTGGGCGGCAAGGCCCGCGATCGCGATGAGCAAAAGCGTGTTGGGTTTATACATGAGGTACTCCTTGAAGCGCTGCGCGGTAGCGGTTGACCACGATGTCCGCGAGCGCGGTGGTGAGGGGGGCCGAGGCCGTGGCCTCGGGAAATGGTGCCAGGGCGGCCAGTGCCTTATCGAGCAGCAGGCCGTCGGAGACAAAAAGCGGCAGGAGGTGGATCGGGGTCTGGCCCGCCCGCTGGGCAAGGGCTTTCGCCCCGCCGCGCGTCGCGGCGATCACCTCTGTCGGGCGCCCGGTTCGCTTCTCGACGCCCACACGCACCTCTTCGTACCGCGCCGCCTGCGCCGCATCGGACGTGCCGACTGGGTAGACGACGAGGTGGGCGTGCGGTGGGGCGTCGGCAAGCGCCTGCGCGGCCATAAGCTCGACGATCTCCTCGCCCAGCCCGAGGCTTGGAGCCTGGGTGAGCGGGAGGATTTCGCTTGCCGCCCGCATGTGTGCGGGCACGTCGTTTTTGGCGTGGAAGGCGTGGGTAAACAGCAGCGGGACCACGACTGCGCGGTCTGCGCCGCGCGAGGCAAGCTCGCGTGCGGCGCCCTCCAGGTTGGGTCGGTCAAACTCGAGGTGGGCATCAACCCACGGCACCCCGATTCGCTGTGCAGCGGCTTCGGTCAGCTCGCGCACACCTTCGCGGGCCCGCGGGTGGCGGGATCCGTGCGAGAGCGTGATCAGAGCAACCATGGCGGCACACCTAGCGCAGACGCTTACCCACCAGGCCCGCGGCCAGGGTGTTACCGGAGGACTGGTCGATGAGCAGGAAGTTGCCCACCGCGCCGCGGGCGGCGTAGTCCTCCACCGGCAGCTCGCCGGCGGTCTGGATGGTCACGTGCGCGATATCGTTTAAGCCCACGGCTGCCGGGTCGAGGACGTCGTTGTCAGCAGAGTCGATGTCCAGGGTGCGCTCGATCGACACCACGCGGGCGCGCTCCAGGCCGGTGCCGTAGCGCAGCTTCACAGCTTTGCCGGCGGTGAGCTCCTTTTCCGAGAGCCCAACCACGGTTGCCTCGAACTCGCGCACCGGCTCGGGGCGTGTCCCCGCGGCGAGCAGGTCGCCGCGGACAAGGTCGATCTCGTCGGCAAGCCGCAGTGCGACGGACTGGCCGGCGCGCGCGGAGTCGACCTCGCCGTCGGAGGTATCGATGCCCACCACGGTGGTGGTGCGGCTGTGCGGGGCGGTGACCGTGTCGCCGACGTTGATCGTGCCGGCGTTGATCCGGCCTGCGTACGCGCGGTAGTCGCTGGCGTGCTCGCGCAGGACGTACTGGATGTTGAAGCGGAAGTCCAGGTCGAGCGCGCGGCCGGAGTTCACCGGAATTTCCTCCAGCACGTCGAGGACGGTCGGGCCGGTGTACCAGTCCATGTTGGTGGAACGCTCGACCACGTTGTCGCCCTTGAGGGCGGAGATCGGCACCACGATCGGCTGCTCGATGCCCAGTTCGTGGGCCTTCGCCTCGAAGGTGTCCTTGATCTGGGTGAAGGTGTCCTCGGAGTAGTCGACCAGGTCGATCTTGTTCACCGCGAGGATCACGGTGCGCACTCCGAGCAGCTTCGCCACGGTGAGGTGGCGGATGGTTTGCTCGACGACGCCGTTACGGGCGTCGACAAGCAGGACGACCACTTGGGAGGTGGACATGCCGGTGACCGTGTTGCGGGTGTACTGCACGTGCCCCGGGGTGTCGGCGAGGATGAAGGTGCGCTTGTCGGTGGCGAAGTAGCGGTAGGCCACGTCGATAGTGATGCCCTGTTCGCGTTCGGCGCGTAGCCCGTCGACAAGCAAGCTCAGGTCGAGGCCCTCGAAGCCGCGATCGGCTGAGCTGCGCTCAACAGAGGCGAGCTGGTCGGCGAGCACCGACTTCGTGTCGTGCAGCAGGCGGCCGACGAAGGTGGACTTGCCATCGTCGACGGAGCCGGCGGTGCACAAGCGCAGCGTCTGGCGCGCGGCGAGCAGATCAGTTGCGGAAGTAGCTTGGGCGACAGTCATCAGAAGTAACCTTCCTTCTTGCGGTCCTCCATGGCGGACTCGGACAGGCGGTCGTCGGCGCGCGTTGCGCCGCGCTCGGTGAGGGTGGAATTGGCGATCTCGGCGAGCACCGCGTCGATCGTTGCTGCGTCGGACTCAACAGCGCCGGTGCAGCTCATGTCGCCCACGGTGCGGTAGCGCACGCGGCGGGTCTGAAGCTCCTCGCCCTCGCGCGGGCCACCCCACTCACCAGCGGTGAGCCACATGCCGTCGCGGTTGAACACCTCGCGGTCGTGCGCGAAGTAGATGCTGGGCAGCTCGATGCCGCGGGCACCGATGTACTCCCACACATCCGCTTCCGTCCAGTTGGAGATGGGGAACACGCGCACGTTCTCCCCCGGCAGGGTCGCACCGTTGTACAGGTCCCACAGCTCGGGGCGCTGGCGGCGCGGATCCCAGCCACCGAAGGAATCGCGCACGGAGAAGACGCGTTCCTTGGCGCGGGCGCGCTCCTCATCGCGGCGCGCACCGCCAAGCACGGCGTTGTAGCCCACCTCGGCGATGGTCTCTACCAGCGGCACCGTCTGCAGCGGGTTACGCGTGCCGTCGGGGCGCTCGGTGAGGTCGCCGCGGTCGATCCAGTCCTGCACCTTGGCCACGCGCAGGCGCAGCCCGTACTTCTCCACGATGCGGTCGCGGAACTCGAGGACCTCGGGGAAGTTGTGGCCGGTGTCCACGTGCAAAAGCTCGATCGGCATGGCGGCCGGAGCGAACGCGCGCAGCGCCAGCTCGAGCACCACGCAGGAGTCCTTCCCGCCGGAGAAGAGCAGGCCGATCTTGTCGAACTGGCCCGCGACCTCGCGCAGGATGTGGATAGATTCGTCTTCTAGGTCTTTCAGGTGCGGCGAGAGCGTACCGGCTGCGGTGCGCGCCTCATTCGTTGCAACAGTCATGTGGTCCTTCTACTTTCGATCTAGTCGGTGTGCAGGCCGCACTCGGTCTTTTGCGCGAACGCCCAGCGCCCGGCGCGCGGGTCTTGTCCTTCCGCCACCGGCAACGTGCAGGTTGCGCAGCCAATGGAGGGGTAGCCCTGGGTGGTCAGCGGGTGGACGATCAAGTCGTGGTCGGCGATGTAGGTGTCCGTGTCCGCAAGCGACCAGGTCACCAGCGGCGAAATCTTGAGCCTGCCTGTGCGGTCCAGGCTCAGCGCGGGTGCCTCCGCGCGCGTAGGCCCATCGGCCCGGCGCACGCCGGTGACCCAGCCCGCGTACGGGCTCATGTGCACCGACAACGGCTCCACTTTGCGCATCCGGCAGCAGGCGGTCGGGTTGCGGCGGTACAGGTTCGGCCCGTAGACCTTGTCCTGTTCTTTACGGCTCAGCTGCGCGGTGGCGCGCACCAGCCGGTGTTCGGAGTAGCGCTGCTCTACCGCATCGGCGACCTCGAGGGTCTCCGGGAAGTGGTACTCGGTGTCCAGGAAGAGGAAGTCCGCGCCCGGCAGATACTGCTCGGACAGCTCGGCGAGCACGGTGTTTTCCATCGAGAGCGTGACCGCCAGCGGGCCCGGCGCGTGTTCGTGCGCCCAGCTGAGAATTTCTGCCGCGGAGGCGTCGTAGAGCGCATCGGCGTACTCGTCGACAAGCTGCGCGTTGCGCGCGGCGGTCTCCTCATCCAGCGGGGCCGTGGATTTCGGGCCTTCCGGGCTGACTTCCGGGTCCTTGTACTGCGAGCTGTCGCCCTGCAAAAGGTTGATCATTTTCTGCCTCCATCATTTCGCACCACCGCGGTATGACCGTGTCGGGCGAGTGAGTCTTGCAGCGCCTGCGGCGTCGAAGGAGCCGGCGCGGGCGCGTGGTCTGGGTCGTCCTGTCCGTAGAACTTGACCTCAAAAATACGCAGGCATGCGTCACACTTCCACGCGAAATCGGTCTGCTCGTCCGGCCACAGCCCCTCGCCCGAGCAGTACGGGCAAAAGGTGGGGTGGTTGCGGTTCGGGTTCGGTTCGCGGCGAAAGCTCATCGCAGCTGCTCCTCGTCGGCGCGCAGCAAAAAATCGCGGAAGAGTTCGCCCTCTTCGCGGTTGTCCACGTAGTTCTGCACCACGCGGGTGACGTAGTCCGTCAGCTCGGTCGAGGCGACCTTGTGGCCGCGCAGCTTGCGGCCGAAGTTCGCGCCCTCGCCCACCGTGCCGCCGAGGTGCACCTGGAAGCCCTCGACGCGCTCGCCATCGGCGTTAGTCACCGTCTGGCCCTTCAGCCCGATGTCCGAGACGTGGTGGCGGGCGCAGGCGTTCGGGCAGCCATTGAGCGAGATGGTGATCGGGCTGTCCAGGTCGCCGAAGCGCTCCTCCAGCTCGTCGGCCAGCTCAATGGCACGGGACTTGGTGGTCACGTGCGCGAGCTTGCAGTACTCCAGGCCGGTGCAGGAAAGCAGGCCGCGACGGAACTCGCTGGGCTTGGCGTACAGGCCGAGTGCTTCCAGGTCCGCCTGCAGGGAGTCGACGCGCTCCGGGGCGATGTCGAGTACCAGCAGCTCCTTAAACGGGGTAAAGCGCAGGGAAGTGGAGCCGTAGCGCTCCACCACGTCGGCGACCTCGATGAGCTGCTCACCGGACATGTGGCCCAGGGTGGGCTTCACACCGACGTAGACGTTGCCGTCTTTTTGCTCGTGCACGCCGATGTGGTCGCGGTCGATGAGGTTGTTCGGGGCCTTCAGGCCATCGGGAAGCGCATAGCCCAAGTACTCGGTCTCGAGCACCTCGCGGAATTTGGCCGCACCCCACTTGGCCACCAGGAACTTCAGGCGGGCGCGGTTGCGCAGACGGCGGTAGCCGTAGTCGCGGAAGATGCGCACCACCGCGGCCCACACCTCGGGCACCTGCTCGAGCGTGACGAAGGCGCCGAGCGACTGCGCGAGCATCGGGTTGGTGGAAAGCCCACCGCCGACGTAGCACTCAAAACCCGGGCCGAGCTCAGGGTGCTCCACGCCGATGAAGGCGAGGTCGTTGATCTCGTGGACCACGTCCTGGCGCGCATTACCGGAGATGGCGGACTTGAACTTGCGCGGCAGGTTCTGGAACTCCTCGTCGGTGACAATCTCCTGGATCTTGCGGATCGCCGGGGTCGCGTCGATGATCTCGTCCTTCGCAATGCCGGCAACCGGCGAGCCGAGCACCACGCGCGGCACGTCGCCGCAGGCGTCCCAGGTGTTCAGACCGACGGCTTCGAGCTTCTCCCAGATCGTCGGCACATCCTCGATGCGCACCCAGTGCAGCTGGATGTTCTGCCGGTCGGTGAGATCCACGGTGGAGCGGGCGTAGTCGCGGGAAATTTCACCGACGACGCGCGCCTGCTCGGTGGAGCAGATACCGCCGTCGAAGCGGATCCGCATCATGAAGTACTTGTCCTCCAACACCGAGTTGTCCTCGCCGGTGCGCTCGCCGCCGAGGTTCTGCTTGCGCTGGGTGTACAGGCCCAGCCACTTGAAGCGCGGGTAGAGGTCCTCACGGTCAATCGAGTCAAACCCGCCTTTGGCGTAGGTATCAATGACGCGCTGCTTGACCTCCATGACGGGCTCGCGCTGCTTAACCTCTTCGTCGTGGTTGAGCGGGTCGGTCCCGTCGATGCGCCACTGCCCCTCGGGCTTCTTGGCGCGGGCCTTCACCTCGCGAGTAGCGGTCGATACGGTCATTTTTCCTCCTAGTGGCACAGACCGAACGGTCTATGGCGTGCGGCACGTTTTTGCTGTGCGGTCGAGTGTGCCGTACCAAGTGGTCTGTGGCAACCCCTTCTCAAATCACCGCCCTTGACCTCGTGTTTTATCGTGAATGTATTCAGGTTCAGACCGAGCAGTGCGCTAATCGACGCCACGTAAACCCCTACCAACCCAGATCAGACCACCCGGTCTGTCATTTTTCAACTACAAATACCCGTGCTGCACTGCGCGAATAGGTGAGAGGGGAAGCGTCGAGAAGCACCGGCCTTGACACGCCCCAACTTTCAGACCAAGCTGTCTATACGCTATATTGGTTGAATATTAAACGGTTCCCAACCTCGAAAGGACACCCCTAAATGAGTCTGCGCGTCGCCGTTGTCGGCGCCGGCCCTGCCGGCATTTACGCATCCGACCTCCTTCTCCGCAACGCGGAGCACGACATCCACGTCGACCTCTTCGAGCAGATGCCCGCCCCCTTCGGGCTGATCCGCTACGGCGTCGCCCCCGACCACCCGCGGATCAAGGGCATCGTCAAGTCCCTGCACCGGGTGCTGGATAAGGACAACCTGCGCCTGATCGCCAACGTCACCGTCGGCCGCGACATCACCATCGACGAGCTGCGTGATTACTACGACGCCGTCATCCTGTCCACCGGCGCTGTGCGTGACCGCGAGCTGCTCATCCCGAACGGCGACAAGTCCATCGGTGCCGGCGAGTTCGTCGGTTTCTACGACGGCAACCCCCGCTTCGAACGCGACTGGAACCTCGAAGCCAAGGAAGTCGCCGTCATTGGTGTGGGCAACGTCGCCCTCGATATCTCTCGCGTGCTGGCCAAGACCGGCGACGAGCTCGCCGTCACCGAGATCCCGGACAACGTGTACGAGTCCTTGAAGAAGAACCAGGCCGAAACGGTCCACATGTTCGGCCGCCGCGGCCCGGCGCAGGCCAAGTTCACCCCGAAGGAACTGCGCGAGATGGACTTGTCGGATACCATCCAGGTCCTCGTCGACCCGGAAGACATCGACTACGACGCCGCCAGCGAGGAAGTCCGCCGCGCGGACAAGTCCATCGATCTGAACTGCCAGGTGCTCGAGCAGTACGCCATGCGCGAGCCGGACGATGCGCCGCACAAGATCCATATCCACTTCTTCGAGGAGCCGGTGGAGGTCCTGGTGGACGAGGCCGGTAACACCACCGGCATCCGCACCGAGCGCCAAGAGCTCGACGGCAACGGCGGCATCAAGGGCACCGGCAAGTTCACCGACTGGCCGGTCCAGCAGGTCTACCACGCAGTCGGCTACCGCTCCGAGCCCGTCGAGGACGTGCCCTTCGACCTTGAGCGCCACGTCATCCCGAACGACGGCGGCCGCGTGCTCGCCTCCGCCGAGGAAGGCGCCGCACCCGAGGAGAAGCTGTACGTGACCGGCTGGATCAAGCGCGGCCCGGTCGGCCTGATCGGTAACACCAAGTCGGATGCGAAGGAAACCACCGACATGCTGCTCGCCGACGCCGACGCCGGCAAGCTCGCCGCACCGTCGCACACGGGCATCGACGACATCCTTGGCCTGCTGCGCGAGCGCGGCATCGACTACGCCACCTGGGCGGGCTGGTACAAGCTCGACGAGGCGGAGCGCGCCCTGGGCGAGGCGGACGAGAAGTTCCCGCGCGAGCGCAAGAAGATCGTGGAGTGGGAGGACATGCTCAGCCACTCCCGCGCTGACGACTAAACCCGACATGTACACCGAATCGACACGTCCGTGCGACGTGTCGATTTTTCGGCCCAAAATCAACATGTTGACCTGTCACGCTTGTGAAGGTGCAGGTCAATGACTCTAGGTGCTAGCATGCGCCCATGCATCTCATCCGTCTGCTCGGCAGGTATTCCAAGCAGTACTGGCCGGCTGCGCCCTTCTCAGGATCGGTTTCGGATCTCAAACCCGAGGTCAGCTACGAAAACCCAACCTGGGGGATCTGCACAAAGTAGCAGAAGTCCAGAGGCCGAGGAATGTGGATAGGGCCGCACTTCAGATAAGCTCAGCTTCCCTCACCAAGAGTGCCAGTTGAACGCGGTTACCGATTCCGAGTTCATCAAAAATCTTCGTCAAGTGGGTTTTGACCGTAGCGGTTGATAACAACATCGCTCTCGCGATCTCCTGATTAGTTAAGCTCTGTGCAACTAAGATCGCTATTTCCGTTTCCCTTTTGCTAAGGCCCGCTAGGGCCTGTTGAGCTTCAACCCGCCGATTAACCTGGCCGTCCCGGGTGTACGCGTCAAGCAGGATGCGAGTATGACGAGGGGAAAGAGTGACCTTGCCAGCGGAGGTGTCCCTAATTGCTTGGATTACGGATTCAGGAGGCGCGTCTTTCAATAGGAACCCGATAGCACCGGCCTCAAGGACCTCCATGACGGTCGATTCATTATCGAATGCAGTCATCATCAATATTGCTTGGCTATGCCCAGCCTTGAGAATCGATTCGGCAACTTGAAGGCCTCCAACGTTTGGCATCCGGACGTCCAGAACAACCACGTCGGGACGCAGACTCGGAAGCTGATCAATAGCCTCAGCACCGCTTCCTGCTTCGCCGACAACTTCGATATCGTCGGTCGCTTGGAGTATGAACTTCAAGCCCCGGCGAACCATCGGATCATCATCCACTAGGTACACACGTATCATCCGATGGTCTCCCTATGCGATCACCGATTTGGGCCAAGGGACTATAACGTGTAGTTCAAAGCGACCGGACCGCTCTCCAAACCGCACAACGCCACCGAACTTGCTTACTCGCCGTTCTACCCGTTTCAAACCCGTCCCACGGCGCTTCTTAACTAGATCTCCCGATTCAACCTCACGCACGGAGTTCTGGATATAGATTTGTAATTCGCTGCCTTCGCTGCCACTCAGTTCAATAGAAATCGGGCTTTGTGGAGCATGAACGCTGGCATTGGCTAGAGCCTCTTGAACTACTTGCGAGACGAGCTGGCGCATTTCCCGTGGCATTGCATCCAACTGGCGAAGCGATCTAGTGTTCAGCGTAATGTCGGCCCCGCTTCTCCGATTTTCAGCCACGATCGCAGCTAAATCTTCGGGGGCCTGGAAAGCCGACGCATCGTCCAAGCGGTCAATAAGAACTCTGAGGTCCGCTAACGTCTCTACCGCGGTCTCTCGTATCAATTGGGCGTTCTCCTTGATCACGTCGGGGCCAGCTTCGGCGTTGACCTCGAGGCCACCCGCTTGCAGTGACAACAGCGCTAACTTATGGCCAACATGATCGTGCGCTTCATTGGCGATCCGGGCTCGCTCCCTGAGGACGGCCTCTGTAGCCACCCTTTGCCGCTCCAGCTCTTTATGCTGCGCAATCACCCGGTACGACTCAACCAGATTTCTATTGTAGGAAATAACCAGCCCAGCCAGGAACGGCGCAATGACGAGAACCGTGCCTTCAACCAGCCAGGCAATAGTTGGATCATTGGTTTCCTTCTCACCCGCCTGAACAGTGACGATCGTTTCCTTATCCGACCACCCGACTCGGCAGAGGACGAAGGCAGCGACCACAGCCGCGAAACTGCCCCATCCTCGCTTACGCAGTGCCAAGTTGAACACGGTCGGAAGAAAGAAGACGTTAGTTACAAAAAGAGCACAAACTGCTGGCGGAAAAAGAACCAGAAAGGGATATCGTTTGCGTTGAAATTGCAGCGCGATCATCAATGCGATTAGCGCTATTAACGCCACCCGACTTTGCTCGCTAGCTCCGCTCAGTGAGACGAAACCGATCAAGCAGATTGACGCAAGGTAGATGAGGTCGCTCCACGTCCGACCCCTAAAGGGATCGTCACCCGAATCTGAGACTACGCGCTCCAAAGTGACACCCCGTTTAGTCACAAAATCCTTGACCAGCAAAAAACAGGCGGAACATTGCGCAATTCTAGCTCGTCAACACACCCTCGGGCAACTAAGGATTCATAGCTACTTGGCCAAATTTAAATGTCCAGTTGGCTGATACCCGGATCGGACCCGGTAATTCAAACTGAGGATGGCGGTCAAACGGTCGCCCTCCCCACTGAAGTCAACGGAAATAGAAAGGAGTACACATTGGACAAGGAAAACGTTGCCCCGTTCGAAATGGAGCGGATCGACTACCCGGTAATCGAGGAAGACGCTCCAATGCCCCCATTGAGCCAGGAGATGGTCCGACAGGAAGCAAAACAGGGGCTTCTCGAGATCAGAGATTTTGTGACCGGGGACGAGTTTGTCGCGATGCTGCAAGAACTGTATGCGCTACCGGTTCAGGAACGCGACGAGTTCGTTCGAGGCACGATCCTCGACGAAGATGAGTTAGAAGATCGAGGTATCCATGTGCCCGAGGGCCTGAAGATCCAACGTTCGCGGTTTGGCGACGGCCGACCCACTCTGTTTTGCGTGGCGAAACTCTTGTCAGACGGGGTCAGGAAAGTGACCTACACGTTCGACAGTGAGACGGCACTGGCTTAAGAGGTGCACCTGTGGAAGCGACTAAGAAATTCACGGATAGAGCCAGTTTTCACGGCGCAACTAAAACTGAGCTCGAGTCGAATGATGCTGGTCGACGACTGTTCGGGCTTGCGAATCAGGCGGCTCTTTTTCCGCACCAAGGCGAAATCTTTCTCAACGAGCAGGAATTGGTCCTTGGTGACTGGCTGACTCTGCGGCCCACTGATATCCAGGATGTTGACGTCGAGTTCACACCCGAGTATGGACGCTTCACAGCGGGCGGTAGCCGAGGCGGATTTCCCTCTCTCGGATTCGTTAGGGATCTTGGTAAGCCCCTGAACCTCTATCTCACTAACGGAGACAGAATCTCGCTTCTAGTGAACTTCAGACTCGTCAGTGGAACTAACGACAATAAGTCCTGGCTCGAGAAAATTCGCTCGTTCGCCAACATCGGATGACTCCCTTCGTTCACCCCCAAGCAAATCATTGCAATACCAGAAAGGATTCACCATGTCCGTAAATACCACGTTCAACAAGATCGACAGCGAGATCGCCGAGGTAGAGCTTCGCATCAACAAGGAAACGATCACGAAGCAAATCGATGACTTCATCGAAGTTATCGCTTCTGATGGGTTCATCGGCTACATCAACGATGTCGCTCAGCTCCCCACCCATGCGGAAAGGAAGGAGCTTACTGCAAAGACCGCCAATCTCGAGACTTTGCGAGAGCGCGGAGTGCCAGTTCCTGACGGACTGCGATTCACAACGCGCGAATTCGAGCTACCCGAGGATGGTCGTGAGGCTGAGGGTCCCCTGCTCAAGGTTCGACCGGAACTTGATCCGCGAATGGGAGGCTGCATCAGCATCGGTTTCTACGTCTGCGCCAGCTACGGCAACTAGCTAAAGCTGCGCCCTAACCACCTACGAAGTAGCCCCACTTACAAGCGGGGCTACTTGCCTACGAATGGTACTTAGATGAAAACACCTCAAGTCGCTGTAAAACTTTCTAATCTTAGCAAGAGGTATGGTTCGACTCTCGCACTCGATGACATCAATGTAGAGGTCCCCGCAGGGACAGTAGTGGGTCTTGTGGGGTCGAACGGTAGCGGAAAGTCCACACTTCTACGCCTTATTGCCGGAGTCGAACGCCCTTCCCACGGGGAAATCGAGTTCTTCGGGAAAAACCTCGCCTCCAGCGAAACTATAGGGAGCGGGACTGGAGCTGCAATCGACGCAATGGCGCTTTGGCCGCGCTGGTCAGTCAAACGAACTTTGACATACCTTGGTCAACTTACTGGGCGGACGGACGAGGAAGTCAAGGACGTAATTAAATCCCTGTCGTTGGGTGAGTATTCGTCGAGAAAAGTTCGGACGCTATCGCTTGGAAACCGTCAACGGGTGCAAATTGGTGCCGCTTTGATTAATGGTTCACTCCTTACCATTCTTGACGAACCAATGAACGGTTTAGATCCCCAGGGGCGCCTGCTTATGCGAAACCTCATAGAGCAGTTACCAACTGACGAACGCACTGTCTTAATCTCAAGCCACGACCTCAATGAAATTCAAACCCTTTGCTCCCACATCATCCACCTGGAACGCGGAAGAATGATTTTTGCTGGTGAGCTCGCTAGCTACGTGGGGGAAGCGAAATCTTTCTTAGTACACTATCCGCCGGAACTGAGTGAGGCGATCAGTTCCATCATTGATCATCGACTTGTCCGAACTGGCTCACACAACCCTGGCGTGCTGGAGGTGGACGATCAGAATGTCGAAACCCTACGGACCCTAATGGAGGAGCACTCCATTCCGGTCTTGAATCTGGAGACGAAGAAGCACACTTTGGAGGATCAGTTTCATGCACACGGCAGACCGTAAGACGGTGGTCAAAGTCGAAACCAGAAGGTGGTTACTTCATCCGGGAGTCTTTGCTCTACTCGTAGTTGCGTCGTTACTAACCGCACTGTTGTCATACGCCGCAGTCATGGCATCAAGCGGGGCCTCCTCAGATGCCGGTGCGGTCTCGATCGACACCACGGCAGCACTCGGGCCCGACTCAGAAGATCCGGAGAAGCTGGATCTCGCCGCAACCTCGATCTATCTACTAGCGCCACTTGCGGCTTCACTCCACGGCGTTCTTTTCGCTGGAAGCGAGCTCTCATCGGGCGCTCTGCTCAATATTGCGGTCGCGGCGCGGCGTTTGAGAACGATCTTCGCCGTTCGGGCGCTATCTCTGGTACTTTTGTCGTTAATAACCGGAGCAATCCTAACCGCATTATCGATCGCTGGGTTGACGGCAGGTTTGAGGCAAGCCGAAGTACCAAGCCTCACCCCCGAAGCGCCCCTTGGTACCGTCATCCTGGGCGGATCCATTCTCTACGCCACCGTTGCCGTGATCGCATTTGCGGCAGCAACACTGCTAAGACGGTGGGTCGTCGTTTTGGTTGCACTCGTAGCTTATTTCGTCGTTGCAGAACCCCTGTTAGCTTCAATGCTGTCCGAACATGCTTCGAAGTGGTTGCCTCACGTTTCGCTTGGAAAGTGGGTGGACTTTGAGCCCGAGAGACGATTCGCTTTCCCAACTATGGTTCTGGCACTTTTGGCTCTGGTCACTGCCGTGGTTGGCACGCAGCGTGATCGAGCTGCGAGGTAAGACCGTTTTTGTGAATTCAGGAGACTAGATGGATCTCATCCGCCTCACCGCGCGCTTTGGCAAGCGGTACAGCGGCAAGATCGCGCTGGTGATCGTGCTGCAGCTGGTCACGACGCTGGCAACGCTGTACTTGCCGGATTTGAACGCGGACATCATCAACAACGGTGTCGCGCAGGCCGACGTGCCGTATATCTGGCGGGTCGGCCGCACGATGCTGGTGGTGGCGCTGGTGCAGGTCGTGGCGGCTATCGGGGCGACGTGGTTCGCATCCAAGGCCGCGATGAAAACGGGCCGCGATGTCCGCGCGGCGGTGTACGAGCGCGTGACGGGCTTTGACCACGAGGACATGTCACACTTCGGCACCGCCACCTTGGTCACGCGCGGGACGAACGACGTGCAGCAGGTGCAGATGACGTTCCTGCTGTTCATGAACTTTATGGTGGCAGCGCCGATCATGGCTATCGGCGGCATCATTATGGCGTTGCGCCAGGATGCGGGTATGTCGTGGCTGGTGGCCACGGCGGTGCTGGTGCTCACCGTGGTTGTCGGTATCACTGCGGCGCTGTTGATGCCGATGTTCCGCAAGATGCAGTCGAAGCTGGACAACATCAACGGTCTGTTGCGCGAACAAATCGCGGGCATCCGGGTGGTGCGCGCGTTCAGCCGCGAGGACTACGAGGCCGAGCGGTTCACGCAGGCGAACCACGACATCACCAGGCTGAGCCTGAACATCGGCCGGGTGTTCGTGACCATGTTCCCGATGATCATGCTGATTTTGAACCTGGCCACGGCGGCTGTGTTGTGGTTTGGCGGTCATCGTGTGGACGACGGCCTGGTCGAAGTCGGCTCGCTTACCGCGTTTATGCAGTACCTGATGCAGATCCTGATGGCGGTGATGATGGGTGTGTTCATGCTGATGATGCTGCCGCGCGCGATCGTGTGCGCCACCCGCATCGAGGAGGTGCTTGGGCATGAGGTGAAGGCGCCGGCGACGGTGGGGTCGTCGATAAGCAATGGCGTCGTGCGCTTCGAGGATGTCTCGTACACCTACCCCGGCGCGGAGAAGCCGGTGCTGGAGGGGATTTCGTTTGAGGCGCGTCCGGGCACGACCACGGCGATCATCGGCGCGACCGGCAGTGGCAAAACCACGCTGGTGGGGCTGCTGCCGCGGTTGTATTCGCCCACGTCAGGGCGTGTGCTTATCGACGACACCCCGGTGACCACCATGCCTCGCGCGGATCTCGTGCGGGCGGTGGCGATGGTGCCGCAGAAACCGTGGCTGTTTTCGGGAACGGTGGCCTCGAACCTGCGCATGGGCAACCCGGAGGCGACCGATGCGGAACTGTGGGCGGCGCTGCGGACCGCGCAGGCGTCGTTCGTGGAGGATCTGGACATGCCGATCTCCCAGGGAGGCACGAACGTTTCCGGTGGTCAGCGCCAGCGTCTGTGCATTGCGCGGATGCTGGTGGCGGATCCGAAGGTGTATGTGTTCGACGACTCGTTTAGCGCACTGGATGCCACCACCGAGGCAAACCTGAACGCCGCGATGCGCGAGACGGTTCAGGAGCGGACGGTGATTGTGGTGGCGCAGAAGGTGGCGTCGATACGCAATGCGGACCAGATCCTGGTCATGGAGGCCGGGCGCATCGTCGCCCGCGGAACCCACGAGGAACTGCTGGCGGAATCCGAGACCTACCGTCAGATCGAGCGCAGCCAGGCGGAGGTGGACGCATGAGTGAGCACATGACCGAGTTGTCTGATGAGCAACTCGCCGAATACGAAGAGAAGATGGCCGGCGACGACTTCTCCGGCAAGGCGCCGCGCAAGGCGAAGAACTTCTGGCCGTCCGCGAAACGCCTGCTCGGGCTGCTCGCCCCGTACAAGGCTGCGCTGGTCGCGGTGTTTGTCATGAACGCCCTGTCTGTCCTGTTGGGCGTGCTTGCACCTCGCGTGATGGGTCGTGCCATGGACGTGATCTTCTCCGGCGTGGTGTCCAAGCAACTCCCGCCCGGCACCACCAAGGAACAAGCCGTCGAAGCGATGCGGGCGGCCGGGCAGGATCGGTTCGCGGACATGGCCGGCGCGATGGAACTGACCCCGGGCAGCGGCATCGACTTTGACCGTCTCCGCGACCTGATCGTGCTGGTCCTGGCGCTGTACTTGGCCTCTGCGGTGCTGATGTGGGCCCAGGGCGCGATCCTGAACAACCTGTCCATCCGGGCGGTGTTCAGCCTGCGCGAACGGGTTGAAGCGAAGATCAACCGTCTGCCGTTGTCCTACTTTGATACCCGTCAGCGTGGCGACGTCATGTCGCGCACCACCAACGACGTAGACAACGTCCAGCAAGCCCTGCAGCAGTCGTTGTCCTCGCTGTTCAACGCGATGCTGACCGTGGTGGGCATCCTGGTCATGATGTTCGCCATCTCCTGGCAGCTAGCGCTTGTCGCCCTGCTGGCGATCCCGCTGACCGGTCTGGCCATGGCGGTCGTAGGTACGCGCAGCCAGAAACAGTTCACCACCCAGTGGAGGGCCACCGGCGACGTCAACGGGCACGTGGAGGAGTCCTTCTCCGGCCACGACGTGGCGGTCATCTTCGGCCGCACCGAGGAGCTGTGCCGCACCTTCGACGAACGCAACGAGGAACTCGCCGGCGCTGCCCAGAAGGCGCAGTTCCTGGCCAACTCGATGCACCCGATCATGCAGTTCGTCTCCTACCTGTCGTACGTGGCCATCGCGGTGCTCGGTGGTGTGAAGGTCGCCTCCGGCAGGCTCACGCTTGGCGACGCCACCGCGTTCATCCAGTACTCCCGCCAGTTCAACCAGCCGCTCGGCGAAATCGCCGGCATGATGCAGATGCTGCAATCCGGCGTCGCATCCGCTGAGCGCGTCTTCGAACTGCTCGACGCTGAGGAGGAACCCGAAGACCAGGCCCCGGACCGCAAGGGCAAGCGCGTCGAAGGCCTGGTGGAGTTCGACGACGTCTCCTTTGGTTACGGGACGGATCGCAGCGACGCTCCCCCGCTCATCGAGCACCTGAACCTACGCGTCGAACCGGGCCAGACCGCCGCGATCGTCGGACCGACCGGCGCCGGCAAAACCACGCTGGTGAACCTGATCATGCGGTTCTACGACGTCGACGCGGGTGCGATCACCATCGACGGCACCGACATCCGCGACATGCCACGCGCCGCGCTGCGCAGCCGGATCGGCATGGTGCTGCAAGACGCCGTGCTGTTCAAGGGCACGATCATGGAAAACATCCGCTACGGTCGCCTCGACGCCACCGACGAGGAAGTCATCGAAGCTGCGAAGGCCACCTACGTGGACCGTTTCGTGCGCGCACTGCCAGAGGGGTACGACACCATCGTCGACCAAGACGGCGGGTCTATCTCCGCAGGTGAGCGCCAGCTGATCACCATCGCGCGAGCGTTCCTCTCCCAGCCTGCGCTGCTGATTCTCGACGAAGCCACCTCCTCAGTGGACACCCGCACCGAGGTGCTGGTCCAGCAGGCGATGAACGCGCTGCGCTCCAACCGCACCTCATTCGTCATCGCACACCGCTTGTCGACGATCCGCGGCGCCGACACCATTCTCGTCATGGAACACGGAACGATTGTGGAGCAAGGCAACCACGCTGAGCTCGTCGCAAAGCAAGGCGCATATTGGAAACTGCACCAATCGCAATTCGGGGAGGACTAGGAAAGTTCTCCCAGCGTTCACCCAGATTTCACTCTGCGTGTGTACGGTCAGCGCGAACGACTGCCGTACACGAGTGATTGGGCGAGCATGAACACACACGCAGCGGGCGGGGGCACCGCGCTTAAGGAAGCAGCACCGGAAAACCCGGAGAACACCGCCACCCGGGAGGATGACGCTCCCAAGGATCCACTGGGCTTTTTGTCTCTCGACGGCGCCGCCAAGCAGGCCGCGAACTGGATCGCCGTAGCGCTCGGTGTTTGGCTGCTGCTCAACGGCGTGGGCATGATCGGCGACGGCTTCAAAATGGTTGCCGGCGACCAGGCCAAGGAACTGTTCTCGTTTGCCGAGAACCCGTTCGTCGGCCTTGCCATTGGTGTGGTGGCCACGGCGATTATTCAGTCGTCGTCGACCACTACCTCGATCGTGGTCGGCATGATCGCCGGTGGCCTACCGCTGAGCATTGCGGTGCCGATGCTCTTCGGAGCCAACATGGGTACCTCGGTGACCTCCACCCTGGTCGCGCTCGGCCTGGCGGGTAACAAGACCCAGTTCAAAAACGGTTTCTCCATGGCGACCGTGCACGACTTCTTCAACCTCATCGCCATCTTGATCTTCTTCCCGTTGGAGATCTTCACCGGCTTCTTGTCGCGCACCGCGTCGGCGATCGCGCCGTCGCTGAGTGGTCAGGGCGAAGGTGTTGTCGCCGGTGCCTTCGAAGCCGTCGGCGACGCGCTGGACACCATCACCGAACCGCTCGTTGCCCTGGCTGGCAGTCTTGTTTCCCCGCTTGGCGATATGTGGGGCGGCATCGTACTTTCCATCATCGGCATCGCACTGATTCTGTGGTCCATCCAGTTCATCGGCAACCTGCTCAACGCCCTGCTGGTGGGCAAGGCCCAGGAGATCCTCTACGCCGCGCTGGGTAAGAACTCGTTTGTTGGTCTGCTCTCCGGCGCGGTAATCACCACCCTGGTGCAGTCCTCCTCCACCACCACCGCGCTGACGGTGCCGCTGGCGGCCTCCGGCAAGTTCGAGGTCCGCACGCTGTTCCCGTTCGTGGTCGGCGCGAACATCGGCACCACCGTCACCGGCCTGATCGCCGCGTTCGCTGTCTCCGGCGCGGACGCCGAAGCCGCCATGGCAGGCGCGCTGGTGCACACCCTATTCAACGTGTGCGCCGCAGCCGTGATCCTTGGCATCCCGTTCATGAGCAAACTGCCGCCGGCCGGTTCTGACTGGCTCGCCGGCCTCGCCGTAAAGAACAAGCTCTACGTCTTCCTCTGGATCGGCGGAGTGTTCTTCGCTATCCCGATCCTCGCCGTTTTCATCTCCAACGCGCTCACCTAAGGAGCACCATGACCGACGCGAACCAGACGCCAGACCTGTCGCCAATGGCACAGGAACTCATCCAGAACGAAGCCCCCGACAACGCCCTTGTGGCCCTGCTCAACGAGCTCGAGGAAACCGCCGCAGAACTTCGCGACGAACTCGCCGCCCGCCACGCCACCAACCAAGCACTACTTAACGACGACACCGACGCCGACACCGACCACGTGCGCTACAAGAAGGTCAACCCGAACGTCACTCCGGAGCAGGAAGAAGAGTTGGAGAACTTCCCCGAGTACTGGGCCAACGCGAAGGGCTCCTGGTCGAGCTTGTTCAAACTGCTTCGCGAGTTCCGCGTCGAAATGCGAAAGGGTCACAACGATGCGTAAAACCCTCACCGCCGCACTCGCGGCCGCGGCGGCGCTGACGCTGGGCGCCTGCTCCGATTCCGGCTCGGGTTCCGGTTCCGGCGAGGCGTTCACCATCACGGGCTCGTCGACAGTCGAGCCCATCACCCGCTACATGCTCAACCGCTACAACTTCGACGCCGAGCTTGAGGCGGTCGGTTCGACCGACGGCTTTGACAAGTTCTGCGCCGGTGACGCCGACATCAACGACGCCTCCGTCGCCATTCCCGGCAGCGAATCCTCCATCGACTACCAGGCACAATGCGCCGAGGCCGGCGTGGACTTCTTCGAGTTGCCGATAGGTCTGGACGCCATCACCATCGTTAAACACGCCGACAACGACTGGGCCACCGACCTGACCGTCGAGCAACTCCACGACATTTGGTCGAAGGAATCCACCGTCACCACCTGGTCCGACATCGACCCATCTTGGCCGAACGAGAAAATCAACCTCTACGGGCGCCCCACCGGCTCCGGCACCCTCGGCGTGTTCGAGGACATGGTGCTTGGCAACGACACCATCCGCGACGACTACCAATCCAGCGACGACATCCAAGAACTGTCCACGTGGGTCTCCGAAGACGTCAACGGCCTGAGCTTCATGGGCATCGGCAACTACCTAGCCACCGAGGGCACGGTGCGCAACAAGATCGACAACGTACTCGTCGACGGCATCGCCCCCACCGCCGACGAAGCCAAGAGCGGCAACTACCCCCTGTCGCGCCCGCTGTTCATCTACGTCAACGCGGAATCGGCGAAGAAGGACAACGTCGGCGAGTTTGTCACCACCTACCTCGACAACGCCGAAGCAGTCATGCCGCGCGTGTACTTCTACCAGCTGCCCGAGGAGGTCTACGACGCCACAAAGCAGCGCTTCGCCGACGGCACCACAGGTATCGACGAACAGTGGCACGCATTGAACTAACATCGCGTCCATGAGCACCCCTTACGGCAACTTCCGCATCGGCGACCAAGAGCGCATGGACGCCATGGACATCCTCGGCCGCGCGCTCGGCGAAGGCCGGTTGGACATGGCCGAGTTTGACAACCGGTGCCAAGCCGTCGCCGAGGCCCAAACGCAGCAGGACCTGCAGCCGATTTTGGGGGATTTGCCGACGGGCCGGGGGCGTGGGGTCGTCGATAAGCAAGTGTCCGACGATGCGGTCCTGTACAGCCAAGCCGAAATCATGCAGGCACGCCGCTCCGGGCGCCGCACCCGCGCCGGCGTGTTCTGGCTCGGCACCATCGGCTCCATCGGCCTGGTGAGCATCTTCGGAGCCGCGGGATCAACTGCGCTGTCCGGCCTGTCGCTACTGATCATCCCCACCCTGTTCATCCTGCTCTACGTAATGAAGGTTGGGCCCGACTCCTGGTACACCCCCAGCCTGCGCCAACTCGAACAACAGCGCCGCCAAGAAATCAAACGCCGCCAACTCGAAATCGAAGCCGCCCAAGTCCACCAGCAGGCCCTCATGCGCGCGCAACGCAAAGACCAAATCAACCAAATGACCAACGACGCGCTCAACATCGCGCAAGACACCGTCAATCGCTTCCGCCGGAAGTAGACCCGGCCTACAGTGGTAACCCATGAGCGAGCCACTGAAACCGCACCGCCATTTCGACCAGGCGGAAAAACTCAAGAACGTCTTCTACGACATCCGCGGCCCCGTCACCGCCACCGCCGAGCAGATGGAACGTGACGGGCACACCATTTTGAAACTCAACACCGGCAACCCCGCCGTGTTCGGTTTCGAGGCGCCCGACGTGATCATGCGCGACATGATCGCCAACCTGCCCACCTCCCAGGGCTACACCACCTCCAAAGGCATCACCTCCGCCCGCCGCGCAGTGGTCACCCGCTACGAAATGATCGAAGACTTCCCGCACTTCGACATCGACGACGTCTACCTCGGCAACGGTGTGTCCGAACTGATCAGCATGGTCACCCAAGCCCTGCTCAACGACGGCGACGAAATCCTCATCCCCGCCCCCGACTACCCGCTGTGGACCGCCGCCTCCACGCTCGCCGGCGGCAACGTCGTCCACTACCGTTGCGACGAAGAGGACAACTGGAACCCATCCCTGGAAGACATCCGCTCGAAGATCACCGACCGCACCAAGGCGATCGTGGTCATCAACCCCAACAACCCCACCGGCGCCGTCTACTCCCGCGAGATCCTAGAAGGCATCGCCGACATCGCCCGCGAGCACGAGCTCATGGTCCTTGCCGACGAAATCTACGACCGCGTACTTTACGACGACGCCAAGCACATCTCCATGGCCGAAGTCGCCCCCGACCTCCTCTGCATCACCTTCAACGGCCTGTCCAAGGCGTACCGCGTCTGCGGGTACCGCGCCGGATGGATGGTCGTAACCGGCCCGCGCCGCCGCGCCAAGGGATTCATCGAAGGGCTTGATCTATTGTCGGGTACCCGTCTGTGCGCCAACGTGCCCGGCCAACACGCCATCCAGGTCGCTCTTGGAGGCCGCCAGTCCATCTACGAACTCACCGGCGTCGGCGGCCGCCTGCGCAAACAGCGCGACATCGCCGTCCGGAAATTGCGAGAGATCCCCGGCATCTCCGTCGTCGAACCCAAGGGTGCGTTGTACTGCTTCCCCAAAATCGACGCCGAAATGTACAACATCCACGACGACGAACGCTTCATGCTCGACCTCCTCAAATCCGAGAAGATCCTCATGGTCCAAGGCACCGGCTTCAACTACCCCACCCCCGACCACTTCCGCGTGGTCACCCTGCCGTGGGCGTCCCAGTTGGAAAACGCCATCGAGCGACTGGGCAACTTCCTGGTGGACTACCACCAGCACTAGGGGTTGTTGGCGGTTGGCGGTTGGGCGCCGCTTTCCGAAAATAGTTCCCGGCCGGGGAACTATTTGGGGGCTTCGACCCTTTCTCGCCGGCATTCCCCCAGGTCGGCACGCCGTTGAGACAAAATAGTTCCCGGTTTCGCGCTGAGGCCGGGAACTATTTTGCACGCCCGCCGGCTACGGGTGTTAAGGCGCGTTCCCTGACACATTCCACAAAATCTGTCAGGACCAATTTCTGACCAGGCGCGATGCCGGTCGCTGACACATTCCGCCGCAATCTGTCAGCCGCGAGGGGTTGTGAGTGGCCGACACCTACCCCGACTTACAGCAGCACAAACCCCTTGACCCCAAACGGACGCTGCCATAGTATCGACGAGGAATTGTCCCCGAAGGAAGGAGTAGGCCGTGCTCATGTTCCGTGTTTCCGCCTAACACGAAACAGAAAGTTGAATGAGCATGCCTATTTCC
>OJLY01000095.1_pt1 | contig 70089 bp, 54 predicted proteins | sample 1597031 | NCBI WGS metagenome assembly OJLY01 (sample SAMEA3904673, study PRJEB24821) | metagenome | biome: Builtin; feature: hospital; material: surface | place: USA | collected 2013-06-03
CTTTCCTACCCCTAGGGGTAGGAAATTTTTATGCTGCATTCTTCTTTCTGTATTCAATTGGTGATATTTATTCTAATTTTTCTTTTATTCTGTCTTCGTTGTAATATTTTATGAAATCTTCTGTTGTTTGTTTTAAGTATTTATATGAATAGAATTTGTGTCCTTAATATATTTCTTATTTTAATATTGCATAGAAGTTTTCCATTAGTGAGTTGTCTAAGCAGTTGCCTTTTCTTGACATGGATTGGATGATTCCCTTTGTTTCTAGCCTTGATGTGTATTGATTTTTTGATATGCCCAGCCTTGACCTGAGTAGAATATTCTTTTTTCTTTGCTTTTGCTAGTAATTTCTATGGATTTATCTAAAGCTTTTACGATTGGTTCTATTGTTGGGTGTTTTGATATTTCATAGATTAGTATTTTACTATTGTACATATCTAGGTATGGATTTAGATAGAGTTTCTTTATTTGATAGGTTACTGATTTATCTTGTTCTAAATACTTAAATTCAGTTGTGTCTGTGTTAATGTTTCATTTTCTAAATTAGTTATTTTTGCTGATGATTCTATTTTCTGTCTTTTGACTTATTTTGGGATTTTGGCATTTTTGAAGGTCTTCCTCTCTTTTTAGATTTTAGTCCTTTTATGCCTTTTTCTCTAAAGTCTATTCCCATCTTGTTATCATTGATGGATTGTTTATCTTTGATTCATTTGCTAGGTTCTGGTAGGACATTTCCCCTGTTAAGTACAAGTTTACTACATTTCACTTAAATTCCTAAGTGTATTGTGTATTTTTTTTCTTTACTTTTAGCCCTTCATAGACTTGAGACTTGTATGCATTTACTGTGTTTTTACAACAATTTCTGATGGTATGCAATATTTGCCTGATAAAGATTTATATGAGATGCTAGTTTCTAAATATTCTTTTACTGCTTTCATTTTGAATTCTTTGCTATATTTTGCCATTAAAAAACTGACCTCCTTTAGTTAGTTTTTTGGTCTAACTTTTGGGAGTCAGTTCAAATTGTATGGTGCTTTTAAGGTATTTGATAACTTAGATATTAATTAATTGTAATATCAAATTTAAAGGAATTTATATTTCCGTTATACCAAGCTTCAGAGTATTCTAGAGGTAGATCTTTGTGATAACCTATTGTTTTAAAGAAAAATAATGGGTCCCCACAAGCTATATTTAACAGTGAAGCTGAGAGTTCATCAGATATTTTCATCTCTAGTATTCTGCTAACTTTATTTATTTTGTAACCTAGCTGGTCTAGGCAAGTATATAAACTAACTGAAGAATAGTCTATTCCTATTAAATTTTCTAATCCATCATGAGGAAGGTAGGTGTTTACCAATACTGCTGGTATACTATCAGCGTATCTAAGTCTACATATTTTAATTACTTTGCTTTTGGATTTTAGATGTAGTGCATTTGCGACACGTTCCGGACATTCGACAAGGTCAGAAGATATTAATTTAGTACTAGGTTTAATACCTTTGGCCTTCATATCATCATTGAAACTCTTTATTATATTTGTAAAATCCTGGATTATTTTATTATTTTTTACAAAAGTACCCTTACCTTTTACCCTATCAAGATAGCCTTCATCAACTAAGGACTGTATTGCTTGCCTAACAGTAGGGCGACTCACCTCATATTCGAGAGCTAAGTCGGTTTCTTTAGGTATCATTTCATCTATTTTATAAGTAGAGTCTTTGATTTTTTCTAATAAATCGTCTCTAATGATTTCATAAAGTTTTTTTTTCAAAATTTTATTTAAATTTCTATGGTTCCTTGGTCAGATACTAGTTTTTCTAATTCTTCACTAATTTTTATTCCTGAACTAGTACCAATTCTTTCGGCCCCATTTTTAATCATAGCTATGAATGTATCTACATCTCTAATTCCGCCAGCAGCCTTAACTTTTACAGTATCACCAACTACTTCTTTCATAAGTTTTACATCTTCTACAGTCGCACCTGAAGGACCAAAGCCAGTTGATGTTTTTATAAAGTCTGGTTTAACTTCTTTTGATATTTCAGCAAGTTTTCTTATTTTGTCTTTGCTTAGGTAGCAGTTTTCAAATATAACTTTAGAAATTACATTATTATCTCTACAAATTTTTACAATTTGTTCCATTTCGTCTTTAATATAGTCAAAATTTCCATCAACAACTTCTGTCAAATTGATAACATAATCAATCTCATCAGCTCCATTTTTTATTGCATCTTCTGTTTCAAAAACTTTTGTAGATATTGTTTGTTGGCCTAGAGGAAATCCAATGGCAGCACCAACATGAACATCTGAGTCTTTTAAGAATTCTGCACATGCCTTGCTTTGAACGGAGTTGATCGCAACCATTTTAAAATTATAGTCTATAGCTTCTTGGCATAATTTCTTCATGTCTTCTCTACTTGCATCTGCATGTAAGTTTGTATGATCAACAAATCTTCTTAGTTCCTTGAGTGTATACTGTTTTGTCATTTTTAAAACCTCCACGTATATGTTATTACATAATTTATATTACCGTTTTTATGAAGATATAGCAAGTAATGTTTAAAAATGACTTGACAATTTAATATGTAAAGGTTATCATAACTAGTAAGAATAGATATGTATTTACATATATTTTTTAAGGAGGTATTATGAAGCTACTATTAATATCTCATGGTAATTTTTGCCATGGGATAAAAGAAAGCTATGAAATGATAGCAGGTAAAAATGATAATATTATTTCAATAGGCCTAGGTGATGATGGAATAGGCGTATTCTCTGAAAAATTAAGAAGTAAACTTACTGAATTAGTTGAGAATGACGAGGTCTTGGTTCTTTCTGATATCCAAGGCGGAACTCCATATAATGAAGCTTATAGGTTTAAGCTAGAAAATCCTGATAAAGTAGAGATTTTAGCAGGTATGAACCTACCTATGCTAATTGAATGTGGTACAAGCCTCGATATAGGCTCTTCTATTGAAGAATTAGTAAATATTGGTTTAAATGTCGGCAAAGATTCTATTGTCAAATGTGAAATAGATGATTCAGACGACGATGACGACGATTTAGAGTTTTAATTTATAAGGAGAAAGATATGACAATTACATTAGCAAGAGTTGACGACAGAGTTATTCATGGACAAACAATGACAAGATGGGCAGCATCAAGAAAATTAGACGCATTTGTAATCGCTAGCGACAAGGTTGCAAATGATGATTTAAGAAAAAAAGTTTTAAGATCAGCAGCTAATCCTCATAAATTAGGTATATATGATAACGAAACTGCTGTAGAAAAAATAAAAATGGCAAGTGAATCAAAGAAAGATTTCTTTGTTATATCTGATTCACCTCAAAACTTTGCAGAGATTTTGAAAATGGGTGGAGATTTTGGAAAGGTACTAAATATTGGACCAATGAATACAAGACCAGGTGCAAAAATATTAGGAAAAACAACATCAATTGATCAAGCTGACTACGATGCTTTTGAATATATGCACAATCATGGTATTGAACTTCAATTTCAAATAATCCCTGAAGACTCTATAAGAACTTGGGATCAAATTAAAAAGTTGTATGACGCTCAATAATATGCTTATTTGAGGTTGATAGGTTCCTTTTAAAAGCCTAAAAATATTATATAAGGAGAAATTATGGATAATTTATTTTTACCAGCTCTTATTGCAGGCATATTTTGTTTCTTAGGAGCTATTGAGAGTCCTTTCGCGTTTGGTATGACAGGTGGTTTTTACATTTTAGGTAGACCCCTAGTTGCAGGACTTATCATGGGTTTGGCTTTTGGCGATGTCAAGGCAGGTGTTTTGTGTGGTGTTGCAGTTCAAGGCGTGTTTATAGCTAATCTTTCAACAGGTGGTACTACCAATAGTGAGATAACTTACGCGGGTTACGGTGGTATTGGTTTGGCAATGGCCACAGGAGGAAACCCAGCTATAGCTGTTACCCTATCTATATTGATTGGTCAAACATTCGGACTTATTTTCTACAATACAGGTAGAGCAGGATATTCTTTCTGGAATACTCGTGCACAAAAAGCAGCAGAAGAATTAGATTATGATGGCATTAGATTTAACCACATCATTGGCCCAGCAATTACAACATTCTTACTCAGAGCTGTTCCAGTTTTCTTAGCAGTATATTTTGGTCAACCAATAGTTGACTGGCTATTAAATAGTATTCCTCAAAAAGCAACTGATATCATTACTATTTTAGGTGGTGTTCTTCCTGCACTTGGTATTGCTATGTTGATGAACATTGTAATTAAACAAAAGATTCATTTTATATTTTTCCTAGTTGGTTTTGCTTTAACAACTTTCGCAGGACTTCCTATGATTCCAGTAGTAATACTATCCGCTCTAATAGCTTATATAGTTTATCTTGCTTCTGGAAATAAAACAGTTGTTCAAGCGGCAAGTGTTGAAGAATCTCAAGACTTTTATGAAGACGATGATTTATTTTAATTAACGGAGGGAAAATAATGACTACAAATAATAAAGAAAAATTAACTCCAAAAGAAAGAAAACAAATTTGGAAAAGATGGGGTTGCTCTCACTTAGCTTCAATGAGTTATGAGAAGTTGCAAGGACATGCTTGGGCATATACTTTCACACCTTTTGCAAAAAAATACTACAGTGATGATCCAGAAGCAGCAAAAAGACTTATGGAAAGACATTCTATGTTCTATAACACTGAGCCTCAGACAGGACAACTTGTTACTGGTATCGTAACATCACTAGAAGAACAAATTGCTCTAGGTGAAGATATTTCAGAAGATATGCCAGTTAATATCAAAACAACACTTATGGGACCTCTTGCTGGTATTGGTGATTCAATCATCCAAGGAATTATAGTTCCAACCTTACTATCAATTGGTATGGGACTTGCAGCACAAGGAAGCGCCCTAGGCCCATTATTCTATATAATTTCCTATGCAATTATAGGAACATTTATTACTTATATTTCATTTAACTATGGATATAAGCTTGGTATTAATGCGATTGATACAATAGTAGGTGAAAACGCTCAAAGAATTACAAGTGCATTCAACGTAGTAGGTGTTATGGTTGTTGGAGCTCTAGCAGCTGCAAATATAAACCTAACTACTAAAATTGAGATTCCAATGGGATCAGAAGTACAACAACTGCAAGCACTACTAGATGGTATATTCCCTAAATTATTACCATTTGCAGTTGTAATGCTATCTTATTGGCTATTAAAACACAAAAAAGTATCTGCTACTAAAGTAATTTTAATTCTAGTTGCTATAGTATCTGTTGGCGTAATATTAGGAGTATTTTAAGTAATTAGACTGTTGCAGACTATAAATTGTAACAGTCTATTTTTTAAGGAGAATTTAAATGATTATATTAAATACTGTTTCAAATGAAAAAGTATGGGGAACTAAAAGATTGTATGACTATTGTGGGGATAAAAAAATCGAAAAAATTGGCTCAGTCTATACAGCAAGTGGAATAAAAGAGATTTCTTGCGAAATTTTATATGGGGATGAGAATAAAGAGCTTTATTCAGCTGTTAAAGCTAATCCAGAAAAATTTGGCTTAGTTGATGGTGTTGATTTTCCCCTAATAATTTCATTTACATCTGCTGATGAGGACTTAAGTATACAAGTCCACCCAACTGATGCTTATGCAAAAGAACATGAAAACAAAATGATTGGCAAGAGTGAGGCTTGGTATTTCATAGAAAAGCCAAACAAAGGTTGGATATATGCAGAAACTGATATCGATGATAAGGAACTTATAAAAGATAAAATTCTTAATAAAGATTATGAGTCAGTTGTAAATAAGGTGAAAGTTGATGAAGATGATATAGTTTATGTAGAGGCAGGAACTCTTCACGCCCTAACAGAAGGATCATTAGTCTATGAAATCCAACAATCTTCAGATATTACCTATAGACTTTATGATTATGACAGGCTAGATAAAGATGGAAATCCTAGACAATTACACCTAGAAGATGGGATTAATACAATTGTATCTAGCAATAAAGTATCTATAAAAAACTTTGAAAATGATTCTGAATTGAAATATAAACCATTTAATTTATTGAGAACAAAAATAAGTAGGGAATATACAAACAATAATAAAATTGCCCAAGCAATCACAATTACAAAAGGAAGCGCTGTTATAGATGGTCATGAGCTTATCCAAGGTCAGAGTGTGTTAATCCTACCTGGAGAAGGCGTAAATATCGATAAAGCAGCAGATGAAGTGGTGATTGCTACACCAAATTTATATTTTTTATAAGGAGACGATTTGGCTAATATTAAAATATGCCCATCATTGATGTGTGCAAATTTTGACAATTTAAAAGATGAAGTAGTTAGCCTAGATAAGGCAGGAGCAGATATTTTTCACATAGATATTATGGATGGAAACTTCGTACCAAATTTTGGCATGGGTTTACAAGATATCAATACAGTCAGGAGAAATACAAACAAGGAAATTGATGTTCACTTGATGTCAATAAATGCAACTGATCACATAGAACTTTTTAAGAATGCTGGTGTAGACATAGTTTATGTCCATTCAGAAGGGGACCCTTTAATATCAACAACCCTGGCAAAAATAAAAGAAAATGGAATAAAAGTAGGCTTGGTTGTTAGTCCGGGCACAAGTGTCTATTCTATTAAAGAGTTATTAAATTTAGCGGATGTAGTTCTAGTAATGACAGTAAATCCAGGTTTTGCAGGCCAAAAATATTTGGATTATGTAGATGAAAAAATATTTAAACTTGCAGAGTTAAAGTCTAAATACAATTTTGAAATATTTGTAGATGGAGCTATATCTGAAGAAAAGGTAAACTACCTAAAAACTAAAGGGGTAGATGGTTTTATTTTAGGAACATCTGCTTTATTTGGCAAAGATGAATCATATGAAGAAATCATTAAGAGATTGAAAGCTTAAAAAGTAGGTAAAATGAAATTAATAATAGATGATGCAAATATTGAAAATATAAGAAAAATATACGAATATTACCCAGTATCAGGAGTTACTACCAATCCGTCCATCCTAGCTAAAGCTGGCGAAAATCCACTTGAACACTTGCAAAAAATCAGACAAGTCATCGGTGAAGATGAACTTCATGTCCAAGTATTAGAAGATAGGGCTGAGGAAATTATTAAAGAAGCAGAGTTTCTAAATGAAAAACTAGGCGCAAATACCTATGTTAAGATCCCTGTCAATCCGGAAGGTCTAAAAGCTATTAAAATCCTTTCTAAAAAAGGTTTTAAAATCACAGCTACAGCCATATATTCAATAAACCAGGCATATTTAGCTGCCCAAGCAGGGGCAAATTATTTAGCTCCATACATTAACAGAATAGATAATCTTGGTTATGATGGTATTAACATAGCAAAAAACATCCAGAAAATATTAATTGAAAATAAATACGAAACTGAAATTCTAGCCGCTAGTTTCAAAAACAGCAACCAATTAATTAGATTGGCTGAGATAGGAATTGGAGCTGCAACTTGTTCATCAGATGTTATTTTTAAGCTACTTGATGATAAGAATATAGACGGTGCAATCAACGCCTTTAAGGATGATTTTTCAAAATTAGATCCAAGTAAAAAAACTTGGCTTGATTTCATATAAATTAAAAAGATGTAGTGATAAAATTGCTACATCTTTTTTTATTATAGATTTTATAAAAATTCTACTTCCTTTTCATTAACAACCTTACAAGGAACCCCAACTTTAGCTGCTTCTTTCACTTCATCAAAGCCTTCGAGTCTATCTCTAAAGTAGAGAAATCTCTTAAGGTTAGCCATAGAAGCTGTAATATTGTAAAAGCTAACTCCCTTGTACTTATCAGGATTTTTGTCATAATCTGCCATTATTAAAGTACAATCCGGACACTTATCACTTACAAAAATTTCAATCTTTCCCATAATTATTCCTCCTATATCTCACATATCTAAAAGATACCCCATTTTCTTCCATAATATCAGATTCTTCGATTAGGGACCAGTCGTCATCTTGGTCAAAATTGTGAAGGAAGGTGTCGGCATCTTTCTTCTCATAAATCCTGGTTATGATGGCCTCATCGCAATACTCTAGGAAGATTTCTACTATCTTCTCCCCTCCTATAACAAAGACTTCCTCAGACCTTTCCTTGACATAGGCTAAGACATCCCTGTAGTTTGTAAATACCCTCGCATCTTTTGCCTTATAATCCCTATTTCTAGAAAGGACTATATTTTCCCTATGAGGAAGGGCGCCTCCCATGGACTCATAGGTCTTTCTGCCCATGATACAGATATTTCCTAAAGTATAGGACTTAAAATGCTTAAGGTCCCTTCTTATATGAAAAAGCATTTTTCCATCCTTGCCGATGCCCCAATTCTTATCAACTGCCAAAATAATTTTCATATTAACTCCTTAGTCTCATTATATCATCTTAGACAAAGATTTGTAGGTAAACATTATCTTTGTTTTTAGCTGAATCCTATAAATTAGCTGATGAAAATGTTTGATTTTGTAAGAAAGTGTTGACAAACTTTCACTTTTCATATATATTTGAAGCAAAAGAAGAAAAAGCGAGGAGATATTATGGCAAGAGAAATTTATCTAGGAGTAGATGGTGGAGGAACCAAGACTGCCTTCCTCTTGGATGTAGATGGAAATCGTTTTGAATCCAAGCAAATCACCATTCACCCAAAACAAGTTACAAAACAACAATTCTTTGAAATAATGAAGCTAGGAGTAGGAGATGTGTGTAAGGAGGCTGGTATAGATCCTGAAGAAATCCTCTACACTTTCGTTGCGGCTCCAGGCTACGGCCAGTACCCTGATACCGAAGCCTACATCGACGAAGGAATAAGAGAGGCTATAGGCTCAGATAGATTTACGGTGGCTAATGACTGCGTAAATGGTTGGGCAGGAAGTCTTAATGCAAAGCCTGGCATAAACTTAGTTTTAGGCACTGGACAAATAGGCTACGGTGTAGATGAAGAGGGAAATTCCATGAGATCTGGTGGTTGGGGACCACTTTTGGGAGATGAGGCGAGTGGATATTATATAGGTCTAAAGCTATTAAATCATTTCACTAAAATGAGCGATGGAAGAAGTGATAAGACTATCCTCTATGATATCATAAGAGAAAAGCTAGACCTTAAGGAAGATATGGAAATAATCGATAAGGCAGAAAAGATGAAAAGAGATGAGATAGCTTCTCTATCTAGAATATTTACCGAAGCCTTGGACAAGGAAGACCCATATTGTGAAAAACTTCTAGAAGAAATATCCAAAGAAGCCGCAGCAGTCATAGACTCGATAATAAAGGGGCTAAACTTCAAAGAAGAAGTAAAGGTATCCTATTCAGGCGGAGTCTTCAACCTAGGAGATAGGCTAATTAATAAAATAGAAGAAAAGTCTAAAAACAAAATAAAAATAGAAAAACCTTACACGGACCCTTCCGAGGGAGCTTTGATTTTAGCAAAATCTTATAGCAAATAAACTAAGAGGCATCAGGCAATTGATGTTAGACTGTAGAGAAAATCAAAATCACCCTTATTTCGACCAGGTAAATAACCATTGAATTGGTTATTTACCCCTCTGACTAGTGTGAAAGCACGGAATAGTTACTAAGTAACGAGTCAGAGTGCGGAGTGAGTATCACCCTTATTTCGACCGAACGTAGTGAGTGGAGAAATCTCTTACTGCATTTGTGTCGCTCACACTAAACATATCACAACTTATTAGATATATGTTTAGATTTTAATTCTAGTGTTAAATGAACAAGTTATGGCACATTTAACTAGTCGAGATAAGGCTGGGTTAGCTATAAAAAAATTCAATTAAAGATACTTTGTCTACCTTCTGGCATCAAGCAATTGATGTCTTTTGTTTTATCTTTTAAAAAGTAATATGATATAAATAAGGACTTCGAGAAAAACAAGGAGAGATTTATGAAATTTGAATTTGACAAGATGCTTGAAAGACATGGGATGGATGCTATAGCAGTCGACGGCCTTGGGACTGTGCCTGGGATGAGTCCAGATAAGCCTAAGGAGGGATTTGATGTAATTCCTATGTGGGTGGCTGATATGAACTTTGCGACAGCTCCCTCAATCCAAGATGCCATAATAGAAAGGGCCAAGCACCCAGCCTTTGGCTACTTTGCTCCAACGGATGAGTATTATCAGGCTATAATTGACTGGCATAGGGACAGGAAGGGGATAGGCGATATTAAGAAAGAGCATATAGGATACGAAAATGGAGTCTTGGGCGGAGTAATTTCTGCTCTTAATGTATTTTGCTCAAGAGGAGACAAGGTCCTAGTTCATTCACCAACCTATATAGGCTTTACCAATTCGCTTACCAATAATGGCTATGAGATAATTCACTCTGACCTAATCAAGGACAAAGATGGAAGATGGGTCATGGACTATCAGAATATGGAAGAGCTAATAGTTAGGGAGAAAATATCTGCGACAATCATGTGTAACCCTCACAATCCAACAGGCAGAGTTTGGAGCAGTGAGGAGCTAAAAAAGGCCTGCCATATATTCGAAAAACATGATGTAAAGATAATTTCAGATGAAATCTGGTCTGATATAATCCTTGACGGAAATAGACAGACACCAACCCAAAGCGTAAGCGACTACGCCCACGAAAACACAGTTGCCCTATATGCTCCAAGTAAGACCTTCAATCTAGCAGGTCTTGTAGGATCCTATCACATCATTTACAACGGGTATCTGAGAAATAGGATAAATAAGGAATCCTCCCTCTCTCACTACAACAGCATGAACGTCCTATCCATGCACGGACTAATAGGAGCTTATTCTAAAACGGGTCGTGAGTGGACAGATGAATTAAATCAAACAATTGCCCAAAACGTAAACTATGCTTGTGATTTTATAGAAGAAAACTTCAGGGGAGTAAGTGTAAGCAAGCCAGAAGGAACCTACATGCTCTTTGTTGACTTCAGTAAATACTGTAAGGATAAGGGAGTTGACATAGGAGAAATCCTAAAAAGAGCTTGGGACTGCGGAGTAGCCTGGCAAGACGGCAGAGCTTTCAATGGAAAATACGCCATCAGAATGAAGCTAGCCCTCCCACTGGATAAAGTAAAAGAAGCCTTCGATAGGCTTAAGAAATGTGTTGTTTTGTAGATGATAAGTTCAAATTCTTCTAAGTCAATTTTAATGGCTGGTAGGATAAAATATTGAAAAAGACCCCTATTTCATTTAACAAATGTATAAATTTGATTGTTTCATAAGTCATAAAGAAACGTAAAACTTTTAAAATATTTTCTTTAAAATAAGGCAGGAATTTATTAAAAATTAATTTAACCAATAGAAGTCACAGGATTACTGATAGGATTATCCTGTGATTTTTATTTTGCTCTAGCTTATAAATTACAAAAAAAGCTTGACAAGATGAGGAGGAAGTTATATATTAAAATTAGTTAAAACGTTTTAATTGTGATGAGGAGTTGCTTATGGCCACTATAAAAGATGTTGCAGCCTTGGCTGGAGTTTCTATTACTACTGTTTCTATGGTGCTTAATAGGACTGATGACAAGATTTCTGCTAAGACTAAGGAGAAGGTTTTTCTTGCTGCGGAGGAGTTAGGTTACAATGCCAATAAGATTGCCAGAGCCCTTGCTAGCAAGAAGAGCAACGTGATTATGGCGGTTATTCCTGATATTTCTAACCCCTTCTTTTCGGTTTTGGTCAAGTTTCTGACAAATTATTGTCTAGAATACAATTATTTTTTGTATATTCACAATTCAAATAACAAGTCCATATCCAAGAAGGACTTCAAAGCTCTTCTGGAAAATAATTACATAGCGGCCTGCCTTCTTGTAGATAGAAATGTTAAGGGTTTGGACGATGAGATTATAGAAAAGTACAATGTGGTCTTTCTAGATGAAGTTGATTTCTCAAATTCTAAAAAAAATCTAGTCACAGGCAACAATGAGCTTGGAGGCATGCTTGCCATGAACTATCTCTTGGACAGAGGTTTTAGGAAAATCGGCATGCTTATAGGGCCAAGGTCTACTGCCAACTCTTCTAGGAGACTTTCTGGTGCTATAAAGGCCAGTATGAATCGTGATATTTATATAGATTCTAAAAATATTATCCATGGAGATTATTCATATGAAGGAGGCTATGCAGCAGGAAAGTTTTTCCTAGATAGGCAAGTAGATGCCATATTTTCTTTCTCGGATATGAGTTCTTATGGACTCTTAAATTATTTTAGAGAAAACAAAATAAAGGTTCCGAGGGATATATCCCTAGTAAGTTATGATAATTTATTTTTAAATAAGATTGTAAGTCCAAGGCTTACATCGATTGACCAAAATCTCGACCGTATTGCCAAAGAGGCCATAGATTTGGCTGATGATTTGATAAATAAGAGAAAGACAGAAACTAGGATAGAGGTTGAGCCGATACTTTTTGAAGGAGAAAGCGTGGGGAGGATTTATGAAAATAATTAATTTCGGATCTATCAATATTGATATATTCTTTGCGGTAGATCATATAGTTAGACCAGGTGAGACTATTAGTGCAAGATTTATAGAAAAAAGAGCAGGAGGAAAGGGGCTTAATCAATCGATTGCTCTGGCGAAGAACTCTGATTCTGTATACCATGTGGGAAATATCGGAATTGATGGGAAGTTTTTGGCAGAGTATTTGGAAAATGAGAAGATAAATACTGAGTTTGTGAGAGAAAGTAAAAGTCTTACAGGAAACGCCCTAATTCAAGTTGATGATAAGGGCGAAAATTCCATCGTTTTATACAAGGGAGCAAATTTCGGCAATGATAAGGACTTTGTAGATAGGGTATTTGGCCATTTTAATAAAAACGATATATTGGTATTACAAAATGAGATAAATATGATGGATTATATTATCGATAAGGCCTACGAAAAGGGCCTAAAGATAGTCTTAAACCCTTCACCAATCACAGAAGAGGTCAAGAAATTTGACTATGACAAGATCGATATGGTGGTTTTAAATGAGCATGAGGCTAAAGCCATAAGTGGTAGAGAAGGAATTGACGATAATATAAGATATTTCAAAGAGACTTATCCAAAGCTTAAGCTAGTCATAACCTTGGGCAAGGAAGGGTCAATTTATATATCAGAGGAAGAGACGATAAGACAAAAGGCCAAAAAGGTTAAGGCTGTTGATTCTACAGGGGCAGGAGATACATTCACAGGATACTTTGTGGCGAATTTCTGCCAAGGAAAGAAAGTTAAGGATTGTCTTGAGCTTGCAACTTCAGCATCAGCCCTATCTGTCACCAAAAAGGGAGCGAGCGTTTCTATCCCAAGCCTTTCAGAAGTAGAGGAATTTATGAAGGAGTCACTATGAAACTAAAAGGAATTTTAAATAGCGATATAGCAAAGGGCCTTGCTGATTTGGGCCATATGGACCTTATAGCTGTAGGAGATTGTGGTCTTCCAATAGATAATGACAAGAAGATCGACCTTGCCCTAAAGCTCGGCGAGCCTAAGTTTATAGATGTACTTGAAGTCTTGTTGGAAGATTTTTCTGTGGAGTATTATTACTTGGCAGAAGAGATAAAAACAGAAAACCCAGACCAAGAAAGGGCTATAGCCGAACTTCTCCCTGGGGTAGACAAGGAATATATAAGCCATGAAGACTTCAAGAAGAAGCTTAAGGAGACCAAATTTGTAATAAGGACAGGAGAAAACACCGCCTATTCCAATATTATTCTTCGAAGTAAAAACATCTTTTAGGAGTTTCTTATGAAAATTGAAATGAAAAATATATACAAGTCCTTTGGAAAAAACGATGTTTTGAAGGGGGTTGACTTCACGGTAGGCCCTGGTGAAATCCATGCCCTAGTAGGAGAAAACGGTGCTGGCAAGTCCACCCTTATGAATATCTTATCTGGAGTTCTTGACAAAGATGAGGGTGAGATTTTAATAGATGGGAAGAAAGTAGATATAACAGATACCAATAAGGCCAAAGAATATGGCATAAGCTTCATTCACCAAGAGCTCTCTGACTGGCCAGAGCTTAGTGTAATGGATAATATCTTTATGAACAACGAGCTAAGAAAGGGAATATTCCTAGACAAGATTAAGATGAGAGAAAAGACTAGAGAGCTTCTTTCAAACTTTGACCTAGATATAGATCCAGATACTCCTGTCTCAAAACTTTCTGTAGGTCAAAGACAGATGATGGAGATAGCCAAGGCGAATCTCAATAAGGTTAATCTTTTAATCCTAGATGAGCCTACCAGCGCCCTTACTAACAATGAGATTGATAAGTTGTTTAAATTGATAAACAAACTTCGTGACGAGAATGTTTCTATGATTTATATATCTCATAGGATGGAAGAAATATTTGCCTTAACCAATAAGATTACAGTAATGAGAGATGGAAAGTCTGTCGCTGTTATGGATACTAATAATAGTAACGAAAAGGAAGTAGTATCTCACATGGTAGGAAGAGATATAGGAGACTTCTATCCAGATATGGATGCAGAAATATCTGATGTGAAAATTGAGCTTAAAAACTTCACCAGACAAGGCTTCTACGAGGATGTAAACATAAAAGCTAAAAAGGGAGAAGTCCTTGGGATTTCTGGCCTTATGGGAGCTGGAAGAAGCGAGATTGTAAGGTCTCTTTTCGGTCTTGATCCCAAAGATTCTGGAGAAGTCTATATTGATGGTAAAAAGGTAGAAATAAATAGTCCTACAGATGCCATCAAAAGTAAGATTGCTTTTGTAACAGAAAACAGACAAGAAGAAGGGCTTATCCTAGATGAGTCAATCAGAGAAAACATCTCCTTATTAAACTTCGATAAGATTTCTAACAAGGCCTTTATAAATAAGAATAAGGAAAAAGGCTTATCAGATAGCTTAGTCGATAGCTTCAGGGTCAAGACTCAGTCGAGTGAGAGTAAGCTAAGAGATTTATCCGGTGGTAATCAACAAAAGGTTGTCTTTGCCAAATGGTATGCCATAGATCCAGAAATTTTGATCTTAGATGAGCCTACCAAAGGAGTAGACGTAGGAGCCAAGAGAGAAATCTACGATTTGATAAAGACTATGACCGAAAAGGGAGTTTCTGTAATACTTATCTCCAGTGACTTGCCAGAGCTCTTAAGCATATCAAACAGGATATATGTAATCCATGAAGGAAAAGTACAGGGAGAAATACTAGCGAGGGATGCAGATCAAGAAAAGATAATGACCCTTGCAACAGGAGGAAGATTATGAACAGTATAAAAAAACAATTTAAAGAAAATCAAAATCTAGGCACCATAGTTGCCTTGATTATCCTCATAGTTTTTGTAAGTGTCTTAAATCCTGCATTCTTGCAAGTAAATAACTTACTAAACTTGATGCGTCAGCTAATCATAAACGGCTTTATTGCCCTTGGTATGACCTTTGTAATCCTAACAGGGGGAATCGACCTATCAGTTGGATCAACACTCGCCCTTACATCGGCCATATTTGCAGGTCTTCTACAAGGCGGCATGCCAACAATTCTTGCAATACTTATAGCCCTAGGACTTGGACTAATCTTAGGTCTAGTAAATGGAATACTTATCACCAAGGGAAAACTTGCGCCATTTATAGTGACTCTTGCTACTATGACAATTTTTAGAGGACTTACCCTAGTCTATATGGACGGTAGGCCAATAGCAGGACCAAAGGATGACTTCGCCTTCCAATTTCTTGGCAAGGGACAATTCTTTGGCATACCTTTCCAAGTAATCCTCTTTATCATAGCCTATCTAATCTTATGGATCCTTCTAACTAAAACAAGCTACGGAAGAAAGATTTACGCTGTAGGTGGCAATGAGAAGGCAAGTTTTATATCTGGGATAAAAATTGACAAGGTCAAAATTTTAGTATATGTAATATCAGCACTAATGGCAGTCCTATCAGGTCTGGTTCTTACATCAAGGCTAAACTCAGCCCAACCGACAGCTGGATCTGCCTATGAGATGGATGCCATAGCAGCGGTTGTACTTGGAGGTACAAGTATGACTGGAGGAAGTGGATCTCTTACAGGAACCCTCATAGGTATCCTAATCTTGGGAGTATTAAACAACGGACTTAATTTATTAGGGGTATCAAGTTTCTACCAACAAATCGTAAAAGGTGTAGTAATACTAATCGCAGTCTTAATCGACAGAAAGAGAAACAAATAGGAGGAGTATATGCAAAAGACAAGAAGACTATTATCAGTTTTGTTGCTTGCGATTTTCATGATTACAGGATGTAGCATTGAAGGTCAAAACAACAAGGAAGAAAGTAAAGAAAGTGGAGTAGAAGAGAAAGCGAGTGAGACAAAGTCTGACGGAGATATGAAAATAGGAGTTTCCCTATCAACCCTAAACAACCCATTTTTCGTATCAATCAGAGAAGGAGTTGAGGAAGCCGCAGGTAAAGAGAACGTAGAGACAGTAATTACAGATGCTCAAAACGACTCATCTACCCAAAACAACCAAGTCGAAGACCTCATCACTCAAGGAGTTGATTTAATAGTTATTAACCCAGTAGATTCAACAGCCATAGCTACATCAGTTGAAAAGGCAAATGAAGCAAACATCCCAGTAATCTGTGTCGACAGAGGATCAGACCAAGGTGAACTTGTAAGCTTCATAGCAAGTAACAACGTAGAAGGTGGAAAACTTGCCGGTGAGTATATACTAGAAAAAGTAGGAGAAAATGCCGAAGTAATCCAACTTGAAGGAATCCCAGGAGCAAGCTCTACTCGTGAAAGAGGAGAAGGATTCGAAGAAGCTACAAATGGTAAAATCAACCTACTAGCTAGCCAAACAGCAAACTTTGATAGGGCAGAAGGAATGACAGTAATGGAAAATCTCCTCCAAGCTCACCCAGATGTAAAGGCAGTATTCTGCCAAAACGATGAAATGGCACTTGGAGCAAGTGAAGCTATAAAAGCAAGTGGCAAAGACGTAACTATTGTAGGTTTTGATGGAAACGACGATGCACTAAAAGCAGTAGAAGAAGGAAATCTATCAGCAACAGTAGCTCAAAAACCAAAAGAAATGGGTAAACTAGCAATCGAAACAGCAATCAAATACCTAAAAGGTGAAGAGGTAGAAGAAACAGTAGACTCACCACTAGAATTAATCAAGAAATAAAATTAAACCCCTAATAAAGAATATATATGACATAAAACGGAGCTTAAAAGATGAATGAAATTTTTTAAGCTCCATTTTTAAAGGAGGATAAATGAAATTTTTCTTAGACACAGCAAATGTAGACGAAATAAAAAGAATAAACGACCTAGGTCTTTGTGATGGAGTAACTACCAATCCATCTATTATCAACAAAGAAGGAAGAGACTTCGAAGAAGTTGTTAAAGAAATATGCCAAATCGTAGATGGCCCTGTTTCTGCAGAAGTTACAAGTTATGAATATGAAGGGATGGTCGAAGAGGCTAGAAAGCTTTCTAAATGGGCTGATAATATCATAGTCAAAATCCCTATGACAGAGGAAGGTCTTAAGGCAATTAAAACCCTAAGCGAAGAAGGAATCAAAACCAATTGCACCCTAATATTTTCTCTATCCCAAGGGATCATGGCTATGAAGGCAGGAGCAACTTTCATCTCTCCATTTATGGGAAGAGTTGATGATATGGGCGAATCAGGTAAAAAGCTAATAGAAAATTTAAGAAAAGTCATAGATATCTACGGCTATGATTCAGAAATAATTGCAGCAAGTATAAGGCATAACAAGCACCTAGAAGAAGCAGCTCTCGCAGGGGCCCATATCGCCACCATTCCAGGAAAGCTTTTCGATAAACTCTGGACCCACCCACTTACCACAGCGGGAATCGAAGCCTTCAAGAAAGATTGGGAGGCCTTTGAAAATAGATAAGAGATTGGATTTGTGAGAGTTTTCGTAATAATTGGAACTCTTTTCCATAAAGTCCTTTTATATTTCTAAAAAATGTGAAAATTTATAGTAAAGTATAAGGTAGAAAGAATTATAAAGGAGAGCAAATGTTTAATAAAAATGATAGGTTAGCAGTAAATGCTATAAGAGCTTTGTCCATAGCTCAAATAGAAAAGGCCAACAGCGGACACCCAGGTCTTCCAATGGGAGCAGCTCCTATGGCTTATGTTTTGTATAACAAGATTCTTAAGGCAAATCCAGAAAATGCGAACTGGTTCGATAGGGATAGATTTATCCTATCAGCAGGCCACGGTTCATCTATGCTTTATTCCTTGCTTCATCTTTCAGGCTACAGGCTTTCCATGGATGAACTTAAGGAATTTAGACAAATTGGTTCCTTAACTCCAGGACATCCTGAGTATGGCCATACCGAAGGAGTTGAGGTTACAACAGGTCCTTTGGGTCAAGGTATAGCCCAAGCGGTAGGAATGGCAATAGCTGAAAAGCACATGGCTGCCCTCTATAACAAGGAAGAAGCTAAGATAATCGACCACTACACCTACGCTTTGTGTGGAGATGGAGACCTAATGGAGGGAGTATCCTACGAGTCTATGTCTCTAGCGGGCCATCTTAAGCTTGATAAGCTAATCGTTCTTTATGATTCAAACGATATTTGTCTTGATGGAGACCTTAATACATCCTTCTCTGAAAATGTAGAAGCGAGAGTTAAGGCACAAGGCTGGAACTATCTAAGGGTAGAAGATGGAAATGACCTTGAGGCAATCTATGAAGCTATCATTAAGGCAAAAGAAAATGCAGACGGACCAACACTTATAGAAGTTAAGACTGTAATAGGTTATGGTTCAGCAAACGCTGGAACTAACAAGGTTCACGGAGCTCCAATTGGGGCAGATGACTTTGCTGCTGCAAAGAAAGTTTACGGTTGGGATTATCCAGACTTTGAAATACCTGAAGAAGTCTATGAAACTTTCAAAAATGGAGTAGGAGCTAAGGGAAAAGAAGCAAATAATAAATGGGAAGAAGATTTAAAATCCTACCAAGAAAAATATCCAGAAGATTACAAGGAACTTATGGCAGGAATCAACAGAGAGCTTCCAGCAAACTTCATGGATCAGGTCAAAAAATACGACTCATCAATGAAGGCCCTTGCTACAAGAGCATCTGGTGGAGAAATCATCCAAGATCTTGCTAAAATCACAAGAAACTTCTGGGGCGGATCAGCAGACCTTTTCTCATCAAATAAGACCAACATCAAAGACTCTAAGGCCTTCAGAGACGAAAGCCCAGAGGGAAGAAACATTTGGTATGGAGTAAGAGAATTTGCCATGGCTGCTATAGGAAATGGTATTATGGCCCACGGAGGAAGCTTCCACCATGTATCTACCTTCTTCGTATTTGCAGACTACTTAAAAGCAGCTGTTAGACTATCAGCCCTATCAGGACTTCCATTAACATACGCAATGACTCACGATTCAATAGCTGTCGGAGAAGATGGACCAACCCACGAGCCAATCGAGCAACTTGCTATGCTTAGAGCAATACCAAACACCATTGTCCTAAGACCAGCAGATGCTAACGAGACAAGACTTGCTTGGAAAGTTGCCCTAGAAAGCAAAGATAAGCCAGTAGTAATAGCTCTAACTCGTCAAAATGTCCCTAATCTCAAAGAAACAGAAGACCTTGATAATATCGACAAGGGAGCCTACATCATAAAAGATGCTGAAAACCCAGACCTAGTATTAATAGCAACAGGATCAGAAGTGGCCCTAGCAATAGAAACTTCTAAGGCCCTAGAAGAAGAAGGAAAGAAGATAAGAGTAGTATCAATGCCTTCTATGGAACTTTTCAGAGCTCAAGATGATTCTTACAAGAAAGAAATCCTTCCAAAAGGAGTAAAGAAAGTATCAATCGAAATGGGAACAACATTCGGTTGGGCAGAATGGACAGGAGCTTGTGGCCTAAACATAGGAATAGACAGATTCGGAATCTCAGGCAAGGGAGACTTAGTACAAGAAGAACTTGGCTTTAGCGTAGAAGCTATTAAAGAGAAAATTGATGAGAGATTTTTTAAATAAGGGAAAATAAAAATATCTAGATATAACAAAGGGGCAATATTCATAATACTTTGTAGTTTGAATATCGCCCTTTTAGTATGTTAATTATTGTTTTTAAAATAGCGTGGATATTTATTCTTTAAGAGATTCATATCATCCACTAGTTCATTTATATGGTATCTTAAAATCTTTGATGCATTTTCTTTATCTTTGTTAATTATGCATGTCAATATATTTTCGTGTTCATCTATATAGTTTGTTTCTCTTATATTAGCTTTTAGCCTAAGAATTCTCATTCTTACTAGATAAGAAGTGTTATCTTCTATAATTGAAGGGATTTTGTTATAACCTAATTCTTCGAAAAGTAGATTATGAAATCTATTATCTAGGGATATCAATTCTTCGATATTATTTGAATAATGGAGTGTTTTTTCTTTTTCTATGATTTCTTTAAAAACATTAAGGTAATCAAGGGAATCTTTATTACATACTTCAATAACAGCTTTTTCTTCAAGGCTTGATCGAAAAAATAACAGCTCCTTACTAACATCAATGTCTAAGTATGAAATGAAAGTTCCTATTTGAGGTTTTACATCAATAAGTAAATTTGATTTTAAATTATAGAATGCCTCTCTTATTGGAGTTCTACTCAAATTTAGAAATTCTGATATTTGGTTTTCGCTAATTTTCTCGCCAGGCTCTAAATTTAGAAACTCTATATTGTAGACCATATTTCTTATTACATATTCTTTAGATTTTTCTTTATTTTTTTTATCCAATACTTTAAAATTCATTTTATCACCTCTTACATTATATCAAAATTAGGGAAAAAAGTCTTGACATATCTTCGGGAAAATGTTAACCTATATTTAACAAGAATACTAGTATACTAGTATTCAAGAAAAATATTGGAGGTATCTATGAAAGCTGTTAGGATTAATAAGGTTGAATATTTAGAAATTGTAGATTTGGAAGAAATTCAAATTGAAGAAGATGATGATATAAAAATAAAAGTAAAATCTGTGGGGATTTGCGGTTCTGATATTGGAATTTATAATGGGACAAATCCCATGGCAGAATATCCAAGAATAATAGGGCATGAGATGACAGGGGTAGTTGAAGAAGTTGGTAACAAAGTAAAAGGTCTTAAAGTTGGTGATCATGTTGCTGTGGATCCTGTTATAAATTGTGGAGAATGTAAAAACTGTAAAAAGGGAAGAGTTAATATATGCGAAAATCTTAAAGTAAGAGGAGTACATGTTGATGGAGGATTCCAAGAAAAAATAGTTGTTAAAGAAAGCCAAGCATATAAACTTGATCCATCTATGCCATGGAATAAAAGTGTACTTGTTGAACCCTTTTCTATAGGTTTCCAAGCAAATAGAAGAGCTAATGTCTCAGAAGGAGATGCTGTTTTTGTAATGGGAGCTGGAAGCATTGGCCAAACCGTTGGTAGAGTTGCTCAATATCTGGGTGCAAAAGTATTTACATCTGACATGGATCCCAAAAAACTTGAAAGAGCTTCTAAGTATGGAATGATTGCTATTGATGCTAGCAAGGAAGACCCAGCAGAAGTTATCAGAGAAAACAATAATGGGAGGCTAGCTGATGTAGTTGTTGATGCAATATGTACACCTAAAACTTTTGAACAAGCTGTAAAATTGGCAGCAAGTGCAGGAACAGTAGTAAATTTAGGATTTTCAACAAAACCTTCAGAAATATGCTCGGTTGATATTACATCTAAAGAGCTTGATATTGTAGGATCTAGGTTGAGTAATAGAAGATTTCCAGAAGTTATAGATGCGTATAACTCAGGAAAATTATCGTTCGATGACTTGGTAAGTCATGAAATGAAGTTTGAAGAAGCTGAAAAAGCTATAAAAATGATAATGGATAAAGATATTTATACAGAAAAAGTCATATTAATTTTAGATTAGTGTTATTTAGGAGTGAATGATGAAAAGGAGTAAATTATTAACCTTTATAATATCATTAGTTTTATTATTTTCATTCTCTTCTTGCGATAATGATACAACAGGAAATGGAGGGCAACTTGTAAAAGTGGCTACAGTTGTTGCTCCTACTCATCCTGTAAATATTGCATTTAGGGAAGTGTTTTTACCAATGATTGAGGAAGAAACAGGAGGAAGATATAATGTTCAATTGTATGATTCAGGAAGGCTAGGTGGCGAGAAACAACTCTTTGATTACACTAGATCAGGTATTATTGAGATTACAGCCGTTGGTACTGTAATGTGGTCTGAGATTGAAATGATGGCTACTCCTGACTTTCCTTTTATTTTTAGAAATGTGAGTCACGCAAGAAAAGTTTATGAAGGAGAAATAGGAGACGAAATCGCACAATATTTAGAAGATAGGGAACCTCTTGAGTTCATGGCCTGGGCTCCAAATGGTGCAAGGGTTTTCTCATCTTCAAAGGATTTAAAATCAATTGATGATTTTAAGGGACAAAAGTTAAGAATGCCTAATAACCCTATACATGTGAAGTTAGCTGAATCACTAGGAGCTAATGTTGTAATAATGGATATGAGCGAAGTATTTACTTCTCTTGAACAAGGAGTAATAGAGGGTCAGGATAATCCTTTGTCAACGTTTAGACAAGAGGGATGGTATACAGTTTCTAAAGATATATATGAAACAAATCACATGGTATCGTCTATTGAAATATTAGGTAATGATGAGTTTCTAGAAAGTTTGCCAGAAGAAGATAGAAAAGTTTTTGAGAAAGCAGCGAAATTAACAGCTCAGAGGGCTTGGGATATATATGAACAAAGTATAGAAGATGATAAAATATTTTTAAAAGAGCAAGGAATAAATATTACCGAACCAAGCGAAGAAGAGTATAAGAAAATGAGAGAAATGGCTAAACCAGTTTATGACTACCTATATGATAAGTATGACTGGGCAGAAGATCTTGTTGAAAGAATTCAGGAAGTAAAATAGGAGAAGTATATGAAGAATTATAATAAATTTTTTAAATTCATAGATATATTTCTAGGAATTATGATGGGGATAATGGTTGTTTTTGTATTTCTTAATGTAATATTAAGATTTGTTTTCAATACAGGTCTAGCATCTTCTGAAGAAGTTTCAAGATACACGTTTGTTTTTATGACTTTTATAGGCGCCATTGTTGCCATGAGAGAAGGAGAACATTTATCTGTAGATATGCTTGTGAAGAGATTTCCTAAAAAAGGCCAACTTATTTCTAGCATAATTGTAAACGTTATTATTTTAATAATGATGACTATACTAACTTTAGGGTCAGTAAAAATGGTAGTTCAAAGTAGTGGTGCAAAAACAGCAGTGTTAGGTTTACCTTTCTCATTTTTATATTCAATTTGTATATTATCTGGTGTATGTATAGGAGTATTAGCAATAGAAAAGATATATATTGCTATAAAACATCCAGAAGATTTTAAGTTAGAAGAGAATGACTATATCGAAAAAGAGTTTACAAACGATTATAAGGAGATTGAACAATGACCCTATTAGTATTTATAATATCATTATTAGGATCGATGGCGATAGGCTTACCAATTGCATTTGCTTTGATATTTAGTGGTGTAAGCATGTTAGCTTATCTAAACGGATTTGATGTTCAAATAATTTCTCAAAATATGTTCAATGGAGCTGATAGTTATTCTATGATGGCCTTGCCATTCTTTATGTTAGCAGGAGATCTTATGAACAGAGGTGGCCTTACTAATAGACTTGTTAATGCTGCAAGTGCTTGGGTAGGCCATTTTAGAGGTGGATTAGGTTATGTAACAATAATAGCAACACTATTATTTGCTAGTATGGTTGGATCAGCTGTTGCATCTACTGCTGCTTTAGGAGGGATTTTAATCCCTATGATGGTTAAGGCTAATTATGATAGGGAGGATGCTACAGGACTTGTTGCTGCTTCAAACTTATTATCGCCGATAATGCCACCATCCGCTCCAATGATAGTTTTAGGCGTTACAGCAAGTATACCTGTTTCACATTTATTTTTAGCAGGAGTTGCTCCAGCAATATATATATCCGCTGGCTTAGCGATAATGTGGTTTATAGTAGCTAAAAAAAGAAACATAGCCCCATTGCCAAAAGAACCCTTTGAAGAAAGAATGAAGGCGACTAGGGATGCAATTTGGGCAATATTAATGCCAGTTGGTATTTTAGTTGGACTTCAAACAGGAGTTTTCACTCCTACGGAAGCAGGTGTTGTCGCAGTAGTTTATTCATTAATTATAGGACTAGTTGTTTATAGAGAGTTAAACTTTAGAGATTTATTAGATGGATTAATATCTTCTGCTAAATCTTCAGCTGCTATTATGTTTTTAGTTGCAGCTTCAGCTATTTCTTCTTGGGTAATGACTGTTGCGAATATTCCGGTTTTAGTTTCAAACTTACTTCATCCTTTTGTAGGAAGCCCTAGAATTTTGATGCTTATTATATTGGGATTAATTTTGATAATAGGAACCGCAATGGATGTAAATCCTACTATACTAATTTTAGCTCCTGTAGTACTACCAGTTATTAAAGAAGCAGGTATTAATGAAGTTTACTTTGGTGTTGTATTTGTTATATCAATAGTAATGGGATTGCTAACTCCTCCAGTTGGAACGGTTCTTAATGTGGCTAGTGCTGCAGGTGGAATCACTATGGAAAAGGTTGTGAAATCAGTATTACCGTTTTTAATTGTAGAAGTTATTATAATTCTATTAATGATAATATTTCCACAAATAGTAATAGTTCCTTTTGAGTTACTATCAGGTGTTCAGGTATAATTATATTTATAACAAATAGATTTCTGATAAATTTAAGGTGCGTCTTAATTGGCGCATCTTTTTTTCTTTACAAAAAAACCTTTTCTCTGCTAGAATAGTATTTACACAGGGAGGATTTTATGGGAGATTGTAAGCTTGAACTTTTTGAGGTAAGTCCTTACGTTAGGGGAGACTTTACTTATGAAAATATTGATTATGCCTATAGGGGAGATTTGTTTTCTGCTTCTTTTATTATAGAGAATCTTTCGTCAGAGAGTTTATCTGTCAAGATTGAGCCTTCTTCTTTAAGATCTTCCGAATCTTATATTCCTTCGGATTTTATTTCTATAAGGATTCTTGAAAAAGCAAGAGGCCATATAGGAAGAGGGTATGATAGGACTCTTATGCCAGATTTTCCAAAGCTTGAGCTCGATGATATTATAGACTATAAATCTTCAGCTAGAATAAGAGCCAATTCGTCCCTTAGGTTTTTCTATTATGTAAATTTCCCTAAAGATGCTAAACCAGGCTTATATAAGGGTAAAATTAATATTTATCATAATGAATCTAATTTTGAATTAGAGTTTTCGGTTAGGCTCTTAGACCTTTGTAGGGAGGAATCATCTTTTGATATAAATCTTTGGCAATATCCCTTCTCTTCTTATAGATTTTACGAGCTTTCCGAGAAAGAATTGTTTTATAAAAGGCACTTGGACATTTTAAGAGAGCATCTTCTCTTGTACAAGACACTTTCTGGAAGGACTCTTACTACAAGCATAGTAGATGAACCCTGGGCCCATCAGACTTATGACGATAGCCCTTCTATGATTAGAAAAGTTTTAAAGGGTGGAGGATATGATTTTGATTATTCCTACTTCGATAGCTTTGTTAATCTTGCAAAAAGCCTTGATATGCTTGATAAGATCTATGCCTTTTCTCTCATAAGTTGGGATGATGATACAAAGGATAAGGAGTATTGGCAAAGGTTTTTGCCGGATTTTATAGAGCATTTGGATGAGTTAGGATATTTTGACAAGACTTATATAGGAATTGATGAAAGAGATCAAGAGGATGTAAGGAATGCTATCGATTTTCTATCAAGCTTTAAAAACAAGGATGGGAAAAGTTTTAAAATCGCCTATCAGACTTCTTTTGACAAAGATAATATCAAGCTTTTCGATAGGATAGAAGATATCTCCTTTATCTTATCTAGCGTCGATGAGGACTGTATATCCTATGTTAGAGATAGGAGAAAAAAGGGGCTTTTTACAAGCATTTATACTTGTACTGGAATATTTCCCAATACCTTCCTTTACTCAGAACCTTTCGAGGCAACTTGGCTAATTCTTTTTTCTTATCTAAATGGATTCGATGGATTCTTAAGATGGGCTCTTGACGCTTGGGTAAAAGATCCTAGGTTAGATACGAGCTTCTTTCTTTGGGAAAGCAGGGATTCCTTTCTCATATATCCATCGACTGATAAGAGGGAAAACTCCCCTAGTCCTAGCCTAAGCTTTGAAGGTATGAGGATTGGACTTATGATGGTAGAGAAAATAGTATTTATTAGAAAGATCTTACAGGGATACTATTTGGAGCAATTTGAAAAAGAAATACCCAGATTAAGACCAATGACTTCCTTCGAAAATGAATATGGAGCAAGAGTTTCTAGCAGAGACGAGCTAGCAAAAATCTTAGAAGAAGTAGAACTAATTTCAAAATTGATTTATAAGTATAGCAGGATTATTGAAGAGGGATTTTATGAAAATTATTGATGATATATTAAAAGATATAAGATATACAGATACTAGGATAGGGACAGCTTCTGTGAGAGATTTCTCTAATGGCAATACCTTGCCCTTGTGTGGTATGCCTCATGGGAATAATTATCTTACTTTGATGACTAGGGACGATGGGAGTTTCTTCTTCCATCCAGAAGATAAAGGTCTCCTTGCCTTTCGCATAAGTCACCAGCCTAGTCCTTGGATGGGAGATTTTTCCTATATCAATATCCTCCCCTACACTGATAATGAAAATATAAGTTATGACATAGAAAAATCATTATTTAGACCGAATTTTCTTAAAATTTCTTACAAGAAAGGGACAAGCGTCCTAGCTTCTATAATGGATTTGGGAGGAGTGATTAAGTCTTGTGGAAACTCTTCTTTTAAGATATTTGCAAAGGGTCTAAGTTTAGAGAAGGATGGAGACTTCCTAGAAGGCTTTGTAAGTAATTACGCAGCTTGTGAGGATAAGAATCTTAAGATGTATATCAGAATTGGTCTATCAAATGAATTTGAGTTTTCTTTCGAGAAAGGATGCTACTATGTAAAGACAAGTAGTGAGGATCTTTTTCTTAAGTTTGCAACGTCTTTCATCTCAACTGATCAAGTGAGATATAATTATGAGAAAATCCCTGATGATCTTGAAATTATTATCGAAGAATCTAAAAAGGCTTGGGATAAATATTTGGATATCTTTCAAATAGAAGACACCGACTACGAGGATAATTTCCAAAAATTTACCCCTTACAAGAAGATAGACAAGATCAAGTTTTTCTACCATGCAGTCTACAGAGCCTTCCTATTTCCTATGAAATTCTTTGAGCAAGATAAGGGAAAACAGGATATCTATTACGATACCCATTCTAAATCCGTAAAAAGGGGAAAGTTTTATACAAATATTGGCTTTTGGGATGGACAGAAGACCCTCTTTCCCCTCCTTAGTCTAGTAGCAAAAGACGACCTGTCTGATATTCTAGAAGGAATACTGAACTTCTACCGTGATACTGGCTATCTTCCAAAGTGGCTTTCACCAGATGAGAGGGGGCTTATGCCAGGAACCTTGGTTGAAAATGTGATTGCTGATGCCCTTACTAAGGGAATTGCTATCGATAAGAAGGAAATTTTCCTAAAAGCCTTGCTGGATGCAGCTGAAAAGGAAGCTGAAGATGATAGATATGGTCGTTTCAAGGCCAAAACTTACAGGAAGCTGGGATATGTTCCATCAGACTTCCACGAATCTGTAAATCAGACTCTAGATAATAGCATGGCGGATTTTTCTATAGGAAGGGTCGCAGAGCTTTGCGGTAAAGAGGACTTGGCAGAAAAGTACTACTCATACTCCAGAAATTGGGAGAAGCTCTTTGATTACGAGACTAAGTTTCTTAGGGCAAAGAATAGAGAAGGAAATTTTGTAGGAGATTTTGATCCGCTTTCCTGGGGTTCTCCCTACACAGAAGGTTCAGCCTTCCAGAATTCCTACAATTGCTACCATGACTTTCCTAGATTGATAGAGCTTTTTGGAGGAGAAGATAATTTTGAAGATAGACTTGATCAGATGATAAATGCGGATTCTAGGTATAATGTAGGATCTTATGGATATGATATCCATGAAATGATCGAGATGAGTGATGCCCATTTTGGTCAATTTGCCATATCGAACCAACCTTCCTTTCATCTTCCTTACCTATACAATTTAGTCGGAAAGTATTGGAAGAGTGAAATTTTAGTAAAGACTTTGATGAGAGATTATTTTTCCTATAACTTTAGGGGTTTTCCTGGAGATGAGGATAATGGGTCTATGGCATCTTGGTTTATCCTATCGGCTATGGGAATTTATCCTATCGCTCCAGCAAGTGGATTTTATGAAATGGGCATAAGCCTTTTTGATAAGATGAAGGTGAAGCTTTCTTCGGGAAATACTATAGAAATCAGGACTGAAGAAAACTATCCCCACAAGAATTTCGTCAAATATATAAAGGTAGACGGGAAAATCTTAGAAGGTAAAAGAATAAGTCATGAGGACTTTGTAAAAGCAAGGGAGATAGTCTTTAGCTTGAATATACTTCCGGAAGGGATACTATGAAAAGTAAATATTATATAGAAAAAATAGATACTAATCAAAGAAGAATCAATCTTAATAAGTCCTGGAAATTTGCTTTAGGAGATATTCCAGGATTTTACAAGAACTTCTTCGACGATTCTTCCTGGGATTATATAGACCTACCCCACGATTACTCGATAGCTAGACCTTATTCTAAGGCGGGAGAGGCCCAGTCTGCCTATAAGCTCGGAGGAGTGGGGCTTTACAGGAAAAGTTTTATTATAGAGGATAAAAAGAGAGCTAAACTTTCCTTTGATGGAATCTACTGTGATGTAGAAGTTTTCTTAAATGGTAGGAAATTGGCTTGCCACCACCATGGATACAGTCCCTTTCTAATGGATATCACTGATTTCCTTTATTATGATAGGGAAAATATTTTGGCTATCAAAGTTGATAATCCGATTCCTACTAGCCGTTGGTATTCTGGTTCTGGAATTTATAGAGATGTAGATCTCATCCTTACAGACGACATAGCCTTTGATGAAGTTAGGATTGATGATTATGGTTTAGAAGATAAGAAAGGAGAGATCGACCTAGAAATCAGGTCTTTTATTTCAAACAAGAGTAACTTTGATGAAGAAATTATCCTTGAACATAAGCTTATCTACAAGAACAAATTAGTTGAAAGATATAAATCAGAAGTCTTTTACATAAAAGCTATGGGAGAGATGGAAGTTAAGGATAGATTTCCTATTTCCTACCCAAGGCTTTGGAGTGTGGATAATCCCGAGCTTTACAAGATAGAATCTCTTATAAAATACAAGGGAAAAATAATTGATAAAATTACGAGTAACTATGGCTTTAGATACTTTACTGCTACATCTTCTAGAGGTTTTTCCTTAAATGGAAAGTCCATAAAGTTAAAGGCAGTCTGCCTCCACCACGATCAGGGGGCTCTTGGAGCGGCCGATTATTATAGGGCAATCCTTAGGCAAGTTCTGCTTATGAAGGATATGGGAGCAAATGCAATAAGAATCACCCACAACCCAGGCAGTAAGAAGTTAATCGATATAGCAAACAAGGAGGGCATCCTCCTTATAGAAGAAATATTCGATGGATGGATTTTGGATAAGAATAATAATTACAAGGATTATTCTAGGTATTTTGCCCAAAAAATTGGAGAAAATAAGCTCATAAATGCGACTTGCGACATGACTTGGGGAGAATTTGACTTAAAGGAGACCTTAAGAAGAGATTATAATGCCCCATCAATCATAGCCTACTCCTTGGGCAATGAAATTTTGTGCGGGACTAACCAGACTAGGTGCAAGGAATATCCTAGTCTTGCCAGAGATTTGATAAGCTGGGCAAGAGAGCTTGACCAGAAAAGATTTCTAACTATTGGAGATAATTCCCTAAGAGATGGCTACGATAAAAACTTAGTCGAAATCGAAGAAGAACTTACAAGATCTAAGGGCCTTGTCGGTCTTAACTATTGCGATGGGGATAAATATGATAAAATCCACAAAGACCACCCTAACTGGATTCTCTGGCAGTCAGAATCTGCTTCATCAGTTAACTCTAGGGCTTGTTATGATAGGTTGGGAGATGATCTAAGAGAAGATATGCGTCTTACTTCCTATGATGAATCCAAAGTCGCCTGGGGAAATCTTGCAGCAGAAGCCTGGTTTGATGTAATAAACCGCGACTTTGTAATGGGAGAGGCTGTGTGGACGGGCTTTGATTATCTAGGTGAGCCAACTCCCTACAATGGCATAGAAAGGGGAGCACCCTACGGATTTCCTGCTCCTAGATCTTCCTTTTTCGGCATAGTTGATACGGCGGGATTTCCCAAAGATTCCTACTATCTCTATAGGGCCTTGTGGAATGAAAAGGATACAACAACCCATATTCTTCCTTCCTGGAATGCTAAAGAGCTAGGAGACTTGGCGGAAAATGTACCGATTGTTGTTTACACTAATGCTTATGCTATTGAGTTGATATTTACTGATGAAGATGGAAATATTAAATCTTTGGGAAAGAAATACATGGAGAAAGTTAGGACTGAGAGAGGATTTAGTTACAAAAAGGTCAAGGGAAAAGAAGGTCCAAAGTCTCTTTATATGACTTGGCATATACCTTATGAGAAGGGAGAGATCTCTGCCATATCCTTTGATGAAGATGGCAAAATCATAAGAAATACGGTAGGAAGATCTAAGGTTAAAACTCCTAGTGAGGATACTTTTATAAAGTTAGAGGCCTTTTATCCTTCTATGGGAGAAAATCGAGAGGGAATTAACTTCATTACTATAGACCTTGTAGATGAAGATGGGAATATCAAAACCGCCTTAACAGATGAAATATCAGTAGAAGTATCAGAAAATGCAAAGCTTCTTGGTCTTGATTCAGGCCTACAGACTGACTTCGAGCCCTTTGCAACTGATAAGAAAAAGACTTACGGGGGAAGGCTTCTTGCCATAGTTAAGGCAAAAGGTTCTGGTCCTCTTAAGCTTAAAGTCTCTGGCCAAAATTTAAGACAGGCAGAGCTTACAATCCCTGTTTGGGGAGAATTTCACAAAAGAAATAGTCTAGTTTATGATAAGTATCTGATAAATTCTTCGCCCGAAGATCTTAATCTTGAAGCCAATAAGAAAATTACCTGGAAGCTAATAGAAAAAGGTAAGTATCATAGGACCTATGTGGGAGATTGTGAGAGTGGACCGATCAATACCTACGTCTTAGATATAAAGGGTGAGATGAAGCTAGTAGATTATGAAATGGGAATTTTCGAAGAAGAGCTACCAATCTTTCCTAAATCCCTTCCCCTAGTAGATGAAGAGGGACAAATCTATTATCATGGCAAGGAGATAAGCTATGATGATTTTGATGAGGAAAAATTTAGGAGAGAGGATTTTGTAAAAACCAGGGCAAGGCTTAAACTCCTAGGGAAAAATTATAAATCTTCTGTTAGTGTAAGAAAGCTAGTAGAAAGATACAGGAAAGATGCCTACATAGAGGATTTCGCCCTAGAAAAAAGGGTTAGTGAAGATGAGATATACTTTACCTACGATACCCAGCAGCTTTTTGGAGAAATTGAAATCTATCCGCAAGGATCTTTTTCTGATCTTAGATTTTTAATAGGAGAAAGTGAGAATGAAGATAGCTTCAAGGAGATTAGGGCTAATAAGATAGTAAAAGATTCTTCGAAGACAACTTTTATCTTCGAGAAATTTCCTGCAACATTTATCAAAATTATAGGCGATGTAAGAAATATTAGCAAAGTAAGACTTAGGTCTATGAAGATTAAAGTGGAAGAATAGAAGAAGATCTTGGGAATCGGTAGAATATATAGAGAAAGAAAAGAGGTAGTATGGAAGAAAAGAAAAGTTTGTGGCAACTGTTTAAGTCCACCCTATATCTGTCCGCCTTTACCTTTGGCGGAGGTTATGTAATAATTTCACTGATGAAGGATACCTTTGTAGATAAGCTAGGCTGGCTAGAGAAGGACGACATGCTAGATATGACTGCTATTGCCCAATCGGCTCCTGGAGCTGTCGCTGTAAATGCAGCTGTAGTAGTAGGCTATGAGACTTTTGGCATCTCCGGTATGCTTGTAGCAATCCTTGCGACTATTATTCCGCCCCTTGTGATAATTTCTACGATTTCTGTTTTTTACAAGGCCTTTATAGCCAATAAATTTATAGCGACCTTCCTTAAGGGCATGCAGGCAGGAGTCGCCGCCCTTATCTTTAAGGTAGTCATAGATATGACGAAAGATCTCTTAAAACTTAAGTCGAAAACTCTAATCCTTGTAATGATTTTAAGCTTTCTAGCAGGATTTGTCTTTAAGATTAATATTGTCTACATCATACTCACTTTGATTTTGGTTGGGCTTATCTATTCATGGAAGAAGAAAGGAGAAAGCCGTGCTTCTTGACTTATATTTGACTTTTTTTAAGGTGGGACTTTTCTCCTTCGGTGGAGGTTACGCTGCCCTTCCTCTAATCCAGCAGGAAGTAGTTGGAGCAAATTCTTGGCTAAGTCTGTCTGAGTTTAACGACCTTATTACCATAAGTCAGATGACTCCAGGACCTATTGCCGTAAATTCTGCGACCTTCGTGGGAGTTAGGGTAGGAGGCCTTCTTGGAGGGCTTGTCGCAACCCTAGGTTGTGTGACGCCTTCTGCGATAATCGTTGGAATTTTGGCCTATTTTTACAAAAAATACAAGGACCTAGATTCGATTTCCAATGTCTTATACTTCCTTAGACCTGCTATAATTTCTATGATTTTGATAGCTGGCGTAGATATACTTATGACTGCCTTATTTGATACAAGAGCAATTGCTTTAATGAATCTAGACTATAAGATGTTAGTTCTTTTCGCCTTTACCTTAATATTAATGGTCAAAAAGGATATAGATCCTATTAAGCTAATGCTTGTATCTGGAGCTATCTATCTTCTGATAAGTTTGATATAAAAGAGGGGACTTGATAAAAAATTTGCATATCAAGTCCTAATTATATATAATAAAAGAAAAGCTTTTCATGAAGAGAAGCGAACAAAGGAGTTTTTATGAAAATCAAATTACCTTATGGCAAAACATTTCAAGAAACAGAAGTTGACGATTCAAGAATCCAAGGGATATTAACATCTCACCTAGAAGAATACCATCCAGAAGATGACCAACTTACAATAGTAAAAAAAGCTATGGCAAATCCCATCGAATCTAAAAAATTAAAGGAGCTCGCTGTCGGCAAGGATAAGGTTGTCATCCTCATAAGCGATCACACAAGACCAGTTCCAAGTAAATACATACTTCCCCTAATGCTTGCTGAAATCAGAGAGGGAAACCCAGATGCAGACATAACCCTCCTAGTAGCAACAGGTTGCCACAGAAATTCTAAGAAAGAAGAATTGATATTTAAATTAGGCGAAGAGATTTATAATAATGAAAAAATCTACATCCACGACTGTGATGATGAAGAAATGCTCGTAACCCTAGACGAAAAGCTTCCTTCAGGTGGAGATATAGTAGTGAATAAACTAGCTGCTGAGGCAGACCTTCTAGTAGCAGAAGGTTTTATCGAACCACATTTCTTCGCAGGATTTTCTGGAGGAAGAAAGTCAGTTTTCCCTGGTTGCTGTTCTAGAAAGGCTGTAATGTACAATCACAACTCACAATTTATCGACAGCCAATACTCAAGAACAGGAAATCTCGAAAACAATCCAATCCATAAGGACATGGTTGCAGCAGCCAGAGCCTTAGGACTTTGCTATGTAGTTAATGTTGTAATCAATTCAGAAAAGAAAGTAATCCATGCAGTAGCAGGTGATCTCGAGAAGGCTCACGAGGCTGGAACAGATTGGCTAAAGGATAAGGCTGGAGTTGAAAGAAAAGAAGCAGACATTGCCATTACATCAAACGGTGGCTACCCACTTGACCAAAATATCTACCAAACAGTTAAGTCAATGACAGCAGCAGAAGCGACCCTTAAAGATGATGGAGTAATCATAGTTTGTTCAGAATCAGGAGATGGTACTGGAGGAGATGCCTTCCACAATGCCTTCCTTGAAGAAAGAGATGTAGAAAAACTCTACAAGAAATTCCTCGATACTCCAAAAATCGAAACTATACCAGACCAATGGGAATCACAAATCCTATGTAGGATTCTCCTAAAGGCAAAAGCAGTAATCTACGTATCAGATTATGATCCAAAGACCCTAGAAGACTTCCACTTTATCCCAGTCAAAACTCTAGACGAAGCAATGAAAAAAGCGGACGAATTAATGGGCAAAGACAGCACAGTTACAGTTATACCAGACGGTATTGCAGTTATAGTAAAATAAAAAATTAAGCCGACTTATAAGGCTCGTCATTTTTTAAAAGAGTAAAAAACAATTTATAGTGGTAAAAAACAATTCTAAGGTGTATAATAGTTGTGACTAAAAGAGTAAAGTTCAACATGTTGGACACAAGAAAAGACTGGAGTAGCCGCTCCAGTCTTTTTTTGGGCTAGTTACTATCTTTATTGCCGTTTCCATCTAGCCACTTGCAGATGTAGTGACTAAGTACACCTGCCATGATAGAAACTGTCAAAGAGTAAAGTAAATTATCCATGTTAGACACCCCCTTTCTGTTACCAGTCTGGGGATAGTAACAATTTAATTATACTCTATAATTGATTATAAGAATTATAATTTTAAAACTTTAGTAATTATGCTTCATATTTTGCGCTTTAAGCGTTTTTAATGTTAAATGCATAATTGTATTGGTAATATCAGTCTTAATTTATCAGATTATAAATATAGTTTAAAAACAAGTCTATATATGTTTATGTATATGTTTAGAGAAAAAAATCCAGTTTTTCTTGTTGAAATTTTCCACATACAAGATTGAGTACATTAAAGTTTTCCAAGCATTAGATATTAGAAAATTAAAAATAAATTAACTTATAGTATAGTAATCCAAAGAGTAAAGATAAAAGGAGATTTTATGCAAAAAAAGTGGTGGCAGAAGGAAATTGTTTATCAGATTTATCCTAGGTCTTTCAATGACTCGAACAATGATGGGATAGGCGATATTAGGGGAATTGTTGAAAAACTTGATTACTTGAAGGACTTGGGCATTACTATGATTTGGCTTTGCCCGATCTATAAGTCCCCTATGGCCGACAATGGTTATGACATTTCTGATTATTTCGATATCAATGAAGAGTTTGGCAACATGGAAGACTTTGATCTTTTGGTTGAAGAAGCGAAAAAAAGAGATATCAAGATCATGATGGACCTTGTCCTAAACCACACTTCCAATGAGCATGCGTGGTTTAAGGAGGCGATATCTGATAAGGATAGTCCTTACAGAGATTATTATATCATCAAAGAAGGGAAAGAGCCTCCAAACAACTGGAGATCAATCTTTGGTGGATCTACCTGGACTAAGATTGATGGAGAAGATGCCTATTATCTCCACTCCTTTGCCAAGGAGCAGCCAGATCTCAATTGGGAAAACCCTAAGCTTAGAGAAGAAGTGATTAATATCGTCAATTTCTGGATTGATAAGGGAATTACAGCCTTTAGAATGGATGCAATCAACCACATAAAGAAAGATCCTTCATATAAAAGTGGAGATCCAGACGGGGCTGATGGCAGAGTTTCTGTCGTAAAATTCGGTAGAAATCAACAGGGAGTTGAAGATCTCATAAGGATCCTTTCAGATAACACCTTCAGAATTCACGATTCGATGACTGTTGGCGAGACTGCTGGTCTTTCTTATGACAAGTATGCAAACTACATCGGTGATGATGGGGTATTTTCTATGGTCTTTGACTTTATCCCTGCAAACTTCGACGTGGTTGAAGAAACTTGGTACAAGAGACTTGACTGGAAAGTAAGTGACTTTAGAAAGTCAATTTTCGATAGTCAAGAGTCAATCCAAAAATACGGCTGGTCAGCAAACTTCATAGAAAACCACGACCAACCACGAGCTACTACCAAAATTTTAAGGGAAAAGGACGAGGATATCGATGCTATAAAGATGCTTGGAGGAATTTACTTCTTCTTTAGGGGAACTCCTTACATCTACCAAGGCCAAGAGCTAGGTATGAAAAACTTCGTAAGAGAGTCCAAAGACGACTTCCAAGATATTCAATCTATAGACTCATACAACAGAAGCCTTGAGGAAGGCTTTAGCGAGAAGGAAGCACTTTACTTTACCAACCTTAGGAGCAGGGACAACCCAAGAGTTCCTTTCGCCTGGACTGGGGAAAAGTACGGAGGATTCTCAGAAACTAAGCCTTGGCTTGCCATGGCCTACGAAAATCCTAAGATAAATGCTGAGGATGAGGAAAAGGATAAGGATTCTGTCCTAAACTTCTATAAGAAAATGATAGACTTTAGGCAAAATAGCCAGTATTCTGATATCCTAATATATGGAGACTTCAAGCCTTTGGAAGGTTTTGATGAGGAGATAATAGCCTACGAAAGAATCCTAGATGGTAAAAATCTAGAAATTATCGCCAACTTCTCAGATGAAGAAAGGAAAATAGAAGCAAGGGGTAAGGATATAATCTTTTCAAATTCAAGGGGAGAATTAGAAGAAGATAAGCTAAGTTTAAGTCCCTATGGCTTTGTAATCTTAAAGAATAAAAATAATAAATAACAAGAAGAAAACGCAAAATCCACTGTCTTACAAGCCTTGGTTTTGCGTTTTGCTTTAATTCTAGAAATCTTCAAAAAAACATTTGACATTCCTTTGACTAAGTGTTATATTAATATCAGAATAGGTTGTAAGCGATTACAATAAGAGATTATCTTTGAAATCTCTCGAAAATTTTTAGCACAAATTGCAACCGCTTACAATAAATTTTGATTCATCAGATATTTTAGGAGATCAAGAAATTTTACAAGATACGAAACGATTAGGGTATAAGAGTAATAGGAAGCTTTAGCAATTAAAATGGAGGAGTTTATGGAACTAAAACTAGAGAACTTAGATCAAATTCTAGAAAAAGTGGACAAGGGTCCAAAATATGACGTAAAAAAGCTTAGAGAAGAATCAATCAAGGATCCAAAATGGCTCGCTTTTGGTTCAGGTAATATCTTTAGAGGATTTATCGCAAGAGTAAACCAAGACGCAATAAATGCAGGCAAGGAAGATCGTGGAATTTCTGTTGTAGAAACCTTCGATGAAGAAATAATCGAAAAAATCTACAAACCATACGACAACCTAGCCCTATCAGTTACTCTTCACAAGGATGGTAATTTCGATACAAACTTAATAGCCAACCTAGTTGAAGCTCTAACTCTTAAGGATATGACAAGAATTAAAGAGATCGCCATAAATCCTAACCTTGAATTAATGAGCTTTACTATTACAGAAAAAGGCTACAATCTTTACGGTTCAGATGGAGAGCTTATGGGAGTAGTTAGGGAAGATCTTGAAAAAGGACCAGAAGCTAGCAAGCACCTTATGAGTATTGTAACCGCTTTACTAAACCTAAGATATAAGGAAAATGGCAAGGCCCTAACCCTATTGTCAATGGATAATGCAAGCCACAATGGAGATTTAGTCAAAAACTCTGTTATGCTTATAGCTAAGGCTTGGCTAGAAAAAGGCTTCGTGGAAGAAGGATTTATCAAATATCTAGAAGAAAAAATTGCCTTCCCACTTTCTATGATCGATAAGATCACACCAAGACCTGCAGAAGATGTTCAAAAACACCTAGAGGCTCTTGGATTTAGTGGAATGGAAACTGTGGTAACAGACAAGGGCTCCTATATAGCAGGTTTTGTGAACTCAGAAGAAGCTGAGTATCTCGTTATCGAAGATAGTTTCACAAACGGCAGGCCAGCTTTCGAAGAAGGCGGAGTATACATGGCAGATAGGGACACTGTAAACAAGGTTGAAACAATGAAGGTTACAACTTGCCTAAATCCACTTCACACAGTGCTTGCAACTTATGGTTGTGTACTAGGTCATACAAAGATATCAGAAGAGATGGAAGATACTGAACTTGTTAAGCTAATTAAGAAAATCGGCTATGACGAAGGCCTTAAGGTTGTAGTGAATCCAGGAATCATCGATCCAAAAGACTTCATCGACGAAGTAATCAATGTAAGATTCCCAAACAAGTTCATGCCAGATACACCACAAAGAATCGCAACAGACACATCACAAAAGATTCCTGTAAGATTTGGACAGACTATAAAAGGTTATATGAATGATGAGAATCTCGATGTGGCTGACCTTAAGTTTATCCCACTTGCCCTAGCTGGTTGGTTGAGATATCTTCTAGGAGTAAATGATGAAGGAGAAGCTTTCGAGCTTTCAAACGATCCTATGATGGATTATCTAAAAGAAAGTCTTGAAGGAATCAAATTAGGAGACTTCAAGGAAACTGAAGGACTCAAAGATTTACTAAGAAATGAAAAAATCTTTGGAGTAAATCTTGAAGAAGTTGGACTTTCAGAAATAGTTACAAAATATTTTGAAGAATTGTCACATGGCCCTGGAAGTGTAAGAGCTACACTTAAGAAATATCTAGCATAATCAAGGAGATACGCTTATGAAAATGACATTTAGACACTACGGAAATGACGATCCAATCTCACTAGAATATATCGCACAAATTCCTGGAGTTACAGGAGTTATGGTTATGATGAACGAGTGGGAAGCAGGAGAAGTTTGGGAGAAGGATGTTTTCCAAGAATACGTTGATAAGTGCCACGTAGTAGGCCTTGAGTGTGAAATCATCGAATCAATCAACGTCCACGAAGATATCAAGATGGGTCTTCCAACAAGAGATAAATACATCGAAAACTACAAAGAGTCTCTAAGAAACGTTGCGGCTTGCGGTGTAAAGACAGTAATCTACAACTTCATGCCAGTATTTGACTGGGTTAAGACAGAATTATACAAGGAGCTTCCTGATGGATCTAATACCCTTGCCTTTGACCAAGCCAAGGTAGAAGGCCTTTCTCCAAGAGATATGGTAAATGAAATCCTCGACGGAGCAGGAAACTTCGAACTACCAGGCTGGGAGCCTGAAAGACTCTCTCAACTAGAGGATGTTCTTGAAAAATACAAGGATATTGACGAAGACAAATTAAGAGAAAACTACAAATACTTCCTTGAAGCAATAATCCCAACATGTGAAGAAGTAGGAATCAAGATGGCAGTTCACCCAGACGATCCAGCTTGGCCAATCTTCGATATCCCAAGAATCACATCAACTCCAGAAGATCTAGAAAAAATTGTAAACCTAGTAGATTCTCCATCAAATACCCTATGTATTTGTACAGGATCATTGGGATCTAGAGTTGAAAATGACGTAGCTAAAATAATCGGAGACTTCGCTAAAAGAGGCAAAATAGGAGCGATTCACGCTAGAAACATCAAGTTTACCGGCGAGAAACAATTCTACGAATCAGCTCACCTTTCTAAGTGCGGTTCATTAGATATGTACGCTATAATGAAAGCTCTATACGATGCTGATTTCGACGGCTACCTAAGACCAGACCACGGAAGAATGATCTGGGGCGAAGAAGGAAGAGCAGGCTATGGACTCTACGACAGAGCCCTAGGAGTTGCCTACCTCAACGGTCTATGGGAAGCTATAGATAAAAATAACAAATAGATAATTAAGTTTTTAGACAACTACGAACATAAACCTTTGGTGGTGAGGCTTTTCTTAGGAGAAGTCCTCACTTCATCCGAGGAAATTCTTTTACCTATAATAGACAAAAAATTAACTAAGAATATAAAAATTAACTAAGAATAAAAGAAAGGAAAACCAATGAAATTCATGACAGAAGACTTTATGCTCCATAATGACTTTGGGAAGAAACTCTATCACAATTATGCGGCTAAGATGCCAATATTTGACTTCCACTGTCACCTTGAAGCTAAGGAAATTTATGAAAACAAAAATATTCCTTCAATAACTGAAGCTTGGCTCGGTGGAGACCACTACAAGTGGAGAGTTATGAGAGCTTGTGGAGTTGAGGAAAAATATATCACAGGTGATGCAGAGGATTTCGAAAAGTTTGAAAAGTATGCGGAAATCATGCCAAATCTTATAGGAAATCCAATATATCACTGGACTCACCTAGAACTTAAGAACTTCTTTGGCATAGAAGAGTGTCTTAACAAGGAAAATGCCAGAGAAATTTATGATAAGTGTAACGAACTTCTAGCAAAAGATGAATTTAGACCAAGAGGACTAATTGAGATGAGTAATGTTGCTGCAGTTTGTACAACCAATGATCCTATAGATGATCTTAAATATCACGAGCTTCTGGCCAAAGATAACTTCAAAGTAAAAGTTCTTCCAGCCTTTAGACCAGATAATGCCCTATACATCGAAAAAGATAGCTTCAAGAGCTATATGGGAGATCTTTCTAAGGCTAGTGGAGTAGAGATTACAAACTTTACAGATATCAAAAAGGCCCTAAAGGCAAGAATGGACTTCTTTAACGAGCACGGAGCTAAGGCAAGCGATCAAGCCTTCAAATACATCCCACATAGAAGATGTGATGAAGAAATCCTAAATAAAATAGTTCAAAAGAAACTAAATGGAGAAGACATTAGCCTAGAAGAGGAAGAAGCCTACAAGACAGAGCTTGTAATCTTCCTTGCCAAAGAATACAAAAACCTAGACTGGGCTATGGAAATCCATGTTGGAGTAATCAGAAACAATTCCAAGCTAATGTTTGAAAAGCTTGGAGCTGACGTTGGTGGAGATAGCCAAAACGACCTAAACTTCGCAGAAAATCTTGCGGACCTACTTTCTGATTTTGAAGAAAACGAAGGCCTTCCAAGAACTGTAATATTCCCACTTAATCCAAAAGACCAATTCCCAATTGCTACAGTTGGAGGATCCTTTAACAGGGCTAATCCTGATGGTATGCAAAATATCCAACTTGGAACAGCTTGGTGGCATCTTGACCACAAGGATGGAATGATAGAGCAAATGAAAGTATTCTCAAGCGTTGGAGTCCTCTCCAAATTCATAGGAATGCTAACAGACTCAAGAAGCTTCTTGTCCTACCCAAGACACGAATACTTCAGAAGAATCCTCTGCAACTTCATAGGAGAATTAGTAGAAAAAGGCGAATATCCAGCTGACGAAGAATTCTTAGGAAAAGTTGTAGAAGATATTTGTTACAACAACGCAAGAAAATACATCAAAATAGATTTGTAAAAGAAAGAAGGAAAAATGAGCAAAGTAGAAACAATCAGCCAAGTCCTAGACTTAGGAATCGTACCAGTAGTAAGAGCAAACTCAGCAGACGAAGCAATCGAATACTGCAAAGGACTAATCGATGGAGGAATCAACACCCTAGAAGTAACCTTCACAATCCCAAACGCAATCGAAGTCTTCCAAAGAATCCAAAAAGAACTCCCAGCTGACACCCTACTCGGAGCAGGAACAGTCCTAGACCCAACAACAGCAAGACTTGCCATAATGAATGGAGCAAAATTCATAGTAAGCCCATCATTTGACAAAGAAGTAGCCAAAATGTGTAACATCTATAACATCCCATACATGCCAGGCTGCGTAACACCAGCTGAAATGCTAGAAGCCTACAAATACGGAGTAGACATCATAAAACTATTCCCAGGTTCCCTAACAGGCCCATCCTACGTAAAAGCAATCCACGGCCCATACCCACACTTCCAAATCATGCCAACAGGTGGCGTAAGCCTAGACAACCTAGAAGACTGGTTTAAAGCAGGAGTCGTAGCAGTAGGAGCAGGCTCAAACCTAGTAAAAGGCAGCAAAGAAGAGATCACCCAAAAAGCAAAAGAATATCTAGAAAAAATAGCGGAGGTAAGAAAATAATGAGTAAAAAAGTAGTAACCCTAGGCGAAATAATGCTAAGACTATCCACACCAGGATACGAAAGATTCGTCCAAGCAGAAAGCTTTGATGCAATCTACGGAGGCGGAGAAGCAAACGTAGCAGTATCTCTAGCCAACTACGGCTTCGATGCCCACTACGTAACCAAACTACCAAAACATGAAATCGGCCAAGCTGCAGTAAACGCCCTAAGAAGATACGGAGTAAACACAGACTACATCGTAAGAGGCGGAGACAGAGTAGGAATCTACTACTCAGAAACAGGCGCATCAGCCAGACCATCCAAAGTAATCTACGACAGAAGTAACTCTGCCATAGCAGAAGCAAAAGCAGACGAATTCGACTTTGACGAAATCTTCAAAGACGCAGCATGGTTCCACACATCAGGCATAACACCTGCCATCTCAAAAGAAGGTGCAGAAATCACCAAAAAAGCCATGCAAGCAGCTAAAAAAGCAGGAGCTAAAATATCAATCGACCTAAACTACAGAGCCAAACTCTGGAGCCCAGAAGAAGCCCAAAAAGTAATGAAAGATCTAATGCAATACGTAGACGTCTGCATAGGAAACGAAGAAGACGCATCATTATGCTTAGGCTTTACTCCAAAAGGGCTAGATGTAACAAGCGGCAAACTAGACGTAGAAGGCTACCACGAAATCTTCAAACAAATGAAAGAAGAATTCGGCTTTGAAATGATCGCCTCATCCTTAAGAGAATCATACTCAGCAAGTGACAACGGCTGGTCAGCCCTAATCTATGACGGCAAAGACTTCCACCAAGCTCCACAATACGACGTAAGAATCGTAGACAGAGTAGGAGGGGGAGACAGCTTCGCAGCAGGCCTAATCACAGGACTCCTAGATGGTAAAAGCCCTGCAGATGCCCTAGACTTCGGAGTTGCAGCAAGTGCCCTAAAACACACAATCAAGGGAGACTTCAACCACATGTCAAGAGAAGAAGTAGAAAACCTAGTAGGTGGAGACGCATCTGGTAGGGTTCAAAGATAAGAAAGAGAAAATATCTTTAGGGAGGATACTCCCTTCCTAAAGATTATTTTTTAATAAAATGGAAAACGATTATCAATAAAGAGTTAATAAATTTAGGAGGATAAAGTGGCTGATAGAAAATTAAAATTTGGAATCATTGGATACGGAACAGAAGGATCAATGTATGGAAAGTTCATATCTGAAGGAATGGTAGAGAATGTAGAAGTAGTTGCAGTTTGTGATATTGATGAGGAAAAGCTTGAAAAAGCAAAAGAAGTTTTTCCAGAAGCAAAACTTTATGAAGACTACAAGGAAATGATCGATAGCGGCAAAGTAGAAGGAATCGTAACATGCGTACCTCACTATCTTCACCCAGAAATGGCAATTTATGGCTTAACTCATGGGGTAAATGTACTTAACGAAAAACCAGCTGGTGTTTATACAAAGCAAGTAAAAGAACTTAACGAAGTCGCAGAAAAATCTGATAAGGCTTATGCCCTATTCTTTAACCAAAGAACAAATCCACTATACAGAAAGCTAAAAGAAATCCTCGATTCAGGAGAACTTGGACCAATAAGAAGAACAAACTGGATCATCACAACATGGTGGAGACCAGATGCATACTACAAGCAATCTGACTGGAGAGCTACCTGGGGAGGCGAAGGTGGAGGAGTTCTTGTAAACCAAGCACCACACCAATTAGACCTTATCCAATGGATGACTGGAGCACCTGATAGAGTATACTCAAACGTTCAATATGGTTACCAAAGAGATATAGTTGTAGATGATCAAGTACACTTTATTATGGAATATGACGATGGTAGGACTGGAGTTTTTGTAACCGGTACCAACGAAATAATCGGTACAGATAGATTAGAAATCGTATGTGACGGCGGAAAAATTGTCGTAGATGATTCTAAGAAGGCAACAATCTACAGACTCAAAGAAACAGAAAATGATCTAAACGCTAGAATGACAATAGATGATGTGAAGATGCTCTTTGCAGGTCAAATGAAGATGGATGACTTATTTGAAACAGAAGTCATAGAAGAAAACTCTGTTTGGGGTGGTCAACACTGTGAAGTTTTAAGAAACTTTGCGGCTCACATTCTCGATGGAGAAGAACTTCTTGCAAATGGTGCAGAAGGAATCAATGGAGTAAGACTTGCTAACGCAGTACACCTTTCAAGCTGGTTAGGTAAGCCTGTATCAGTTAAGGACTTTGACGATGATCTTTATCTAGAGCTTCTCAACGAAAAAATCAAAGAAGAAGGAAAATTCGAAGAAAGAAAGTAGGATTTTATGCTAAAAGTTGGAGTTATTGGACTTGGAACAGTTTCACCTATCCACTTGCTTTCAATAAACAATTCTCCCTATGCCAAGCTTGTTGCAGTATGTGATATAAACAGTAATAGGGCTAAGGAGAAATGCGAACAAACTCATTGTGAAATTATTCCTTCATATACTGACTATAAGGAAATGATAGAAAAGGAAGATTTGGATGTACTTCACATCACTCTTCCTCACTATCTTCACGCAGAAGTTTCAAAATATGCCTTATCCAAGGGACTCAATGTATTTTGTGAAAAACCTGTGGATATAAGCTACGAAAAAACCAAGGACTTATATGATTTCTACCAAGCTTATAAGGGAAAACAAAAACTCGGAATCTGTTTTCAAAATAGATACAACAAGTCAGTAGTAAGACTTAAAGAAATATTAGAAGAAAATGAGGAAGAAGTATTTGCTGTAAAAGGCTTGGTGACCTGGTATAGGAACATGGATTATTACAAACAAGCACCATGGAGGGGAAATCTCAAAGAAGCAGGAGCTGGAGTAATAATAAATCAAGCCATCCATACCCTAGACCTAATGGCCTATGTAACAGGCAAAGATTGGAAGAGCCTTACAGCTACCATGTCTAAGTTAATGAATAAGGAAGTTGAGGTAGAAGATACTGCCAACGCCTTTATCAAATATGAAGATGGAGTAAATGGACTTTTCATAGCGACTAATGCCTATTCGATTACAGATTCAATAGAATTACAAGTTATAAGTAAAAATGAAAAATACACTATCAAAGAAAATAGGCTCTTTAATAGAAATCTAGAATGTTTGGCAGAAGATGAGAAAAGCGATGCCACCAAGGATTATTATGGTGCAGGACATGAGACCCTAATTAATAAATTTTACAAGGCTATAATAGACGGTACAGATGACTATTGTGATCTTCACGATGCTATGGAGACAATGGAGATTATTCAAGCCATAATAGATTCATCAAATGAAAACAAAGAAGTTAAAAAAGAGGAGATTATCAATGACTAAAATAGGAGTACAAGCTTCAACAGTAGTAGATTCATTCAAGGAAATAGGACCTTACGAAACCTTCAAGAAACTTTCAGAAATAGGATATAAATCTGTAGAAGTGTCTCAAGTAGAAACTAGTAAGGAAAACATCGACCAAATCATAAAAGCATGCAAAGATTTCGATATGGAAGTTGCTGCAATGTCAGCAGCCCTTGAACCAATGTTTCCTGGTCAAGAAAGTCTTGAAACAGATTATGACAAGATAGTAGCAGATTGTAAGGCAGTAGATACAGACCTACTTAGAATCGGTATGCTCCCATTTGACAAAATGGCAAATCTTGATAAGGCTATTGAATTTGCTAAAAAAGCTAATGAATATGCTTTAAAACTTAAGGAAGATGGAATCAAACTCTATTATCATAACCACCATATCGAATTTGTAAAATACGATGGAAAATACCTCCTTGACATAATAAGTGAGAATGCTCCAGAACTTGGCTTTGAGCTAGATGTTCACTGGGTACAAAAGGGTGGAGAAAATCCAGTAAATATCCTTAAAAAATACTCAGGAAAGGTAGAACTTGTTCACTTAAAGGATTACGAAGTTATGCCTTTGACAATGGATGATCTAAAACTTATGCAAGAAGATCAAGCTGCCTTTAGAACTGCCTTCGACAATAGGGCAAGGTTTGCCCCACTAGGCCAAGGCTCATTACCACTTAAGGAATGTGCAGACCAAGCCATAGAGTCTGGTTGTAGATACTTACTGGTAGAACAAGACTTTTCCTACGGCAGAGATCCTTTCGAAGAGCTAAAAATATCTTACGATTGGCTTATAGATAATGGATATGGAGATTTATTCTAATGGCTATTAACAAAAAGGATGGAATGAACTATGCACCTAAGGGCTCTGCTAATAAAGTAGTTGATCCTGGCGAATTTAAGGTCGGAGTGGGAGCCCTAGACCATGGCCATATTTATGGCATGTGCAACGGACTTAAGGAAGCTGGTGCAGAGATAGTTTATGTCTATGATAAAGACCCTAAAAAAATCGAAGAATTTCAAGAGAAATTTCCAGAAGCCAAAGCTGTAAATTCAGTAGATGAAATCTTAAATGATCCTGAGATAAAGATGCTTGCGGCAGCAGCAATCCCAAATCTAAGATCAGCCTTAGGTAACAAGGCTATGAAAGCCGGAAAGGATTATTTTACCGACAAAACTGGCTTTACTAGCCTAGATCAGCTAGAAGAAACGAAAAAAGTTGTAGAAGAGACTGGAAGAAGATATTTTGTTTACTTTTCAGAAAGACTTCATGTTGAAGGAGCAATATTTGCTGGAAAGCTTATTGAAGAAGGAAGAATCGGAAGAGTCATCCAAGTAACAGGCTTTGGACCTCATAGTCTCAACAAGGAAAGTAGACCAGACTGGTTTTTCAAAAAAGATCAATATGGCGGAATTTTGACAGATATAGGAAGCCATCAAATAGAACAATTCCTATATTACACTGGAAATAAAGATGCAAAAGTCCTTCACAGCAAGGTCGCAAACTACGACAACCCTGATACACCAGAGCTAGAAGATTATGGTGATGCTACCCTTGTTGGAGAAAATGGAGCAACATTCTTCTACAAGGTGCATTGGTTCTCACCAAAGGGTCTTTCAACATGGGGTGATGGTAGAACATTTATAACAGGGACTAAGGGTTCAATCGAAGTAAGAAAATATACCAATGTTGCAACGAATGCTACAGGAGATCATGTATTTTTGGTAGATGAAAACGGAGAAGAGCATTTTGAAGTAAATGGCAAAGTAGGATTTCCATTTTTCGGAGAGATGATACTCGATTGTATCAATGGCACAGAAAATGCAATGACACAAGAGCATATATTCAAGGCACAAGAGCTATGCTTAAAATGCCAAGAAGAAGCTATAGTAATAGATTAAATTAGAGAGAGAAAAATGCAAAAAAATGTAAAGCCTTTTGGCATGAGAGATAAATTAGGCTACATGTTTGGTGATTTGGGCAATGGATTCTCCTTTGCCCTATCATCAGTATTCTTTATGAAATTCTACACTGACGTTATGGGAGTTAGCCCAGCCAGTGTAGGTCTCATGATGCTATTAGCAAAAATAATAGATGCCTTTACCGATGTTGGTATGGGCCAAATAGTCGATAGAACACCACCAACTAAGGATGGAAAGTTCCTTCCTTGGATTAGAAGAATAGCAGGACCGGTTGCTCTTGCAAGTTTTCTCCTATATCCTACATATTTCAAAGATATGTCTATGGCCTTTAAGATGGTATGGATGTACGGAACATACATACTTTGGGGATCTATTGCATACACTGCTATAAATATTCCTTATGGATCAATGGCATCAGCAGTTTCAGAAAACCCTGACCATAGAACCCACCTTTCTACATGGAGAACAATAGGTAGCCAAGCTGGAAACTTCATTATAGCTGTAATTGGACCTATGTTTGTTTACTATACTGATCAAAATGGACATGAACTCCTATCAGGTAACAAGATGACGATATTTGCTCTTGTTTGTTCAATACTTGCAATTATAACCTACATGCTCTGTTTTAAGCTAACGACTGAAAGAGTAAAGATTCCAAGAAGTGAGGAGAAATTTTCTTTCTTAGAGACTTTCAAAGTAATGTTTTCATCACGTGCTCTAATAGGATTGATACTTGCATCACTATTTTTCCTATTATCAGTAATGGCAGTAAGCGGGATGAACTCATACCTATATCCAAACTACTTCCAAAATGTCAAAGCGATGAGTTTTGTAGGAACAAGTCAGATGGTAATCACTTTGCTCATGGCAACAGTTGTACCAAAACTTTCGGCCAAATTTGGTAAAAAAGAAGTAACTGTATTTGGATTAAGCTTATCAGCCATAAGTTATTTGCTAGCTTATTTCTTACAAACATCAAATGTTAAGACTTTTATATTCTTTGTGATACTTTTCCAAATAGGAACTGCCTTCCAAGGAATAACAAGTTGGGCTATGATAATAGACGTTATAGATGACCTTGAAGTAAATAAGGGCAGAAGAGATGATGGAGCAATCTATGGGGCCTTCTCATTTTCGAGAAAGCTAGGCCAAGCAGCAGCATCTGGTCTTACAGGATTCTTGCTTACAGCTATAAATTATAGCGTAGAAAGTAAGTTTGACCCACAAGTAACAGCAGGAATATATAATATTTCAACTTTACTTCCAGCAGTTACTCTTATTTTAGCTACTCTAGCATACCTAGTGATCTATCCATTAAATAGACAGAAGGTATATGATAATGCTAAATATTTACACGAAAAAAGATTAAAATCAGGAGAATAATATGCAGAAAAATGTAAAGCCTTTTGGCTTAAAAGATAAGATTGGTTATGCAGCAGGAGATGTTGCAAACAACTTCACCTTTACCCTTGTTAGTAGTTTTCTGATGATATTTTATACTAACGTATGGGGGATAGATCCAAAACTTGTTGGAGGATTATTCTTTCTTTCGAGAATAATTGATGCCTTTACTGATGTTGGTATGGGAACAATCGTAGATAAGTTTCAGGGAAATAAAGACGGAAAGTTTAGACCATTTATCAAATGGGGAGCAATACCAGTAGCAATCGCAGGATTCTTGCTCTTCCAATCAGGACTTAAAGATTTACCAATGGGAACAAAAATAGTGATAATGTATGCAACCTACATCCTTTGGGGATCACTTTGCTACACCTTCATTAACATCCCATATGGATCAATGGCTTCAGCAATAACATCTGATGCAGATCAAAGAACAGAGCTTTCAACATTTAGAACTCTAGGAGCAACAGTAGCAGGTCTTATAATTGGATTTGTTACTCCATATCTAATTTATCAGAAAGTTCCTGGTCAAGCTGATATCCTATTAGAAAATAGATTTCCGCTTGTAGCTGGAATCTACGGAATACTAGCTATTATTTCTTATTTTATTTGTTACTCCTTCTGTACTGAAAGAGTAGACATAGAAAGAGAATCAGCTGGTCCAAAAGAAAACGCCCTTAAGGGAATCGGTAATGTTATTAATAAAAGATCTCTCTTATCAATCATAGTAGTCTCTATATGCCTACTTCTTGGAATGCTTTTAGTTGGTTCAATGAATATCTATGTATATTCCACCTACTTCCAAGATACAACTGGAATGGCTCTAGCCGGTCTTTGTGGTACAGTTCCAATGCTATTTACAGCTCCGATGGCTATGAAACTTGGACAAAATATTGGTAAGAAAGAAGCATCATCTATAGGCCTTATAGGTGCAGGTGTAACTTACTTTATACTTTTCATCTTAAAACTTGAAAATATGTACCTATTCCTAGCTGGAACTGTTATAGCTTATATATTCCTAGGAATATTTAACACCCTAACTTGGGCCATGATTACAGACGTAATCGATGACTTGGAAATCAAAAATGGAGTAAGAGATGATGGAAAAGTTTACGCTATTTACTCATTTGCAAGAAAGTTAGGCCAAGCCTTTGCTGGAGGACTTGGTGGATTTGCAGTAGCTTCAGTAGGATATGTTGCAGGAGCTGCGACACAAACAGCAGAAGTTGCTCAGGGAATATATAATGTAGCGACACTAATACCAGCTATAGCCCTAGGACTTGGTGGATTAGTAGTATTTTTAATCTATCCACTCGATAGAAAAACTGTAGAGAAAAACAATAATACTCTAGCGGAAAAAAGAGCTCAATTATAATAATACAAAAGTCTTAATTTTCAAAAGATAAGAGCTATAAATTTAAAGAAAAGCCTCCAAGAAATTGGAGGTTATTTTTCCAATACCTTAGGGTAAATTTATAAGGAAATAGGAGGAAGATATGACAGAGCAATTAAAACTAGAAGTAAGAAATAAAAAACTAATCGAAAATGAAGGGTTTAAGTTTAAGGACTTAAATGGAAATGGAGTCCTTGATCCATACGAAGATTGGCGTCTGCCATCAAGCGTTCGTGCCAAGGATCTTGCTTATAGGATGACTATAGAAGAGCTTTGTGGCAATATGATGATTAAGTCCCAAAGAATGGGTCTTGCCCAAGAAGATAAAGAAAAAACAAGCCATAATGGTCTTCTTGATGAGGAAGTTTACGAGGATAAAAATATCTTTATAGGTCAGATTAACCACGGTTCAACAGGACACATAATTGACAAAAACCTACGCCATTTTATCTTAAGAGATAACTTCTCAGAAGAAGAAATAGCAGAGTGGACTAATGCAATGAATGAAGTAGCCGAAAGCTCAAGGCTAGGTATTCCTGTTATTATTGCCTCAAACTCAAGGAACGAAAATGCTGAAAGAACCTTTGGTATGAACGATGCTGTAGGAGTATTTACAACCTATCCATCAACCCTAGGACTTGCAGCAGCCTATCTTGGAGATAAGGCTAGAAACTACCATCCTGATGGAGATTATGAATACTCAATCTTTAAGGAGTTTGGAGAAATAGCAAGAGACGAATGGAAATATTCTGGTCTTAGAAAAGGCTATATGTATATGCTTGATACGGCTACAGATCCTAGATGGCAAAGATTTTATGGAACCTTGGGTGAAGATACAGACCTTATTACAAAGGCAGGAGAAGACTTGATCGAAGCCTTCCAATCAGATGAGCTAAACAGCGAATCAGTTGCCCTTACTATGAAACACTTCCCAGGAGGAGGAGCTAGAGAAAATGGCTTTGACCCACACTACAAGGAAGGAAAATTCAACGTATATAGAACTCCTGGTTCACTAGAAAAATACCACCTACCACCATTTAAGGCAGCTGCTGAGAAAAAAGTATCATCAATCATGCCTTACTACTCAATCCCTGCCCACGACAAGTCAGCAGTCCAAAACTATAAGGGAAGCAAGATTCCTTTTGAACCAGTTGGATTTGCCTTTAACCAATACTTTATCCAAGATATCCTAAGAGATGATATGGGCTTTAAGGGCTACATCAACTCAGACTCAGGAATACTAGATAACATGGCATGGGGGATGATGCATTTAGAAAAACAAGACCGTGCAGCTTGTGCTGTAAATAATGGGGTTGACCTAATATCTGATACCAATGAAGTAGAATGGATAATAAAAGCCTATGAAGAAGGTAAAATTAGTCGTGAAAGATTAATCGAAGCAAATATTAGACTCCTTACAGAAATGTTTGACCTAGGCCTATTCGATGACAAAACTTATGTTGACCCACAAAAGGCAAAAGACTTTGTAGCAGATGAAGATAATAAGAAAAAAGCCTACTCTGCTCACCAAAGATCTGTAGTACTGCTCAAAAACAAAGACAATACCCTACCTATGAAGGATAAGGCTAAAGTTCATGTAGATTTCCTCCACAAGGAAGCTGATAAGGCAGAAACATTTAGGAAAGAAGCTATCGAAGATCTAAAAGAAAGAGAAGATATAGAAATTGTAGAAGATGCGAAAGAAGCAGAATATATTTTTGTACAAATCACACCAAAATCAGGTAACTATTTTTCTGCAACTCCAGGCCTTCTAGAACTTGATCTTTGTGAAAACAAAACAAATAAGGCGATAGATGGTACACAATATTCAGAAACGACTGTAGCGAATATTGACAAGCTAGTAGAATATAGAAAAATTGCAGATGAGAATGGGGCTAAAGTTATAATTTCTGTAAACTCTACCATGCCTTGGCTATTAGAAAAGGCAGAGAAAAACTCAGATGCCCTCTTAGCTCATTTTGAAACCTTCGCATCTGCCCAAATGGATGTCCTTAGTGGAAAATTCGCCCCAACAGGCAAATTACCATTCACCTTCCCTAAAGGCGAAGAAGTAATAGCTGTAGATGAGGATGGAATTTGTATAAGTCCTAACGACGTACCAGGCTACGATAAGGATAAATACATGCCAGAAGGAATGACCTACGCCTATCTAGATGAATGCGGCAATGAATATAAACTTGGATTTGGATTAGACTACTAACGACTATAAACTAGCAAGAAAGGAGCCAACATGCTTAAGAACTTTATAAAGAAAATACCAGCGGGCAATATGATGGTTCCTTTGATATTTGCTGCTTTAATAAGTACTTTTTATCCGAGTATCTTGCACTTTGGTGTTTTTACGGAGGCGCTCTTTACAAGCCGTGGGATGAAAACTTTGATGGGAATCAATTTGCTTGCGGCAGGTTCCCAGATTAGGCTATCGTCTGTGGGGGAGATTTTTAGGAGATTTTCTGTTATGGCTCTAGCTCGAATAGGAGCGGGTTTAATAATAATTTTTCTAGTTTCTTCTATTTTTGGCAGGGAGGGGATATTTGGCATTTCTATCCTTGCCCTAGTTTGTGCTAGTCTTAATCACAACAACTCTGTCTTTATTACTTTGAACATCGACTACGGGGATGAGTTGGATCAGGCCTTAGCTGGATTTACTAGCCTTATTACAGGCCCTATGCTTTCTATGCTGGTTCTTGGTATGTCTGGCATTGCCAATATTCCTGTAAGGGCCATGATTGATGCTCTACTTCCTGTATTTATTGGTATGGTTCTTGGTAATATCGATAGAGGTATTTCTAAGTCTCTTAAGCTTGCTCAGAAGGCCATTATTCCATTTTTAGGGTTTTCTATGGGTTCTGCTATTAATCTGACAGATATTTATAGGGCAGGATTTTCTGGAATAATTCTTGCTTTTATAGTGATTTTTGTAATAGGTTCTCTTACTGTTCTGGCAGATATTTATATTAACAAGAGACCAGGCCACGCTGCTTGGGCTCTTTCCTCTACTGGGGCCAATGCTGTTGCTGTGCCACAAATCGTAGCAGAGATTGACCCTTCTTATCTTCCTCTTGTAGGAGTGGCTACAGCCCAGGTGGCATCATCTGTAGTTATTACTATAATACTTACACCCCTTATCACTTCTTGGTGGGCTAGGGGAAGAGTAAATAATAATTAATAAGTATAGCTTTAAGCGAGTATTCATATGTATTTTATAAATTATTTTAAATTTTTATTAGAAAATATTTGACAAATTAAAGAGATGATCTTATAATATAGTCAACAGTAATTATTTAGAAAAATTATGAAAAAAAGAGTAGGCTTATGAAAGAGCACAGAGAGTTGGAGTTAGGTGAGATCCAATCTTGGAAGTAAGTTCGAAAATCATTTTTCTTTTGCACGTCTGAACTAAGTAAGATGTGTCGCCATGGTTGGCGTTATCAAAACCCGGCATTGTTTGATGCTTGAGAGCTTATATTTCTATATAAGAATAAAGGTGGTAACGCGGAAATTTCGTCCTTTGTCTAATGTTTAGGCAAGGGACTTTTTTAATGGATAAGTATTGTTAATATAATTTATGGAGGAAATAATGAAAAAATTATCAAGAAGTCAATTTTTACAAGTGAGCATAATGCTTTTCGGTCTGTTCTTTGGGGCAGGAAACTTAATCTTCCCACCTTTATTGGGTAATATGGCAGGAAAAGCAACATTTATTTCTCTATTAGCCTTTAGCGTTACTGCTGTAGTATTTCCTGTATTAGGAGCCATAGTAGTAGGAAAAACTAATGGTCTATCTAACTTGGCTAATAGGGTAGGTCCAGTATTCGCCCTAGTTTTCACGACAGCTATATATCTATCAATAGGACCAGGACTCGGTATACCAAGAGCAGGATCAGTTCCTTTCGGAATGGCCATAGCTCCATACATACCAGAATCTTTCAATATGAACCTAATAAGATTAGTTTATACTTTCGTCTTCTTTGCTATAGCCTTAGCAATATGCCTAAGACCAAATAAGCTTGTCGAAAGAGTAGGTAAGTTTTTAACTCCAGCCCTCCTATTATTGATAACATTTATGTTCTTTAAGATAGTGACAATGGATAAAAGCGTTGCAGCTCCAACAGGAGAATATCTAACAGCTCCACTTACAAAAGGATTCTTGGCAGGTTATGATACAATGGATGCCGTAGCAGCCCTTAACTTCGGCTTTGTAATAGCCCAAGCTATAAGAAGATTTGGTATAGATGATGAGAAAGAAGTTACAAGATATGAGGTAAAAGCAGGACTTGTCGCTGGTAGCGTATTATTTGTAGTTTACTCAATGCTCGCAAGTATAGGTATGATAGGAAGCGCAAAGTTTGTAGGTCTTGAAAATGGAGCCCAAGTTCTTACAGAATCTATAAAACTTGCCCTCGGAGACTTCGGTCTAGTCCTTCTAGCCTTCATATTCACCCTAGCTTGTCTTACAACTTGTGTTGGCCTAATAAGCTCTGGTGGAGAATATTTCGAGAAGCTATTTAACGATAGACTATCCTACAAGGCTTGGGTATGTATATGGACCCTATTCTCATTCATAATGGCAAACTTCGGCCTAAACAAACTCCTTGAGTTCTCTGTACCATTATTACAAATAATATATCCAGTTGCTCTAGTCCTAATAGTTATGGGAATAAGCCAAAGCTTCCTAAACTTTACTAGAGAATCCTACCTTGCAGCAGCTGCTGTATCAGTTGGACTTCCTTTAGTAGAAGTAATGGATAAAACCTTCCACCTAAGCCTTGGACCTGTAACAAGCCTAGTACAAGGCCTACCAATGTATGACACAGGCCTATCTTGGCTCCTACCAACTGTAATAGTAGTTGCATTGACAAGCCTTTTTGTTAAAGTATTTGTTAAAGAAGTAGAAGTAGAAAAAGTTAGACAAAAATATTAAAGGAAAAGAGTGCGAATCTTAACCGATAAGCACTCTTGTTTTTTTGAAATTATTTAGTAAAATCAGAAAGCTCAACAAAAACAGGCATGCCATTTTCGTATCTTTGCTCTACTTCTCCTTGGATAAGAGGGAGGGCGTAGGCTGTGATTTTTTCTCTTAGGATTTTTCTATCCTTAAGCCAGGATTCTGGTATTTTCATTTCCTTGTTGGCTATTAGGTCTGGTTCTACTTCTGTGTAGAAAACTTCGTAGGATTTTCCTTCTTTTCTCCTAAGAACTGGAATTAGATTTGTCTTATCAAGACCGAGCTTTAGGGCCAAGTAACCTAGCTTAAAGGCTTCGTCTGCATCTGTTTTTGAGATGTGGTTGGATGTTCTTTGGACTATATTTAGCTCCACAGCCCTTGATTTAACACCGAGTTTATCTCTCAGATAATCTGCAAGTCTTTGGGCAACACCGCTTACTATAGGGTGGTTGAAGCCATCATCACTATTGGAAAACATAGGCTTATCAAGGTAGGAATCTGTATCACGGAAGCCTTCTGCCATGGCTATGATGAGGTTTTTCTCTGTCTTTAGCTTTTCCTTGACCTCTTCTTCAATTTCCTTTAGGGACTTGCTCTCTTCTGGGACGTAGACTAGATTGACAAGCTCTTTGTGATAGCCGAAGTCTGCCAGGAGGGATGAAGCAGCAAGCCAGCCTGCGTGGCGGCCCATGATTTCTACTATTGTAACAGATTCGAGGTCGTAGATATCGACATCTGCCCTGATAGTCCTTAGGCTTTGGCATATGTATTTAGCAGCAGATCCAAAACCTGGGGAATGATCCATACCATTGAGGTCGTTGTCTATGGTCTTTGGACATCCTATAACATTGATTCCTTCAATATTATTAGATAAAATATAGGCGTTTAGCTTCTTTACCGTATCCATTGAGTCGTTTCCGCCTATGTAGACAAAAACATTGATTTCTTTTTCTAACAAAAATTCGAAAATCTTCTTGTAAATATCATCGTTGAGATCTTCCGGAAGCTTAAACCTGCAAGATCCTAGGATAGAAGAAGGACGAGCCATAAGCTTTTCCTTAACCCCTCCTCTAACAAATTTTTTCTTATCGACTTCTAGAATATCTTTGTTGATAATTCCCTCAATTCCATGAAGACTTAGGTAAATATTGTCGAAATTATTATCAAGGGCTCCCTGGATAACACCAGCAAGAGATGAGTTGATAACACTGGTAGGCCCACCGGATTGGGCTATGATACAATTCATAAATTACTCCTTTTCTTAAATTCACTACTAGTATACAGAATTTTTTCCTATTTTGAAAGTCTTCCTACAAAATAAACTCTTCTATATAGGAAGCTATCCCGTCTTCGTTGTTGGAAAGAGTTACATAATCGGCAATTTCCTTTATTCCCTCTACGGCATTTCCCATGGCAACACCAACTCCTGCAGCCTCAATCATAGAATAATCATTCATCTCATCTCCGAAGGCTATGGTGTTTGCTGGGTCGGTCTTGTAATAATCGGCAATTTCCATAAGGCTCTTTCCCTTATTGATTCCCTTTGGCATAATCTCATAATACCAAGGAGTTGACTTAACTTGCGTACTTACATCGCCGAATTTCTCGTAGATTTTCTGTGATGGAGGATCAATCCTTGAAGGATCCTGAGAAAGAAGGATATTATTTGGCTCAAAATCAATATCATCTATCAAATTCTCCCTTAGGACAATCTCCATATTATTCATACTAGCCGTCTCATGAAGCAAATATGTGTCCATACTATTGGTAAAAATCTTTCCCTCGTAGTAAATCATTATATCTATATCGAGATCCCTAATAAAATCGAGAAACTCCCTCATAAAATCAAGGCTTAGAGTGTGGTTAGCTATAATCTCTCCTGTATGGTAATCAGTAATCCTTCCTCCATTAAAGTTTGACAGAAAGCCCCCATACCTATCAAAATCAAGTTCTTTGGCTATAAACTCGGTCCCAGAATAGTCCCTCCCAGAAGCAATAACAAGCTTATGGCCAGCCTCCCTAATCCTAATCAGACTATTCTTAGTCCTTTGACTAATCTTCCTATCATCATTAAGAAGAGTCCCGTCTACATCAATTGCAATAATCTTTTCCATATCAATTCCTTTCTTTTCTATTATAATTATAAGATAAATAAAAAGAAAGTCCAAAGATGCCTATAAGAAAACTAAGGGGAGGAAAGGAGAGTCCTCGACTGCGCTCCACTAGGCCAGAGATAAGAGGGTGAGAGACGAATCGAGTAAAACCCAGGATCACCCTACCCTTGCTTCGACCGAAGTGGAGAAGCCTCACGAGCTCTCTCTACTAGGGCCGGGATAAGGGGAGGAGAAAGCTAGTAGTATAGAAGGTGTTTTGCCAACTCTTATATATTGTAGTTTAATATTGTTTGGAATGATGTAAAATTTAAAGGATTTAAGATCCAGTATTGATAAAGATTATAAGGAAGATTATGGAAAAAATTCAGAAAAGAGACTGGGCGGTGCTTGGAATCGCCCTCTTTCACACGACAAATGTTGCTATAAATCAATTCGCCCCTAGTATTATAGAAGAGCTTGGCCTATCTCTTAGCACGACCGAAATTATCCTAAGCCTTAATGCTATTAGTGCGACTATTTTCTTGCTTTTGGCAGGAGAGATTAATGAGAAAATTGGTATGAGGAAGTCTACTATCTTGGGCCTATCTCTGGTGGCTCTCAGTGGGATAATTCCTCTTGTTTTTAGAAATAAGCTTGCTATTATTCTAAATAGGTTGATTCTTGGATGTGGTGTTGGTATTTATGCGACCAATGCTTCGACTTATATAGGGATTTTCAATAAGGGAGCAAAGAAGGCTAGGCTTATGGGCTACAGAAACGCCTTCGAGATGATTGGACTAATAGTATCTATCCTCCTTGCGGGATTTATCGGCAAGGGCAATTTTTACCTAAGCTTTGCGATTTATGTACTTGCCCTATTTCCCTTGATATTTTTCCTAAGAAATGTTCCTGATACTCATGAATCCAAGAAGGAAGATTCAGGGAAGTTTAGGGCCAATAGGTTCGTGATTTTCTACATAGTCCTTTCAATGGTAGCTATAATGGCCAACAATGCCATGAATCTGAGATTTCCTACAGTCCTTGCGTCCAATGGAGTCTTGGGAGAGGCTATAAGCCTTTATACGATTTTCATAATGCTTGTGGGTATGGTTGGAGGATTTGCCTTTGGGAACTTTTATAATATTTTCGAAAAGAAGTCCCTAAGCTTTGCGACCTCGATGATGATTTTAGGAAGTCTTATCATTGCCATTACTGATAAGTCTATCTTTCTTTTAGTCCTAGGCCTTGCCCTTGCGACATTTGCCCAAGCGATTTGCATATCCTATGCAGTAGGAGATTTGGAAAATCATATGGACAAAAGACACATAACTAAAGCCACAGGCATAATGTTTGCTGGAAACAATCTCGGAGCTATGGCCTCTCCCTTCGCCCTAGTTTTTTTCAAAAATTTGCTTAAGACAGAAAGTTTGACCAGGGCTTTTCTAGGCTTTACAGTTCTTTTGGCCTTGTTTTTGATCTATGATATATTTTTCCTTAAGGAAGATAGATAATTGGACCCTGCGGGGTCTTTTTTTCTGTCGTATAATGGTTGTAAGTATTTTATTATATTATATATAGAAGGAAGGTATAGATGGATCTTAGAGAAATTCCAATTTTTAAGAATCTAACAGATGAAGAGCTAAGAGAAGTAGAACTTCTTAGCCAAACTTACGAAACGGTCTACCCCAAGGGCAGTCACATATTCAAAAAAGACGAGGTCAAGGAGGACTTTTATTATCTAAAAAAGGGCAGCGTCAAGGTCTACAAGATCGACCCAGAGGGTAAGCGCTATATCATTGCAAGCTTCAACAAACCGGCGATTTTTGGAGAAGTCTATGCTTATCTTAAAAATCCCTTCGACTTCTGGGCAGAGGCTGATGAGGATAGCGAAATCTTCGTAATAAAGGACTTTAGAAAGCTTATTATGACGACAAGTTCGAAGAATCTACGCTTAAACTTCATAGATATCCTTGCTAAAAAAAGCCTCAAGCTATCCAAGAAAAACCAAATCAACTCCCAAGCCAAGCTCAAACAGAAAATCGCAGCCTTCCTCCTCGATAATGAAGATGAGGGAAAAGTTCATTTGTCTATTTCTAGAGAAGAATGGGCCGACTATCTCGCAACGACTCGACCATCTTTATCGAGGAGTCTATCTCTTATGGATAAGTCAGGCCTTATCGAAGTGAGCGATAAGGAAATTAATATCCTAGATAGAAAAGCCTTGGAGGGCTTGATTTGATAAGAAGAAAATTTAAATATTACTAGCAAGTACTAAACCAATGCCAGATTTGATTCTGGTATTTTTTTGTCTTACGCACTTAATAAATAAGATTATTTTTATAAATATTTCTTCAAATCCAAAAGTTAAAGAAATTATGGGGTCGAAGCCTTGTAAAATAATCGGATATGTATTAAAATATAATTAGGATAATAGGTAATTTATGCTCTTATGTATAAAGAGCTTATAATATATCAAAAATACATAACAGGGGGATTTTATGAAAAGTAGATTGAAAGAATTTGCTTTGAAGCTATTTGCATTGACTTTGGCTATAATTATGTCAATTCCGACCAACGTCTATGCTATTGGCTCAACAAGAAATAAGAACAAGCAAATGCCAACATCCATCAGAATCGCAGATAATAGCGAATATGAAGATGAGTATGTTGAAGAGACGGAAACAAGCGAGGAGAAAAGTGACAGTATCATTTTCTCCGAAACTGATAGGAGGGCTTACAAGATAAGCCACAAGGCAAGTCTAAATGATGATCATGACGGAATTATCTATACAATAAGGGTCGAAAAGACCAAGGACACCGACCATGATCCAGAAAGAAAGATGACACTTTCTCTTGCCACAAACAAGAACCAAAGTCTAAGAGACTTTAAAGTAAGAGAGGTAAAGGACCTATCAGAAGATGGGGCAAGTATCGATTATAGTGAGGAGAAAAACGACAAGGACGGGCTAAAGACTCTAGCTATCACAAGCCCAAGCGTAGAAAAGTCCATCGAATATGTCCTAGAAGCTCCAATCGATAAGAAGGCTATAGATACCAAGAAGCTCTATTCCTTTGACATGTCTTTAGATATTGATGGATACAATATCGACCTTCAAAGAATTTCTAATAAATTTATAGAATACGAAAATGAAGACGATCCTGAAGTAAAGGAATTAAGACTAACAAGTATCAAGGAAAAGGAAGACGACCTAAGACACATCGCCTACATCAAAGAAGATGAAGTAGGAAAAGATGATAGGGTCCTCTACACAGACTATATCCTATCCAAAGATAAGGCTGACGAAGAAAGCAAATCCTTAGAGAAAAATAAAATCGAATATAAAATATCCCTAGATAATATAAAGAAGGAAGATGCAGAAATCAAACTCGACTACTACAAGGCAGGTGAGAAAGGCTTTGAGATTCAAAGAGAATTCTCAACCAATATCCCTTACCAGGAAAAGGTCGACCTAGATGTCCCAGCAGGCTACCTAGTGAAACTTAGCCTAGTAGGAAGGGTAGACAAAGCTAACACCAAGATCCAAAACTACGGGATAAACGGCAGATCTATTAAGAGCCTACGCTTTGTTAAGGAAGAAGAAAAGTCAGCAGAAGACGACGAGGAAGCTGGCGAAAAGGCAGAAGCTAAATCTAAGGATGAGAAGAAATCCGAGGACAAAAAGGCTCAAGAAAAATCCAAGCCAGCAGACGAAAAGAAAAAGTCTGAAGAAGAAAAGAAGTCTGACAAGAAGGACGAGACAAAAGAAAATAAATCTGCCCCAAAAGAAGATAAGAATAATAAAGAAACTAAGGCAGAAGATAAGGCTAAGGAAAAATCCACAGAAAAAGAATCTGAAGAATCCAAAGAAGAAAAGTCCGAAGATCCTAGCGAAGAAGCTAGGGAAGAGAAGTCAGAAGAAAACTCTTCTAAAAAAGGCGGAGAAAATTCCACCAAGGAAGCAGACAAAAAGGAAGCTAAGAAGGAAGAAAAAACTCCTGCCACAATAGAAGAAAAGAAAGAAAAGAAAAAAGAATTTGACCAAGTAGTCAAAGAAATGAAAGAAGAAGCCAAGAAAGACCCTGGTGACAAGGACGAAAAGAAGGGCCTACTTGAAGGAGTAAAGAGCTTCTTCGGCCAAACTGACCTCCAAAAGGCAGACAAGGAACTAAAAAAAGCCCTAAGAGATGATAAAAATGGCCTAGAAGAAATCCAAAATCTTCTAAGAAGCTTTGGGGAGAAATACAAGCTTTCCAGGGCAGATCAAGCCAAGCTAATGGATGACAACGCTCCTGCTATCAAAAAGCTAATAGAAAAAGATGCCGACAAGAACTTTAACCCACAAATCCTAATGGCAGATATGGATGCTAATGAGCTTAATCTAGATGGTAAGAAGTTCCACATCTTGACTCGTTTTGATACATCAAATGCTAATGGACCAATTCAACCAGACCAATTCTTTAAGATCCACTTAGATGAAAAGCTTACAGTAAATCAAACAACTAAGCTTGAACCTATAAAATATAAGGGAGAAGTAATTGCTAAACCAGAATACAACTCTAAAGATAACACTATAACTTATACTATAGTTAAGGAAATTAAAGAAAATATTCAAATTGCACTTGATATCCCTGTAGATTATAACATTGACAAAATTAACAAACTTGCATCTGAAAATAAACTATTTAATATCAACGACTCAGAAACATTCACAGTGATTAACAAGGTATCAGGACTTGGAGTAAAAGATCCAAAAGACCTTTTACCACAAAAGGTTGACGTAAATGGAAATCCAGCAGGATCAATCATAGAGCCGGGCAGAAAAGATGTAACCCAAATCATCGAAGCTGCTGATTCAAACTACAAAATGGACATGGATGCATTTGCAAACCCAGTTATCAAAGACGGTGAGCTTCAAGGATATAACTGGACTGTGAGAATATCATCAGATAACGACCTAAATGACTTAGGCTTTAAGGCAAACTTCACAACAGTCAAGGGTTCAGGTCTTGGAGAAATCACAAGCAATGACAAAAGTGTAGAACTAACCGACCAACTTGACAAAGCCTTTGGTATCCACGACTCCAAACACCACGCCCCAAAAAAAGGAATGAGAGAAATAACCTACAGCCTCTACACACCAGTAAAGGGTATGCAAGAAAAATACATGATGGATATTTCTGTCATCTTAACCAAGAAAAAAGACAAAGCCGGCAATATGAAAGTAGGTGCCCAAAGATTTGTAGTAGATGGCTGGCCACTAGATAAGGTAAAAGAGGCAACACCTACAAGAGCAGGCATGAACAACAGGACAACAATCCTTGGTGAATTTACTTCAGAATATGCTGCTAAATGGACTGTAACAGATGGAGTTTCAACAGGAGATGTGGATAAAGATAAAAACATCTCAACAAGCCTACCATTAGAAGATAGGACTCTTGGTGGAAATCAAAGTATAGCATCATCAAAAATGGCCGTATATGGTTTAAGTGACCAAGGTCAAATGGTTGTCAAAACTAATAATCCTAATAATGATGGAAGTGTTAATTTAAATGGTACAATTCCTGCCAAGGGATCAAATCCAGGAGCTGATCAAAAAGTTGGAAACATTGCAGTTTATGAATATACATCAAATATTCCAAACAATGACAACAAAAAACCACAAACCCTTGGTGGAGTTGCTATTTCCAAATACCAAGATGTAAACGTAGAACAAAATTGGAACCTTGGAAATGGTCTAACAATGCCAAAAATGACTCTAAAGGCAGTAGAATCTCAAGACGAAAATAAGGTTCTAGGTCAAACTACAACAACTGAGTCAGGACAAAACCCAGACCCAGCTAGTAGACGAGTAACCATACCAAATGTAAAAGTGTGGAACATTGATAATGATGGTAAGTTTTCTAAAAATGATCTAAAAATCAAACAAGACTTCCCTCCAACAAACACAGATGCTAGTGGAAATACAATAAATTATTATGAAAATAATAATTTTTATGACTTTAACAAAAAGGGCTACTACATCCACAACAAGGCAACAGTCCAAAAATTACCAAAATTTGCAAACTTCACCCTTATCAAAAAAGATGAAAAAGGAAAGCCTCTACCAGGAGCATCCTTTAAGCTTCTAGGTCAAGGTGAGGCACAAGTTGTTACAGATAAGGATGGTAAGGCACAATTTTCAAACATAGCCCCAGGTACCTACACCCTTATGGAAACCAAGGCTCCAAAAGGCTACAAGCTAAACCAAGAAAGAACTACTGTAAGCGTAGATGATGAAGGAAGAATATCTACAAGTGGTTCTAGTGCAAAATTATCAGTAGGAACCAACCCTACAGTCACAGTAGCAGATCCAAACTATCCTGACTACATGAATGCCATGCAATATGCTACGAAAGATGATAAGGGCAATGTGACAACCTATATCTTCCTAAAAGCTAATGAAGCAAGATCTGGTGGATCTACAAATAGGGACACCAGAATCAGTCTAAGGGTAAATGGTGGACAAATAGAGAACAAGGATGACGTAAAGGTCTATGACGTAAACCCTGACTATTATAGGGATTCTGTAAGAAAAGCCATGACTCAACAGACGGTTGATCAAGACCTTATAGACCAGCTTGGATCAAGTGTCCTAAACGCACCTAATAACAATAGGGTAATCATGGGCACCCCAAATCATAAAGATCCTCATACAGGTAAATTTGGTTACGAGATAACCTTACCTAAGGAAAGATTTGCAAGAGATTGGGGATTCTTGGTAGTAGCAAAATCAAAACCGTTAAATGGTGGCACAAATACCCTAACCTATGACTGGCTAACAAGCCAAGACACTGGAAGTAACGCTAAGCTACAAAACCAAACTGTTAATCCAACATCAACATCAGAGGCATCAAAGGGGACAACTATAACAGTAACCAACGAAGCCTTTGAAACTCGTCCCGTAGAAGTAAGAAAAATTGACAAAAACGAAAAACCTGTAGTCGGAGCTACCTTTGAAATAAGAGATGAAAACGACCAGGTGATTTCTACAGTCACATCCCAGCCAGCTGATGAGAAAGGCCAAAACGCAGGTCTTGCATCCTTTGGACAGCTACCAGAAGGAAAATACACCATAGAAGAAATTGCTGCCCCAGAAGGCTATGTCAAATCAGATGTAATATTTGAAGTGACAGTAGATGATTCTAAGCAAGTAACTTACAAGCCTAAATTTAAAGATGGACAAGGATCACCTGTAAATGGTGAAGACTACTTGATAACAGACGAAGAACAAGCCCAAGAAGAAGCTACTGCTAAGATTAAAAATGTAGAACAATCTTTAGTAATAAACGAAGGTGACTCAGGAGATATAGGTGTTAGACCACAAGTATGGGAAGCCTATAGGCTTGAATCATTGAAGTACAACGCTACTATAGACCTTGACCAATCTTCACCAGGCCAAAGATTTTCTATCCAATTTGATAGAAACCTAGACTTCACCCAATACTTCGGAGAATTTCCAAAGCTAAATATTGGTGGAAGAGATGTAGCAGATCCATACTTTGACTACACAACCAACAAATTGACCTATGTATTTAACGACAATTCAATAGGTGGAAATACACAGGCAAAAATAGAACTTAAGGGTATTATCCCATCTAAATACTTTGCCCAAAATGACGGGACTTATAATTTTACAGTTACAGTAGCACCGGGCCAAAAAGGAATTACTGGTCATCAAACCATTAATACTGATGTAGTAGCAGACTACGGGCAATACGATTATGATAATCACAATGTCCAAGTACCACAATCTTACTACTTTAGGGACGTCTACCAAGATGATAATGGAGACTGGTATGTAGCGGTACTCGCTTACTACAACCCTGTTCACATCAGAACATCAGGCCAAAAAGAGCTTAAGTTTAACTGGTTATCAACCAACTACCAAGGAGCAACTAAGAACTTCTTTACCTGGGAAGGTAATGGTAATAAGCCAGCCTTCTCATTAAGAGATGTTAAGATTTATCGTACATCACCAAATATGGGCACGATAAAAGCAGGAAATTTTGACAAAAAAGTCAACTACAACATGCCCCTATCTTATGGTGTAAGGCCAAGCCAAGACCCGGCCAAGTACAACTTGGTATATTCAAAGGCAATTAATCCAAGATATCCTGTAAATAATGATAGACAAGGATCAATTACCCTTAACTACGACCCAAGCCAAATTCAAGACTTTGGAGTAATAACAAAAAACAGTCCCCTAAAGATAAAAATGCCTAAGATAGACAACTCAAGCAAGGATGGTTATATCATAGAGCAGACCTTCAAGATTGATGACCTTTACAGTTTCAACAACCTATGGAGAGTCTTCTGTATGACAAACAATGACTTTAAGTCATCCTTCATAACCAGAGCCAACTACAACAAGGCAACAGGTGACCAGGCAGGTGGCGAGATACCTAAATTCTTCAGCCAAAAGGTAGCCCTATTCAATAAGAAATATGAACCAGGCTCATTTAAAATCAAAAAACTTGATGAATCTGATAGGAGTCAAACTCTACAAGGAGCATCATTTAGCCTAACAGATAAGGATAATAATGTTATTTATAGGACATCAGGTCAAGATGGTATAGCCCAATTTTCTAACTTAAAACCAGGTATCTATACTCTTAAGGAAGAAAAGGCTCCAGATAAGCATATTAAGTCAGACAAGACTTGGAGAGTAAACGTCGGTATTGATGGTTTTGTAACAATAATAGAAATAGGTCTTGGATCAACAGGAGAATCCCTAGTTGGAAAAGATACTATAGTATTAGACGTTACAAACAAACCAGTTGCTACTGAATTTAAAGTTTATAAGAAAGACAATGAAAATATCCCATTACAAGGAGCCAAGTTCAAGATTACCACAATTGATGGAACTGAGGTGACCTCAGGTACATCTGATAAAAACGGTCTAGTTTCATTTGATAAAAAACTTGAAAAAGGAACTTATTTATTAGAAGAAGAATCTGCCCCAGCTGGTTTCAAGAAACTTGACAAAAAATGGGTAATAGAAATAGGTTCTGATAACAAAGCAAGAGTTTATAACTATATAGAGGGACCTGAAACAGGAACTGACGCCAATGTAAATAAGTCAATTCTTGGAGTAGAAGGAACTAAATGGGTAGAAGTTGCAAAAAGACCTCTTACAGGTTGGGTCTTAGGAGATAACAGACAAACAGGTTACTACAACAACTGGCCACAACCATATAAGTTAGGTACAAGAATTGTAGGTAAAAACACTGATCAAAAATATGTTATCCAAAGATATGTAATAAACCCAGAAGCTGATACAGTAACTCTTAACAATGCATCCATCCATAGAGAAAAACCATGGTTTGATAACATGAAGTGGTATGCTGGAAACGAATCTTACAAGATTTTTGAACTTGATAAGGCAGTTGATGGAAATGTAGAAGATATCAGACTTGAAAACTATAGTTTGACAGATATTACAAAGGATACAAGTAAAGTCAGTGTAAAAAGCCAAGTTGTTACTGGTCAACCAAGACTCTACTTGGACTTTAAAGCCAGACAAATTACAAAACCTATAGTAATAGATGTTAAAATACCATACACATCAGAAGACGGTGGAGTAGGTACAGGAATGGACCTATACACAAATAAGGGTTCATATTGGAAATCTGACTACTACGATATGGCTAACCAAATTGTAGAAGGAGACCCTGTAGTAACCAAAGGTGAAGGGGGAAATATCAAGGGAGCCTATATATCAGAAGGATCACTTGATGTTAACAACGAAAAAATCGTCCAAGAATTCTCCTTCAAAAAGGTAGACGACGGTGGAAACCAAACAGATGGTATAACAGGTGCAACCTTTAGCCTAAAGGGACCTAAGAAATCTGACCAAGACCCAGGCAAAGAAGTTTGGAAGAAATCTGGAAAAGACGGTATGGTCAAATTCGACAACCTAACACCAGGTATCTACCACCTTACAGAGTCAGGAGCCCCACAAGGTTATGAGAAATCCAACACCGATTGGACAGTCACAGTAACTAAAGATGGAAAGATTTATATCAGGGATAATAACCCGGGATCCACAGTTCCAGACCAAGGGGCTAAGTGGCAAAAGGTATCAACAGACCAGCCTAATAGAAACTCAAGCGATAATCCTAACAAAGTAGCAAGTAGGATTACTGAAGTCAATAAGGCAACAGGAAAGTTTAGGCAAACTTTCTTAGTTAATAACCGACCTGAATACCTAGGTGGGTCACATATAGAAATCCATTCTCAGCCGGAAAACAGAAATCTTGACTTAGATAACACTAAAGTCCTTTCTATTAGAGAAGTGCCATACGGATCAGATATAGATAACCTACCAACAAATGGAAATGAAATAAAATATAATCCTGAAGTAATTGAGAAAAAAGGCTACAAGAGGTTAAAGATAACACCTGACATTCCAGATGGTCAAAATAAAACATTCGCAGTGACCATAGAATCCAACATCCCAAACTCTGGTGGAGTAGGAACAGGTATGGACTTCTTTAATAAGTACAATGGAGCTAATAACGGTTATTGGGGAGCAGAGTGGTATAACTCCTTAGACGATATTAAGCTAGAAAATCCAACATCAAGATCTACAGACAAAAACACCAGAACCTATGTAGGAAATACAGATGCCTCAGGCAGACAAACATTAATGTATGCAAATCCAACATCAAAACCAGTCCTATACTCAAACGGTGGACTAATGGAAAGATCTCTTGGAATTAATAAACTAGAATCTGAAACTACACTAAGTAGAACCAAAGCTCCAATGAGATTTAGGTCAAGAAGCATAAACACCTTCGCAGATGGCTTAGAAATAGGAGATAATCTTGCAGGAAATGCTCTAAGAGCTGGTAATGGTTGGGAAGATGTAGATCCAAGCAAATCAGAAGGAAGAGCAGGAATAACACACAGCAATTCTTATATGGAAACTAAAGTATCTGAGATTAATAAAGATGCAAATAGATTTAAGCAGTTATTCCTATTTAAACCAAAGAGTGGCGTAAACTTCAGTGGTTTAATTGAAATTCATAGGCAACCGGAACCTGGTAATGAGTTTAGACTAAACAATGGACCAAGAAACATTATCTCAACCATAAATTTCTACGAAGTTGATGCTGGTTCTACATTGGATAATATAAGAGGTAAAAAACCTAATACCAAGATAAATGCAAGTCAATTTATACCGTCAGGTAAACCTATGAGAGTTAAAGCAACTCTTCCAGCAGGTAAAACAATATTGGTAGAAGTTGAAACACCTTATGCCGCTGACAAAACAATAGGTCTAGGAGCAGATTATCAATATGATACAAAATCAGGAAGCGGTCCATGGGGTACTAAAGATTACAATACCTGGGCAGGAGATTCTTACTCAAATGAAGATGGAGTTAATAAAAACTTATCCCAAGGTCCAAAGACAGAAGTCAAGGAAGAAGAAGTAAGAACAACCCTTCCAATTCCTACAGAGCCAGAACGTAGACCAAACGTCAATATGAAAAAAGGCGAAGAAAAAGAAGTTTCTGCTGGCCAGGAAGGTTATCAAATAGATATCTACAAGGTAACTTATATTGACGGAGTAAAACAACCTAATCCAGTCTTTGTAAAAACCAAAGAAAAAGTTGATCCTAAACCAAGAATCATAGAATATGGTACAAAGGATACGACTCCTCAAACTTATTCAGTTTGGACAAATAGTACAAAATTAAGTGCTAGTCCAAATGAAAATGTATCAGCAGGTACACAAGTTACAGTTAAAGTAACCCCAGGTCCTAATGAAGAGTTAGATACCTTAACCTATAGTGATGGTAAAAAGACTGTAGACATAGATAAAGACACAAAAACATTTACAATGCCAGCATCAAATGTAACAGTGAATGCTACATTTAAGGCAAAACAAAAATACTGGATTGGTATCAATGGAGACACAAGATGGGATGTCACCTTAGACCCTCCATATCAAGCTAGTGGACAAGCTAGTCCTGGAGATAAAGTAACATTTACGGCGCTTCCTACACAAGGAAACAGGATAACTGCTTTAACTGTAAGGAAATCACAAGGTGGAGATATTTTATCAGGAGTTGAGTATGACTCTACATCTGGTAAAGGTTCATTCATAATGCCAGATTATTCAGTTACTATAGCAGGAAAAATAGAAGCTATTCCACAAGGCGAAAGAACAGCTTCTGAAGACAGAACTGAAACAATTAAAAAAGAAACTAAGGTTACAGTTGATGAATCACTTCTTCCAGGCGAGAGAAAAGTTGACAAGCCTGGTTCTGATGGAGAGGTAAAAACAAGGTATACTGCAACTTATAATATTAAAAAAGCTGGCCTACAAGAAGCAACAGCTCCAGCAGACTGGCCACAAGATGTTGTTCTGGCTCTTCAAAATAAAAAGGCAAGTAACGAAATAATTACTGCCTATAACAAGGTAGAATTATCAAGAACTGAACCAGTTGCAGAAGAAGTTCGTGTAGGAAAATCTGATGACCCAATTGATAAGTTTGTTCCAACAGATGAAGATAAGCTAATCAAAAATGGAGAAACTCAAGAGCTTGTTAAGATTACCAACAAAAAAGCTGGTATTACTCCTAAGATTCTAAAGAGATCTCCAGGTGGGGATAAACTTGAAGGTGCTACATTCACACTTCATAAGATGACTGACGAGACTTACTCAAAAGTCGACACAAGCTTTGGAGAACTAACAGCAACATCTAATGAAGAGGGCGATGTAACATTTAAAGACCAAGCAGGAAATGATATTAAACTTCAAAAAGGCCACTACATTCTAAGAGAAACCAAGGCTCCAACAGGCTTTAAGAAGAGTGAAGCTGATTGGAAGATTGAGGTCAAGGATGATGACGGCAGAATGTATGCCGAATACCAAGGCCCAGAAGCAAGTCCATCAAGCTTTATAAATGATAATAGTAAGTCAAATGCAGGATATTCAGCTGATAATGCTGGTATCAAGTATAAGTCAAGGCTAACCTTTATAGATACAGAAT